>Ga0315905_10002711_pt1 | contig 18533 bp, 15 predicted proteins | sample LakEriMetagenome_5_FD_203522 | JGI IMG/M metagenome (GOLD analysis project Ga0315905, IMG submission 203522) | Freshwater fungal communities from buoy surface, Lake Erie, Ohio, United States - Buoy 4 MA121 | ecosystem: Environmental > Aquatic > Freshwater > Lake | place: USA: Lake Erie, Ohio... | reverse complement strand
GGTCAGATCCTGATCAACGGCGACATGCCATTCCCCATGGCGAGCACGGCCAAGATCGCCATTGCCGCCACCTACCTTTCTGGCGTGGAGCAGGGTCGGCTGCGGCTCGACCAGCAATTCCCGATGATGGTGCCCGTTGCTGAAGCTGCCGATGCGCGCGGTGCGGTCGCGGCCGTCCGCCCGGGCATGATGATGTCGGCGCAGAGCCTGATGGAACTTTCCATCACGCGCAGCGACAACCACGCGACCGATGGCCTGATCGCTGCGGTCGGCGGGATCGGCGCGGTCAACGCCTGGCTCAGCCGCATCGGCGTCACAGGACAGCACCTCGATCACACGATGGCGACGCTGGTGCGCGACGATGGCCGGGTCAATCCGGTGACGACGATCGACACACGCACCAGCAGTACGCCGCGCGCGATGGTCTCGCTGCTCGCCGCGATCGATCGCGGCGGTGCACTCAGCCCTGAAAGCCGGGCCGTCCTGCTCGATACGATGACACGCACCAGCACCGGGCGTAACCGTATCCGCAGCGGTCTGCCCGAAGGCGTGGTCTTCGCGCACAAGACGGGGACGCTGGCGGGCGTGACCGACGATGTCGGGATCGTGCGCCTGCCCGATGGGCGCCACCTTGCCATCGCGATCTTCGTGACAGGGCCGGAAGGCCATACCGCGCATGCCGGGATGATCGCGCAGATTGCCCGTGTGCTCTACGAAGGCTTCAGCCAGTCCCCGCTACCGAGCGGGTTTGAGACCGCGCGCCGCTGATTCCTGACAAGCTGACGATCTGGCCCGCGCCGCCGGTGCGGCATTTCATCGTGTGCGCCGGACGCACAAAAGCAAAGGGGCGCGACCGCCAAAGCGATCGCGCCCCTCTATCTCTATCAAACCCTTGCGGGGTTGATTACTTCGCGGCTTCGCTCGAAGCGTCAGCAGCCGGAGCCGAAGCTTCTTCCGAAGCCGGAGCCGAAGCATCCATAGCAGCTTCAGTCGATTCCATAGCGGCTTCGGTGGCGGGGGCTTCGGGAGCCTTTTCCGAGCAACCGGCGAGAGCGAAGGCAGTGCCGGCGACTGCGGCGAGGAGGAGCTTGCGCATGCGTTACAATCCCTGGATTGAAGTGGACCGCGCCGGGCCCGCAGCCCGCCGCAAAGCCTACTCTGGCGGTAGACTTCGCGCCCCAATTAATCGGCAATTCACCTGCTTGCAAGTCTTAGGAGCAGCAAACCCGTCACAGAGCGGTGATGTTTTTGATTTAACACATTTTTTGCAGTGCCTCCAAGGGCCGAAAGTGACGATTTGCGCGCGGTGAAGCGCCACAAGTTTGCTGCAGCACCGCGACATCGGGCGCTTTCGCTGGCGGGGGCGAGGCGCTACCACAGCGGGCATGGATACCTCAGCGCAGCCCGCTTCGCCGCCCAATGCGGCACAACGTCATCTCTATCTGATCGACGGTTCGGCCTATATCTTCCGCGCCTACCATCGCCTGCCGCCGCTGACCAATCCGGCGGGCGTGCCGGTTGGCGCGGTCTATGGCTATACCACGATGCTGTGGAAACTGGCCGAGGACCTTCACAAGGCCGATGGGCCGACCCACCTGGCAGTGATCCTCGACAAGGGCTCGATCACTTTCCGCAACGACCTCTACGACCAGTACAAGGCCAACCGCCCGCCGCCACCCGAAGACCTCGTTCCGCAGTTTCCGCTGATCCGCGATGCGACGCGGGCCTTCAGCCTCGCCTGCATCGAGGAAGAGGGACTGGAAGCCGACGACCTCATCGCCTCCTATGCGCGCGCGGCCGCCCTGCAGGGCTGGAACGTGACCATCGTCTCCTCGGACAAGGATCTGATGCAGCTGGTCGGCCGCGCAACCGAGGCCGGCGGATATGTCGACATGCTCGACACGATGAAGAACCAGCGGATCGACATCCCGGACGTGATGGAGAAGTTCGGAGTCGAACCCGAACGCGTGGGCGATGTGCTGGCGCTGATGGGCGATGCCGTCGACAACGTGCCCGGCATCCGCGGCATCGGACCCAAGACCGCGTCCAAGCTGATCCAGGAGCATGGCACGCTGGAGGGTGCGCTAGCGGCCGCGCCGACGATGAAGCCGGGCAAGCTGCGCGACAGCCTGATCGAACAAGCCGACATGGCGCGGCTTTCACGCCAGCTCGTCCAGCTCAAGGAAGATTGCGCACTGCCGCTGCCGCTCGAATCCTTCGAACTGACCGCTATCCCGCCCGAGCCGCTCGCCGCGTTTCTCGGCGAACATGGCTTCACCAGCCTGCTGCGCAAGCTGGGCACCGCGCCGGCCGAGGCCCCCGCAGCGCCCGGCGCACCTGCGGTGCCAGGCGGTGCCGCAGAGACGCGCCAGAGCCTGCCCGCATGGCCCGCCATCGATACCGGCGGCTATCGCTGCCTGCAGACACTGGACGAGATCGCTGTTTGGGTGAAGCGCGCCGAGGCGGTACGCGTGGTGGCGGTCGATACCGAAACCAGCGCGCTCGATGCGATGCAGGCGGACCTCGTCGGCGTCAGCCTTGCGCTCGGGCCGGGCGATGCCTGCTATATCCCGCTGGGCCACCGCGGCAGCGACATGTTTGCCGAAGCTCCCGTGCAGGCCCCGCGCGAGGCTGCGCTCGCCTTGCTCAAGCCACTGCTGGAAAGCGATGCCGTCCTCAAGATCGGGCAGAACATCAAGTACGATATCAACGTCCTCGCGCGATACGGGATCATGGTCTCGCCCATCGATGATACCATGGTGATGAGCTTCTGCCTCGATGCCGGGCGCGGCGAGGCCGGGGTCGGCGGCCACGGCATGGACGAGCTTGCCCAGCGCCTGCTTGGCCACACGACCATCGCGTTCAAGGACCTTTGCGGCAGCGGCAAGAAGGCGATCTCCTTCGCCGAAGTGCCGCTCGCCGATGCGACGCGCTATGCCGCCGAGGACGCCGAGGTCACCTGGCGGCTCCACCGCCTGCTCGCCCCGCGCCTTGCCGAAGAGGGCGGCACGCGCATCTACGAGCGAGTCGACCGGCCGCTGGTGCCGGTGGTCGCGAGCATGGAGCGGCATGGCATCCGCGTCGACCGCGAGCGCTTGGCGGGGCTCTCTTCGCAGTTTGCCGAGACCATTGCGGGCCTTGAAACAGTGATCCACGCGAAGGCTGGCCAGCCCTTCACCATTGGCAGCCCCAAGCAGCTGGGCGAGATCCTGTTCGACAAGCTGGGCTACAAGGGCGGCAAGAAGGGCAAGACCGGGCAGTATTCAACCGACCAGTCGGTGCTCGAGGGCCTGGCCGCGCAAGGGGCGGAGGTGGCGACGCTGGTGCTCGAATGGCGCCAGCTCTCGAAGCTCAAGTCGACTTACACAGACGCGCTGCAGGCCGCGATCAATCCCGTCACGGGCCGCGTCCACACCAGCTACAGCCTCGTCGGCGCGCAGACCGGGCGGCTGTCCTCCAACGATCCCAACCTGCAGAACATCCCGATCCGCACCGAGATCGGCCGGCAGATCCGCGAGGCGTTCGTGGCCGAGCCCGGAAACGTGCTGCTGGCGGCGGACTACAGCCAGATCGAGCTTCGGCTTGCAGCGCATATGGCCGATGTCCCTGCGCTCAAGGAGGCTTTTGCCGCGGGCGAGGACATCCATTCGCGCACCGCCAAGGAATTGTTCGGGACCGTCGACCGCGACACGCGCGGGCGAGCCAAGACGATCAACTTCGCTATCCTCTACGGCATCAGCCGCTGGGGCCTTGCCGGCCGCCTCGGCGTGAGCGCGGAGGAAGCGCAGGCGATGATCGACCGCTACTTCGAGCGCTTTCCCGGCATCCAGCGCTATATCCACGAGACTTTGGAAAGCGTGCGCGCGCTTGGCTATTCGGAGACGCTGTTCGGCCGCAAGACTTGGTTTCCCCGGATCAATTCCAAGAACCAGGCCGAGCGGCAGGGCAGCGAACGCGCCGCGATCAATGCGCCGATCCAGGGCACCAGCGCCGATATCATCAAGCGCGCGATGGCACGGATGAACCCGGCGCTGCAGGCCGCAGGGCTGGGCCATGTGCGGATGCTGCTGCAGGTCCACGACGAATTGGTGTTCGAACTGCCCGCGGCAGACGTCGCGGCGGCAAAGCCGGTGATAGAGGCGGTGATGGCGGGCGCGGCGGACCCGGCGGTCAAGCTCACCGTACCGCTCGGCGTGGAGATCGGCACCGGACCGTCATGGGGTGCGGCGCACTGAACCCCGCTACTCCATCGGAATGAAGGGCTTGATATCCTTGGTGCGCAGCCAGAGCATTTCCTCGTGGGGCACCGAATTGGTCAGTGCGTAGAGTTCTTCGGCATCCTCGGCCATGAGGCCCATTTCGCGATAGTAATCGAGGTAGACCTTGTTGGCGGGGGCATCCAGCGGGAAATCGCCGGGCTGATGGCCGCTCTCGTCCTTCCACGAATGGACGCCGAACTCGGCATCGGGCGCGGCACTGCGGTTGACGCCGGCGAGGAAGATCTCGACCCCGCCCGAGCGCACCGAGCCGCCCGAAGGCACATCGGTCGCCACGCCGTGGCTGCGGATCATGCGGCCGAGCACGAGATTGGCGCCATCGTCCACCGTACCGGGGCAATCAATCAGTTCCAGCACGCGGATGCCAGGATGCGCCTTCAGCATGTCCTTGAACTGGGACGGGGAATTGCTGTCGACCTCGCCCACCAGGGCGGCGTGCGAGGCATCGATGACCGCAAACGGACCAAAGCGGGGCAGTCCGGCAATCGCTTTGGCGATCCGCTGACTGCGCGGTTCCTCAACGACGGTCCGGGTGGTGGTTACCTCGGTCCATCTGGTTCCGTGCGAATCGACCCATGTACGCGTCGCCACGTCCTGCGCGGCGACCGGGGCCGTGCAGGCAATGCCGAGCAAAAAGGCGCGGGCGATTCGGTTCATGGCGCCTTATCCTCCAGTGTTGCTTGCCATTTTGCCAGTAGAACGCGGTAAATCGTGCTCAATGCATTTTGCTTCGAATTTGGCATGACCGGCCGCCTGCCCCTATCCGCCATCCGCGCGCGTCCTTAGGTTGCCGTACTGGCAGGGGGATTCACATGGTCGCGCTGGTATCGACGGTTGCCTATCTCGGGCTGGAAGCGCGGGCCGTTGAAGTGCAGTGCCAGATCGCGCCGGGCCTGCCCGCTTTCCGGGTCGTCGGTCTGCCCGACAAGGCGGTGGGCGAAAGTCGCGAGCGGGTGCATTCGGCGCTCGCGGCGCTGGGGCTGGCGCTGCCGCCCAAGCGAATCACGGTCAACCTTTCCCCGGCCGATCTGCCCAAGGAAGGCTCCCACTACGATTTGCCGATCGCCCTTGCATTGCTGGCGTCGATGGGCGTGGTCGATCTGGAAAGCATCGCCGACTTTGTCGCGGTCGGCGAACTCGCGCTCGATGGGCGGGTGATCGCCAGCCCCGGCGTACTGCTGGCGGCGCTCCACGCGAGCGGCATAGAAAAAGGGCTGATCTGCCCGGCCGCACAGGGCGCCGAAGCCCGCTGGGCGAGCGGGGTGGAGATCGTCGCCGCGCCTGATCTGATCAGCCTGCTCAACCACCTCAAGGGCGCACTGCGGCTGCCGGTGCCCGAACCGGGCGAAGTGGAGCAGCCACCACGCCGCGCCGACCTCAGGCAGGTCAAAGGCCAGGAAACCGCCAAGCGGGCGCTGGAGATCGCGGCGGCCGGCGGGCACAATCTGCTGATGATCGGTCCGCCGGGTGCCGGCAAATCGCTGATGGCCTCGTGCCTGCCGGGCATCCTGCCGGAGCTGACCCCGGCGGAAGCGCTTGAGGCCTCGCTGGTCGCCTCGGTTGCAGGGCTGCTCGAGGAAGGCCGGATCAGCCGCGCGCGGCCGTTCCGCAGCCCGCACCATTCCGCCTCGATGGCGGCGCTGACCGGGGGCGGGCTGAAAGTGCGGCCGGGCGAGGTCAGCCTCGCGCATCTCGGCGTGTTGTTCCTCGATGAACTGCCCGAGTTTCAGCGCGCGGTGCTCGATTCGCTGCGCCAGCCGCTGGAAACGGGCGAAGTTACCGTCGCGCGCGCCAACGCGCACGTCACCTTCCCGGCGCGGGTGCAGCTGATCGCCGCAATGAATCCCTGCCGCTGCGGGCATCTGGGCGATCCGGCGCTGGGGTGCAGCCGCGCCCCGCGCTGCGCGGGCGACTACCAGTCGAAGGTGTCGGGCCCGCTGCTCGACCGCATCGACCTTCATGTCGAGGTCGATCCCGTATCCGCCGCAGACCTTGCTCTACCGCCCCCGGCCGAAGGTTCGGACGCGGTCGCCGCGCGCGTGGCAGCCGCGCGACGCGTGCAGACCGCGCGGCTCGACGGCACCGGGCGCCGAACCAATGCCGAACTGGAAGGCGACTTCCTCGAACGCTTCGCCACGCCCGACGAGCCGGGCCGCAAGCTGCTCGCGCAAGCCGCAGAAGCGATGCGGCTATCCGCGCGTGGCTACACCCGCATGCTGCGCGTGGCGCGCACGATTGCGGACTTGGCGGGTGCGGAGACGATTGGCCGGGTTCACGTGGCTGAGGCGCTCAGCTATCGGCGGATTGCGCCCAGAGCCTGAGGATACGCCTAGCGCCCGGCCATCGCTTTCGCTCCGGCCAGATACGTCCGCCCGATCCGCAGCAGCTCGCCATCCGCGAGCTGCGCCGACCATACGCCGAGGCCGTCGTGCTTCAGGCCGGCGATCCGGTCGCGCCGCACGATCGTCGAGCGGTGGAGGCGGATGAAGCGTTCGGGGTCGAGCCGGTCTTCCAGCCGCTGGATCGTGTGGAGCAAGAGATAGCTGCGGGCCCCCACGTGCAGCCGCACATAGTCGCGCTCCGCATCGATACGGTCGACATCGCCTGCGGCTATGCGGATCAGCTCACTGCGGTGGGGGACCCAGAATTCCTCGATCCACGGGCTTTCGGCGGGAGCCGCCTCGATCGGCTGGGTGGTATCGCGGCGCGCAAGGGCACGGTCCACAGCGCGCTCAAGCCGGTCCTGGGCGACAGGCTTGAGGACATAATCCACCGCGTCGCAATCGAAGGCCTCGACCGCGAAGTGATCGTGGGCGGTCACGAAAATCACTGCGGGGCGGGGCGACAGGCGCGCAAGGCCGCGCGCGACGCCGAGCCCATCGATTTCGGGCATTGTCATGTCAAGCAGCACCAGTTCGGGCGCAAGCGCATCGCACAGGCGCAGCGCCGCCGCACCGTCGCTTGCTGTGCCGATCACATTGAGCGCCGGGATGCGGGCGCAAAGGATCTGCATGCGCTCGACGGCCAGCGGTTCATCATCGACAATCAACGTGCGCATTGGACCCCTTTCTATTCGCTGCCCGACCGCACGAGCGGGATTGTCAGCACGGTGGCATAGCCGCCTGCCGGCAGGGCGGCGCTTTCCACCCGCGCCTCATCGCCGAAGCGCGCGGCGAGCCGGTTGCGGACATTTTCCAGCCCGATCCCGGTCCCGCCGTTCTGGTTCGTCTTGCCCGGCCCATCGTCCGCTACGGTGAGCACGAGCTTGCCGCCTGCTTCCTGCGCGACGATGCGGATGGTGACGGGGCGCGTGCTCGCGGAAACGCCGTACTTGATCGAGTTCTCGACCAGCGGCTGGAGGATCATGCCCGGCACGCAAGCATTCTCGAGGCTTTCCGGCACATCGAATTCGCAGACCAGCCGCTCGGGAAACCGCACCGCCTCGATTTCAAGATAGTGTCGCTGCAACGAAATCTCGTCGGCGAGCGGCACGTCCGCAGTGGGATCGCCGGCCAGGCTATGGCGATAGAAGCTGGAGATCGTCTGGATCATCTTCTCGGCCTGTTCGGTGCGGCCGACCATGACGAGCGCGGAGAGCGAGTTCAGGGTGTTGAACAGGAAGTGCGGATTGACCTGATAGCGAAGGCTCCGGAGCTCCGCTGCCTTGGCCGCGCGCTTGTATTCCCCCTCGCGCCGTTCAGAAGCGCGCGCCATTTCTGCGTTGCCGAGCGCGATGTAGAGTCCGGCCCAGGCAATCAGCAGGAAATAGCGGCCAAGCGCGACGTCGGTCAGCTGCTTCCACAGACCTTCGTCCTCGATAATCTTGGTGATGATAGCGCTGCGGATCTGGGTATCGCTGTCGGTGGCGGCGGGAGCGGGGGTGGACGCGGGCACCGCTGATGGCGCCGGTTCCGGGGCGGGCGATGGCGTTGCCTTGACCGAAGACTGGGCTACCGCGCGCTGCGCGTCAGACTTGGGCCGGGCGGTGCGCGCCTTGTGTTCCTTCACGCCGCGCGCGCGGACGTCTTTCACCGCTTCACCGACAGGGCCTGCCGGCGCAGCTGGCACGTCTTTCTCCGCAATCAGCCCCGCATCGGCGAGGCCGCGCAGCACATTCCAGCGCACCGCATCGATCCCCGCAAGGCGCGCCTGCGCCACTGAATGCCGTGCTTCGTCCTTCGCGCGCTCCACCTCGCGCTGCGCCTCGGCCACTTCGCGCTGCGCTTCCGCAAGCTCGTCGGCGAGTTCATCGGCGTGATCGGCATCGGTGACGATCCGCCGCCCGCCGACGCGGACCTCGGCCGAACCATCGCTGCGCTTGATGATCGAGACGCCGCCGGGGGCCGTGACGACGGTATCCTCGTCGCTGGCTCCGGCCACAAGCTCGTCACCCGGTTCCGGGGGTGGCGCGGGCGAGACCTTGGCCATGCGCGTTGGGGCGGGCGGGACCGGAGGTTTGGGCGGCACGGGAGGCGTCGGCGGCGGCAGGACCTGCGGCGGATCGGCCACGTCGATCAGCACGTTGCCCGAAACATCATGGCGAACCCGCACAGACGGCAGCGCCGCATCTGACGGTACCGCGAGAGGCGCGGCGCCCTTCCCGGCGCGGATCGCCCGCGCCGCCGTTTCGGCCTGGGCCTGCGCGGCGCGGGCCTCGCGCTCGATGATCTTCTTCTCGACCGGCGCGAAACACTGCTGGTTGATCGCGGCGAGCGCCAGCGCTGCAGGGAGCATGATGATCAGCGCCGCGCCGATCCGCACCCCGTTGCTGCGCCCGTCGAACCGGCGCAGCAACGGCCAGGCCAGCAGCGTGACCGCAATACCAGCGAGCGTGACGATCGCGCGGCGCCACAGCAGTTCATTGAATTCGCCGAGATCGACCACGATCCCGCGCAAGGTGATCAGGAAGAAATACGTGAGCCACAGCGCTGCCGCAGACAGAAACACGGCACGCCTTGGAACGTGCGGCCTCTCAGCGGGAATATCGATGCGAGCACTGGCCATTCGGTCGCTACTAAGCCCAAGTGCCCGGCCAGCGCCAGCCGGGCGGTCGAGCCCGGTTGGCGGTTGGTCGATTGCCGCGCAACGCGCGAAAGCGTGCCTTGCGCGGCGGCACCGGCCATCAGGCCGGCAGCAGTCCCTCGTCTGCGATCTTCTTCTTCCAGACCAGCGGGGCGAGCTGGTGCACGTTCTGCCCGGTCGAATCGACCGCGACGGTCACCGGCATGTCCTCCACGGTGAACTCGTAGATGGCCTCCATCCCGAGATCGGCAAAGCCAACGACCTTCGACTGCTTGATCGCGCGGCTGACGAGATAGGCCGCGCCACCGACTGCCATCAGATAGGCAGACTTGTGCTTGGCGATGGACTCGGTCGCCGCCACCCCGCGTTCCGCCTTGCCGACAGAGGCAAGCAGGCCAAGGTTCAGCATCGTATCGGAGAACTTGTCCATGCGCGTAGCGGTGGTGGGGCCGGCAGGGCCGACGACTTCCTCGCGCACCGGATCGACCGGGCCGACATAGTAGATCACGCGGCCCTTGAAATCGACCGGCAACGCCTCGCCCTTGGCCAGCATGTCGGCAATGCGCTTGTGCGCGGCGTCGCGACCGGTGAGCATCTTGCCATTGAGCAGCAGGCGGTCGCCCTGCCGCCAGCTCTGCACTTCTTCCGCGCTCAAGGAATCGAGGTTGACGCGCTTTGCCGCGGCATCGGGCGCCCAGTGGACATCGGGCCATTCGTCAAGCCTGGGCGCCTCGAGGAAGGCGGGTCCCGAACCGTCAAGCGTGAAGTGGGCGTGGCGGGTTGCGGCGCAATTGGGGATCATCGCCACCGGCTTGCCCGCAGCATGGCAGGGCGCATCCATGATCTTGACGTCGAGGATGGTTGAAAGCCCGCCGAGTCCTTGCGCGCCGATGCCCAGCGCGTTGACCTTGTCAAAGATCTCGATGCGCAGTGCCTCGATATCGTTCTGCGGGCCGCGCAGCTTGAGCTGCGCCATGTCGATCGGCTCCATCAACGCCTGCTTTGCCAGAAGCATGCAATGCTCCGCCGTGCCGCCGATGCCGATGCCGAGCATGCCCGGCGGGCACCAGCCGGCGCCCATCTGCGGCAGCATTTCGAGCACCCAGTCAACGATCGAATCGCTGGGATTCATCATCTTGAACTTCGACTTGTTCTCGCTGCCGCCGCCCTTGGCCGCGACATCCACCGACACCGTGTTGCCCCTGATCATTTCGACATGGAGCACGCAAGGCGTGTTGTCGCGAGTGTTGCGGCGGGTGAACGCGGGATCGGCGAGCACCGATGCGCGCAGCTTGTTGTCGGGATCGAGATAGGCGCGGCGCACACCTTCATCGACGACGTCCTGCAGGCTCTTGTCGCTCTCGAGGCGGCAGTTCTGGCCCCACTTCACGAAGACGTTGACGATGCCGGTGTCCTGGCAGATCGGCCGATGGCCTTCGGCGCACATGCGGCTGTTGGTCAGAATCTGGGCGATGGCGTCCTTGGCAGCCGGGCCGGCTTCCGCCTTGTAAGCTTCACCCAGCGCGCGGATGTAGTCCATCGGGTGGAAATAGCTGATGTATTGCAGCGCATCGGCCACGCTCTCGATGAGGTCTTCCTCGCGGATCGTCGTCATCATGGTTGTCATCTCTGGCATCGCCGGTTCCTTCCGCTGGTCCGGGCCCGCAGCGCGCGGGCGCAATCGATGAACTGCCGTTTAGCCATCGACCGGCGTCATGCAAAGCGCTTGGCGCGCCGTGGACGATATTCTAAGGGCTTGGAAGGATTTGGCCGCAAATCAGACGCGGCCCAAGGTCTGGATTGCTTCGGCTCGCCCGGTGGTGCAATCCGGCCCCGCAAGTGAGGGATTTCATGACGGTAGTGGAAGAACGCGCAAACGTTGCAGATGCCGGCAGCGAGGCCGCACGCCGCGCGATGATCGACAGCCAGCTCCGCGTGAGCGGCATCAACGACCCGGCCATTCTCGCCGCTTTCCTCGCCGTCCCGCGCGAGGATTTCGTGCCCGAAGCGCGCCGCCCGGTAGCCTATGCCGATCGCGCCGTAGCGCTCGGTGCGGGCGAGGTGCTTTCCCCCGCGCTGACCTATGGCCAGATGCTCACCGCCGCGCTGCCCACGGCGGCAGACCGCGTGCTCGTGATCGGCGCCCCGGGTGGCTACCTTGCCGCGCTTGCCAAGCAGCTGGCCGCGACGGTCACGCTCGTGGCCGCGACGGGTGATTGGGCCAATGCCGGTGAACATTCGCTGGTCCTGGTCGATGGCGCGATCGAAGAAATGCCGGCCGCGCTCGCCGATGTGATCGCAGCAGACGGCCGCCTCATCACCGGTCTGGTCGAGCGGGGCGTGACCCGACTCGCGCTCGGCCGCAAGGTGGAAGGCGCACTGGCACTGACCGTTCTGGCCGAGGCAGACTTCGCGCCGCTTGCCGCGTTTGCGGCTCGGCCGAAGTGGAGCTTCTGAGCCTCATGATCTGTTCCACAGTACATCGGCTGAGGGCCGGCCCAGCGCTGGCGGCGCTCGCCATCGCCTTTGGTGCCGTGTCGCCGGTGCACGCCGACGACCTGCAGGGCGCCCTCGCCGCAGCCTATGCCACCAACCCCGATCTTGCCGCTGCGCGGGCCAACCAGCGCGCGACCGATGAAGGCGTCCCGATCGCGCGCGCGCCCGGCCTGCCGAGCCTGAACGGCACGGCGACCTACACCGAGTTTCTCAAAGTCGGCCCCAACGCGTTCATTGCGCCCCAGCGGCTGCTGACCATCGATCCCCAGCTCAACGTTCCGATCTATTCGGGGGGTTCGGTGCGCAATTCGCTCGCCGCCGCCAAGATCCGCGTAGAAGCTGGGCAGGCCAGCCTGCGCGGAACCGAGGCGGGCGTGTTCAGCCAGGTCGTCTCGGCCTATATGGACGTGATCCGCGATACCGCGACCGTGGGCCTCAACCGGAAAAACGTGGCCGTGCTTGAGGTCAACCTCAAGGCGACCAGCGACCGCTTCGAGATCGGCGACGTGACGCGAACCGACGTCGCGCAGTCGAACTCGCGCCTTGCCCTCGCGCGGGCCGATCTGCGCAGCGCCGAGGCTGCGCTGGTGGCCAGCCGTGAGCGCTATGTGCAGATCGTCGGCCAGGTGCCGGCCGATCTCCAGCCGCCGCCGCCACTTGCCGAGCTGCCCGCGACGCCGGAAGAGGCCGTGCAGGTCGCGCTCGACAACAACCCCGATCTCGAAGCGGCGCGCCAGCGGACCAAGGCGGCAGGCTATGATGCCAAGGCGGCCGGCGCGGGCCGCCTGCCAACGATCTCGCTCTTCACCTCAGGCGAGTACTCGACCTACTTCAACTCGCTCGGCGGCGGTGCGTTGGGCGGAAACTTCGTGCAGAGCCAGACGACGGCCCAGGCCGGTGCGCGCATCGCGATTCCGCTGTTTCAGGGCGGGTTGCCGGCCGCGCAACAGCGCCGCGCCCAGGCGACAGCAAGTGCCACCGAAGAGCAGGAAATCTCCACCGAACGGCAGGTCATCGCCAATGTCCGTTCTGCCTTTACCCAATGGCGCGCGGCGAACGATGTGATCACGCTCAACCAGACCGCGGTCGATGCCGCCGCGCTCAGCCTTGAAGGTGTGCGCGCGGAGAACACCGTGGGCAACCGCACCATCCTCAACATCCTCGATGCCGAACAAGAGTTGCTGCGCGCGCAAGTCGGGCTCGTCGCGGCGCGGCGCAACGCCTATGTCGCCGCGTTCAACCTGATGGCGGCAATGGGCAAGGCTCAGGCCGCAGACCTCGGCTTCGATCCCGCCTTGCTCTATGATCCCGAAGCGAACTACCGCCGGGTACGCGGCCGGGTGTTCGACTGGTCGCTGGACTCGCCGAGCGCGCCCAGGTCCACCCGGACGGTTGACACCCCGGCGCAAACTGCAACAATTCCTGCACAACCTGTCCCTTGATGGTACAGGGCCGCCCGGGGGCACCTGATTCGGTCAGGGCATGCCGGCCAGAGTGATGGCCGGCTGAGTGTTTGTGTGAGGATAGGCATGCGTCAGGCTTCGGAACCTTCGGTCGAGGAAATCCTTGAATCGATCAAGAAGGTGATAGCGCGAGACAATCGCGCCGATGCTGCGCGTGAGCGTGGCCGCCGCGAGGCGGCAGCCGATGCACCGCCTGCACCGCGTGCCGCCGCCCGGCCTGCTGCACGCAGCGATGGTCGCCCCGCCACGTTTCCGGCTGATGTGCTCGATCTCAGCGAAGTGGCCGCGCATATCCTGAACGAGGACCGCGCCTCGCCTGCCGGGCAGGATGAGGACGAAGACATGCCGCTGCTGGCAGCGGAAACCACTGCATCGATGCGCGATTCGCTGTCGGCGCTGGCCATGCTTTCCGCCCCGGGCGCAGCGCCGCAGATCGTCCGGTCGGGCGAAACCTCACTCGAATCGCTGGTGCGCGAGATGCTCCGCCCGGCGCTGGCCGAGTGGCTCGACAAGAACCTTCCGCCGATGGTCGAGAAGCTGGTCGCGGCGGAGATCTCCCGCATCGTCGGCAAGAAGGGCTGAGCGGCAAGCTCCGCACAGATGGCCAGACCCGATCCCGCGCTGCTCGATCCGGCGCGCTACCCCTTCGGCAATTCCGTCACAACGCGGTTCGCCGATCTCGATCCCAACGGACACATCAACAATGTGGCAATGGCCGCGGTGTTCGAGGATGCGCGGCTGCGCTTCATCACGGCAGTCGGCATGCCGAAGAACGCCGACGGCGCCCGCTTCATGGTCGCCAACGTGACCATCGACTATCTTGCGCAGGCCTACTACCCAGCGGGCCTCGAATGCCGCGTCGGCGCGCTGCCCGGCGGGCGCAGCAGCTGGAGCCTCCGGCAACTTCTGCTGCAGGATAACCGCCCGGTGGCGACCGCACAGGTCACCATCGTGTTCACCGACGGCGAGCGGCCGCAGCCGATCGACCCGGCGCTACGCGAAAGGCTGGATGCATGGCTGATCCGGTGAAGCCTGACGAGATCACTCTGGCGCGGCAGGCGGTGGCAGGGCTGGGCGGCTTTGCCCCGCAGCGGCATATCCTGCTCTGCGCCGGGCCCGAGAAGGACAAGTGCGCCCCGCGCGAGGCAAGCGATACCGCGTGGAACTTCCTCAAGAAGCGGCTGGGCGAGCTCAAGCTGGGCGGACCACAGGGCGTGCTGCGCAACAAGGTAGGCTGTTTGCGCGTCTGCGCGGCGGGGCCGGTCGCGCTCGTCTATCCGGACAATGTGTGGTACCATTCATGTACGCCCGAAGTGCTGGAGCGGATCATTCAGGAACACGTGATCGGCGGGGTTCCAGTAGAGGACTACCGCCTCAGGCCCCCCGCGTAACCGTCACTTCCACCAGTCATCGACGTGCTGTTCGAGGCCGTTGTCCACCGCCTCGTCATGGCCCGTGCCACTGGAGAGGAATACCAGGCCCATCAACGCGGCCATCAGCATCATCGTGAAGCCGATGCCGAGCATCGCCGCGATGTAGAGGTGGATCGATACCAGCCCGACTGCCGCGTAGAGGTAGTACGCAGCGGCGGCCATCACGGCGAGGGTCAGCAACCCCATCCAGCGCATCACGCGAAAGTAGCGGCCCCAGGCGAACTCGGCATAGTCCGGATCGTCGAGCGGGGAAGGGCGGACGGGATTGACCATGCCCTCTTCCATGCGCCGGAGGACCAGCCAAGGCAATTGCTTTCCCCGCCTGCCCTTTGGTGGCATGATCCCGAATCGGCAAACATTGGAGCGACTTGCCGGACAATCGGGCTCCCCCGAAGGGGGAACAGGAGGATGCCATGTCGATCGCGCTGCTGATCGCCGGCCGTTCGGGAGAGGTATGGCACTGCCATGCCGACGACCTTGTGGCAGGCGCCGTTGAAACCCTTGCCACACGCCGGATCGGAGCCTTGCCGGTCACCGATGCCGGAAACGAAGTCGCCGGGATATTCTCCGAACGCGACGTACTCTACGCGCTCAAGCTGCATGGCGCGGCCGCGCTGCAGATGCGTGTGCGCGATGTGATGACCGCGCCGGTCATATCGGTGAGCCCGGAGCAGAGCGCGCTTGAGGCGCTGGCGCTGATGACCCGGCGGCGCATTCGCCATCTTCCGGTCATCGACAAGGGGAAGATGGTCGGTTTCGTCTCGATCGGCGACCTCGTGAAGTTCCGCATCGACCGGATCGAAGCCGAGGCCGAGGCCCTGCGCGAGTATATCCAGACGGCATAGCTTGAGAGTGCGGGCGCCCTGCCCTATCTTGGGATCATGACTACACTGACTCAGGATCCCGCGCTCGCTGCCGGTGTCACGCTCGCCCCAAGCGCGGCGGCGCGCATCGCCGCAATTGCCGCGAAGCAGAACCGCCCCGCCGTGCTGCGCCTCGCGGTCGAAGGCGGCGGCTGTTCCGGCTTTCAGTACAAGTTCGAGATGGGGAACGAGCCGGAAGAGGATGACCTCGTGAGCGAGACCGACGGCGTGCGGCTCCTCGTCGATGCGATGAGCCTCGAGCTGATCGCGGGCGCGACGGTCGAGTATGTCGAGTCGCTCGGCGGCGCGGCATTCCGGGTCACCAATCCGCAGGCAGCCTCGGGCTGCGGCTGCGGCGCGAGCTTTTCGGTGTGAGCATCAAGGTCGCTTCGTTCAACATCAACGGGATCAAGGCGCGGCTGCCCCGATTGCTGGAATGGCTTGAAGAGACGAGGCCTGCGGTCGCCTGCCTGCAGGAAATCAAGACGCAGGACGCCGACTTCCCCGCCGCCGAGTTCGAAAAGATCGGCTATCACGCGATCTGGCACGGGCAGAAGGGCTTCAACGGTGTCGCCATTCTGGCCGACGGGACGAAGCCGGTCGAAGTGCAACGCGGCCTCGCCGGTGAACCGGAGGACGAGCATTCGCGCTATCTCGAAGCCGATGTCTTCGGGCTGCGCGTGGTGTGCATTTATCTGCCCAACGGCAATCCGCAGCCGGGGCCGAAATTCGATTACAAGCTGCGCTGGATGGAGCGGCTGCGCGCACGCATGATGACGATCGCGGCGGAGGAAGTCCCGGCGCTGGTCATCGGCGATTACAACGTGATCCCCGAGGACAAGGACGTGTGGGATACCCGTGCGATGGCAGGCGATGCGCTGATGCAGAGCGAATCGCGCGATGCCTACCGCCGCCTTATCAACGGCGGCTGGACCGACGCGCTCGACCTGCACCATCCGCGCGGCGGGCTCTGGACCTTCTGGGACTATCAGGCCGGTGCCTGGCAGCGCGACCACGGCTTCCGCATCGATCACGCACTGCTCTCGCCCGAGCTGGCCGACCGCCTGGTCGGTGCAGGCGTCGACAAGGCCTATCGCGGGCGCGAGAAAGCGAGCGACCACGCGCCTGTATGGGTCACATTGCGCGAGCCCACCTAGTTCACGACGCGCCAGAAGCGGATGTGCGATCCGGGGGCGATATCCACCGGCTCGAGCCAGGCGGGCGTCTTGCCGCTTAGCAGCCGCGCCATCAGGCCGGTCGGCGCGCGGGTGGCATAGAGCGCCGGTTCGTAGATATCCGGGCAGACCGCGACCAGTGTGGCATGGCGCCTCAGCACCAGCGCATGGGCTTCGGCTTCGGGCGCCATGAAAGCAGCGATCACGTCGTGCATCCCGGCGGCGCCGCGATGATGGCCGGTTGCCACCACGCGGTCATGCGAGTTCATGATGATGTCCGGCCCGATATCGAGCGGGGCGAAGATGTCGGTCGCGGGCAGCTTGTTCAGGGCGGCACCGGCGAGGTCATAGCGGCACTTCGACATCCCGATAGAGCCGAGATTGATTCCGGCGAACGACTGCAGCGTGGTGCCTGAGGCAGAATTTTCTGAAGCCGAATTGTCTGAGGCGGGATGGACCGCCATCATGGTCAGAACCACCGGAAGCCCAGGCGCCAGCATCGAGATGACAATCGCGTAGCCGCCAAGGCGCGGCAGAATCGCGACGCTGCGCAGGCGGTAGACCCAGCCAAGGATAAGCGCAGCCGATGGTACAGCGGCAAAGACAAGCGCGGTTGCCGAAGCACGCGCCACCGCCACGCCGATAAGCCAGGCACCGGCGAGCAGAAGCATGTGATCGAGCCAGAGCAACCGCGTTGGCGCATCCTTGGCGTCACGCCAGAGACGGAACGTGCCGTAGAGCCCGACCAGCGGGCCAATCAGGATCGCTGCCGCCAAGGGCGCGCTCGCATGCCAGAAGGGCATGCCCTCGGCGACCGAATCATACCAGTAGCGCTTGACCAGTGGATCAAGCATCACGAAGGCGCCGCCGCGGCATTCCGGCGCGACGCCGAACATAATGGCTGCAACTCCCGCACCCATCACGACAAGGCCGGCCAGCTGGCCGCCAAGCCTGTGCGGCGTCGCAATGCGCAGCATCGCGGCGCTTGCTGCCGTCCAAACGAACAGCGCGAGGTGGACGGGAGAAATGGCATCGCAATGCGTGACCAGATCATGGGTGCCGCGCGTGCCGAGAAAGATCGCCACGCTGGCAAGGGCCAGGCTCATGCTGGTGACGAAAAGCCAGTCGAACCGGGCAGCAGGCGCCCGAAGACCGCGCAGCGCGCAGATGCCGAGGAACAGCGCCGTCAGCGGCAGTCCCTCGATCGAAATCGCCAGCAAGGCCGCCAGCGCGGCGCCGATGACAGCGCCGCCCTTCAGCGAGTCCTTCGCATGAAGTCCGCTCAGCGCCGCGAGCGCGAGCACGATCTGCCAGCCGTGGTGATCGATCCGCAAGGGCGTGAACTGGCACAGCACGGTCGTCGAAAGGCCGATCATCAGGCACGACATCGCCACGACTTCATCGTTGAACCAGCGCGCGGCAAGACGGCCGAGCAGCGCCATGGCGCAGAGCAGCGTGAGCAGCGGGACAGCGACCGCCGTGGCAAGCTCGGCCCCGGCGGTTCCCAGCAGCGGCCGCAGCAGCAGGACCATCGCCGCGATCGGGATATCGACCAGCCGCGACCAGTGCATGGCGACGCCTTCGGGGGCGGCAATGCGATACTGGTGAACATCGAACCAGGATTGCCCGGCCAGCAGATCCCGCACCTGCAGAAGGCGCAGCGCATCATCGGGATCACCGAACCGCAGCATCGCTATGAGCCGGTAGTTGATGAGGATCATCGTCGCCGCGAGCAGTGCCCAGGCGATCAGCACGCGCAGGTATGGACCCTTGGCGGGATCGGTGACGAAGGTCGTCTGCGACC
>Ga0315905_10002710_pt1 | contig 18535 bp, 8 predicted proteins | sample LakEriMetagenome_5_FD_203522 | JGI IMG/M metagenome (GOLD analysis project Ga0315905, IMG submission 203522) | Freshwater fungal communities from buoy surface, Lake Erie, Ohio, United States - Buoy 4 MA121 | ecosystem: Environmental > Aquatic > Freshwater > Lake | place: USA: Lake Erie, Ohio... | reverse complement strand
TGCTCAGGACAGAATCCCCCCGCCGTGCTGCTGATCGGAGATAAAGGCTTCGACAGCGACAAACTGCGCGAAGAACTGGTGCGAATGAGTCACAGGCAGTGCATCCCGGGAAAATCCAACCGGAGGAGGATAATACGTTATTCAAAACGGTTTTATCGCATTCGATATCGAGTGGAGGATTTTTTCCGCAGGCTCAAACGCTGGGCCTGCACCTGCACGCGCCGCGACAAGCTCGCGCTGCATTTCCTCTCGCTGGTTCAGTTCGCCCCGGTGGTCGATTGGATGCGCTGAATTCTGTTATAAGACACTACCTAGACCTACTCAAATTTTGAAATACACTTCGCTCCGGCTCGCGAGCCCTCTCAGGTCGTCCCTTGAGGGCAACGGCATTCGTTCAAAGACTTTCGAGAAATGGTCTGAAGCCATCGTATTTCAACACACCTGATGGCCCGTGCAGGCTGTCAATGCCCGGGCCGGGATTGGGATGCCATCAGCAAAGCACCCACGGCGGCTATTGAACCACGACCCCGGACCATCTGAAGGAATTCGGCCCCGAATCCCCTCAGTTCACAGTGATGCGGAATCGGGCGAATTTCCTCGCGGCGGCGAGCCATTGAGCAGGGTCGCGGAAGACGAGGGTGGTGGTGCCGTTGGCGTTGGGAGTGGTGCTTACGGCGGTAAGCGGGGTCCATCCGGTGAGGTCGCTGCCGGTTTCGGCAGTGAGGGTGGCACCCGCGAGCGACTGAGTGCTGACGGTCCAGGTGGCGTGAAGGTGATCCAGGGTGTCGGGGCCGGGAGCGATGCTGTAAACGGGCTGGCTGGCGGGCAGGCCGGAGGTACTGCGGTCGGGGATGGTGGCGAGCATGAATTCGATGAGGTTGCTCAGGCCGTCGCCGTCAGGATCGGCATCGGGGCCACTGATGAGCGCATTGGCACGCTCGGCTGCGGAGAAGTGTGCGGGCAGCCAGTTGGCGTAAGTGAGCGGCGCGGTGAAGAATGCAGGGGCGCCGCCCCACTGGAGGGTGGCGGTCCAGCTTGCGGGCAGCGCGTGGTCAGGATTGCTGGCAGGCGCGACGAGCTTCAGCGCACTGCCGCTACCGTCTGCGGCGAAGGGCCAGCCGGCGGCGGTGTCGTCGTCGTAGCTGAAATCGCGGATGGTATCGGCGTCGGTGCCCGCATCGGTGCCGTCGGGACCGGTGATCCACAGCCGCTCACCGTTGTTGCTGAGGTTGCCCACAAATTCGCCGGCGATCCTCGCATCCAGAGTGGTGCCGTAGCGCAGGCGGAAGGCAGCTTTGTTCTTCACCAGCAGGACGGTGTCGCCCGGCGCGAGGGCGCGGATGGGCGACTGGACGGTCGTAGTGCCAAAATCGAACACACAGCCGGCGACGAACTGCACATTATCCAGGCTAACAGGATCGGGACCGATGGCCATGAGTTCGAGGTATTCGAATTCATCCTTGTCTGTGTAACCCGCGAGCGTCTCTGCGGCGGTGGTGTCCGGCGGGTTGTACATGATTTGATTCACCACGAGATTCGACACGGTGGCGGCCACACTGGCGAACTGGAAGGTGGCTTCGGTGAGCGCGCTCCATTCGTTCGTGGTGCCGTTTTTCACCCGGGCCTTCACGGTGGTGTAAAGCGTGCCCGGCAGGGCGAAGCTGAACGTCTCCGGCGATGCATTGGTGGTGAAAGTGGACGCGGTGGCGATTGCTGTGCCGCCCCATTCGCGGGGGTCGGTGCCGTCGGTAGTGTAGTAAATGGTGCTGCCGGCGGGCACTGTGGTATTGGCGGTGAGACCGAGGCTGAATCCCTGCGGCACCACTCCGCCGTGCTGACTGAAGGTGACTGGCTCCGTTGCCGGCCAGAAGCCATGAAAGCGGAAGCTGATCTCGGTATTCACATTCGTAGGAGAGCCTCCGGCCGGTGTGTAGGTGTAGCTGACCGGACCGAAGAGGAACGTGCGGCGCGGCGGCAGCGAAGCGGTGCGGTTTACGCCGCTCACGGCCCATGTCCAGTTGGCGGTGGTGGTCCAGTTCGTCCAGAAGGCGGGTGGATCCGCGAGCGTGCCGCCATAGGTGTAGAACAGCAGTGGACGGAAGGGATCGGCCAGCTCCTTCATGCGCTGCTGGATGATGCAATTCGTGTTCACACGGTCATCGAGCACGTTGCCGTTGAAGAACCAGTGGTGGATGCGGTCGGCGAAGCGGAGCTTGAACTCCGGTGAGGTGTAAAGCCCGCGCCACAGGCGGCTCTGCTGACTGCTGCCGGTGCCGGTGGTTGCCTTGAAGTCCGTGGCGATGGTATCGTACCACGGCGGCTTCGCATTACCGTGGCCGAAGGAGCCTTCGCCATCCCAGATGTGGAGCCGCCATTTGCCGCCGGCCACTTTTTCCCGCGAGGCGATCCAGTTGTTGTTCGGCCAGTCCCACATGCTCATGTAGATGTTGAGCAGCCAGTAATCGATCATCTCATCCAGTGCGGCACGGTTCGTTACATCATCCCAATTGGCGCGCACGCTAAGGTTGCGCTCCGCAGCGGCAATGAGCGCATCCCATTCCGCGCCATCACCTTCCTCCACGACGTCGTTGATGCGAATGTCCCATGTATTGTTCGAGTCGAAGTGCCGCTGGAAGTAGGGCTCACGGTAGCGTTCCACAGTATTGAAGAAACCTTTGTAGATGCCGTTCACGTAGAGCGTGTTGATCTGGCCGCGCACGGACTTGTGACCCATGTCGCCAAACACGCGGCGCACGAGTTCATCTTTGATGAAGGGATTGCTGATGTCGTTCTTGCCGGCGCGCGGACGCAGTTCGTCGAACGATTTCACCGGATAGTCGCGGCCGAAGAACGGGTAGTTCAGTTCCCCCTGATCATAGTCTTCACGGAAGAAAAGATTGAAGCTCGGCTTCTCCGTCGCGTTGGCAGGCCACGGCGAGGCGGAGGTTTGCGTGAGCTTGAGCCGCGGGCGGCTGTAGGGGCTGCTCGCGATGCGGATGCCGGCGGCTTCGGAAAAGCCCGCGCTGCCATCCACAGGGAACCACTCGAGGTGCAGCGGGCGCTCGAACGGACGGCCGTGCATCACGCCCATGCTGTAATCGGTTACGGCAGGAGCGGACCAGATTTGATTCGGGGTCGTTCCATCAGGCAGGTAGGTACCGCCGTTGATGGCCATGACGCCATGGTCCTTGTAGAAGTTGCGCGCGCTATCGCCGGTGAAGATGAGCGCCGGCACGGTCTTGAGAGATGTGTTCTGATTGATGAGCAGCGTGATAGTCCTCGTGTTCGAAGCCACCGTTCCGGCTTTGAAGGCCCGGGCGCGAATGACGCGGCCTGTTTTGTCATTGGCTCCGGGCGCAACACTGAGCGGTCCGGGGGCGGGATAGAGCGCAGAGGTGGCGGTGGGTTCGCTGCCGTCGGTGGTGTAGCGGATTTCTGCGCCCGGCGTGAACGTCTGTATGTAGAGGTCCTGCGCGCCGGTGTAGAAGCCGCCCTCTTTCGGCAACGTGAAGGCGGCGTCGGCGAAGTAGTCCGGCGTGCGGCAGCGCTCCGCGGTCAGTGTCGCGCCATTCGCAGCAGCGGGTGTCGCGAGATCGAAGTAGCCCGGCGTGCCATTTACACTGGAGCGGCCATAGGTGAGGAATGGGTCCACGCGCGGATAGCTCAGACTGTCCACCTGGGAGCCGTTTTGCGACAGATAAATGGTTTCGCCGCCTTCACTGAGTTTGAAATTCGTGTGCAGGTACACCTGACCGGTAAGGTGGGCGTTTTCATCACAGAGCACCAGGAGATGACCGTTCGCCGGAATGGTGGTGCCCGCCGGAAACGTCCACTTCGTGAGAGTGCCGCTTTCGTCACTGAGCGACCAGCCAGTGAGGTCCACTGGCGCGGCGCTGCTGTTCCGCAGTTCGATCCAGTCGGCGAATCCCGGCAGGTCCGGGAAGGGCGGCGGCAGCGCGGGCTCGGCCCGGTTGTTGGGCACTTTGGGCAGGTTAGGCTCCCACACGCCGCCGCTGGGCTCGCCTGTGCCGGGGAAGTACTGCATCGTGCTGCCCAGACCAAAGAGCGGCGTAATGGGGGACTGCCGCGCATAGGTGACACTGAAGTCCTCGACCCGCATGTCTTTGCCGGGTACGGTCGCGTAGGATGCGTCCACGAGTTCAAACACCGGGCGGAAGGACTGACTGCCTGCATTGTTCAGCGCCGTGAGAAAGGCCGTGCGCTGCGCCGCAACAGCGGAGCCGGGCGAAACCGTCACCGTGGTGAACCCAGCGGCATCGGGTGCGGCGACCTTCAGCATTTCCGAAGGCAGGAGCACACGGCCCGAGTAGCGGATTTCGTCCATTTTAAGCGGCCATGCAGTGCTTGCGGGAGCGGGCATGGCGGCGCCGGAGAACTTGCCGAAATCAATATTACCCGCCGGATGAGTCCATGCGTTGTTCAGGACAAAGGTGCCGCCCGCCACGTAGTCGGTATAGATAGTGACGCGTTTGCTGGGGCCGTCGAATGTAATGGCTACATGGTGCCAGACATTACTGCCGGTATCATTGTACTGGTCGCCGTCTGTATAAACATCCGCAGCGGCGCTGTAGCTGTTGAAGTTCCCGTCGCCGGACGGAGTGTCCACGAGAAGGTAGTTTCCGGCTGCGACACGGTTGTTGTCCAGAGGTGCCGGGGAAATGCCGGCAGTGTCCCAGCGGCTGCGCACTTTGCCGTAGTTGGTGCGGGCGGTCCCGTGGTCATAGTCAATCTGCCAGGCATGGCGGTCGGAAGCGGTGGCGCTGTCGGCATTGGGTCCATCCACAAGGCGGCGGATGAAGTTATCAAAGCCGGTCGGCTCACCGGTCAGCTTGATGAACATCTCGACGGTGAAGCTGGTGGTGTTGTAGAGCGCGTTGTTGGCGGCGGAAAACCTCGCATTGGCCAGCGTGGCATCGAAACTGAAGGTGTTGCTGTACACCGCACCGGTGATGGGATCGAGAATCTTTGCCCCGGCGACATCATTGGAATACTTCGCCGCATTGGCTGTCACGAGACTCGCCTGCGCGATCGCGTTGTTCACCACACTGGGGGCATTGGCAATGGTCGCCCCGTTGGCAGCGGCGACCGGATTCCCGCTCACGAAATGATCCTCAAACCGCCACCAGCTCAGCACATCCGCAGTGGGCAGCACCGTGGAGCCCGCCAGCGTACCGAGTGAGAGCGCATCGCCGGGCGCTCCGCCCACAGGTTCCAGCCTCACATTCGCCGAGTAGCCCGCGGGGGCCTTGAATTTGAAATTGAGCGTCGTCGCCGCGAGGTCGGCCTCTGTCACCGCACCCGCCGTCCACTGTGCCGCCATGTTGACCGGCGGGCCATAAACACGCGCCGGCTGTGTGGGGCCGGTGCCGGTTATGTTGATGCGCAGTACGCCACTGTTGCCGGTGCCGCCCGTTGTTTCGAGCAGTTGATCAATCGTCAGCGCGCTCCATGCGCCATCGGAAAACGGGTTCGCCGCATTCGTCAGCCAGCCAGGAGGCGGAGTGCCGGTCGTTGTGTTCGTGATGCTGCCGGCGGTGTTCGTGTGCGTGCGGCTGGCACCGTTCGCGTTGTTGAAGTTTTCGCTGAACTCCGTGGTCGTCAGAATGCCATTGTTCAGCTCCAGCCCCGCATCAATGCGCAGGTCGCCTTTGCCATCCACCGACGCATTCGCCACCTGAATGGCAAGCACGTTATCGCCTGCGACGAGGAACTGATTCGCCGCGCCCAGATTCACATCCAGCGGACCTGCCGGAGCCGCCGGGCGGGAGGAGAACGCCGGCTGATCCGCAAAGACGAACCCCTTCGCCGCCCCCAACCGCGCGCGGGCGACCTCCCTGCCGTTGAGGAATGCGATACAGCCGTCGTTGTAGTCAATACGCAGCCGCAGATTCTCCGTGCTCGCCGCATTGCCCGCGGAGACATTGAAGACCTTCCTCACATAGAGCGAAGAGGTGAGCCCGTCGAGTTGCGTGCGCAAATTCGTCCCCAGCCCGGTATTCCCCGCATTGAACCCCAGCGGTGCGGCCCCCGTCGCCCACGCCGATGCGTCGAATGAAGTATCAAACCACGCCGGCCCCGTGCCCAGCCGCGGCTGCCCTGTCGCATCCCAGCGCAGCGCACGTTCATTCGGCGCGGCATTGATTTCATTGAGCGTGACCTGCGCGTGGAGTGGAACGGCAACTGAAAGGAGCAGGCCAGGGAGGAATCGGGCAGCGGTGATGAATTTCATTCACCATTCATCATGCAAGTTCCGCCACCACGCTGGCAACAATAATCTGTTCAGATACCCAACAGGCAAAGCCTTCCTCAGCCCCCGCAGGAACGGGCGCGAAACCTTCAGTGAGCCGACTGCTTGAAGAGCATCTCCTGGGTCATCTGGTTGAACTGAGAGAGCTGCTCAGGCGTTAGCTGCTGCCGCAGCGCCTGCGCATTCTCGCGGAGAAGCCCGCGGACTTCCTCCGCGGTCTCAGCCTGGATGGCGCGCAGCTTTTCATCGCTGGCGTCGAGCACGGGCTGCATGGCGGCGACCTGCTCCGGGGTGAGCTGGAGCTTTTCCTTCCAGTGCAGGAAGATGTGGCCGAGCTTTGGGGTGCGCGGGAGCGGAGGTTGAGTCATGGGCTTTGCCGCGGGTTGGGCGGCGGGCTTGCCGGCGAGATAGCCGGAGGCGCCGCCGAGCAGGAAAAGCGCGGCGAGGGTGGTGATGATGCGGAGTTTCATGGCTGTGGAATGGTGGAGTCTATGAGAGCGGAGGCGATGAGGCTGGCGGAGTCTTCGTCTGTGACCGCAGTGTCAGGGGTGGGGGAAAGCGGGCGCTGCCATGCACACACCACGGCAATGGCGGCGGCCACGGGCAGTGAACCGAGTGACAGCGCGGCCCACTGGCGGAGCGGGGCGGCGTGCTCTGCATCGCGCACGGCAGCCATGACGCGGGTGTGGAGGAAAGGAGGCAACTCGCCGGGCTCCGGCGGCGGTGTCTGGCGACTCATGGAAATGAGGCGATCAAGTGGAGTTTGGTCCTGATTCATGAAGTGTTTCGATTTTGATGGCTGAAATTTTTGCGAAGGTGCGAGAGAAGCTGGCGACGGCAGCTGCTGTCGCGATTTATAAAGGCGAGCAGTGCTCTAGTTCGTCCATGATCTTGCGCAGTTTGGCCCGCGCACGATGCGCGCGCACCCGGACCATCAAACGAGTCACGCCGGTAAGTTCGGATATTTCGGCCACGGACTTAGCCTCTAGATGGAGTAGCGTAATGATAACGCGATCCACTGGTTTCAGATTGGACAGCAGCTTGGCGAGAAGGCCGGGAGCGCCCGCGAACGCATCGGGGTCATCAGGAACCTCGACGTAAGCCTCATGCAGAGCGATGGCCTCTTCATATGTGAAGTCCTCGAAATTCCATTCCGGACGGCGCTTAAGGCGGCGAAGTGCATCAATACAGACATTTGTGGTGATCCGGCATATCCAAGCCTCAAATGATCGCCCTGGGGTCCATCGCTCAATTCGGGTGAAGGCACGGGCCAACGATTCCTGCACGAGGTCTTCCACGTCGATCCCCCGGGGCTTGTATCTCAGCGCAATACTCGCCAGCAGCGGCCAAAGACGCTCTGTGAGCCAGCGCGCCGCGGCTTCATCGCGGGCGGAGCGCCACGCGCGTGCGGCTTCGTCAGCAGTGGTGAACATCGCGCCAGGATGCGACGCGGCGTGCGCAAGCGCAAGACATTCGTCAGTGACCGCGCAGGAGTTCATGGCGTGACGGTGACTTTGTAATACTTGCGCCCGGCGGTGGGATTCACATCACGCACGCTGAGGATGCCACCGGTGCCGGTCGCAGCGGAGGCGGTGCCTGCTTCTTCATTCCACGCGGCGAGGTCGATGGAACTCCACAGCCGGTAGTTTCTCCCGGCAACACTGGGGAATTACAATTGCAGCGCTCCGCCGGTGGTTTCGCTCACACTGAGCACGCGGAAGACGCTGCGGGCATCGGCAGGGTCCGTGCCGGCGGCGGTTTCGTCCGCTTCTGTCGCACCATCGTGATCGTCGTCATCCGTCGTCACATTGCGCAGCACAAAGGTGAGGGCGCGCTCGCAGGAGGAGCCGCTGGCATCGGCCCAGCGCACGCGCAGGCGGCTGGTGGCGTTCGTTTCGTAGTGCAATGGCCGCGCGGCGTGCAGCGTGCGGCCACTGATGGTGAAGTCCATGTTATCCGTGTCGCCGGGGCCGGGCACGAGGGTGTAAATGCAGTGAGTGCCGTGCTCGATGCCGCCGCCGCTGATGTCCGCGAGCACTGTGCCCGTCTCGCATTCATCGGCACCCGTGCGCGACAGCCCGATGGGCCGCACCGGCACCACGTTTTCCAGCATAGGCCAAAAGTCCCAACTGTTCACCGCGTGTACCGTGGCATGGCCCGCCGCGACTTCGCTCACGAAGTTCAGGTAATAGGCGGGCCGCGCGTCCTGCTCAGACTGCGCCAGCAGATTCGGCGACTGGTCCGGATTCCATGAGCCCGCATTCCGTGAGCTGTGCGGATACACGAGGCCCCACCATGACTGGTCGTGGAAGAAGTCGTTGTCGTGCGCCTTGATGCCGGTGAAAAACGGGCGCTGCGCTCCGGCTTTGGCCCGCGCGGCGGTGAGCGCGGCGGTGAGCGTGGTGGTGAGCGTGGTGGTGAGCGTGGTGGTGAGCGTGGTGGTGAGCGTGGCGGTGAGCGCGGTGGTGAGCGCGGTGGTGAGCGTGGTGGTGAGCGTGGTGGTGAGCGTGGTGGTGAGCGTGGTGGGCTGCGGGTCGTCCGGATTGTTCGTCCACAGCGCGATGAGTTTCCAGTCCAGCGTCTCCGGGCGGAAATACATTTTGCCCTTGCTGGTGCCGGTGCTGGTGCCGAGATTCGTCACGGCGCTGTGATTCACCAGAAAGCCCGCGCCCATCGTCTTGAAGACACCGCGGGCGATGCTCGTGAGCGACGGCGAGTAGGAAACGGCATCCGGCTGCACGCCCACTGTGAGCGGCGCATAGCCAATGAGGTTCTTCAGCTTGTCGTAGCCACCGGTGCGCGTGGCGTGCGGCTGGCCATTGGTGAGGATGAGTTCACGCGACTCGTAGTTCGTGATGAGCGCCGTGCGCTGCGCTGCGGTCAACGTGGTGCCCAGGAGGGGCCGGAGAGGAAATTGTTCGCGCAGGGATTCGGCGGGCGCACGTGACAGGACATGACGGCCATCGCGGAGCTTTGCAGGCGGCCGGGCAGCGCGGGGTCCTGTGCTTCGATGTCATCCATCTGCCAGGTGGTGAAGAAGACATCCAGCGGCACGCACGCGGCCTCGTGAGCATCAAGGATGGTCCGCAGGCGGTCCGCGCTGTAGTCCACGCGGGCATGGTCCTGCCAGTTGAGGGAAAACTATACCACGTCATCCGGGAGCCGGTGAATGGTGGGCTCGGTATCATGCGCCGCACTTTCCCAAAGCGGGATGAGTTCCTCGTAGTGCCGGTTCTCAATGAGGCCGGCGTCCTGCCATGCCTTCACCGTGGCCAGCACAGCGCGCGCTTTGGTCTGCGTGCAGGCGGCAGCATTGGTCATGTCGCGGTGATTCATCACGATACCGCAGGTATAGAGCCGGGTGCCGCCGGGCAGAGCGCCGCGGTGCACGCACTGGATGAGCTTCCAGCGCTCGTGCAGGTCATTGAACCACTGCCCGCAGCTCACCAGCGGCTGCACGGATTCGCCCTCCTCGTGGGAATAGTAGTCGCTTTCCGCAGCCGGACGCCCCCCCCGCTGACGTGGTATTCGTTCTCATATGCCGCCACCAGTGCCCGGGATGCTGCGACGCCTCCAGCCCGCGGGGATCGGCGAGGAACTTCGGTCAGTTCTGATACCGCAGCGTGTCCGCGGGATCGTTGATATGCCCGCCCACCACGCCGCTCGATGGCGCGCTGAGCCCCACACGGATGAGCAAGTCCACGTCGGCATAATTCACGCCGTTCTCGTGGGAGTGCGGATCCAGTTCCACGCCGAACTCGTGCGCGAGATACTGGAGAAGGTTCAGGCCGCCGGTGCCGTCGGTGGCCGTTAGCAGCAGGGACGCATCAAAGCCGGGGCGGCCAGGGACTTCAAAGCGGCGGATGCCTTCGAGGAAGTTCCAGTCGCTCTGAAAGCTCCATTTCACCTCGTAATCGTCCGCCTCCTGCGCAAACTCCAGGATGGCATCCCGCCAGTGAATGTATGTTTCCTTCGGTGTAGAGAGCTGCTGAAAGTTGGGCATATCGGGCACGGACGGCTCTTCGCTGTGCACAGCGACCATATACTGCACCGGAGCCGCAGAGGCACCAGTGAAGCAGAACAGAACGGCCGCGGCATGAAGGATGGCTGGAGATTTCATACCTCCTCCCACGCCACAGCAGCGAACCGGTTGCAGGTCCCGGAAGATTTTTTTCCCGGGTGGCACCAGGTCTGCACCAGCGCGTGATGTCAGCTGCAAATCAAGGCACCACGGTGGCCTGGAGGCGCAAATAGCGGCGCTGGATGGTGCGGATGGCGGCGCTGTCCTTCACGGTGATGGGGGCTCGGCCACCAGCGGAGGCACCAATGGTGACGGTGCCAGGCGAGAGGGCTCCGCCGGAGGCATCGGTCCAGTCGGCGGTGGCGGGCGTCTTCTTCGCCAGGGTGGTCCAGCCGGTGATGTCGCTGCCGGTTTGCACTTCGTAGGTCACGCCAGGGCAGCCATGGCCGCCGGCGAGGGCAGTGGCGGGGAGGTCGAAGGCGATGGTGGCAAAGCCGCCGGTGCTTCCAGCGGTGGGGAGGCGGTCGGCTCCATGCGGGGCGGCGGCGTTGCGGGGATTGGTATTGAGGGAGAACTCGAGGGTATTGCTGAGTCCGTCGTTGTCGGTATCGAGAGGCAGATCAGCGAGCGTTAGGCTGTTGGCGGTAAGCCAGTCGTTGAGACTGTCATTGTGGGGATCGCTGCCGGGCACCCAGCTGTCCGGCGTGCCGTAGAGTTGCGTGGCGGCGGCCCAGCTTTCGCGTTCGCCGAAGTCTTCGATGCCGGTGGCGTTGCTGATGAGTTCCAGGCTGTAGCCAGTGCCGTTGGTATTTTGCCAGTTGCTGCCGTAGCTGAAGCAGAGGACATTGGCATCCCACGGCGCAGGCAGGCGGAGGGCCAGCTGCTCGCCGGAGTTATCAAGGTTGCCGTCGTATTCGCCTGCGATGTTGAGGCCGAATCCATAGCGGCTCTCGAAGGTGGTGCGCTGCTTCACGAGGAGGACTTCTGCTCCTGGAGCCAAACTTGAACCGCCAGGGAACGTGAAGTCCATACCGTCGAAGAAGATGACACCGCTGAGGTCGAGAGTGTCGGTGCCGGTGTTGGTGAGTTCGATGAACTCGTAGCTGTTTCCGCCGTCCGCGTTGTACATGATCTCGGTGATGCGCAGGTGATCGAGGATGTTCACCATGTTGGCATCGGTGGAGTCATTGGAGGCACCGCCGGTGGCGAGAGTGAAGTAGTTCAGTCCGCCAATCCCGCCCGAGGCGACACGGCCCTGGCTGACGTCTTCGACCTGCGACCAGACGCGCACATTGTCCTGCTGAGCACCAGTGGCGGAGAAGAGGATGAGTTCCTCCGTGTAGGTGTCGATCTTAAATGACGTGTGGCTGGCGCCCGCGGCAGAGTCGCCGTCGGCGATAAATTTCACATAGCCATTACCATCGATGAAGCTGAGCGGCGGGAAGGCTACGTGCGTGCCAAAGCGCGCATCGGTGAGCACCATGCCGCTGAGGCTGGCTGGGAAGGCGGCGAGGTTCGCCAGTTCCACCCAATCTTCCTTGTAGCGGATGCCGCCGGCAGCGAGCCATTCGTTGATGACGATCTGTGAGGAATCGCTGAGCCGCGAAGGCATGTTGGGCACGGTGCCGTAAGTGGGCACGCAGAGCTGCCATGTGGAGGGGGTGCCAGCGCGGGCGAGGGTGTAGCCGTCGGGCAGCGGGCCGAAGACGACGCTGTCGCGAAGGGTATTGGCGGCGTCGAAGAGATACACGGCGTCGGCGTCGTTATCTATTTGGAGGCCGGCGAGGGTGATAATGGTGGTGGCCCCTGCGGCGAGGCTGCCGCTGAGCGGATGCTCGCCTGGCGTGAGCACGTTGTCGCTGAGGCTCCAGCCGGCGAGGTCCACGGCGGAGGCGCTGTGACTGGTGAGTTCCACCCACTGCACGGGGAGCGTGGGCGTGCCGGGACCGGTGTCGCCGTGGAGTTCGCTAAGTTCGACCAGCGCCAGGGCGGTATCCACGGTCCATGTGCGCGTGGTGGGGGCGAACTGCGGCGCGCCGTCGTAGATGCGGGCGGGGTCGGCGTTCTGCCAGTTGCCGGCCATGTCCTGGCCGATGACTTCCAGCGTCTGCGGGCCGGCGGTGAGTCCGGTGAGGGCGAGCACGGCCTGACGGGGATTGGCGCCGGTTCGATTGAGCAGGCCGCCGTTGCCGATCTGAATGGGCGCACTCCATGAGCCGCCGTTGAGCCGCCATTTATAAGCCACCAGACCCGGGCCCCCGACGAGGAAGTTCGCCGTCGTGTCCGCCACCGTGCCGCTTGGGCCATTGAGAACATAGGCCCACTCCGGGATGCTCGCGCCGTAGCTCAGGCCACCGAACGCAGTGGCGCGGGCGAGGGAATCCATGCGCAGCGAATAGTCCTCCGCCGCGGGGTTCACAAAGCCGGGAGCGCCTGCGGTGTTCGGTCCATAGGTGCCGCTGAAGAATCCGCCCGGGTGATTCGGGCCGATGACGGGATCGCCGATCTGGTCGAGCAGATTGTGGAAGAACTCGATTTTGGTCGTGATGCCCGTTCCCGCGGCGTTGCGGTCGGGGCCGCTGAAGACGTGCGGCACATTGCTGATGATGTTGTAGCCGAGCACTGCGCCGTCGCCCACGGTGGGATTCGCGCCGTCGCCGGGAACGAAGAAGTTGATCGGGGCGCAAGCCACATTCTGCGTCACGGTCTCGCCCTGGAAGACGAAGTCGGCGTTGAAGTCCGCCACGGTGTTGTGCTCGAAGATCGTCGCGGTGTTGGCCTTGCAGTTGATGACGTGGTCCATGTCGTAGCAGGTGTTGCGCACGACCATGATAGTGGTGCCGCTGCCCTTATCGCCGGAGCTGATGGCGTTCGAGTAGCCGGTGTCATTGGTCCAGTAGTCCTTGGTGGCGTTTTCAAAGACGTTGCTGGCGATGTAGGCATCGCCGCCGAGGTCCATGTGCTCGTCACCGGCCTGGCCGTAGAAATGATTGTATCGGCAGTCTATGACGAACTGGCCGTTCGTCTGGAGGTTCGTCACGGCATCGCGCGGTGCCCATCGTCCGCTGTCGCAGTCGAAGACGTCCTGGTGGCCGCGATTGCCGTGGTATTCATTGAAATAGACGCGCCAGTGGCCGTTGAGCGGCAGTCCGTTCGGGTAGTTGGCATTGCCGGAAACTTCGGCGTCGGTCGTGGGGAACTCCACCTTCATGGGCTCCATGCTGTTGTCCGCGGCGGCGATGAAGTCGGTGGTCGGCTCTTCAATACGCCCGAGTTCCGGATCAAAGATGAACATGTCCGGCATGATGTTGTAGGTGAACGTCAGCTTGCTGTTCCGGCCGTAGAGCAGGCGGAGGTGGCTGCCGGCGAACGTGCAGTGATCCGCCCAGCCCCACGAGCGGATGAAACCGAGCGAGCCGTAGTTTTCCGAGCCGCTGGGCGAAGTGCCCTGGGCATTGATGAAATCGGCGTAGCTCACGATGTTCTCCTGGGCCATGCTGTCCACAATGCGCAGGCCGCCCCACTTGGGCGCACCTGTCTGGGTGCCGAGTTTGATCGGGTCCACGTCGGTCGCGGAGTTGGTGCCGGGCACATGGGAGAAGACGATGCGCTGCGCCGCAGTACCGATGGCGAGGATGCGGCCATTGACCGTGATGCGCACGTTCTGATCGCACTGGACGTTCACTCCGGGATCAATGCGCAGCGTGCTGCCCGCGGCGACGTTGATGCTGGCAGTGACGCGGTATGGCGAGCCTGCGAGCGTCCATCGCGTCTCACCTGGTGCGGTGATGTTCGTATTCACCAGCGTGCCCTGGGCCGCAGTGCCGCCCCCTGTCTGGAGCGCACCCATGTCATTGCGCGAGCCGTCGGGGCCGTTGTATGCGGGCGCAGGATCGCCGGTGTTGATGCACGGGCTGCCTGTGGCGAGGCTGAAGTTGCGGTTGCCGGTGCTGACGAAGAGCGGATTCGCGGTGATGTTGCCGGTGCCGGAGGCGGGCAGCGGATTGTCCGGCACTACGCCGCCCTGGTCGAAGAAGCAGGTGTAGTTCTGCACGTTGAGCGGAAAAGCGCCCGAGCCGTAGTCGTTGGCCACGGGTTCCTCGGCACTGACGATGCAGTTCCGCAGGTCCACCGTAATGTTCATCGTGGTGGTGCCGTACTTATTCCGCGTATGCACGCCGACGCTGTGGAAAGTGCCGTCGCTGGTGTTCGTCGGGTGGTTCTCGGCGACGATGGTGCAGTTCTCGAAAGTATTGAGGAACGGCGTGCTCTCTGTGGCTCCGACCTGGCATTTCGTGCTCACGCAGATGTCGCAATCAATGATCTGCGTGCGGCGCGCGGTGACGTTGTTGTTCAGCAGACTGAGGCCCTTGTCGAAGGCGTTGCGGATGATGCAGTCTTCGACGGTCAGGGAACCGGCGAGGCAATCCACGGCGTCGTCGCCACAGTTGTGGAAGACGCTGCGGCGCAGGTTCACGGGGCGGCCGCCGCTATCGTGGATGTAGATGTTATCCTCGTCGTCGGCAGCGCCCGACTCGCGATAGATGGGCAGCATGTCAGAGAAGTTGCAGTCCTCGATGGTGATGCCGGAGCCATCAGTTTCCGGGCCCATGACGCAGCGGGCAAATTGCGAGCGTCGCATGACCATGGTGGTGTTGCCGGTGTTCGTGAGGGTCTTGCCGGGCAGGTCCGCAATAACACCGTCATCGAAGGTCCAGACTGCGCCATTCGCGAGCCGGAAGGCCGGGCCGGTGCCGGTGTGGCCGCCGCCGGGGGAATGTGCGGCGCGAGAGACGAGGCAGTATTGCCAGTTGGTGGTGGAGCCGCCGACATTCACCTCACCCCAGCGCGTGGTGGATTCGCTGGCAGTAATGCTGATGGGCTGGGCGAGTGTTCCCACGGCATTGATGATGCCGCCGCCGGTGCAGATGATGTCCGTGCCGCCGGTGTCGCCCGCAGCGCTGGTCCCGGTAATGAGAACATGTGTGCCGGGGGCGATTTCCAGCGTCGCGCCGGCGGGCACTGTGAGGTCGCCGGTGACGCGCACCACGCCGCTCCAGTTCGTCGTGCCCGCGGGTAGCGTGCCGCTGACAGTGGTGCTGGCGGGATTCGCGCCGAGACTGGTGATTGCTTTGCTCGACACGGAAGCGCCTGCGGTGGCGGTGAGGGTGAAGTTGCCCGGGTCCGTGGTCGTGGCGAGCAGATTCCCCTGGAGGCGCAGGTCGAAGGTCGCGTCACTGCTCCCGTTGTCAGCCTGGTGGACTTCCACGGCGATAGTGTTCACGCCGTTATGCAGCAGGCCGAGCGGCACGGTAATCGCAGCGGTGGCATTCTCCTGCGTGGGCGTTGTATTTGCGTAAGCCGTCAGTGCCGCGCCCGCAGGGAGGGTCGCGGTGCGGAGGACTTCCGTGCCATTCACATAGACCGCGGCGGCATCATCGAAGCGCACCTGGCCGGTGACACTCGCGAGCTGGCTGATGTCGGCGATGGTGAAGGTGTTGCGGAAAAGATAGGTGGGACCGCTCTGCGTGCCGACGGTGCCGGTGTCGTAGTCCACGCGGGTGAACGCCCGGTTTTCATCGCCATCGCCGTAACCGGTCTGCGTCACGATGGTCGGCCATGCGGTGTCCACGTAGCTTTCGTTCTTCCACGTCTCACCGCCAGACGTGACAAACGCCGCGAGCGTCGCCTGGGTGAAGTCGCCGCGATAGCGCCATGTGCTGCCGGGCGTGCCGGTGTTTTGCGTGGCGCTGCCCGTGCCGCCGGTCCCGTAGGTGAAGTAGTTCACCGTGCCGCCGCCGGTGCTGCTACCAAGCGTGATGAGCGCGCTGCCCATGCCGTTGGCCAGAGTGACCGTGGAGGGCGAAAGCGCCACACCATTGGTGGCGGTGAGATTCACCGTCGTGTTCCATGCCGAACGGTTGAGCTGCCCATTGCCTGTCCTGAGGTCCACGCGTACCAGCATGGGCACGCCAGGCACGTAAGTCTGCGGCGCGATGATTGAGAGCGCATCCGGCGCACTTCCGTTCCACACGACTTTGCTGGTGATCTCCCGGAGGACATTGCCTGTGCCATTCAAACCGCTCCAGAAGCGCACCACGACATTATTCAGGCCGGGGGCCAGCACACTGCCGCCGCCGGCAGCGACATTGAGCTTCCATGTGCCTGCCGCGTCTGCTCCCACCGTGCGGTAGAATGTCTGCGCGGGAACGCCGTTCACCGTGATGCTGTAGGTGCGCGCGACATTGAAGGTGCCCGCGAAAGTCGCCGCGCCGGTCGTGGTGACTTTATGGCCTTCAAGACTGTCGGCCGTCGTGCCCGTCACGTTGAGCGCGTAGTTCTGCTGTATCTGCGAGAGCACATTCGCCCGGCGTGCATTGATGAATGCTTTGATCGCTGCGATGGTGCGCGCCGGAGAAGCGGCTCCCGTTCCCGCCGGCACCCAGCCCTGCATGAGGCGGTCAACAATCGGATCAATGGTCGCGTTGTTGAACCACGAGTCCATGCCGTCGAGCAGGGCGGCATAATACTTCGGCAGCAGCGCGGGGTGGCTGAACATGCGGCGCAGACCGCGCAGGCCGGTATTTCCCTGCTGCGTTTGCTCGTCGTAGCTGAAAATCGAGCGCGTCACCGGATCGCCCACTCCGCCGCCAATGTCGAACACGTCATCCATGTCATGCGGCACGAAACGGAAGCGCGGGTCCACCACTCCGCGGTAAATGCTGGTGTCATCGGCGCGGGCGCTTTGCAGACCACCCTCCTGATTTCCGATGAGCGCATCCGTCGCAATGTATTTATAGAAGTGATCCACATCCAGCACGGTGGCCACGGCCGCTGGATAAGCGGCATCGCTGATAGCCGGTTGGCCGGGATTGCTCACCACCGGATCGGCACTGACAATGCGCGTGAGATTGGCGAGATCGATGTAGTCGTTTGCCTCTCTGTTCGTCTCCTTGATAAAGCTGTCACTGTAGGCCGCTGCGGTGGTTCCTTCGTAGAGGAACTCGCCGGAGGCCCGGTCACTCCCTACAACACCCGTGTCGGCATTCAGCGCGTGGTCGTCGAGGCGGTAGAAATTGCCGTCGGAATCATCGGGATAATGCTTCTTTGCCCAGTCGCCGCCGCGGCCTTCGAGCATGGCGTAGCGGCCAAACTGAATACCGCCGCTGGCCGCCGGGTCCGCCGCATTCACGCGCAACTGCACCGCCACCGCGTCCTGCGGCGCGATGCCGGCACGCGCGAAGAGCGTATTCCCCAGCACCTGGCCGTAGGAATACTGACAGTTGAGCGAGATCGTGCTGTGCCCGTTCCATTGGTCATCGCTGCGGAAGCTGACGTGGAAATTATTTGGAGGCCCGAGTGCCGAGGCCTGCCCGCGGTTCCGCACGCCGGAGTTCTGCACGATGTTCGTGCCCGTGCCGTCGTGCGAGATGAAGGCGCAATTGAACGTCGCCTCGCTGTCCTCTTCGCCGCTGGTCGTGCCAATGTCATCCAGCTCCGCGCGATCCGCCGGCGTCATCACCACGCGCAGCAGCGGCTGATTTCCCGGAGCGGTGAAATCCTGCGCGGCATTATAGCTGTCGTCCACCTGAAGGAGGAAATTGCAGACGTTGGCATAAGTCTCCGGCACCACTCCGGGATTGGAAGTGCGGGCCTTGCGGGGCACCGTGTCATTCACCGACGCCGGGTTATTGTTCTCCGGGTCCACATAGTATTCGATGATCGTACCGTTTGGCTGAGCGGGGATCGTGGCGGTGCCCTTCCATGTCTGCCCCCCGCCGGAACCAGGCTGGTCTTCGATGAAAGGCAGGAAGCCAAAAGTCGCCCCACCGGCCACGCGCCAGCGCAGCACGCGATTCGTGATCCCGCCGCCGGGCAGTTCCGCGTGAATTTTGATCGCATCCGTGGACCGCGGGATTTCAGGTTTGTGGCGCACATTGAGGGCAAAAAGCCCAGCTTCTGGCTCCAGATCCGGTAGACCGGCCCAGTTGGCGGCCCCTGGAGTGCCGTCGGCGGCATTCGACACCTTCCAGTTCTGTCCCTCCAGCGCCCCCAGGTCGGGCATGATTTTCGCCAGCGTCCGTCCGCCGCCGTCGTGCAGCGCCTCCCATTCCCAGCCGCGGTGGCCAAAGCTCAGCGGCCCGCGCACGCGCAGCGCCCAGCCGCCTTCATCCGCATAGGTCACATCATCCACCGTGGTGCCAAGGGGATCCACCAATTCCACCTGTTCGCCGCCGTTCGCCAGC
>Ga0315905_10002709_pt1 | contig 18535 bp, 26 predicted proteins | sample LakEriMetagenome_5_FD_203522 | JGI IMG/M metagenome (GOLD analysis project Ga0315905, IMG submission 203522) | Freshwater fungal communities from buoy surface, Lake Erie, Ohio, United States - Buoy 4 MA121 | ecosystem: Environmental > Aquatic > Freshwater > Lake | place: USA: Lake Erie, Ohio... | reverse complement strand
GGCCGCCGGCGACCGTGGAGCTGGTGCGGTAGACGCCCACGGTGATGGCGTCGGTTCCGTTGTCTTCAAGCATCTCTGCCATTGGTGGTCCTTGGTGGTTGGCTCAGAACTGCAGGCCGGCGGTGCGAGCCGCGTCGGCGAGGGCCTTGATGCGGCCGTGGAATCGGAAACCGTTGCGGTCGAACACGACCTTCTGCACGCCGACCTTCATGGCGCGCTCGGCGACGGCCTTGCCGATCGTCGCTGCAGCGGCAGAGTTGCCGCCCGGCGCTGCGCCATCGACGTCGCGGGTGCTGGCGCTCGCGAGCGTGCGGCCCGCGTAGTCGTCGATCACCTGCACGTAGATGTGCTTCAGCGAACGGAAGACGGTGAGGCGCGGACGGTCCGGCGTCCCCTGGATGCGCTTGCGCAGGCCCTTCTTGCGACGGGTGCGCGCGGCGAGCTTCTTGGTGCACTTGTCCATGGTCGTTTCCTAAAGTTGGATCAGGGCCTGGGATCAGGCGCCGAAGGCCTTGCCCTGCTTGCGCTGGATGACTTCGTCGGAGTACTTGACGCCCTTGCCGTTGTACGGCTCCGGCTTGCGCTTGCTGCGGATGAGCGAAGCGAAGGCTCCGACCTTCTGGCGGTCGATGCCGGTGATGGTGACGTTCACGCCCTGTTCGACGGCCACGGTCAGGCCATCGGGAATGGCGAGCTCGATCGGGTCGGCATAGCCGAGCTTGAGGGTGATCTTCTTGCCGGCGACCTTGGCATCCCAGCCGACGCCGACGATCTCGAGCTTGCGCTCGTAGCCCTTGGTCACGCCAGCGACCATGTTGTTCAGGGTCGCACGGGTGGTGCCCCAGTAGGCACGGCGGTTGCCAACGTCGATCTTCGCCGGGTCGTCGACGGTGCAGGTGATGGCCTTCTCGGCCTCGCTGAAGTCCACCTTGACCTCGGGACGGTAGACGAAGCTCGTCTTGCCCTTGGGCCCTTCGATGCTGACGGTGCGGCTGGCGGCGTTGACCGCGACCTTCACCCCGCCGGGGACCGGGATCGACTTCTTTCCGATGCGTGACATGGTTCGCTCCTGTTGTTCCGGTGGTTCAGCTGACGGTGGCCACGACTTCGCCGCCGACGCGCATCTCGCGCGCCTTGCGGTCGCTCATGACACCGCGGCTCGTGCTCACGATGGCGATGCCGAGACCCTGCTGCGGACGCGGCAGCGAGTCACAGCCCTTGTAGATGCGGCAACCCACGCTCGAGACGCGCTCGAGGCGGTGGATCAGGCTTTCGCCGCGCTCGCCGTACTTCAGGGCGACGCGAAGCACGCCCTGCCGGCCGTCGTCGACGACTTCGAAGCCGCCGAGGTAGCCCTCGTCCACGAGCACCTGGAGGATGCCGCGGTTCAGCTTGTTGTTCAGGCAGGTCACGCTCTTGCGGTTCTGCTTCACCGCATTGCGGATGCGGGTGAGCATGTCGGCAGTCAGGTCTTGGAGGCTCATGTGTTGCTCCTGGGTTCGGTGTCGATCACCAGCTCGCCTTGCGCATGCCCGGGATGAGGCCCTGGAGGGCCAGCTCGCGGAGCATGATGCGGCTGATGCGGAACTTGCGGTAATAGCCGCGCGCGCGGCCGGTCAGCTCGCAGCGATTGCGCTTGCGGGTGCTGAACTTTGGGGTCTGCTTCATTCGGGCGAAGGTGCGCTTGCTTGCCATGGTTGGTCCTTCGTTGGTCAGGCGATGCGCTTGCCGTTCTCGTCACGCCGTTCGAAGGGCATGCCGAGCTCACCGAGGGCGAAGCGGCTCATCTTGGGGTTGCTGTTGCGGAACACGATGTTGATGTTCATGCCATGGCTGAAGTTGACGTTCGCCATGTTGATCTCGGGCCACACCGACTGCTCGGTCAGGCCGCACGAGTACGAGCCGCCCTTGTCGAAGGCGCGGTCGCCGAGACCACGGAAGTCCTTGATGCGGGGCGTGGCCAAGTTGATGAAGCGATCCATGAAGGACCACATGCGCTCACGGCGCAGGGTGACCATGAAGCCGCTCGGGGCGCCTTCGCGCACCTTGAAGTTGCTCACGCTCTTCTTCGCGAGCACCATGATCGGCTTCTGGCCGCTGATGGTCTTCAGCGTGCCGATGACCGTGTCGCGGTACTCGGGCTTGAGCTTCTGGTTCTCGAGCTGCTTGCCGACGCCCACGTTGATGACGATCTTCTCGATCGTGGGCGCCTGGTTGACGTTGACCAGGCCGAACTCCTTCATGAGCTTCGGCGTGACGGTCTCGGCGAACAGCTGCTGCAGCCGGGGGGTGGGGGTGGATGGGACGGCGTGAGGCATGGTGGTGGCTCCGGGGCTCACTTGGCCTTCTTGGCGGTGCGGGGACCGTGCAGCGTGGAGAGTTCGGCACCGTTGCGGGCCGCCACGCGCACCTTCGAGCCATCGGACTTCGTGGCAAAGCGCACGCGGGTGGGCTTGCCATCGACGACCGGGCTCACGTTGCTCATGTGGATGGGCAGTTCCATCTCGACGATCGCGCCCTGCGGACGACCCTGGGTGGGCTTCAGGTGGCGCTTGTGGATGTTCACGCCGCGCACCACGACCCGGTTGGCCTTGGTGTCGACCGAGACGATCTCGCCGGTCTTGCCCTTGTCGTCGCCGGCGGTGACGATGACCACGTCACCCTTCTTCACGTGCGCTGGCATCAGACCACCTCCGTCGCAAGGCTGACGATCTTCATGTAGTTCTTCTCGCGGAGCTCGCGGGCGACCGCACCGAAGATGCGAGTGCCGCGCGGATTGCCGTCATCGTCGATGAGCACGCAGGCGTTCGTGTCGAAGCGAACGTAGCTGCCATCGTCGCGGCGGACCGGGTAGGAAGCACGGACGATCACGGCCTTGGCCTTGTCGCCGCTCTTCACGTCGCCGTTGGGGATCGCGCTCTTGATGGCCACGACGACCTTGTCGCCGACGGTCATGGTGAGGCGGCGGAAGCGGCCACGGGCAGTGCTCGCGCCGAGCACGCCGATGACCATCACTTCCTTGGCGCCGCTGTTGTCAGCGACATCGAGCCTGGATTCTTTCTGGATCATGTCAGTTGCCGGGCGTCAGGCGCCCGCCTCCTCTGGCTTGTATTCGAGTCCGGTCGGCGCGCGCTCGACGATGCGGACGAGCGCCCACGACTTCGTCTTGGAAACGGGGCGGCACTCGGCCACCTCGACGCGGTCGCCGCGGCGGCTCTCGTTGTTCTCGTCGTGCACGTGCAGCACGGTGCGGCGCTGGACGAACTTGTTGTAGCGCGGGTGCTTGGCGACGTAGGCCACGACGACCTTGCGCGTCTTGCTGGTGCGGTCGCTCTCGACCACGCCCACCACGCGGGGGCTGTTCTCAGGCAGCACCAGGGGCTTCTTCAGGCTCATCGGGCGGTCTCCTTCTTGGTGGCGCGGGTGTTCTGCTCGGTGAGCAGACGGGCCACGTCACGCTTGATCTTGCCGAACTGCGAGTGGTCGTTGACCTTCTCGACCATGGTCTGCACGCGGAGGTCGTACAGGCGGCGCTTGAGCCCCTGCACCTCGGCGGAGATCTGCTCGTCGGTCAGCTTGCGGATGTCCTTGGCTTCCATGTCTGGTTCCTCGGTTGGTCCTGGGTCAGACGGCCAGACGACGACCGACAAAGCGGCATCGGATGGGCATCTTGTGGGCGACGCGGGCGAGGGCCTGCTTGGCAAGCTCCTCGGACACGCCGGCGATCTCGAACAGCATCGTTCCGGGCTTCACGCAGGCTGCCCAGTAGTCGACATCGGCCTTGCCGGTACCCATTCGGGTTTCCAGCGGCTTCTTCGAGATGGACTTGTGCGGGAAGACGCGGATGTACAGCTTGCCCTGGCGACGCAGGAAGTGCTGGGCGGCGATGCGGCCGGCTTCGATCTGGCGCCCGCTCACCCAGTGGGTGTCGAGGGCCTGAAGGCCGTAGTCGCCGTAGGCGACGTAGTTGCCGCGCGTGGCGTTGCCCTTCATCTTGCCGCGCTGCATCTTGCGGTGCTTGACTCGTTTTGGCATCAAGGCCATGGTTCAGTCCTCTCTGGGTCCGTTGGTCGTTGGGGAACTCAGCGACGTCCGCGGGCGCGCGCACGGCCGCCGGCAGCCTTCGACTGGTATTCCTCTTCCTGGTTGCTCGAGTACAGGCCCTTGAACACCCACACCTTGACGCCGATGACGCCGTAGGTGGTGGACGAGTGGGCGACGGCGTAATCGACATGTGCCTGCAGGGTGGTCAGCGGGATGCTGCCCAGGCGCGAGTCGAGCTGGCGGCTCATTTCGGCGCCGCCGAGGCGACCCGAAAGGAGAATGCGGATCCCCTTCGCGCCGTTCTGGATGGCGTTCTCGCAGCGCATCTTCAGCACGCGGCGGAAGTTCGCACGCTTCTTCAGCTGCTCGCCCATGGTTTCGGCGATGAGCTTGGCATCGATTTCCGGGTTGCGGACTTCGACGACCTGCACGGCGACCTTGCGGCCGGTGAGCGCCTGGAGCTCGTTGACGAGCTGCTCACGGCTGGCGCCCTTCTGGCCGAGCACCTGGCCGGGACGCGCGGTCTTGATGATGACCGTGAGTTCTTCGCGGGTGCGCTCGATGTGGATGTCGCTCACCGCGGCGAAGGGCGGCGTGCGGTTGAGGCGCTTGTCGATGTACGCGCGGATCTTGTGGTCCTCGACCAAGAGCTCGCCGAAGAGCGCCTTGGGGGCGAACCAGCGGCTCTTGTGGGCCTCGGTGACGCCGACGCGGAAGCCGAACGGATGAACTTTCTGTCCCATGTGGTGCTCCGGTTACTTGATGTCCACCGCCACGATGATGTGGCTGGTGCGCTTCATGATCGGGTGTGCGCGACCGCGGTCCTTCTGCTGGAACCGCTTGATGGTCGGGCCTTCGTCGACACGGCTCTCGACGACGACCAGGCGCGAGACGTCGGCGCTGGCCTGCTCGGCGTTGGCGATGGCGCTCTTGAGCACGCCCTGCACGAAGTAGGCGCCGCGACGCTTCGAGAACTCGAGCTCGGTCAGTGCATCGGCGACGCCGCGGCCACGGATCAGGTCAGCGACCAGACGGGCCTTGCGCGGCGCGATGCGGCAGAACTTGTGTGATGCCTTGTATGCCATGGTGGTGTCCTCGGCGGACCGCGATCAGCCCTTGCTGCCTTCCGCGATGCCTTCCTTCTTGTTGGTGTGTCCCTTGAAGGTCTTGGTGAGCGAGAACTCGCCCAGCTTGTGGCCGACCATGTCCTCGGTGCAGTACACGTCGATGAACTTGCGGCCGTTGTGGACCTGGAACGTGAACCCGACGAACTCGGGGACGATGGTGCACGCGCGCGACCAGGTCTTGATCGCGGTGCGCTTGGTGCTGCCCGAGGCCTTCTCCACCTTGCGGTAGAGCTTCTCGTCGACGAACGGGCCCTTCTTCAGTGATCGTGACATGGTTCAGAGTCCTGTGGTTCAGAGCTTGAGCTGGCCGTAGCGGCGGCTGACGCGACGGCGCAGGATGCGCTTGTCGCTGGACTTGCCATAGCGGCGGGTACGACCGCCCTTGGACTGCGTGCCTGATGCGTTGGTCGGCTCCTGGCCGCCCTTCGAACGGCCTTCACCACCACCGTGCGGGTGCTGGTGGTGGCTCATGGCGACGCCACGGGTGCGTGGACGGCGGCCGAGCCAGCGGGCGCGACCGGCCTTGCCGAGCACGACGTTGGCATGGTCAGGGTTGCCGACGGCACCGATGGTGGCCCGGCAATCCAGGCTGACCTGGCGCATTTCGCCCGACGGCATGACGAGCGTGCCCCAGCGGCCTTCCTTGTTGGAGAGGCGGGCAGCCATGCCGGCGCTGCGGACGAGCTTGCCGCCGCGACCGGGAATGATCTCGACGTTGTGCACGTCCATACCAGCGGGCACGTGGGCCAGCGGCATGCAGTTTCCCGGGCGAGGATCGATGCTGCCCTTGCTGCTGGTGACGGTGTCACCGGCCGTGAGGCCCTTGGGAGCGAGGATGTAGCGACGCTCGCCGCAGGGGTACTCGACCAGCGCGATGTGGCACGAGCGGTTCGGGTCGTATTCGATCCCGATGACCTTCGCGGTGACGTCGAGCTTGTTGCGGGTCCAGTCGATGAGGCGGTAGCGGCGCTTGTGACCGCCGCCCTGCTGGATGACGGTGAGCTTGCCCTGGCAGTTGCGGCCGCCGGTCTTGTGGAGCGGGCGGAGCAGGCTCTTTTCGGGGCGCTTCTTGGTGACTTCGGCGTGGATGTTCACGCTGGCATTGCGCCGGCCGTTGGTGACACGCTTGTAGACGCGGATTGGCATCGTTCAGGCTCCGTGGCTCAGAAGAGCTCGATCTTGTCTTCGGGGTGGATGCGCACGATCGCGCGCTTGGTGACCTTGGCGGGAACCAGGCCGAACTTGTAGATGCGATCGCGGCCACGACGGTTCTGCGTCTGGACGGCCAGCACGCGGACCTTGTAGATGGCTTGGATCGCATTCTTCACGTCGGTCTTGGTGGCGCGACGGTCGATCTCGAACACGTATTGGTTCGCGGCCTCGTTGGACGCGGTCGCCTTCTCGCTGAGCAGCGGGCGACGGATGACGGTGGTGGCTTCCATCACTTGGTCTCCTTGGCGAAGGCGCTCTCATCGAGGAACGACTGCAGCGAAGCCTTGTCGACCACGAGGTAGCGGTGGTTGAGCAGGCCGTACGCGCAGAGCTGGTCGACGCTGCAGCAGTCCACGCCGGCAAGGTTGCGGGCGGACTTGAGTGCAGAGTCGTTGCCGGGGGCGAGCGCGACCAGGCAGGTGCGATCGACGCCGACGGCGCGGATCAGCTTGGCGAAGTCAGCGGTCTTGGGCGCCTTGAACGACAGCGAGTCAATGCACTTGACTTCGTTGTCGACGAGCTTGGCCAGCAGCGCGTTGCGGTTGGCCAGGCGGCGCATCTTCTTGGGGAGCTCGGTGCGGAAGTCCTCGCGGGTGCGGGTCTTCGAGAAGGCAACGCCGCCGCCCTTGCGGTTGGGGACGCGCGCGGCACCGACGCGAGCGTTGCCGGTGCCCTTCTGCTTGTAGACCTTGCGGGTCGAGCCCTCGACCGAGCCGCGGCTCTTGGTGCGGGCTGAGCCCTGCCGCTGGTTGCCGTGGGTCGTGACGTAGGCCTGCTTGAGGAGCGCAACGCGCACCTCGCCGCCGAGCGTGGCGGGGTCGATCTTGAGCGAGTCGACCTGCTTGCCTTCCTTGTTGTAGATGGGAAGTTCGATCATGGTTCTTTCCTTCGGCGGGATATCCCGCCATGCGCCTTGCCTGCCTTGCCCCAATCACGACTGAGGGCTCGGACCGGCTTGACTCAGGTCCAACAGTCTTGTCGCGATCCCGCGGTTCCCAATCCGCCTGCGCCGTTGGCTCGTGGCCGGGGCGTCAGGTGAAGAGGGCCTGCGGGATCATCCAGGTCACGTGCCGGCCTGGATGCGCGCCTTTCGCTTGTAGAGCCGGTTGCTGGCTCGGATGAACAGATAGCCGTTGCTGGCCCCGGGCACAGCGCCCTTGACCAGGATGAGATTCTTGGCGGCGTCGATGGACACCACGTCGAGGCAGCGGACGGTCACGCGCTCGTCGCCGACGTGACCGGCCATCTTCTTGCCCTTCTTGATCTTTGCGCCGTGACCACGGTCGGTGCCGTGGCTGCCGATGGAGCCGGGCGAGCGGTGCTTGCGTTCGGTACCGTGGCTGGCGCAGAGGCCCTTGAAGTTCCACCGCACCATGGTGCCGGTGAAACCCTTGCCCTTGCTGGTGCCGATGACGTCGACGAACTTGATGCCGTCGAGGCAGCTGGCATCGATGCGCTGACCGAGTTCGAAGCCCTTGGCTTCGTCATCGCTCGCACAGCGGACTTCGCGGTGCACGCGAAGAGGATCGCTGCCGGCCTTGGCATCGTGGCCAATGACGGGCATGCTGGAGTTGCGGGCGGCCAGTTCCTCGAAGCCGAGCTGCACGGCGGCGTAGCCATCGGTCTCGCTGGTCTTGACCTGCGTGACGACGCAAGGACCGGCCTGGATCACCGTGACCGGGACGTTCTTCCCGTCGGCGGTGAAGTAGCGGGTCATTCCAATCTTCTTTCCGATGATGGCTGGCATGGCTTGATGCTCGGTTCAGGGACTGGCCAGAGGTCGCTTGGACTTGGCCCTTGCGGGACACTCCGGCGCGCGGGGCGCCGGATGACAGGGTGATTCGATTACGCCTTGATCTTCACGAAGACGCCGGCGGGAACGACGAGGCGGTTCAGCGCGTCGATGGTGCGCGCGTTGGGCTCGGTGATGTCGATGATGCGCTTGTGGGTGCGGATCTCGAACTGCTCGCGCGACTTCTTGTCGATGAACGGCGAGCGGTTGACGGTGTAGGTCTCGCGGCGCGTGGGCAGCGGAACGGGGCCAGCGACGCGAGCGCCGCTGATCTTGGCCTGCTCGACGATTTCCTTGGCGCTCGCATCGAGCACCTGGTGGTCGTAGGCTTCCATTCGGATTCGAATCCGTCCGTGCATGTTCGTTCGTGCCTTGATTTCTAGGTTCGTTCGTCGTCTTCCCTGCAGTCGAGGCACCAAGCGGACGCTGCGGGGATGACCCGTCCGGTTGGGGGGAATCGGCAAGAGTAGCGATCTTCCGCAATCTGTCAATGCGGGTTGAAGGTGAAAGCGAAGTGAATACGATGCTGCGATGGCAAGCGATTTCGTTATGAGGACATGCAGGGTCGCGGCAGTGCTCGCGATCGGCGTCAACGCCATCGCACAGAGTGCTGCGAGGGGAGCGACGCAGGGCACCACGCCAGCACAACCGCCTGCACAGTCGAAAACGCCGAAGCCACCGAAGCCCGCCGGCAATGCGCAGCCCTCCCCTTCAACAAGCAAGGGCACTGCCAAGCCAACGACGCAAGCTCAAACTGAACCGATAACCACGGATCAGAAGCCGATTGGTGCAACAAAGTCCGAGAACACTGTTCCTACATCCAAGCAGGCAGCCTTGCCATCCACGCTCGAGGCCAAAGCGACAGCCATCGAATCCCTCGGGATGACGCTGCACCTGCCCAAGGGGGCCGTCTTCGCGCGCGACATGCAGAGCGCCACCCCGGCTTTCGTGCTGGACGACCAGCAGGATCCGCCCCGCTACCGATGCCGACTCTCGATCCTCGTGCCGAGCGAACTCGACGCCACGTGCGAGTCGCTCGTGAGCGACCACCTGCATGCGATGCAGGACCGGGGACAGAAGCCCACCATCCTGGCGAACGAACTGCTCCCCTGCGGCGAGCGAGACGGGCGACTGTTCTATGCCAGCGTGCCACTGGACGAGACGACGACCGCCATCACCGGCTGGTACCTCGTGCAGATGGCGCCGACCCAGTTCCTGGTGTGCAGCGTGGTGTCGAGCTCCCTCGACTTCCCGCCAGTGCGAACGACCTTGAGGGACTTCTTCGCGAGCTGGGACTTCGCGGATCGCGATGCACTCGCCGTGCGGCAGGTCGAACGCTTGAAGGCAGGCTCTGAACTGCTCGAGCGCATCGACCCGGCGCGACTGCGTGCAGCGGCTTCGCCGACGGCGCGCTGGTTCCGCATCCACCGACTGGATGCCGATGGGCGCCCTGCGGAGATCGGCTACATGACGCTGTCGTCGCGGCCGGGCCTGCGTGGCGAAGTCGATCCAAGCAGGGATCCCCAGCGATTCGCGGGCATCGATCGCGACGAAGGGCTGCTCACGGAGATCCAGTCGCGCACGGTGCTCAGCATCAAGGACGCCGCGTTCACCGACACCGCGGCACGCTTCTGGACGGCGTGGGACCGACAGAGCGAGAGCTGGTCCGCCATCGCGACGGACCGCATCGGCAAGAAGGCCCGCAGCTTTGCCGAGACCGGGCTTCGTCCGCCACCAACCGCCGCGCAGCCGGTGCCGGTGCTGCATGTGATGACGACCAGTGCGCGCATCCCCGACGGCACCGAACTCGAGTGGGAGCCGGACCCCCGCTACTACCTGTCGCAGGGCGAGCTCTGGCACCTCGGCCGGCTGCTGCCGCGCGACGGATCGTTCACCGGCGAGTTCGGCATGGCGGCCTACGACGGACGTCTGGCGCAACTTCCGATCCGGCAGGATCGATGGTCGCCGGACGGCAAGCGATGGATGCTCGAATCGCAGCCCGGACGGGACAAGCCCGTGGAGCGCTCGTGGTTCGATGCCGATGGCTTGCTCGTCAAGCGTGTCGAGGCCGATGGAACCACGACCGAGCTCTCGACGCAGGATGACATCAAGGCGCGCTGGAAGGCCGCAGGACTCCCGATCCGATGATGACGCTCGCACCGCGCCGCTCGTGGACCATCGCAGCCGCGTCGATCATGACGATGGCCGCGCTCGTGGGCTGCACGCCCCCGAAGGCGACCTATGCGTTCAGGGCATCGCCGCTCGAGGCCGATCATGCAGTGGCCCTGACGGGCGACGAGATCATGGGCCGCGGGCGTGCCCCCGAGCAGTGGGTCGACGTGGCGTCGGGCCGTGCACTCACCGAGCGATTTCCCGAGGTCGGTGCCATGGAGGTCGACGGCATCGGCGACGAGATCAAGCGCTACAGCCGTGACGACGAAGGCCGATGGTTCCTCGAGTCCGTCGATGCCATCGGGGATCGCTCACGCAGCGAGTTCTCGCCGGCACTCGGCATGGCTCCGGCACGGCTCGCACCCGGCGAGATCATGGCGGCCGAAGCGCAGATGCGGGTGACGTACCTGAAAAGCGGCGAGGCCCGGACCCAAGGACCGTCGCGACGAACGCTCGAGCACGGCGGCGCGATGCTCGCGGAGCTGCCGACCGGCCCGGCCGTCGTGCAGCTGGTGAAGGTCCGGTTCGAGTCCACCATGACCAGTGCGCAGGCCATTCATGTCTCGGAACTCTATGTGCTGCCCGGGGTTGGACCAGTGGCTGAGCGAACCAGCGACCTGGTTCGGGTGTTTGGGCTGCGCCTTCGCGAATCCAACCATGAGTTCGTGAGGGACCTTCAGGGGACGGCCGTGCGCCGCTGAGGTGGCCCGCCACGTCCCTTGACGAAACCAAGAACCGCAAGCGACGAAGACCACTCCATGCGCCCGACGCCCCGCACCCTCATCGCCATCCCCGTCCACAACGAGGCGGAGCATGTCGACAGCGTGCTCGCCGCGGTGCGGCCGTTCGGCCTCGACCTCCTGCTGGTGGATGACGGCAGCACTGACGAGACGCCGCGGCTCATCGCGCGCCAGCCGGTGCACTGCATCAGGCACCCCATCAACCAGGGCTACGGGCAATCGCTGCGCGATGCGTTCGCGTTCGCCGCCGCGCACCGATACGACTGGGTGATCACGATGGACTGCGACGAGCAGCACGAGCCGCGGTTCATCCCTGACTTCCTTCGCGCGATCCGCGACGACGACGCCGACATCGTGAGCGGCTCGCGCTATCTGATGCCCGAGGGCGATGCCGCACCCGCCGACCGACGACGGATCAACCGCACCATCACCGCGGAACTGAACGAGGCACTCGGCTGGTCGCTGACCGATTCCTTCTGCGGCTTCAAGGCGCATCGCACTGATGCCGTGGCGCGGCTTCGGCTCGACGTGACTGGCTACGACTTCCCGCTGCAGTTCTGGGTGCAGGCCGCTGCGCTGGGGCTGCGCGTGCGCGAGATCCCGGTTTCGCGTGTGTACGTGGACCTGAACCGCACGTTCGGCAACGGCCTGGACGATCCGTCGCATCGGTTGGCGACCTACCGAGCCACGCTCGCGCGCGAACTCGCCAGGATGGATGAGCTCCGACGGGTCGACGCCCTGAGCCGGCTCGACCAGCCGGCCCAGCGACCTGCGTCACTGCGGCTTGCATGAGCGGCGGGCGCGCGATGAGCCACACCGGCATTCCGTCGACCGACCGCCCCACGCACGGCATGCGCGAAGGCGACCTTCGCGAGGCGATCCCGGGGCCGCTCTCGGACTCCATCGACGAAAGCCGGCGGCGACTGGGGATACCTGTCGGAGCGCATGGGTTCGGCCATCAAGCCGGCGCGTGGCACATGGGCATCCTGGCCAAGCAAGCTGCCGTGGTGCAAGGCGCGCCGCCGTCGGCGAGCGTGCACGCGATCGTGGATCACGATGCAAACGATGACGCCACCTCAGTCCGCGCGCCGATCCTGCGCGACGGCGCTGTCGATGGACTGGTGGTGCGCTGGGGCCCATCGATCGCGGGCTCGGCAACGGCATGGATGCCCGCCGTGAAGCGGCCGACCGGGCGGGATCGGCTTAGCGGTGTCGACTGGGCGCTGCCGTGGATCGGCGAGCGCCTGCAGGCATGGTTCGATGAGCTCGAGCGTCATGCCGATGCACCCAGCGTGGCCGTGCAGGCAGTGCGGGCGAATCAAGGTGTGCTCGTGCCGCTCGGTGCACGCCCCTGCGCCATCACGATCACGACGTCATCGTTGATGACCACCGCCGTCGGTCACGCCGTCGTGGACCTCATGCTCGCGGATCCGGCCACGTGTGCCGCGACCTTCAACGCTTCGCTGGCGCAGGCACCGCGTGCGGCCACGCCGCTGGCGGAGCGCGGCGACCAGAGCGAACTTCCGCTCTGGCTCATGGGCAAGGGCGGACTGCGTCGGCGCGCCACGGCAACGGCCGTGCGCGAAGCGCTGTCGAAGGGCGAGCCGATCCTTCCCCGCGCCTTCGTTGCCAGCGGACTGCTGCGCCTGCTGCTGTCCCGCTTCGTGCACGGCGTTGGAGGCGGCACCTATGAACTCGCCGGCGATGCCTGGTGGCATGCGTGGATCGGCGTTCGCCCCGGCCCCTACACGATCGCGACCGCCACGGAACTGCTGCCGCTGTCGGCACCGAGCGCCCCATCCGTCGACCTGTTCCGTCGCGCGTGGACCAATCCGGAACTGCTCGACCCTTCAGGACGCGCGCTCGAGGAACGGCAGATGATGCTCGCGGCGATGCAGCGCGAACCTTCCGGATCCGCGGCCAGGCGCGCGGCGTTCCGAGCCATGCGGGACGTCATCGAAACGCTTCGTTCACGATACGCACTGGAACTTGATGACCTGCGCCAACGCGCTCCGGCCCGCGAACAACGGCGCGCCGAAGCGCTCGCCAGTGACCGCACGTGGCCGGCGATGCTTCACGATGCCGGCACGGTGGTCGGCATGTTCAGCGGGTCGGGTCGGTAGATCCGGGTGTCGAGCGACCAGACGCGGTCGGTGAACTCGGCCATGCCGGCACGGATGGAGCCGCGGTCGGCCTGGCCGATGGCGACGAAGGTCTTGGCATCGAGGTTGTCCAGTTGCGCCACGAAGATCGCCTCGGGCGTGCTGGGCAGCTTGGCTGCGCCATGCTCGGGCAAGCCGTGATGGCTGAGCACGATGTGCATGAGCACGCGCACCGCCTCGCGCGGCAGCTCGGCGCCGCCGCGGCGTACGACGGCCGCCTTCGTCTCGAGCACCACCGCACCGCGCACGATGTGGCCGACGAGGTTGCCATCGACGGTGTACGCGAAGCCGCGCTCCCAGTCGAGCTCCCACACCTTGCCCAGGTCATGGAGGAAGAGCCCCATGAGCACGAGGTCGCGATTGAGCTCGGGGTACAGCGGCAGCATGCGATCGGCGAGTTCGAGCAGCTGCAGCGTGTGCTGCAGCAGCCCACCGATGAACGCGTGGTGCACGCTGACGGCGGCCGGTGCGCGACAGAAGCCCTCCATGAGCGCTGCATCGCCAAGGTAGGCATCGGCCAGCGCACGCATGCCCGGATGCTCGAGCGTGCCGAGCAGCTCCTTCACGCGAGCGAACATGCCCTCGATGCTCCGCGGGGTGCTCGGCAGCAGGTTGACGAGATCGGCGGCATCGACTTCGACCGCCTCCACGCTCTCGAGGATGATCTGGATCGACCCCTGATAGGTCTCGCTGCGACCGGTGACCCAGGCGAAGCCCGTGCGCGAGACTTCGGGAAGCCGAGCCTCTTCGAAGGTCCACAGGCGCGCGGGCACCTCGCCCGTTGCATCGCGAAGGATGGTCTTGAAGAAGGGCTTGCCCATGCGGGTGTTGCCGACCTGGGGGTTCTGGAGGCCGTAGACGCCTGCAATGGCGACGCCGGGCTGGATGTCCTTGATCTTCACGTGGGGGCGGTCGGGCATGGTGGATCCTGAATGGGGAAACGGTGCAGGCTACCGCATCGCGGCCGTGCCACCGAGCCGCCAACGCTCGAGTTCGGCGGGGATCGCGGCGGCAAGGTCCTGCGCCAGTAGGCCCGCATGGCCATGCTCGGCACTCCACTGCACGCTGGCCAGCCCGTGCAGGCAGACCGCCTGGCGGGCGACGTCGAACGTCGGGCACTCGGTCTGCTGCGCCCAAAGCCCGGCGATGATGCCAGCGAGGACGTCGCCGGAACCGCCCGTGGCCAGCGCACTGGTCCCCGCACGGACGGACCATGCATGGGCGCCGTCGGCGATCGACGTCTCGTGCGACTTGAGCACGACGACCACGCCCAGTGCCGCGGCGAGCTCAGACGCCGTCGCGGAGTCGTGCATGCCGCACGCGCGGGCCAACCGTCGCGCTTCGCCCACATGCGGCGTCAGCACCGTGGTGCCGGCGCGGCGCGCGCGCAGTGCAGCGCGCGGGTCGGGTGCCGAGGCAAGCGCATTCAGGGCGTCGGCGTCGAGCACGAGTCGAGGCGCCGACGCGATCATCGAGTGCACGACCGGGCCGGCATTCGCTCCCAGGCCGGGGCCGCACACGACGGCCTCGGCGACGGCTGCGCGCTGGGCAAGCGCCTGCAGCGCGCCGACGGTTGCTCCACCGTGGGCATCGATCTCGATCGCATGACCGACTGCGGAAGGTGCCAGGGTGAGCCCTGCCGCGAGCAGCGGCGCAGGCATGGCCAGTTCCGCCAGTCCACACCCGCACCGAAGCGCTGCGATCGCTGCGAGCGACGGCCCGCCGACCATGATGAGCGGCGGCTGGACGCATCCACCCACCACGAGCACGCGGCCGAAGGTCCCCTTGTGGCCCGCGGGATCACGCGCTGCGATCCGCGGCACCTCGCTCGGCCACTGCGCCAGACTCACGGCGCAGGCTTCCGGGCACCGCCGACCTCGACGCCATCGACGGCCAGGTTGCCCATGAGCACCACGACGTTGCCCAGGTCACCGCCCAGGCCACCATCGCCGAGGGCGGTCACGGCCGTGAGGATGTGCCCGCCGTCGAACGCGCAATCGGGTCGCGTGGCATCGAGATCGACCCACTTCCCATCGATCGCGGCCTGCGTCCACATGTGCCAACCCATGACATGCTTGCCGCCGGCGAAGCTGTCGGCGTAGACCAGGCCGGTGGCGCCGCGGGAAGGGATACCGGCGCACCGCAGGAGCGCGGCCAGCAAGGTGGCGTGCTCGCTGCAGTCGCCGGACTTCGTTCGCGCGACATCGCTGGCGCTGGCGAACGCCGAGCCGAGGTTCTTGTCATCGATGTACTCGAGCACGAAGGCTCGCAACGACTCGGCGCGCTCGGCGGCCGGTGCGTTCTCCTTCCCACGCAAGGCGCGCTTGGCGAGCGCCTTCAGTCGCGCATCGTTCACGTCGCACATCTGGCTCGCCTCGAGGAACTCCTTCAGGGCATCGCCCGTCGGTGCAGGCGTGGTGCCGCCGCGACGCACGAACACGCGCTCGCCGCGTTCGGTGCGTTCGGTCGTCTGGCCACCGGCGTCGGGAAGGTCGAGCGGCGTGCCGTCCTTGGTGCGCAGATCCCAGACCACGATGTCGGCGCAGTCGAGGTCAGGCACCGAGGCGCCCAGTTGGATGAAGCTCGCCGTGAGCAACTCGGGGGCCGCGGCGGGACCGCCTGCGGGCGCACCGGCCGGTGCGGGAGCGGGAGCACCGCCGGCAGGCGCGCCGCCCGCGGCACCGCCACCACCGAGCGCCTTGGCCTTCGTGGTGAGCACGGCCTCGATGTTGCCCAGCGCCATCGGCGTGAGCTGGCGCATCATCCTGCCCTGGTCGTCGTACTCCTCGGTGGTGTCGATCGGCAGGAGCGAGGTCCGCGTGGTCCAGCTCGTGCCGGGTACCTGCTTGCCGTCGATCGTCAGCGGACCGGTACCGGTGCGCGTGCTCTTGACCGTCATCGGTGCGGTGCCGTTCTGGGGATCGATCGTCGTGAACTCCACCGTGGTCGATCCGTCCTTGAGCGCCTTCTTGCGCAATGCGTCGGCTGCGCGGGGCGTGAGCCAGCCAGCCGGCGGAAGCGGCTTGGTCGAGGTGGTCGTTCGGCCAGCCTGCTGTGCCTTGACTTCGATGCCCGTGGGCGAGAAGGTCCACTCGGTCGTGGTGGGCGCGCCGCCCATCGCCTGCGTGAGCGATGCCGCGACCGGCGTGTGGTCGGCCCGTTCATCGAAGGTCGACGAGATCGTGACCGTGACCGATGCCCCGGCTCGACCGACGCTGAGCGTGGACTCGGACAGCGTTCGGTACAGGTCGCCATCCTGCTGCAGCATCGTGCGGAGGTGGCCGCAGGGCTGTCCACCGAGGGTCATCGAGTACCAGGCTTCCTCGAGCGTGGTCCAGCTGGCAGCGGCCGGATGCACGATCAATGCGACGGCGATCGATGCAAGCGAGCGGATGAGCCGGGAGCGGGTCGTGATCATGGCTGTGGTCCCTGGAAGGTGATGCGGCCGTCGGCCGGCGTGGTCGTTGTTGAACGGTGCGTAAGCGCGCTCACTCCGCGCGCATGAGCGGGAAGAGGATGACGTCGCGGATCGACTGGCTGTTCGAGAGCAGCATGACCAGGCGGTCGATGCCCATGCCCATGCCGCCGGCCGGCGGCATGCCCACGCGCAGCGCGGTGATGAAGTCCTCGTCGAGCGAACGGAAGGTGCTCTCTTCCTCGTCGGCACCCTTGAGCTGCTCGGTGAACTTGGCCAGCTGGATGTCGGGGTCGTTGAGCTCGCTGTAGGCCGGGCCGATCTCCATGCCGGCGATGAAGAGGTCCCACCGCTCAGCGATCGCCGGACGGCTGCGGCTGGGCCGCGTGAGCGGGCTGATGGCGCTGGGGTAGTCGAGCACGAAGGTGGGCTTCGATGGATCGAGCAGCCCCTCGGCCTTCTCCTCGAAGAGCTCGTTGACGACGAGCCAGAGGTCCTTGGTCGCGGCGCCCTCGACATGCAGTTCATTCGCGGCCGAGCGCACACGCGCCTCGTCCTCCATGTCGAAGCCGAAGGCCTGTCGGAAGAGCTCCTCGTAGCGCACGCGACGGAACGGCTTGGCGTAGTCGATCACGAGGTCACCGAACGGAAGCGAGACGGGGCCACCCTCCGGCACGCCGGCGACGTCGCAGGCGACCGCATGCACGAGGCTCTCGACCATCTCGAGCATCGTCATGTAGTCGCCGAAAGCCTCGTACGCCTCCATGGCAGTGAACTCGGGATTGTGGCTGCGATCCACGCCCTCGTTGCGGAAGTTGCGGTTGATCTCGAAGACCTTGGGCAGGCCGCCGACAAGCAACCGCTTGAGGTAGAGCTCCGGCGCGATGCGCATGAAGAGCTGCATGTCGAGCGCGTTGTGGTGCGTGGCGAAGGGGCGCGCCGCGGCGCCGCCGGCCATCGCCTGCATCATCGGGGTCTCGACCTCCTGATAGCCCCGAGCCTCCATGAAGCGGCGGATCGCGCTCACGATGCGCGATCGGAGCTGGAACGTACGAACCGTGGCCGGATTGGCGTACATGTCGACGTAGCGTCGGCGGTAGCGGGTCTCGTCGTCGGAGAGGCCGTGCCACTTGCCCGGCGGCGGTTCCAGGCTCTTGCACTGCATGGTGACGCCATCGGCCCAGACGCAGGTTTCGCCACGGTTGGTTCGGCCCACGCGGCCGGTCACGCTCAGCACGTCGCCGTAATCGGCCATCGAGGCGACCTTGAACGCGGACTCGGGGACGCTGGCCTTGGAGACGCTGACCTGCAGGTCGCCCGAATGGTCACGCAGCCACATGAAGACGAGCTTGCCCATGTCGCGATGCTGCACGACGCGCCCCGCCACGGTCACGGCAGGGCGACGGTCGTCGATGGTCACGGACGGGTCGGCCTTGGCGGCCTTCGCGGCCTCCTCGTAGGCCAGGTGCGCCGCTTCGTCGAAGGCTGCGCGCGCCTGTGCGAGCGGGGTGATGCCGTCGACGCGCTGGCCGAACGGCTCGACGCCGAGTTCCGTGCGAAGCCGCTCGAGCTTGGCGCGTCGCGCCGCCACGAGGACCGATGGATCTTCCTGCTCGCCCGAGGGCTGCTCGCTCACGATGGACTCCTTCATGGAATGCAGGCGATGGTAGCGAAAGCGATCGTGGCACCCGCTACCATCGCCCGACTCCCATGAGCCCGTCCCAGATCAAGCGCATCGGCATCCTCACCGGCGGCGGCGACTGCCCCGGACTCAACGCCGTCATCCGCGCGGTCGCCAAGACCGCGATGCTCCAGCACGGCATCCAGGTCTTCGGCATCGAGGATGGTTTCCAGGGCCTGATCGAGGACCG
>Ga0315905_10002708_pt1 | contig 18537 bp, 13 predicted proteins | sample LakEriMetagenome_5_FD_203522 | JGI IMG/M metagenome (GOLD analysis project Ga0315905, IMG submission 203522) | Freshwater fungal communities from buoy surface, Lake Erie, Ohio, United States - Buoy 4 MA121 | ecosystem: Environmental > Aquatic > Freshwater > Lake | place: USA: Lake Erie, Ohio... | reverse complement strand
GGGCTGGTAAATATTCATGCAAACTTTCATACCATTGTTTTGAGGTGGTTTGATTGCCCATCACGACCTGTTGAACATCATAGTCGGCGCACAATTGCGGCAATTTACTTTTTACATCCTCGGAGAGAATGACGGCATGATATAGGAGGCGATCGCCGTTCATCACCGCCACCCCGCATTTGTCACGGCCGGGATCAAAACCTAGACAGGTAATCATAATGATTAATTGACAACAATTGATTATTTTTTTCAGGCTTTTTCAGGCTTAATAATTAGACAATCACCCTAGCAATAGCGAATACCGGCTTGTTTTAAGCGATCTAATGCTTCCCCTAGGCGATCGCCATCGGCAATCAAACTTAAGCGCACATACCCTTCTCCCCCTTCCCCAAACGCATTGCCCGGTGTTAACACTACTCCTGTTTTTTCGAGGACATTTAAGGCAAAATCTGTGGAAGAAAGCCCCACTGGACAAGGAATCCAGAGATACATGGTGGCTTTGGAGGGAATCACCGACCAACCGAGGTTATTTAAGCCCGCAATTACAAAATCTCGTCGTTTTTGATACCGTTGTCGGACGGTTTCGATATAACTTTCCGGCAAACTTAACGCCGTTTCCGCCGCCTTTTGCACAACGCGAAAAATGCCATAGTCTAAGTTGGTTTTCAGCGTTCGCAATCCTTGGATAATTTCCATATTGCCCACCACAAAGCCCACGCGCCACCCTGCCATGTTGTAGGTTTTCGACAAGGTATGAAATTCAACGCTAAAGTCTTTCGCCCCCGGAATTTCTAACAAACTGGTGGGTTGATAGCCATCAAAGGCTAGTTCAGCGTAACAGAGGTCATGCACCAACATCACTTCATAATGCCGCGCCCAATCGACGATCGCCTCGTAGAAGGCCTTGGGAGCGGTGGCGGTGGTGGGATTATTGGGATAATTAAAGTAGAGAATTTTGGCTCGTTGGGCGATCGCCTCTGGAATTTGATCCAGTTGAATGATCCAATCGTCCTTGGCTGACAACATCAACGGATAAATTTCGCCCCCAGCAATCAAGGGCCCGCGAAAATGGGCGGGATAGGACGGCGTCGGCACCAACACTAAATCCCCCGGATTGACATAGGCCAATGCCAAGTGCCCCAACCCTTCCTTAGAACCAATTAAGGGCAACGCTTCCGATTCAGGATTTAATTCCACCCCATACTGACGCGCATACCAACGGGTAATACTCTGGCGAAAACTCTGAGTTCCTTCAAAGGGCGGATAACCGTGGGCTTCAGGGTTTTCCAACTCGGCGATCGCCGCATCAATAATCGGTTGGGGCGCTTTACCATCGGGGTTCCCCATCCCCAAATCAATCAAATCTAGACCCTGCTCCCGCGCTTTGGCTTTCAGTTCATCCAGGCGGGCAAAGACATAAGGGGGTAACGCTTGTAGGCGATCGGCACGACTAATCCAGTTCAGACTCATTACCGGGGCAATTTTTGGGACGTAATCGCTAATTGTCGCATTTCTGGGGACTGTCTTGCTATGGCCTGCCGAGAAATCTTGAAATGCACGACTTCATGCGTTTACGAAAAAATTAATGCTTATCAACACACACTAGATCTATTAATTACATCACTGATTTTCATTGATTTTGTAAACAGTTTGATGCCCATTGATTTTAAGTTTAAATGTTTTTTTAAATAAACCGAACGGATGGGATTGACATTTATTTTTGTCCATAGCCATCTCAATCTAGTGAAAAATGTTTGTCAGAATCATGTCATACCAGCATCATATTTGTGACAATGGCAAAAAAATACGATTCAAAAGAGATGCAATCAAGCAAAATGATAGAAAAAGATAACTTAATTCATTGATTTTATTTGGGCTTTTTGATATAAAATAATTAGTCTGCCAGACTGAAAGTAAGTTTCAAAATCTCCATATAAGCAAAGCTATTTTTTACTAAAGCGATTACTTTCAGCTAATCCTGACCTGCCCTGACACAATGTTAAGCACAGCCGAGTGTCGTCAATCCAGTAATTATTAAAAAAGGTGTCAGCCCTCGATATTTAAAGAAAAATACTCTTATGATGAAGATAGAAGTATTTTAACTAAAACCTTAACTAATTTATCGGGGGGATTGCTGCGGTGAATTCTAACCTGCCAAATGCAATTTTAATATTATGGAAAATACCGTAAAATGCTACGTAGTCGATTTTTATTTAGATGGTTATTATTTGAAATCGAAATCTCTATTCCAAGAAAATAAAATAGAGGTAGGACAAGTTATCAATGTAGAATTGCCCGAAAAACAATCTAATGTTACAGGGAAAGTCGTTGAAATCTTTGATATGAGCGAGGATGAATATCATCTTTATCTCACTAGTATTTAAATAGATCTATATTTAGGTGGCTAGGGGCGATCAGGTTCTGACATGGGTAACGAGTAATGCTTCTCAAGCAAGTTTTGGTTTAGTCATAAAAGTCCATCTGCCCCAATGCTTCCTTGATCAACGGCGTGTCGGTTAAAGTAGGGTAAGGTTTTTGAATTTTATTTTAGGGAAAAGTGAACTTTTGTCATTAATACCTGTCAGTAGGAATGTGATTAAGAAATCTGACTTCATTCTCCAGCCTTACATCAAGAGTGATAATCTCCGAGCCACTTGGCAGGTGATCAATACCCTGGTGCCGATCATGCTCCTCTGGGTTTTGGCCGTTCAAGCGGTGCCCGTTTCTGCCTGGCTCCTCATCCCAATCATCGCTTCAATGACGTTGTTTTCCTCCCGTTGTTTTTCGTTGATGCACGACTGTGGGCATTATTCTCTTTTTACGTCCAAAAAGCTAAACCGGGTTGTGGGTTTTAGCCTTGGTGTTCTGAATGCAATTCCACAATATCCCTGGTCTAGGGGTCATGCTTTTCATCACAAAACCAATGGTGATTGGGAAAAGTATCGTGGCCCCTCGGCGTTAATTTCTACTGAAGATTTTGCCAAGCTGAGTCCTAAAGCCCAATGGCAATATGAATTGATCAGACACCCCTTCATGTTATTGCCGGGGGGATTTTTTTACTTGGCAATTAAGCCTAGGTTGGCACTTCTTTTAGGGCTTTACGGTTTTATGCCCCATGCTTTTGCTTGTTGGAAAAAAGATCCCGGACTGAGTTTTGCGGCTGTTATTGCTTCCTATAAGTCAAAGCACTGGTATACAAAAGCGGAATTTTGGGATTTACTCTTCAACAATCTTTGTGTGATTGGTAGCTGGGCAATCATGAGCTACTTTTTAGGCGCAGGACTTTTCTTTAGTGTTTATTTTGCTAATTTGACCTTTTCTGCTGCAATTTTTATTTATGTCTTTTTTATCCAACATAATTTTGAAGGCTCCTACGCTCACAAAACGGAAGGTTGGGACTATTTAAAAGGGGCGATCGCCGGAAGCAGTTATTTGGAATTGCCGGGAATCTTAAAGTGGTTTACCGCGAGCATTGGCTACCACAACATTCATCATCTGTCCGAAAGAATCCCTAACTATAATCTCGAAGCCTGTCATAACGCCAATCTCCATTTGCTGGGGGAAATCAAAACCCTCCATCTCCGGGATTTACCCACTTGTGCTAAGTACATTTTGTGGGATGCGGAAGCCGGAACCTTGGTGTCGATCGCCGAATTTCGTCGTCAGTCCCAATTAAACCTCAAACAAAAAGAAGCGCCAGAACCTTTGCTGACCCGTTAAGGTTGTGGTCAGTAATTTAACTAACGTATTGGCCATCTGTCACAAAAATTCCGTTACTATAATGTCTTGATCTTTTGACTTAATGCCCTATGCCCCGTCTCAGTCTTTGCATGATTGTTCAAAATGAAGCCGCGTTTTTGCCTGGGTGTTTGGCCAGTGTGGCGGGACTGGTGGATGAAATGGTAATTGCGGATACGGGATCAACGGATAACACGGTGGAAATTGCCACCCAGGCCGGGGCAAAGGTTATTACGGTGGAGTGGCAGGACGATTTTGCTGCGGCTCGAAATCAAGCCTTAGCCCAAGTGACCGGGGATTGGGTGTTGGTGTTGGATGCCGATGAAACCCTCAATGAACGCATCATACCGAGCCTAAAAAAGGCGATCGCCACTGACAATGCCCTGGTGATTAACTTAATGCGCCATGAAATTGGCAGTCGTCAATCTCCCTATTCCCTGGTTTCTCGCCTCTTCCGTCGTCATCCCCAGTTAACATTTAGTCGTTCGTACCATGAAAGTATTGATGATAGTGTTTTAGGATTGTTAAAAACCGAGCCTAGTTGGCAAGTGCTTGATCTGGCTGGGGTTGCTATTTTCCATCAGGGTTATACCCCAGAATTATTACAACAACGACAAAAAAGTCAGCGAGCCCGAATTTTATTAGAAAAAGCCCTAGCAGAGACGCCGAATGATCCCTATTTGTGCAATAAATTAGGGGCTTTATATGTGAGCATGGGGGACGACAAAGAAGGATTAAAGTTACTTAAACAAGGCTTGAAAAGTAATACTGCTTCTATTCCTGTTCGTTTTGAATTGCATTACCATTTAGCCAATGCGTTTCGGGAACAAAAAAAATGGGAATTAGCCCGTAAACATTACCAAAAAGCCCTCAATGAAGAGATGTTATTACCGTTAAAATTGGGGGCGTTATTAAACTATGGCGGTATGTTATTGGAGTTGAGTTCTTTATCAGAAGCGTTGCAAATCTTTGAAACCGCTGCCCGCATTGATCCGTCCCAAGCCGTTAGCTTTTTTAATCTCGGCATGATTTATAAAGCCCAGGGTCAATTAATGGAAGCGTTAAAGGCCTATCAACAAGCTATTACGTTACAACCGGATTATGCGGAAGCCCACCAAAATTTAGCGGTAACCGCCTTTAAAGCGGGATTATTGGCAGAAAGTTTAGAGGCCTTTAAAACGGCGATCGCCCTCTATGATCAACGTCGTTCCCCGGAAGCAGAAAAATTACGACAAACGTTACGGGAATTGGGCATGATTGAGTAGCAATTAAGGCGATCGCCAACTGGGTAACATCAGGGTTGATCGGGTTTCTTATTCCCTTCGGTTGACTGAATCACAGCACCATCTTGAATTTTGAGTAAACCGGCGGTGATCACCTTTTCGCCGGGTTGAAGTCCCGTAAGAATTTGATAATTGCTCCCTTGCAGACTGCCGAGGGTAACAGATTTTTGTTGGGCTGTTAATTCGGTTTCTCCCGTTTTTTCATTTTTGCCCCCTTGCACCACATAGACAAACACCTCTCCCCCAATGCGGGTAACGGCAGCGGCGGGAACGACTAAGCCAGCGGACTGATCCCAAATCACTCTGGCTTGTACCAATTGGCGATTCAATAACTGACCGGCTTGGTTTTGAAAAGTCGCCCGGGCCAAGACACTCTGACCATTGCTGTCCACATCCGGGGAAATAAAACTGATTTGACCCGTGACAATGGGCTTTTCTTTGGCATCGAGAATTTGCACAGTGAGCCCTGGCCGTAATTTTGCGGATTGAGCTAAGGGAACTGCCAAATTAAGGTCTAGCTGTTTATTTTCGGTCAAATTCGTGAGTAGATCCCCCGCTTCCACATATTCCCCTGACTTGACAGGGATATAGCCCACAATGCCGGTAAAGGGAGCCGTTACTTTGGTTTTGGCGAGGCGGGTTTCTAGGGTTTTAATTTGGGCGATCGCCTGGGCGACTTGGGCCTGGGCCTGAGCAATATCTTCAGGACGTTCGCCATTTTGGAGACGTTTTAGGTTTTGACGCTGGGCTTCCGTTTCCGCCACTAACCCTTCTACTTCCGCACTACGAGCTTTCTTTAACTGGGCTAATCGACGTTGGGCTGCGGTTACTTCGGCGATCGCCTGACGTTGTTCTTTGAGGCGCTCATCATAGGTGTCCAAAGCAATCACCCCCTGATCCCGTAAATCCGAAAACCGTTTCACCCGTTCATTGGCCAATTCCGCCCCCGCCTTCGCCGAATCGAGTTGAGCCTGGGCTTGGGCAATTTCTTCAGGACTTGATCCTTTTTTGGCATTGGCTAAACGACTTTGGACTTGATTTAATTCCGCTTGGGCTTGGGCTAAATCTTCGCGGCGAGTTCCCGCTTGGAGTTCCGCTAAACGGGCTTTTTCTTGGGCTAGGGTTGCCTGGGCCTGCAACAATTGGGTTTGCAACACATCATTATCGATGTGAAATAATACCTGCCCCTGCTGCACCCGTTGTCCTTCCTTGACCAAAATCTCCTGAATTCGTCCAGCGATTTCTGGGGCGATCGCCGTTCCTTTTGCCGCTTCTAGGGTTCCCATCAACAGACTAGCCTCCGTCACCATCGAAGGCTCTACCACCTGCCATTTCACCGAGGTCGGGGGCATTTTCCCCATCATGCCGCCTTTAGCTGGCCCCGTAGCTGAAGACTGACTATTCGCAGCCCACCAATAACCGCCACCACCAAACAACAAAGCACCACCGATCAACCACGGTAATAGCTTGAATTTACCCGACGGTGAAGAGGGGGGGCCTGCCACCGTGGAGACAGTGGAATCTGAGGGGGATGTGGCCGAGTCGGTGGAGGAGTCGTTTAGCACAGGGGGATGAGTCATGGAAAAACAGGAAAAGCGTCGTATCTCTTAAAAAAAGTTTACAGTGCTGACAGTTTCCACGATAACGAATTACCACTGAAAATGGCTTCTACCGTGGGCCATAGTCTAGTCTCGAACTCCGCCGGGCTCCTCTGTCTAAGCTGTTAAAATCAAAAACAATAAATTTCTGGTCTACCATTGCAAAATGGTATGCATTTTTTGACACTATCTGGGTTTTCCCCTAGGGTCATCGTTTCAGTTATGGGGGAGAACGGACAAGGTCAATATCCCGGTCTTATGTGTCATCTTTTACTTTTTTGTTTCTAATTTGTAGTTTCTATTATGGTTCGTCGTCGTTCTGTGCCTTGGATTCATCGCCATGCTCGCCTAATTATGGGGGCGATCGCCGTCATCGGGATTTTAATTACGTCCTATCTCACCTACTTGTCCTTTACCGGCGGGCAAGCGTTGTGTCCCATTGACCCAAAAACCGGTACATCAAGTTGCGATTTAGTGTTGCAAAGCGCCTATGCCAAAATTTTTGGTATTCCCCTGAGTTTATTTGGACTCTTAGCCTACTTGTCGATGGCGATCTTTGCCCTTGCTCCGTTTCTGGTCAATGAAGAAAGTAATAAAAAACAACGCAATTTCCTGGACGATATTACCGGGCGTTTGTTGCTCATTGGTGGCACTGCCATGGCCGTCTTTAGCGGCTATCTAATGTATATTTCCTTCTTTCGTCTACAGGAAGCCTGTCTCTATTGTTTAAGCTCCGCTACCTGTTCTTTGCTATTGTTTATCTTGGCAATTATTGGTCGGGAGTGGGAAGAAGTGAGTCAAGTCTTTTTTACAGCCATCATCGCCGGGATGATTACGTTGGTCGGGGCTTTAGGCATTTACGCCAGTGCGGAAGGGCCAAAGGCTAACGCTGATGGTCTGATCCCTATTCCGGCGATCGTCGGACAGCCCAAGCCCCCCAGCGGCTGGCCGATTACCACCCAATCTGGCCCCGCTGAAATTGAGCTTGCCCAACATCTCACTGACAAGGGCGTTCTTAACTATGGTGCTTTCTGGTGTCCCCATTGTTATGAACAAAAACAATTATTGGGTAAAGAAGCGTTCGAAAAGGTGACCTATATTGAATGCGATCCCGCGGGGAAAAATCCCCAAACCCAGGCCTGTGTAGATGCGGGGATTCAATCCTTCCCGACCTGGAAAATTAACGGTGAAATGATGCCAGGGGTGAAAACGCCGGCTGAGTTGGCCGAGTTAACGGGCTATAGCGGCAATAAAGATTTTAAATATTCTTTGAAATAGTCAAGCCATCGTCAACGCAGGTAAGCAATGGTTACCCCCGATCCGCCTTCGTTTTGGGGGGCTAGTTCGTAGCGTTCCACCGCAGGATGATTAGACAAATATTCGTGGACGCCTTGGCGCAATTTGCCTGTCCCTTTGCCGTGAATAATCCATAACACGCCGCTGTTAATCGCTTGATCAATGGCACTGTCTAAGCGGAATTGGGCCCGTTCTAGGCGATCGCCACGACAATCCAGGGTATTGCTTTCGGTGCGGACGGTGATGGGGGGCGGCTTAGGAGTTGGTTCGGTTTTCGGTTTAGCGGCGGCGGGTTTCGGCGGCGGCTCCACTTTTTTTCCGTCTAATGATTCAATTTCGGTGACGGGCAGGGTCATTTTCATTAAGCCAAAAGTGACATTAACCGTTTGAGCCGTGGGGTTAATTTGGGTGACTTCGGCAGTTTGCCCCAGGCTAGGAATCCGAATTCGTTCGCCCGTTTTGGGTTGATACCCCGTCAAGGGCAGGGCAGTTTTAACCTGTTGCTGTTGTTGAATATCCCCCAACGTTGCGGTGGCCTGTTGGGCTTTTTGGGCGGTGGGTTTGCCCCGTTGCAGTTGACGAATGACTTGAGCAATTTCCGCTTTGGCGGCGGCGATCGCCTGTTGAACTTCTTGATCTTGGTAGGCTTTAAGTTCCCGTTCCCGTGCTTGTAAACTAGCGGCTTTGCGGGAGACTTCTTGATAAAACGCCTCAGTTTCTTGTAGTAACTTTTGGGCTTGCGCCGCTTTATTTTCCTGTTCCCGTCGTTGGGATTCTAAACCGGCAATGACTTGATTAACCTCTTCGGAAAATCCCCCCAGTTTATCCCTGGCTTGGGCCACGATCGCCGTTGATAATCCTAAACGCTGGGCAATGGTCAGGGCATTAGACCGGCCGGGAATACCCCAGAGGAGACGATAGGTGGGGGACAGTGTCTGATCATCAAATTCCACCGAGGCATTTTCAAAGCGGGGATCTTGGTATTTCAGGGCTTTTAATTCACCGTAATGGGTGGTGGCCACCGTCAAACAGGCTTGATCTGCTAAATGCCGCAACAGGGCGATCGCCAAAGCACTGCCTTCAATGGGATCGGTTCCGGCCCCGACCTCATCCAGCAATACCAAAGAGGGGGCAAGGGGGATTTCTGGATCTTCAGCAACGGGTAAAGCGTCCAAAATGCGAATAATGCGACAAATATGCCCCGAAAAAGTTGATAAACTTTGTTGAAGGGACTGTTCATCGCCAATATCCGCCAAAATTTGGTCAAACCAAGGTATTTCCACGGGATCTTTGGCTGGAATGTACAACCCCGCCTTTGCCATCAAGGCAATTAATCCCAGGGTTTTAAGCGTCACCGTTTTCCCCCCCGTATTGGGCCCGGTAATGGCAATGACGCGAATTGGGGGATCAATGGTCAAACTAATGGGAACCACCGCTGTCCCGTCTTGGCGTTGCTGTTGCCAATAGAGTAGAGGATGGCGCAATTGCCGTAGGGTAATCGGCTGGGGACTATCGGGGGCGATAAATTGGGGCGGATTGCCTCCTAACCACAAACTATAGCGACAGCGGGCAGTGGCTAAATCCAACTGGGTGGCGATCGCCAATAAATTTTCGATTTCCGGTGCAACCGCTGTCACTTGATCACTCAGTAGCCGTAAAATCCGTTCTTCTTCCGTTTGTTCTTGGCGTCGGGTTTGTCGTAGGCGATTGCCCAGCTCAACAATGCCATGGGGTTCGATATAAAGCGTATTGCCCGTGGCAGAACTATCGTGGACAATGCCGGGAATTTGCTCTTTTTGGGGCGCTTTAACGGGTAACACAAACCGATCACTACGCTGGGTAATCACAGATTCCTGTAACGCATTACCGTGACGTTGGATAATGCGGTTTAACTTTTGCTGAATTTGCTCCCGTAATCCTTTTAAGGTTTGGCGAATTTCCCCTAATTTAGGGCTGGCCCGCTCTGCCACCTTGCCCTCTTCGTCCAAACAATGGTAAATTTCCTGTTCCAATTCGGGAAAGGTTCTCACCTCCGCCACCAACTGCTGAAGAATGGGCACGTCCTCTTCCCGGTCTTCAATCACCCGCCGCAACCGTCTCACCCCCGCCAAGGTGCTGGCGATCGCCAAGAGTTCCTTGCCGCTAATTAATCCCCCGATACTGGCCCGTTCTAAAGGGTCGGTTAAATCCGCAATGCCCTTAAATTGCCAATTCGGTTCCAGACTATTTTCAATCAACTCCACCGCTTGGGTTTGGGCTAACAGGGTTCTGCTCTCGGCGATCGTGGTCGGCGGAGTAATCGTTTGGGCCACAAAATTTCCCAACGGCGTTTGGGTAAACGTTGCTAAATGCTGACAAAGGCGCGGCCATTCCAACAGAGAAAGGGCTTCCTCTGCAATTGATGGGGAAAATTCCATCACAGTTAAAAATTATGTTTAAGCACTAAATCAACAGTGTTAACTGCTTAATTCGGGGGATGATAAATTTTGTTGAAATAGGGATCTAGTTTTATCTGGCGATCGCCCCATTCACAACTGATCAATTAGGTACTAAATGCCTAAGAGATCGCCCCCTCATTGCCAGACAAATTCACTAGCACAATCGTAATATTGTCCGATCCCCCCGCATTTTTGGCTTCTTCAATCAACTGTAAAGCCATCTGATCACAAGCCCCCCCTTGCCCTAAGGTTTCACCAATCAGGTCATCGGGAACCTCTTCGGTTAGGCCATCGCTGCAGAGCAAAAACATATCGCCTTTTTTGGCATCCAGGGACTCAACTTCCACAAAATTCAAATCCTGCCGCCCTAAACATTGAAATAATACATGGCGCCAGGGATGAATCTTCGCCTGTACCGGGTCAATATCCCCCATTTTTAAAGCCCGCGCCACCCAAGTATGATCTTCCGTCACCTGCTCCAAGGATGCATCTCGAAAGCGATACAAACGGGAATCCCCCACATGGGCCCGCCAAGCCCCATCATGGCGAAACACAATTACCACCGCCGTTGTGCCCATATCCCGCCGTTCGGGGTGGGTGGCTTGGTCAGCCAAAATGCCTTCATTGGCATCCAATAGAGCATTTTTGAGCAAATCGGGGGAAGTTAAATCCGATTCCCAATGACTACTTAGATGACCTTTAATTCGTTCTACGGCAATTTGACTGGCTTCTTCGCCCCCTGCATGGCCCCCCATACCATCGGCTACGACATAAAAACGCCCTTCAGGGTCAAGATAAAAACTATCCTGGTTATATTGACGGACTAAGCCGGGATCTGTCTGCCCCGTTGAATGGCGATCAACAACCGATAAATTCACGTCTGTCACAAGTTTTAAAATTTAATGAGTGAGTAAATGGGCGACATAACCCGTTAAAACATGCGGTCTTGACGCTCTATGCGTTTTAGTAATCGCCAGAGAGACCAAGCAGGTGCTAATGCTATTAATAACACAACACCCGCGATCGCAAAATAATTGTTTACAAACAGTAGCGTTGCCGATAAAACCAAGGCACAAGTAAAAACAACGTAGTTAGTGCCCATTTGCATGGTACCCATCCGGCGTAAAAGCCGATCCGTTTCGGTGGATCGTACCCGTACGCGAATATCGCCCCGATCCAGTTTATCTAAACTTTCTTCAATCCGTCGAGGTAACCCAAAGGCGCTGCTTCCCGCTTGGGCGGCCTGACGACCCAGTTCATCAATGAGGCTGTTGGCGGGGTTGAGTCCATTGGAGTTGTTCATAATCTGAAAGGCAAACGGTTGAGCCACTGCCATAAAGTTAAAGTCTGGATCGAGGCCTTTGCCTACGCCTTCCAGGGTGGAAAATGCCCGCATTACAAAGGTGAATGTCGCCGGAAACCGAAAGGGTTGATCGTAGGCAATTTCATACAGGTCATCGCTGATTTTGGTAATGGATTGTTCTTCAAAGGGTTTGTCCATGAAGTTATCCAACAGGAATTGCACCGATCGCCGGATGGGCCCCATGTCGTCCGTCTCTTGGAGAGCACCGAGGGCCACTAGAGAAGTCACAATGCGATCCGCATTCTTTTCGGCCACCCCAAAGAGCGTATCCATTAACTTATTTTTGGTGTCTAGGGTGATTTCCCCCATCATGCCAAAGTCGTAAAAAATTAATTCCCCTGCTTCAGGACTAACCGCTAAATTACCGGGGTGGGGATCGGCGTGGAAAAAGCCGTGGTTGAGTAATTGAAATAAATAGGCTCTGGCCCCCAGTTGGGCCAACACTTTCCGTTCGAGTCCAGCTGCTTCAAGGGCTTCATAATGACTGATTTTGATACCCGGCAAATATTCCAAGGTCAAAATCTGGGCAGAGGTGTAACGCCAATAAACCCTCGGCACTTTGACCCAAGCTTCACTGCGAAAATTACGGCGAAAGGTGTCGGCGTTGCGACCTTCCAAGAGGTAATCGGTTTCCTGCCATAAAATTCGACAGCACTCTTCATAAATCCCCGTCCAATCGCGTCCCCGTCCCCATTTAGGATGATTTTGAAAGTATTGGGCGATCTTTTTGAGGATAGCGAGGTCAATGGTAAATAATTTTTTTAAACCAGGGCGTTGCACCTTAACGACAACTTCTTCCCCCGTATGCAATTGGGCCTTGTGAACTTGCCCCAAACTGGCGGCGGCGAGGGGAACTGGGTCAAAGCTCTGGTACAAGGTGCTAATCGGTTTGCCCAGTTCTTTTTCAATAATACTGGTGGCTTGTTCGTAGCTAAACGCAGGAACTTCGTCTTGTAATTTTGATAATTCGTCTACATATTCGGCGGGAAAAATATCAGAACGGGTGGAAAAAAGTTGACCGACCTTGATAAAAGTTGGCCCTAAATTTAGCAGGGTTTCCCGAATCCATTTGGCTTGTCTACGCCGCCGCTGTAAAAGTTTTTCTTCGCTGTAGCCACCGGGATAACTCCATTTTTTGCCGTTTAACCAGAATTGATAAAGCAATGTTAAAACAAAGCGCCAAATATCCCAACGTCGCCGGGTAATGGAATAACTATCTTGATTCCAGCGGTAACGTTTTTCCGACTCTAGGGGCGATCGCCGTCGATTGGGGGGAGAATTTGCCACGGCGTAGGCTGTCGTTTGGTTCAGATTACTGGAAAGGGCAGACACACTAATTGGGAGAAAGGATGATCGAGGTCGGGAGCGAAGGATTCGACGGGGGAGTTTTGCCCATTGGTATCGTTACGAAAGGTGGGGACGACTCTCGGACACAGGCGACAAATTACGGGTTGCTATCCCGATAGGTTTTGAGTTCTGCTTTGAGGCTGGCCATCTCTGCCCTAAGTTTGTCTAGAGTTTCTTGCAATTCATCGGCGGATACCATGCCATTCACGGTGGCGATCGCCACACTATCCGTCGTCACATCATTGGCTGCCCGCGCTTGGACTTCTTCCATAAATTTACGCAGATTTTCCCGTTGTTCGGCATCAAACTTACCCAGATCGCTGATGGCATTAGTAACGCTATCTTCAACCTTTTCACTCAAAACTTCAGCGAAGGCACGGCCTAGGAAAAATGCCTGGAGGACTTGATTTTGCATGGGCTTAATTTTGTGGTTGCATTTGTAACGAATTATAACGCGACCCATCAGGATTCTCACCCCCTTCTTCAGAATCTAAGTTCCAACCGGGACGGGGCGGAAAATTTTGGTCTGATTGGAGTAAGCCGCCATCGGATTGGTCTGGGGTCGAGGTTGACGGCGAGGCGGAATTTGCCGTGGTTGGGGCCGAACGTAGGGCCAAGCCAAAGCCCAGTCCGGCCGATAGCATGATGGCGCTGGTAAACAATAGGCTTTCCAGTAAGGGGTTTAGGGTGAAAGTCCGCATCTTGATTTAAGCACCCTTAAGCTTGGGGAAAGGTTTGTTCAAATTCTTCAATGAGGTCATCTAATTCACTCAATGCCTGGGAAACATCCAATTCCAAGATTCCTAAATTGGGTTGTTGGGCTAGGTTTTCTAAAAATTGCCGTTTGGACTTAATGAGGTTAATTTGTTCTAGCAAAGTGTTCTTGTCTAACATGATTAGTTAATAATGTATTGGATCGATTTTGTGAAGTAACATTACGCAAACGCCTTAATTATAGCGAGGCGATCGCCGTCCGCAAGGCGTTTGGGTCTAACTGATGACCAATAATCACTAGGCGAGTTAAGCGGGGTTCCGTCGCTTGCCAGGGGCGGTCATAAAAACAATCAAAGCGATCGCCAACCCCTTGTAACACCAACCGCATGGCCTTCTGGGGCACTGCCACAAAGCCTTTGATGCGATAAATTTCCTGCTGTTCAACTAAGTCCGTTAACCCCTGGATTAAACGTTGGGGATCAAAGGCGCGGTCTAATTCCACATAAACCGAATTAATGTCTTCATCGTGGTCATGCTCTGCTTCGTGGTCATGGTGACTAGGGCGATCGCCTAAGTTCTCTTCCACCGCCGCATTAAACCCCAATAAAATATCGGGACTGATTTTCCCCTGTTGACAGGGCAACACTTTCACCCCCGCCCTTAATTGTCCTTGCAACCATCCCTGAAGGCGATCGTGATCCGTGGCTGACAATAAATCTGTCTTTGTCAACAACACCATATCCGCGCAGGCGAGTTGGTCTTCAAATAATTCCTCAATCGGCGTTTCGTGGTCTAAACTTTCATCAGCTTGGCGTTGAGCTTCTAGGGCCGCCAAATCCCCCACCCATTGTCCCCGCACCAACGCATCCCCATCCACCACCGTAATTACTCCATCCACCGTTGCCCCCGTCCGAATTTCTGGCCAGCGAAAAGCTTGCAGCAAGGGCTTCGGCAAAGCGAGACCCGATGTTTCCACCACAATGCAATCAATTTGCTCCCGCCGCTCCAATAGGGCTTGCATAGTGGGCAAAAATTCTTCTTGAACCGTACAGCAGAGGCAACCGTTAGCCAACTCAACAATATTCAGATTGGGGGTCGGTGGCGCGTTTAGTACATCGGGGTCATCCTCATCGCAGACCTGACAAGCTCGAAGAATTTCCCCATCAATGCCTACTTCCCCAAATTCATTGACTAGAACTGCAATGCGACGGCCTTGGTTATTTTGCAATAAATGGCGAACAAGGGTGGTTTTCCCCGATCCGAGAAAACCCGTGACAACGGTAACAGGAATTTTATGCATTGATGAATGCCTAGAAGAAAGTGAAGAAATGCCTGATTATTTTAGTCTCCCATTGTTCTGTTATTGACACTTATCGATTCCCCGCCCCTAAAATTCCCTAAATCCGTGAGATATCATGTCTTTGTCTACGAGCCGAAAAGTCTCCCCACCAATGCCAATAACCGTCGCTTTAGGTTGGTTTGGCGATCGCCTAGAGATCAGCTATGCGGTGTACTAGTTGGAAAGAAAATTTTTCGGACTAATTCTTACATCAATTTTTTCTCGATAAGGCTTAATTTGATAGATTAGGGAAGATAAATTTCATCGATTCCTTTAATTTTTAAGACCATGCCGAGAGTAATTTGACAAGGGGAAGATCGTCCATTGTCAGTCCAAAGCTCCGAATCAATTAACGAGAGCACGTCTTTTTCTTCTGGATAGTAAAATACAATTTTTTTATTATCAGAAGGACGAACAATAATTTCTACAGGCTGCCCCATTTTGAGTACGCCAGAGATGTATGTCATACCAGATTCATACCAACCACGACAATCATAGTCTTCTAGACGGCTTAAATGATTTTTGACATTTTTCTTTGCTCTTTCTATTATTTCAATAACATATTTCAATCTCGAAAATAAATAATCACCGCTGTTGCCTCCAATTTCATATTTTGCGGCAAATTCTTGGTTCATCAAAATATTTTCTAATTGCTCCCTAGTGGTTACTCCGTAGGTGATTAAAATATCATCAGTAACAGGTTGCTTGGGTCGGGGTAAAGAAAAAGAACTTATAGATTCTAATTGCTCAATCTTTAATTTCAAACGAGTGTTTTCATCTTTTACAGATTCATATTTATCTGTAAGATTATTAACTTGATCTGTAAGATTATTGACTTGTTCTTTTAATTCACTAACTCTTCTTAGGTTCTCAGCAACTTCTTTGTCATCATATAGCTTATGGCGATTTTCAAATAAATCTAGAAAAATATTTTTAGCTGTTTCCTGATTATCATCCATCCATAGAATTAATTGATTAAATACATTTTGTGTACGTTCGCTACGTTTCAACTCCGATAAAAGAGGCGTTATAGAATCACGAATTTCACTGGCAATATTTTTCTGTAAAATTTGGCGACTAGGAGGAATATCAACGCATTCTTTGAATTTTGAATCTATTAACTCATCACGAAAATCAATGCCGAGATCGGCCGAAATATTCTTAAGAATTTCATCGATATACTCACCTTCAAAAAATAAGACATCCAATTGGCAAAACGTACCATTCTGGTTTGGAATTATAGCGTCTTTACTTTCCAGAAGGCTTTTTTGGTCTGAATTATTGACAAAAAGCACTAATTCTGGCAACCAATTACGAATATCATCTATACTTTCATCTAGGATTTTACTCACTTTTAACAAATTTTCAAAACCAGCAATTTTTTTTACAATAAATCGTAGTTGAAATCGGTCAGATACTTCCCAAATTTCAAGTTCCCAATTGTCAATAAATTTTCTCTCAAAAACTTGATTTGTAAAGATTTTTTTGGATATTTTATAGATAAAATTTCTTTCGGGGTAAATAGAAGCAGATTCCTCAGAAGGAAAAAGGCAAGTTAATGCTCGACAAGCAGAAATTTTCTTTTCTAAATCAAAATTTCTAGACTTTAAATCCTTATTAATTTCAGAAATAACATCAGATTGTTTTTTAACAGGAAGTAAATCACTAATTAAAATAGAGTTGTGTGCTAGGAGTTCATAGTAATTTCTGACAATTTCGCTGCCAATTTGTTTGATATAATCTTCTATATTTTCATCATACATAAGCTCGGACGGAAGACACAAATCTCCCTGTTGATTTGGAATTACTTTGAATAATTTTTTTTCTAGAAATTCCAAGCAATCTTCATGAGCAAGACTTAGCAACCTAAAATATTGATTCAACCAAACAATCGGATCTGAAATTTTAAATGACTCTGACAGATCATCTAATGAATTAGCATTTTCCATTATGTAAGTTGATAGTAGCTCTATGGTTAAATGATGATTTTTATCCCAGATATTATTCTTAATTATTTCGTACCACTGATGTAAATCAGACTCTTGAGGGACTATAAAAAAATCAATACCAACAATTAATTTCCAAATTTCTTCTCTAAGTTCTTTTCGTGAGTCAAAGGGGATATCTACAATTTTATTATTCTTTTGAAGAGGAACCATTTCTCCGGCTTCTGTTACAATTATTGGAGACTCATACAGCTTACTAATGATGGTATTTAGCAAGTTTGATTTATACCAGTTCATGGAAAGCCAATCATAATGAGAAGGTGTTGACAGTCTTGCCAAACAGTAAAGGTTTTTCCAATGATTTTGGCAAGCACAATCAATTATCATTAAGTAATTATTGATTGCTTCTTGAATGATTTGCTTATTAAAGTCAATTCTGCTATCATTTTTGTCTGTTAAGAATACTCCATCTCTTGGTTCTGTAAGACAAAAATGTGAACTGTTAATAACGAAAGGTATCCCAAATTCTTCAGAGCCAATCAAGGGAAAATCACAAAATAAACGTGGCGTATTTTTATTATTAAAATTTTTCAAGGTGATTGACGAGTTTTTGGCCGTAGTTTCCACAGGAAAGGCTATCTCTGAAAAAATACCACGCATGACAACAAAATCGAAATAGATATTTTCATCAGTACCAATTTTTAAAACCTTACAAATCTCCATTGATATTTCATTTTCACTAATATCTATCCTGTCAACAACAGAATAAATACTAGAAGTATGTTTAACTTCTACACTTTCTATGGATGGTAAAAAAACGAGCGCCAATGGGAGGCAGGTTTCTAAATCTTCAATACCAGCAAGTGCAGTTTCTATACCAGACTCATCTAGATGATAAATAAATGAAGTATTAAAATCATTATCATTGTAATCATCATCATAGTCATCCTGATCGTAGATTTGCTTTAGTTGTTCTAGTGATCGATTAACACTCGATGTAATTCCATTTAGCTCGGTACTACTTCTGTCCAGAGAAATGCAAAACTTTTTATAAGGAAGTTCATCGTCTTTGATTATTCCATGAATTTCTACAACTTCTGATAACAGATGGGTAGTCAAAAAACCTGTACCAAACTTTCCAGTTGTTTCCTCAGCATTATTTAACGATCTTTCTTTGGTCGAAGCTTGCTCTATCAAAAAGTATATATTTTCAGATGAAAAACATTTGCCATTGTGAGAGAATACCAAAGTCTTTTGATTTGTTTGTAGATCAACTACTGCATCAACTTTTTTACGCTCTGCATTCTTAACATCTTTTGCATTCTGTAAAAGCTCCCAAATCCATCTTTTATGATCATTTTCACTCAGTACAGGACAAAAACTTGAAAAGCTGGGAGGGAAAGGGTTTGATAGGAGTTAGCAGAAAACCCAAGAAACCCTCATGAACCAGATTAGCGAAATTCGAGCCCAATTAC
>Ga0315905_10002707_pt1 | contig 18544 bp, 9 predicted proteins | sample LakEriMetagenome_5_FD_203522 | JGI IMG/M metagenome (GOLD analysis project Ga0315905, IMG submission 203522) | Freshwater fungal communities from buoy surface, Lake Erie, Ohio, United States - Buoy 4 MA121 | ecosystem: Environmental > Aquatic > Freshwater > Lake | place: USA: Lake Erie, Ohio... | reverse complement strand
GTGGTCTGACACTAACACGGGCTGTCAGGTCTAACACATGACATGCAAGTATCCTCCTCCTCATATGACACTAACACGGGCTGTCAGGTCTAACACATGACATGCAAGTATCCTCCTCCTCATATGACACTAACACGGGCTGTCAGGTCCAACACTAACACGCGCCTCACGTGTGCAGTAAAGTCACTGTATACTCACGTGTGCAGTAAAGTCACTGTATACTCACTCTCCATCATACTCACTCTCCATCATTTCTACGTGTGCAACATCTTTGGCGTTGACTAAGAGTCTTCCGGCAGCTCGCGTAGATGCATCAATCGGTCTCTCTGTCTGTCAGTCTACACCTACTACATCACATACACGACATCCATGCATCTAACTATCTATCTGTCTGTCAGTCTATCTACAGTATCTAGAGAACAGAACACATTAATAAGAGGAGGCGTAGTCTGTCAGTCTATCTACAGTATCTATCCATCAATCAATCTATTACCTTTCTCTCGGCGTCTTCGAGTGCCTCGCGCATCCTCTGCTCCAACATAATTTTCTCGCCCATCTGGCGGGCCTCTGCCATGCCCTGTTTCAGGCTTAAGGCTTAGGGTTGAAGGTCTCAAGGGTTAGCGTTAAAGGTTTAGGGTTTAGGCCCAATAAGATGCGCATCTTGCGCGCCTCTGCCATGCGCTCATTCAAGTTGAGGGTTTCGAGGTTAGGCTTTCATGTTCAGGCTTTCGGAGGGTTTAGGGTTTAGGGTTTCGGAGGGGGGCGGGGCTGGGGTGTAGGGCTTTAAGCGCAACAATCGTAGGGCTTTCAGCGTAACAAAACGGCCATCGCCGCCACTGTCATGCCCTGTTGCAGTTCCAGGTTTAGTTTAGGGTTTAGGGTTTAGGGTTTAGAGCCTGGGGTTTGGGGTTTAGGGTTTAGGGACTGTAGTTTGGGATTTAGATTAAAAACTAAATTCTAAGCCTAAACCCTAAACTGGGTTGACTTTTTCCTAAACCCTAAACCCTAAACCTTCTGGTGGTCATTAGCAACACATTAGCAACAAATTAACAACTCATTAGCAACACACCTTCGGGTGGTCCACGCAGAGGAGGATGCAGCCCGGCATGACTGTCATGACAAACAAGTACACAAACCCCAGGTGATGAGACCGAGACACCGCATAAATCTGGCTCACCACCAGCGGTCCTGTGTGTGTGTGTGTGTGTGTGTGTGTGTGTGTGTGTGTGTGTGTGTGTGTCCTTGGTGTGTGATTTAGCTCAATATGTACGTCCGTATACATACATAAATACAATATATCATCTATATGTATATATAATATCTATGTGGCATATATATATACATATGCATACATACATACAATATGCCAACATATATCAACATATATCAATATGCATCCATATATATATATCAATATATCTATACACACCACCCACCCACCCTCACACCCACATTCGGGTGAGGAGCCCTCGTCGGCAATTTCGAAGAGTACGAAAAAAAACTTGAGGGGGAAACAAATAGAACAAAAGGGAAAAAGAACCTAGCCACGAGGATCCCTTGTCGGTGATTTCGTAGAGGGCGAAAAACTCGGCCTCCTTGCCCGGTATCAAAAGGTCACAAAATATTGTGCGCGAGTACGACTGCACCGCGCCGATTATCAAACCGTGGACGGCGGCGAACAAATAGGCTTCAGGGATACTCTTTAGTCCAACCGGCGAGTTCCTTATTAGCCCAAGCAGCGAAAACGCGCTCAGGAACATGTACCCAGAAAGGCAGCCGAAAATCATGAATTTGGTCTGGATTTTGAATCTGCGTTGAATGCGGAGTGCCATTGCGTTACCCAGTACCGCCAGCAAAAAGACCTCCAATAAGATGATGCCCAGCTGTAAGGGCTTCATACACATGACATCTTTCATCAGCAGCACCCCGACCGTCACAATCGTCGAGTAAGAGTCGGAGTAAAAGAAGTAGGCGACCAAAAACTTGAAGGTTTGCGGGCAGGCGGCTGCCTGCTTGAGGGTGGTGGCAGTTGATATCCATCCCTTTGCCATTAGCCATTCTCCACTTTGCAACTGTTTTCCAGGGTGTTCCTTCAAGTAGAGGAAGGAATATATGGAAAAGGCGGCCCACCAGAAGCCACCGAAGCAGAGTATCGCTCGCACATTCAGGTCGTCTTCTTTGCTTATGAAAATGGACAATGCGATAGCAACCAGGGACACCAAGACCGACCCCACATAGCCAAAAATATACCCCATAGTACTCATATAATTGGAAATCTCATGGTAGATGACCGAGCGCAGGTTCGAAGGCGCTGCTGCAATCTCCGGGTGCTGGTTCACCAAAATAGGGAGGTAGGAGTTGTAGAACACTACACTCAAGCTGCGGAGGAGAGAGAACAAACAATTCAATGAGTAAATAAACAGAGAGGTGCGAGCTGCGGCGGAGGGGCATGAGCAAAGAGTCATGTGCAACAATGGAAAAACCCATTCTCGTAAAACAATTATCCTAAACCCTAAACCCTAAACCATTATCGTAAACCAATTATCGTCCAATATAATCCCCACGCATCACACGTGCATACACTCACGCACTCACGCACGCAGGCGCGCGCTCTCACATGCATCCTCCTTCTCATATGACATGTATCCTCCTCCTCATATGGCACATGGCACGCAGGCGCGCGCTCTCTCCATGCAGAGCTGTTGGCGACACATACACACACATAGGCGACCACATACAAACACACACACACACACACACGAGACAAATGCATGCAACTGTCCGCACTGGTGGAGGGAGGAGGGAGGGAGGGAGAGAGAGACCCGAAGCCGACATTGGAGATTATTGTTAGGATGGCGGCAAGAATGTACCATTTCCCATCCTGTGTGTGTGTGTGTGCATATTTACACACACACAGGCTATGCACACACACAGGCACAGGCACACAGACACAGACACCGTCACAGGCACACAGACACACACCGTAACAGCAATGAAGGAGATGGTAGCCAAACAGCCAACGCTGGAGCAGAGGACCAAACATCCTTTGCGGTAGTTGCTGTAGTCCGCAATGGCGCCTGAGTGTGTGTGTGGGGGTGGGGAGTTAGTGAGCATAATCTACGCAAAGAATATATTGCTGTATATATGGATAGAAGTCGCACTTTTTGCGGTACATGTGTTGCTAATGTGTTGCTAATGTGTTGCTAATGTGTTGCTAATGTGTTGCTAATGTGTTGCTAATGTGTTGCTAATGTGTTGCTAACGTGTTGCTGATGGTTTGCTAACCTGTTGCTAATGAGTTGCACTTTTTGCGGTAGATGTTTCATGTGTGAGTGTGGTTGCAAAATTTCCGTGAGAGTGTATGGTAGCAGATGTGTGAGTGTATGGTAGCAGATGTGTGAGTGTGTCGTTGCAAGATTTCCGTGTGAGTGTATCTTGGAGACGTGTGACTGTGTCGTTGCGAGATATCGGGGTTCACGTTCAGCTCAGGGTTTTGGGAGTAGGAAATACCCAAGGTGGTCAATGTAAGGGCCCTAAACCCTAAACCCTAAACTAAACCCTAAACAAGGTGGTCAATGTAAAGGCCTTCAGCGCAACGTCAGAAGGAGGAGGGACGGGGAGAGGAGGAGGAGGAGGAGGTACCGAAGGTGATGAAGGTAAAGGCCTGGAGCGCGACGCTTATGGACAACGTGAGAGTGGTGAAGGTGAATGCCTCCACCTCCCCGCCGGCAAAGGTCACGGTCATGCGGGGAAGCGGGCTGCGGAATTCACAAGTGTCAAAAGAGTCCCATTACAGAGTCACAAGACCTACTGACTGGGTCCGGGTAGGCCGCCCTTTTGGCGCACGCCAGAGGAGTCCTGTAAGGGGCTCGGCTCGGTGTCCTGAAAAATAAACACTCAACACACACACCTATCTCGGAAACTTTGAAGGGGCTGGGACTGGTTCAATGAAAGTAGTGGGTCGTAAAAGAACATGCCCTCTCCGGTCACGCAGGTCTGACACACTTGTGCGCCTTTCGGCAACGGGCAGAGACCGTCGCGGCATGGACCCGCACACTGCGCGATGACAGAGCCGTAGCCTCCCTTTGCCGCGCGCTGGGCGCAGCCACTCAGCAGGAGCGGCACAAACATTGGCAGCATGACCCCCGCGTACGCACTGGTTTTGAGAGGGGGAGCAGGGGAGCGGGGCACAGTGAGGACATCCACGTCGGCCGCCGGTAGCAGGGCCAAGCGCCCCGCTGCCGCACGCGGGCGCTTGCGATTAAGAAGGCGCCGCGCCTCGAGCTGGCGCGCACCTGTTTGCCCAGTCGAACGTATACCAGGCTACGCGCTCCGAAGACTCTCCCCGTCGGTCCCTCCACTCCCTGCCGCCGCACAACTGCGCGTGTCAGGTCCTCGCCCGGCCGCGAGGCCGCGCAGCCCACGCGGCCCGCGCTGCTGGCGCTCTTGGCGAAGCTCGCACGCATGCACATAACGCGCGCCGTTCGTCGTGCAGTCCAAAAAGCGTCCACACGCAGCCCTGCGACGAGCGGCTCGCAGGTACGTTCACCCACCTCCGGAAGCGCGTTCCAAGGGGAATCGGAACGTAGTCCTCTGCGTTTGCCGGCAGGTCTCTGCAGACAATGGGGGAATCTGCCACTCCTCCCATCTTCAGTTCCTCTAGAAGCGCGACCTTCAGTTTACGTTCAGTTAAACTACTCCGAATATCCAGTAAACTCCTTTTGGGTTTCCAGTTCTCAAGTACAAATATAGTCATGTGCACATGAAAGATACTTTCAAAAGATACTTTCAAAGTGACCATGCAGCTGGTAAAGTGACCCCGGGCGTGTTCCGTCGGAGCGACGTTGCTGGACACAACACGTCCCGCTGTCAAAGGAAACAAGCCGCGGAGGCTCAAAAGTGGGTGACCGAATTTTAGTCTGGCACAAAGTTACATCCTAACATTCAGGTTCCCCTGAATGAGTACGGGAAAGGAATTTCCGACCCACAGGTTGGATTCAAATCCGCACAAACCTCCCTGGAGCACGGTTTGTATCGCCGAGGAAAGCCGGAAAGATCAGATTTCGCTTGGATAATTTTACCACTGGTGTCTCTTTTTGAAGGGAACCTTGTTTAGGAAACACACAGAAACTTGGGAACACTCACGTCCTTGGCCCAACACAATTGTTTTCGATCGAAACTCCTGTGTTGCTCAGGTAATCCAAGTTGCAAAAATTAAATTTACTTTTTTCTCTTTTATTTATCGAGGGTGTCACTCCCTTTTCCGCTGGCGCCGTGACGTGACCGCGGTGACGTCCTCTCTACTGCAGGCTGCAGTCGGCGGTCGCAAAAGGTTGCACTTTTGCGTCTGCAGCCTGCAGTGGATTGGTTGTGTTGTCTGAGAACAAGGATGTCCTTGATGCTCAAGGCCAAGCAGCTTTGGAAGAGGTTGAACCGCAAGGTGGATGAGGAAACCGAGGGTTCTTGTGCGATATTAGAGGTTCGTGTACAATGCTGCGTTCCAATGATCTCTCTTCAATCAGTGGATACTACTAACACGAGACGCTTGAACAGGGATGGCTTTACAAGCGGGGAGAGGTCAAGACATCATGGGCGAAACGATGGTGTGTTGTGCTCACGTTCCTGCGCATTCCGGCGGGCCGAAAGGGAAATGCTGCGCATTCTGGCGGTCTAGAATTTTTTGCGGCCGCCAGAAAATTGCGCGCTACGGCGCTCGCGCGTGTTTTAGAAGGGGTTGGGGCCAACGCAGGGGGTTTCGGGGCCGGAGGGGTGGCGCCCAATTCCGCGGCCTGCCGCGCTGTCGCTGAATTGGCACGTGCGCTCCTGGTTAGTGAAAGTGCGCCTACACTACCCATACTACACCTGGATGTATGGGTAGCATGGGTAGGAATGTGTAGGGGCGGCGTAGGTACATTGTCTGCACCATTCCTACCCATTCCTACACGCCGGTGCCGTCGCAACATACGGAGTTGTGGCTTGCTCCTCAAGATCCGCACGCCATCGCCTTGGGCGCAACTCACCCGCTGTGCACCTTCACCCGCTACTGTGCAGGGTTTCTCTCAACGAGCGAGAGATCAGATACTACAAAACAGAACGTTCTTACTTGCCACAGGGCAACATCAAGCTCGAGGCCTCATATGTTTCATATGAAGCATGCATGCACGCAATCACCACCAGACACCGACATGCGCGTTTGAGTTTGCACGCTCACCGGAGAATGGATTGGAGGCGGCGTTGATGCGTGCGGTGTTGCCGTTGCTTCCTGTGCAGGATGGAGTTTGATGTGCGCTTGAGTGTCATGTGCGCTAGAGTGACGTGTGCGCTAGAGTAACGTGTGCGCTAGAGTGACGTGTGCGCTAGAGTGACGTGTGCGCTAGAGTGACGTGAGCTCTTTGAGTGTCATGTGAGTGTCATGTGTCATGTGAGCTCTTTAGCTAGAGTGACGTGTGCGCTAGAGTGACGTGTGCGCTAGAGTGACATGAGCTCTTTGGGGCAGGCCATCTTGCAAGTCAAGTCTGGCAGCCCTAAACCCTAAACCCTAAACCCTAAACCCTAAACCCTAAACCCTAAACCCTAAACCCTAAACTGGGGCAGGCCATCTTGGAAGTCAAGTCTGGCAGGGTGGGTGGCCTCACTGAAATCAATGGCCAGGAGACGGGTGAGAGAGGGCGAGAGAGAAAGATAGTGAGGGCCAAGAGACGCGTGAGAGAAAGAGAGAGAGGGCGGGGGTCTCCTCGCGCTGCCTGATTTCCTCGCCCTCCCTTGCCCTTAGCTCGCGCTCGTTGCTCTGCTCAGCATTCTTCTATTTTGGGTGCATGTTTGAGTGCGTTTTGTCGCGCATGCATGCACGCGTGCATGGGTGAATGCATATCAAGTGTGCATGCATGGGTGACGCATGACTGCATGTCAAGCGTGCATGCACATATGCGTGGAGGCACGCCAGAGAGGTGACATGGCTCTTGGTGCGTCATCAGTGCTCTTGGTGCGTCATCAGTGCACACACCTGCAAAAGCACACTTCAGTTCGCGAATACACCCGAACCCTAAAACCCTAAACCCTACACCCGAACCCTAAAACCGTAAACCCTAAACCCTAATACTAAACCCTAAACCTTCCACCCTACTACTAAACACTACTCCTTACACCCTATACACACACGGGTATGGAGACGATGGGTTGGTGGTTGGTGGTTGGTGGTTGGTGGTTGGTGGTTGGTGGTTGGTCGTTGGTCGTTGGTCGTTGGTCGTTGGTCGTTGGTCGTTGGTCGTTGGTCGTTGGTGGTTGGTCGTTTGTGGTTGTTACACACACATGCACACACACACATGCATACACACACATGCACACACACACATGCACACACACACACATGCACATGCATGTACACACATGCACACACACACACGCGCAGACGAAGGGTTTGTGGTCGTGACAGCAGACCGCACCTACTATTTTGTTGCCCAAGACAGCGCCGACAAGTTCGAGTGGATACAGGTCACTGGTCTTTGGCCTCAAACCTAAACCCTAAATTCTAACCTCAAAACACCTTGTACTTTGTTCTGGAAGACAACGCCGCCAAGTTTGAGGGGGTACAAGTCTAGGGCTTAGGGCTTAGGCTTATGTCTAAGCCTAAGCCCTAAATCTTTCTGTCGTTGTTGCGGAATTGCACGCCGCCGAGTTGGCGAGCATACTGCAACAACTCCTTGGCGGCGTGCAACAACTCCTTGGCGGCGTGCAACAACTCCTTGGCGGCGTGCAACAACTCCTTGGCGGCGTGCAACAACTCCTTGGCGGCGTGCAACAACTCCTTGGCGGCGTGCAGCAACTCCTTGGCGGCGTGCATACTCCAACAACTCGGTGGCGAATGGCCCCTCCAGGCCCTCTCACTGGTCCGAGCGTGGAGGGTGCTCTCTGTCACTGACCCTGTCTCTCCATCTGACTCTCCATCTGTCTCTCTTCCCCTTCTCTCTATCTGTCATTCCCGTTTTCTCATCCTTGCTCCCTCCTCTCTCCATCCCCCGCCCTCCCGCCCTCCCATCTTCCCTTTCTCTCTCCCGCGTGAGCTACAGTGCATTGGGGAAGAACTGATAAGGCATAAACTGGAGGGACCTGGGGGGATTGAGTAAAGTGTTACCTGCGGGACCTCAGTCAAGTGTTTACTACCTGCGGGACCTAAGCCAAGTGTTTTGCTGTCATTACTGCTGCCCTCATTGTGCGCTCGTGTTGCCCTTATTGTGCGTGTGCGTGGCGTCGCGCCGTCGGTCCACGCCAGGCAGCGCGCCGGCACACGGTAGAGACACCCATTCCAGTACGTATGCACGTACGTATGAGAGAGAGAGAGAGAGAGAGAGAGAAAGAGAGAAGTTTTATTGACAATCAAGGAGTGACTGAAGGTCGGTAAGCACCACGCGACTCACGGTGTCACACACGGATGGTCTCCAGGCTTTAGGCTTTAGGGTTTAGGCTTAGGGTTTAGGGGCCTGCCACCTTCGCCCGCGCGCGCGCGCGAAAGAGCCTGACTCGGAGCCGGACACTGTTTGCTGACACTTTTTCTCGCGCGAGAGCGTGACAGCGCCTCAGAGCCGAGCACTTGAGTCAGCACTGACCCAAGCCCACAGAGCGCAAAAAAATCGTTTCGCGCAAAAAAATAAAAAACGTTTCGCGCAAAAAAATCGTCGCTCCAATGTGCATCAAGGTTTTGAGCTCTTGAGCCGCTCAAAGCATAGCTGCGTAGCACAAAACCTTGCACCTACGGTGCGTTCCCGCACCTCCGCTCAGTCGCTGGGCCTTGTTCTTGGAGAGAGGTTTTGCTTGTTTCTGAAGATTCGCCGGTCCATCCCGGACCTCCGTTGGGCAGTTTGTTGTTTCAAAGGGATTGCTTGTTTTTGAAAATTCGCCTGCCGCGCGCCGGAAGGGCCAGCCAAAATGCGCTGAGCGACCCCCTACGGCAGCACACGCGTGTGTATGGAATCTAGCCCCACTTTCGTCTCCATCCTGTTCAGGGTTTCGGTTTTAGGTTGAAGGGTTTGGTTACTTGTTTGCACGGTATCTGGCGCACCCTCGTCTCCATGCACACACACACATGCACACGCGTTGACTAGTAAACGTGCGGCGTCACGTCTGGCGAGCCGGCGCAAGACGCTTTTGGTGCGGCGTCACGTCACTGCCCGAGCGAGCGCCTAGACGCGAAGTAGGCGCTAGGCGCTAGGCGCTAGGCGCCCTTTTGACACTGACGGTTGAAAGTGAGACTAAGTATGTGACGTGGCGCTAGGCGCTAGACGCCCTTTTGACAAACGAGGGGGTGGGGAAAACTAGGGCATGGGACATTTCCAAGACTCTATTGCTTGTTTCTCAAGATTCGCAAACACAGAGAGGGTGTGTGAGGGGCGGGGGGACACCGTTCGGGGATGAGAATGGTTTGATGTAGGTTGCGGTTGACCGCGTCCATCAAGGCCCCCGGCCGTACCGCTCCCTGCTTTAGGTTAGTTGGTGTAGGTTTAGGTTTAGGTTTACGTTAGTTGGTGTAGGTTTAGGTTAGTTGGTGTAGGTTTAGGTTAGTTGGTGTAGGTTAGCTTTCCGTTGACCCCGTCAATCAAGGACCCAGGCCTGGTGCCGAGCAACTTCGGGGGGAAGTTGCTCGGGCGCCCGGGAAGGTTTTCGGGTTAGGGTTTAGGGCTTGCCTCCCTCGTGCCCCGTTTCAGGTTTATGCTTTGGGGTTTTAGCGACCTAAACCGATGAGGTCCTACGGACCTGACCGTGCCGGTGACAGTCTTTAGCGACCTAAATCCTAAACCCTAAACCCTAAACCCTGACCGTGCCAGTGACTGTCTTTCTTTTTCCCATTCTTTTTTGGGAGTTTTCGGTGTTTGCTGCTTGCTTCCCAAGATTCGGATTAGGGTTTAGGGTTGAGAGAGGTTTAGGGTTTAGAGACCCAGAGCGGTAGAGACCGAGAGCGTTTGGGACACTTTCAGGGCAATACATACTAATTAAAACCAAATCCCAAACCCTCACCCCTGAACCACACTCTACTAAACCCTTGACGCATTAATCCAACTAAACCTTTACACCAACCACGAACCTCCCGGCAGAGACAGCGTGGCGAGGGACCACCCAAACTCTAAACCCTCAATCTTAAAACCACACTCTAAGCACACCCTAAAGCACGCACCTGGAGGGGAGAGATGGCGTCACGAGGGACCGCTTGGAGGGCAACACCGGCAGCATTCAAGCTCTCTATCTCGTGGTCCATGAACTCGGGGCACAGAGTGATGGTGCAGCCCGTGGTGTTTTTGACCGTTATGTTGGGCGGGTGGCCGCCAATCACGATCTCGATATAGCTGCAATTGACCACCACCATCTTGGTGATGATGCGGTCCACGTTGACGCGCACGTAAGATGAGTTTGAGATGAGTAGCGATCTGATTGCCTCGCCCACCGGAGGAGCGCCCTGACAATGGACGGTGACCTGCCTGCGTTTGCTCTCACCCTGGCACCCCTCTATCTTGACGTCGTGCGACACTGATTCATTCAGCACTTGCACCACCGTTGCGGGCGAGTCAGGGAAGTCCACGTAGTTCTCGACCAGCCAGACCGCGTGGCGCAGCATCGGCGGCTCCGTGGAACGCTTGCCCTCTCCCCTCTCCCCTGTTGGTATCACATTTCTCATAGGGTTGGTGGACGTGACGTCGATATCTGTGACGAGGCGTGACAGGAAGGCACACGCGGGGTTGCCGGCGGCATGTGCCTCCCAGGCTACATTGGCGTCGGAATTCCATTCGCCAAGTTCGAGGCCGCAATACGCGCACGTTACTCTGTCCGGGCATTTCGCGGAGGGAGTGAAGAAGAAGCCCGCCACTGCCAGCTCGCGCACCGTGAGGTTGGTATGATGCACATGGGGCCAGCCGCGTCCAAAGGTAGCCACCCGCCCGTCAATTGTCCGGATACTCTGGACGATGTCCGACATGTGCCGGTTTGCGCCTGTGTCCCCTGGCGGCTGGTCGCGCGAGGCGAATTTTGTGTCCTGGTACTGGTTGGCCTTGCTCAGCGCGTCTCTCTCCGCAACCTGGTTAGGGTTCAGACAGGGCACAGCGTTAGGGTTCAGACGGGGCACAGCGCCGCCGCAGGCACTGGCAGCGCCGCACGCATTCCAAATGCTTGCGGCGCTCTAACGAGCGCCCCGGATAACAAGTGCCAGAACGTTCCGCTGTGCCCCGTCTGAACCCTAAACCCTAAACCCTAAGCGGGGAGCGCGTGGGCGGCAAGACAGACAGCAACCTCCTTCTTGCGTTCTCGGAGGATAAGCCGGAGGCCTCCGAGCTCGTCGCGCACCTGCTGGCTCTCAGACACCTGCTGGATATCCGACATGCAGTCTCACTCGCCACCCAAGCGGAAAAGGAAGACGCAACCCCTCGGTTGTACAAGTTTTTTCATCTGAGCTTTCCAGTCACGGCCCCTGTCACGTCCAAAGAGCTGCAAGGTCCAAGAGACTTCCCAAAAAACGACTGCCACTGAGCGACTTGAGGGTTCGTCGGCGAGGAAAGGCGCCGTAAGTTTACTGGATGTGCGGTGAGCAGGGCAACTCAGAGGAGTGACTCTGACAGCGGTGCGGAGGGCCGTTGCACGGACCTCCGTGCACGGTATGTTTTTGCCGACCCTGTCTGCCACCTGGCATGGCGTGGTGTAGGCAAAAGAGGCCATTGGGATGGCCTCTTTTGCCGCAGCAGCAAGCAGCGTGAGTCCAAGGAGCAGCGTGCGTCCAAGGCGTGCGTCGTGTGTGCACAGTTCAAACCCTAAACCCTAAACTCTAAACACTCCTGCGTGGCGGTGCCCCTCCTGCGTGGCGGTGCCGTGGCTCACTCTGCATCTACAAACAGCACACTGGGGAACCTGACCTGGAAATGACCACCCCTTCCTTTTCCCACCAACTCTCAAAGATGGTCGCAAAGGGCCTGGCCAAGGTGGCGCTGGCCACCTTTGCTCTGCTCGCGGCCATGTTCACCACGAGCACCTCCTCTCAGGCGCTTCGGGCGAGTGGAGCGCGAGCGCAGACGCCTTCGCGGGCTCAGTCGCCCTCCCCAGGGTTTGTGCTGAGAATGAGAGGAGGCTCAACATATGTGGCCTCAGGGTCGATGCCTTTGCGAGCATCATCTCCCCCTCTGGGTATGGTTCCGGAGGAGCGAGAGTCCCTGGGCACGCATCGCGCTCGCTTGCAGGCGGCGCGCCCCAAGCTCCTCTCGCAGACTGAGCCACGTCCCGCGGGCACGGGCGCGCAGGGAGACAAGCCTGCCGTGCTGTCTCTGGTGAACCCCTCCTTTTCCAAGGACGCTGAGAATCATGGCGACGTCAAGGAGGTGGAAGACGCAAAAAAGTTCAAGGCCTTTCGAGGCTCCGGCAATGTCCTCCTCTCTGCTGACCAGATCAAGACAGCATCCTCCTCGCAAATGCACCGACTGGCGGTGGCGCGCCTCGCTCGCCTCAACCGGCAGTCCCAGCAATCCTCTGCTGACACTGATAACACTGAGGTTGCGTCCGAGGTTGACCAGGCGACAACTGAGGCGGAGGCAAAGGCCTTCACCGCCTCCCACTTTGCCAACCCGGTGGAACGCACGCAGAAACTGCTGGCGGAGGCGGCAACAATGGCGGCGGTAAAGTCGGTGGCGGCCCTAGAGACTCTAGAAGGGGTGACACACGGCGAGGATGAGTTCGGCAAGACGTGGGAGCATAGCTGGGTCATGAACCCCGAGACCAACTCCCGCAGAGAGTACCGCTCCGGGCGCGATGCCGAGGGAAAGACGTGGCAGGAGTCGTCCATGTTGCTGGAGGACGGCACCTACGTGTCCAAGGGGTCGAACTCGGAGGGGCATCACTGGGGGGAGAAGGCTGGCAAATTCGCTAACGGCACCAGCTGGCGCGAAAAATGGCTCGAGAAGCCCGAGGCTGAGTGGTACGAAAAGACAACGTGGTGGTCGGACGGCACTGTACTCGGGGAGCGAGGCAGCTCTCGCGCCAATGTTGAGAGCGGGCAGGGCTGGTCCGAGCGCTGGCGTCAGGTGTTGCGCGTGTGTTGCTAATGTGTTGCTAATGTGTTGCTAATGTGTTGCTAATGTGTTGCGTTTGTGTTGCTAATGTGTTGCTAATGTGTTGCTAATGTGTTGCTAATGTGTTGCGCGTGTATTGCTAATGTGTTGCTAATGTGTTGCTAATGTGTTGCTAATATGTTGCGCGTGTGTTGCTAATGTGTTGCTAATGTGTTGCTAATGTGTTGCGTGTGTGCTGCTAATGTGTTGCTAATGTGTTGCTAATGTGTTGCTAATGTGTTGCGCGTGTGTTGCTAATGTGTTTAGTTCAACTAACTACTGCATACTGGCGTCAGGTGTTGCGCGATGGAATAGAGATGGGCACCCTCGCAGGATCAAACGAGGAGGGGGACACGTGGGAGGAGGAGTGGGAGACTGCCGCCCTCCACGCACTCAATTCCGAAACAGGGGAGAGGCTGTTTAGCACATGCGGCCAGAAGTCAGGGATAACGGCCGACGGCAAAGTCTGGTCTGAAACCTGGGGCAAGGACGACCTCTTTGGTACCTGGGGCACTAAAACCGAGGAGCATGCAAACGGAGAAAAGTTGCAGGAGCAGTGGGGTCGCAACCTCGAGGGTGACATCTGGGTCGAGAAGTGGGGTGTGCATAAGTGCGAGCTCGGCGTCGAAGAGGAGTGGGGGTGGAAGTGCGGGGAGAAGGTGGTGCATGCGGGGGAGGAGATGGATGGAGTCACCAAGAGGGAGGACGGTGTGTGTACGTGGACCGAGCAGTGGACTAAAACCTTTGAGGTCCCTCCTAAACCCTAAACCGTGGAGAACGTGAGGGATAACTAAACCCTAAAACTAAACCCTTAATATAGGCCTAAACTAATCACAGGCGGACGGGCGGCTGGCGCGAACTCACGCCGAGAAAGTGGGGGACAACGGTTGTCAAATTCTCAAAAGTACTCTCGAGTACTTTTTTTTTTTGACACTCGAGTGTCACTTTTCATGGTGAATCTTGTATTTAAAAAACAAGAAGCAATACTGAATTTAAAACCAATTTTAAAAAAGAGTACAAAAAGAAAGAAAATTTCACGAAAAGAAGTGTGAACTCGCGATTCTTTGTCTTAGTCTTAGTGACTCTTTTTGCTTTTTGCGTGGTTCTTCTTAGTGCCTGCGTTTGCGCGGTTAGGTGACTCCTAGTGCCTGTGTTTACTAGTGACTTATGCCTGTGTTGTGCGGCTGTGTTTGCTGACTAGTCGCTGTGTTCACTTGTGACCTAAACCCTAAACCCTAAACCCTTGCTGACTAGTCGCTGTCTTCACTTGTGACCTGTGCCTGGGTTTGCATGGGCAGGACATGACACTGGTAGTTTGCGTTGCACACAGAGTTTGCATACTTGTAGTTACGGAGTTTGCGTACTTGTAGTTACGACCCAAACCCTGTGCATTGCACTTGGAGTTTGCGGTCAGTATTCCATTCCACTTGTAGTTTGCATTCAGTATTCCTCAACTCTTTCCTGTGCTTAGTGAAGAGATTGAGGGCATTGACTTGAAGAGATTGAGGGCATTGACTGGAAGAGAGTGAGGGCAATGACTTGAAGAGAATGAGGGCAATGACTTGAAGAGAGTGAGGGCAATGACTTTTGACAATGACTTTTGAGCCTAAACCCTAAACCCTAAACCCTAAACCCTAAACCCTTTGAGCCTTTTTGCCAGCGCATGGTGATCGGTGGCACGAAATTTGGGATGAAGAGTATGCCCGCGACGGACACGTCGAGAAGGTAAATCATACACTAAACCCTGACCTAAACCCTAAACTAAACACGAGAAGCGGGATCAGAGTGTGCTCTAGACAGTGATACGCACGTACTCTGTATAGTCATACTTACTCTATGAATCTTATGATACTTACTCTATGAATCTTATGATTCACCACGGGAGCACCGAATGCAAAGCAATAAAAAACTACTGAATGAAAAAAAATGAGAGCTTTGATCAATTTTTTTTGAACAAAACGTTTTCTCACAATTTTTTTGCCTGATCTGATAGAGTAAATGGACTTGGTGACTGGCGTTTGTGTTAGTGGCACGCGACAGACTTAGCGTCGCTGGCTTTGTTTGCTCGAGAACGCAAGCGGTCTTGTGTTGGTGGCACGTCACATACTTGTGTTGGTGGCACGTCACATACTTGGCGCCACTGGCCTTGTTTGCTTGAGAACACAAGTGGGCTTGTGAGGTCTTGTGGGGTGTGAGATCTTGTGAGGTGTGCGGTGTTGTGAGGTATTGTGAGGTGTGAGGTCTTGTGAAGTGTGAGGATGCCTCGGAAAAGTACCAGGACACTGACGTTTGACACTGACGGTTGAAAGTGAGACTAAGTATGTGACGTGACACTAAGGATGTCTGTGACTGAGGGAAGCAGCAGAAATTCTCAAAATATTCTCAAAAAAAAACTCCAAAAATGAGTCTCTGTACTGACTTGATGACTTGATACTCTCGACTTGATGACTTGATACTCTCGATCCTTGGGACTTGATACTCGTGATACTTGGGAAATGTACCTCCACACTGAATTCTGAGAATTTGTCTTTGTCTTTGTGACAGTGGGCGTCAAAACAGGGCTCCAAAGAACGCACTCGCGATAAGTGGCACGAGCAATGGGGTCTCTCTCCCCCCTCACCTCTCTCTCTCTCTCACCCTCTCTCTCTCTCTCGGGGGGCCCCCCCTCTCTCTCTCTCCCTCCCTCCCTCCCTCCCTCCCTCTCGTCCACGATACATGTGCACATATCCAAAGTGCCTGGTGTATATGGGAATGCATGCAGCATGTGTGTGTTGTGTGTGTACGTGTAGGGGGGGGTTGGTATGCTTCTTTCTTTCGAGGTGTCACACGAGGGCCAAGGGCCAAGGGCCAAGGGCCAAGGGCGGCGCCGAACAAGAACCTCAGCTTAAACCCTACACCCTCAACCTTGTTTTCGTTTCCTCCGCCGTTGATGTTTTGATTTGTGTGTGTGTACAGCAGAAAGGAGGCCTAAACCCTAAAGCCTAAACCCTAAACCGTTTGTACAGGAGAAAGGAGGGCGCCCCCTGACGAGACAAACCCTCAAGGCCGTGCCCTTGGCTATTGGGCCGAAAAGGTCTCTCTCTCTCTTTCGCTCTCCCCCCCCCTGGCCCCCCCTTTCCCCCCCATCTCCCTCCCTTTCCCTCCCTCCACCTCTCTCTCCCTTCTCAACTCCCTCTCTCTCCTTCTGCCGCTCCCTCTAGCTCTCCCGCTCCCTCTCCCTTTCCTCTCTCCCCGCCCTCCTCTCTCCCCGCCCATCCTCACACACACACGCACACGGACAGAGAGAGAGAGAGAGAGAAAGGGAGAGAGGGAGAGAGAGAGAGAAGGAGAAGTGAAGTTGAGGCGAAAACTCGGAATACTAAATCGTAAATAAATGTTGAACAGAAGGGGACCAACGGGTATGGGGAAGTGTGGCACGACGCATGGAGCGAAAGCTTCAACGGAAACGGCACAGGCAACAAAGTGTGCAACAAATGGAAACGCTACGCCTCAGGTCCGTAGCCCTCCAACCAAACCCTTCAATCTAAACCCTCCAACCTAAACCTTGCCCTATACAAGTGGAAACGCAACGCCTGAGGTAGGAAGGGAGGTGAGGCAGGAGGAAGGTAGGATGAGTAGGTGAGGCAGGAGGAAGGTAGGTGCAAACGCCACCCTAAACTTTAAAATCTAAACCCAAAACCCTAAATCCTCGTGTAGTAGCCCGTAGCCTTAAAGCACCATATAGCATACACCATATACCATACTCCCTGATTCCTACACCTAACCTAAACCCTGTGCGCAAGTGTGCAACAAGAGGGTGGGGTAGCCTCTCGGTCCACGCCGGCAGCGCCGCGCTGCCGGCGTTCGCCACCCTGCACCCTACAACCCGAATCTTTTCAATTATTCACAGGGATACTGAATGTAAATGACAAATAAAACACGGTATGGTTTAGGGTTACGGTATGAAAAATAAAATACGTATAGTGACTACTATTTGGGTGTCCAATTTTGTTATTCTTGCTTGCATATTCAAAAAAAAATTCTGAACTCTAAACTCTAACCAAACCCTAAAGCTCAGACCCTAAACCCTGGAACAGGGGCGGAGAACATTGAGAGGTCGGGTGAGGAGTGGGATGCTCGCAATGGCTGGTTCCAAAAGGGGTACGTGCGCATCAACCCCAAACCCCACCCTCTCAACCCTAAACCCTAAAGCCTAAACCCGAAAGCGGGTCAGGAGTCGGCCGCTTGCAAATGGCTGCTTCCAAAAAAAGGGGGTTGCGCGAGTGCTCGGCAGCAGCCGAAAGTGATCGACTGACAGGGAGAGCGTGAGATTGAGATTCGGAGAGAGAGCCAGGGACGCAGAGAGGGGGATAGAGAGAGACTGAAAGAGAGAAAGAGGAAGAGATGGACAAGGGGGTTTGACGCTTGTCGCTTGTCGCTTGTCGCGTGACCCTTGACACTTGACAAACGTAAGAGTAAGCATACACCTACGTCCTGTCTCCCTCTCCCTCTCCCTCTCCCGGCTCTTCACTCACAACTTGCACAGAGAGAGAAAGAGAGAGAAAGGGAGAGACAGAGACAGAGAGAGAGACAGAGAGAGAGAGAGAGATGCGCGCGCGCACACACACACACACACACACACAGCGGCGAGACGATCCACAGCGGCATGGTAGTAGCCTCGTGGCATCAACGAGCGTGGTAGTGTGGGTAGGTGGTGGTGGGGTTGAGGGTTGAGGGTTTATCCAGCAAAAGCAGTGAATGAGGTGGACGCTGGGCGCGACTGCGCAAGGGTGAATTCAGGGAGGGGTTTTTATCGACACCTAACAGGGAGGAGGAGGAGGGTGTAAGCACGAATCTTCAAAAATCTGCAACACTACCTCAGCCCCAACACCGGGGAGTCTTCAAAATACCCCACCCCCGATGTTTCCAATCCCCTATTAAACCCCACCCCCTATGTTTCCAACCCCCTCGGTGGGGGGCCCGGCGCGGGGCCCCCAGCGGCCCCCCTCGCTGGGGGGCGCGGGCCAGAGTGCGCCAGCTGGGAGGGCTCGCGGGCCGGAGCGCAGCGGAGGCGTAGCTCATTCCTCGCCTTGCCAGGCGCGGAGCGCGGTTTTTTCGACCGCGTTGTGTCCCCCTGGATAACATTAGCTGCCCTGCAATGTGGGGACAGATTCCCGCCACGTGTGCCGAAAAAGGAGTGGCATAAACCTCCCAAAATCGCGTTTTCGCTAAAAATGTCCAAGGGAACCATCCTGTTGAAGCTGATGGTCATCAACCTGGGGAATGGCCAGAGAGGTATGCTGCGCCCCGTGCGTCACTGGACGAGGTGGTGAGGGCGGTTTTCGTCTCATGTGCTTATGTATGTTTTCGGCGCGCGGCCACGCCGGGGTCGCTCGCCGGCCTGCCTCTGTCGGATGGCGTCGGGTGGGTGAAGGTAACCGTCTGCCGGCGTCGGTACTTCGTGCGGAGGCGACGGCACGTCCGACAACAAG
>Ga0315905_10002706_pt1 | contig 18547 bp, 21 predicted proteins | sample LakEriMetagenome_5_FD_203522 | JGI IMG/M metagenome (GOLD analysis project Ga0315905, IMG submission 203522) | Freshwater fungal communities from buoy surface, Lake Erie, Ohio, United States - Buoy 4 MA121 | ecosystem: Environmental > Aquatic > Freshwater > Lake | place: USA: Lake Erie, Ohio... | reverse complement strand
GTTTTAGTGTCGAATGTTCGGCACTTAATCTTTCACCGAAGGTGGGATATGGGATGTGAAGAAGCACCGAAGGTGATTAGGGAAAGTGATTATGGGAGGTGACTGGTTTTGAGGGTGGTGTATAGAAACCATACACCGACTGGGGTGTCCTTTTCAGGTGGTCACTTTTTGACCAGTAGATATTGTGCTTTTTTACCGGCTAACTGATTTTATATCAGTTATTAATCCGATGCTAAGTCCTTGATTTAAAAGCATTTAATCTGTAACACGCTAGCATAATGCTCGTATTGCGCTGGCATCATGGCGCATATGTGCTTGCACCTGCGGGTGTGCCCGGGCGTGGGCCGGTGGGGGGTCTGGCGCTACTGTATACAGCCTAATACACAGATCAGGTATCCACTTTCGGTATGTCCCTATATAATCACAGCCAATATGCACAAAAATACCCTCAGTAACCATAATTTTTATCTATGTTAGCAGTTGCACACTAGGCAGAAAACACGCATACATAGAACTACCTCATAAAACTGCCTCACAAGGGGGTACACATGGACCATGAAGAAGGTACCATGGGGCTATATTTGTACTTTTACTACAGAAAATGTACAGTTTTTAGTGCTTATTGAAGAAAGTACTTGACAAGATCCTAAAAAAGCATATAACATATCACTGTTAGGTGATAAAAAAAGCAAGTGTTAATACTATATAACTGTAAATACTACAGTTACAATATAAAACTTATAATAATACTTACAATACTACACTTAAATAAACACTTAAGATATTAATACTAAAAAACACACATACACTTTAACTACTACACTTATCTACCACACTTAAATGTCTCACTTAAAGTACTCTTTAATCCAATAATACGTATTAAAGAAGTCTTTAACTTCCTAACCCTTTACACGTACTTCCTGTCTGTGTTATAATTCGGGTACACCCTCTGTACTTCCTGCCTCTGTATCTGCTTTTATGAAAGTTTTCCTTGACAGTGGCTAAAAAATCAATACAACTACGTGAAACAAGTTATTTAGAAGACTACTACCGTGCTGTCATTGAAGATAAGCATCAAAATGTTTATCTGTACCATAGCGATGTATTCTTTGTACGTGCTGCCCTAGCTGCTAGGCTGGGCTATTTACCTACTTTGCTAGAAGTTGAAGCTGCCATGAAGGATTCAGGGTGGAAAGAAAGTAGGAAGGTTCTACCAACAGCTAAACAAGACTAGGGATCTGTACTTATGCCATCAGAATTTCCAGAGAGGTACAAGAAGTTAGGTTTTAGTGGCTACAACCAACCAAAGAAATCTAACAGACCTGAGAAAAAGGGTATGGTTGTAGCTAAAGAAGGTGACAAGGTTAAGCTGATCCATTACGGTGACAGCAGCATGGGTCATAACTACAGCCCAGAGGCAAGAAAGAGTTTTAAGGCAAGGCATGCCAAGAACATTGCCAAAGGAAAGTTGTCTGCTGCGTACTGGGCGGATAAAGAATTGTGGGCTGGGTCGGGAGGATCGGTCAAGCAACCACCTAAATCTCAGAAACATAAGAAGGGGAAGTAAAATGGCAATATCTGCAAAAATGGCTGCTTATCTTAAGAAGGAAATGAAAGCAGCTAAAGGAAATCCAGAAGAAAAAGGTGTTAAAAGAGAAGTACGTGCTATGGAATTACAAAATAAAACAGAAGCAGAATTAAATAAAATACGTAAAAGTGGTGGAGATAGAGGCAAGGCTGCTGATTTTGAGCTAGATCGTAGAGAGGCAAATAGACGAAGCAAAGCTATTGGTGGTTCTAAAGAACCCGATTTTGAAGCTATGACTGGCCCTAAACTTAGGGAACTTAAAAAATACTATAGCGGTGAAAAAAAGTTTGAAGAGTTAGATTCAGATGTTATGGGGTTTGATCCTTCTGATTATGCTAAAGGCGGCATGGCTAAGAAAAAAGTAGCAGCTAAAAAACCCGCAGTGAAAAAGCCTGCAATTAAAAAACCCATCAAGAGAGGAAAGTAAAATGGCATTAGCAAGTAAACTAGCAAAAGGGGCTATGGAGCGTACCAAGAAGTTCTTGGGACTTCCCGGGTATGACGAAGGCACTGCAGCAGCCCAGAAAGAAGTAGACGATGAGATTGCTCGTCTTAAGAAGATTGAGAAATCTAAAGAGCTTACCGACAGTGAAGAAAAGAAACTGGATCGTCTTATGAACCGCAAGATGCGTGAAGAAGGTGCAGAAACTTCTGGTGGCATGGCACGGGAGCGTAAGGGTAAAGGGCTTAGCGAGAAAGAAAAGAAACAGATGCAAGAGTCCTTGGAGTTTAAACATGGTGGGATGGCTAAAAAGAAAAAACCAATGACCATGGCTAAGGGTGGCATGAGCACAGGCTATGCCAAAGGCGGCATGAGCACAGGCTACAATAAAGGTGGTATGGCTAACTGTGGTGCTTCAATGAAGCCTAACGGTCCTAAGAAAGGTAAGTAAGAATCATGGTACCTGAGACCTACAAGGGTAAGAAGACAGCCACCATGCCCCGGGCTGAGTACGAGAAGATGTTAAAAGAGTTAGGCATGGATAAGCCAAGCAAAGAAAAGCATGGCTATGTAGGGGAGGAGCCTGATACTGCCCCAGCTAAGAAAAAGCCAGCAATGGCAAAAGGAGGCAGTGTGACTAAATTCAAACCATGTAAGGGATGTCCTACCCCAGCTAAGTGCAAGGCAGCAGGCAAGTGTATGGCTAAGAAGGCTGCAGGTGGCATGTTGATTATTCCTGTAAAGATGGAAAAGAGTACAGCTACCAAGTACGCAGGTGCCAAGAAGAAAGTGAAGAAATAATATGCCCGGGCTAAAGTCAGTAGATCAGGGAAAGAATCCCGGGTTATCCAAACTCCCAGAAGATGTACGTAACAAAATGGGTTACATGAAAGATGGGGGCATGGCTAAGAAGACTAAGGCTGAAAAGAAGATCAGCAAAGTCATGGGTGAGTTTAAGGAAAGTAAACTTAAATCCTCAAGTGGTCAAAAAGTGACCAGTAAAAAGCAGGCAATAGCAATTGCCCTATCTGAGGCAGGCAAGTCTAAGGTAAAGAAAAAGAAGTAATGGCACGTACCAACGAAAAGCTATGGGAGAAAGCTAAGGCAGAAGCCAAGGCTAAGATGGGTGGCAAGCACTCAGCCAGAGCTATGCAGTTAGCAGGAAAGATATATAAGGATAAAGGCGGTGGGTACACAGGAGAAAAGACAAAGGCGCAAAAGTCCCTATCTAAGTGGACCAAGCAAGAGTGGACTACTAAGTCCGGTAAGCCTTCAGGAGAGACTGGGGAACGATACCTTCCTAAAAAAGCAATCAAAGCTTTGTCTTCTTCTGAGTACGCCTCCACAACCAAAGCCAAGCGTGAAGGAACAAAAGCAGGAAAGCAGTTTGTGAGTCAGCCTAAAGACATTGCAAAAAAAGTAAAGAAGTTTAGAGACTAATGGCACTAATTTCAGCATCAAATAAATTTAATACAGACGGTATTAATGTAACTGCTACATCAAGTGGAGCAAGTGCTCAGTTGTTGTATCAGTGCCCTACTAATTTTTCTTCAATTTTAAAGTTTTTACATATTAGTTCTGGTGCATCTGCAAATAAAAAAATTAGTATTCAATACTACAATGATAAAAAAGCACAATATGACTATCTGTTAAATGCTTTTGTCATGGGATCAAATTCTTTACATGGTGTAATTGAAGGCGGGGCAATGTTTTATTTGCATTCTGGAGATAAACTTGTTTGTTATACTGATACATCTGGAAACTTTGATGTTATTTTTTCAACAGAAGAATTTTTTAATCCAAACTTAGCGTGAATATAAACTTATCAGCGTACTTAATAACAGGATGTATGTTAGGATTCGAACATGTACATTTGGATGGGATACATTATATTGTCATTGATATACTGTTTGTTCGTTTTACCGTTGAAATAGAAAAAGCTGAATGATGTGGGTTGCTATGTGGATGGTATGCATTGCAACTCAACCCTGTGAGGAAGTTGTAGACGTTACTCCAAAATACTTTGAAGTAGAACAAGAATGCAAAAAGTATGGAGAACAAAAAGCAATATTCATGGCTAACTATCTAAAAGAGAAAAACATACCAAGCAAAATAGGATATCGTTGCAATAGAGAAAGCTCAATAAGGGAAGCAAATGGCACGTAATTTAACAGACCGTCAAAAGAAATTCTTAGACGTATTATTTGAGGAGGCTAACGGCGATGCTGTTACTGCAAAAAAGCTGGCTGGCTATTCAGACAATACGCCTACAGTGGACATCATATCTGCGATTAAAGATGAAGTACTTGAGCGTACAAACCTATATCTGGCTCGTAATGCTCCTCGTGCTGCTGTGGCTATGGCGGGTGCAATTCTTGACCCAACTGAGTTGGGCATTAAAGAAAAAATGAATGCTGCTCGTGAGATCCTTGATCGTACTGGTCTGGTCAAGACAGAGAAGGTTCAGGTAGAGGCAACAAACGGATTGATGATTCTTCCTCCTAAGGATAAAGATAAGGATGAGGAGTAGTATTGGTAGGTGGCTACTGCCACAACCAGTAGATGCAGTAAAAAAGAATAACTGGATTCAGATACCAAACCTAAGAAGCAATAGATCTCTTAAGCCTCCATTTGGTTATCGTGAATGTGAAGATAATCCAGATGTGTATGAACCGATACCGACAGAGTTAGCAGCATTAGAGAAGGCTAGAAAGCATTTAAAGAAGCATACGTCTAGACAAGTAGCTGCGTGGTTAACAAAACTAACAGGAAGATCGATATCGCACAAAGGATTATTACAAAGGCTGAGGTATGAGCAGTACAATAAAACGAAAGCATCCACCCTCAGATCTTGGGCCAGAAGGTACAAGAAAGCGATCCTCCTCGCTGAGAGGTACGAAAAGAAGCCGGGGGCAAAAAAACAAAGCGTCCTCCAACAAATTGGAGCAGAGGACTGGGGAGAGCGAGACAGAACCTTCGTCAACCTCACCACTGATCCTGACGGAACAAGACGAGTTTACAAGTTATGCGGATGTAGATGTGAACACTGCAGTAACGCTGGAAGAGCAGAACATAATCTTCAAGCCGAACCCGGGACCACAGACATCCTTCTTAGCAGCAAATGAACGTGAAGTACTTTATGGTGGGGCAGCAGGTGGTGGTAAGAGTTATGCCATGCTTGCAGATCCATTGCGTTACATGCAACACCCACAGTTCAGTGGATTGTTATTGCGACATACCACGGAAGAGTTACGAGAACTGATTTGGAAAAGCCAAGAGATGTACCCGAAGATTTACCCGGGCATCAAATGGTCAGAAAGAAAGATGCAGTGGATAGCACCAAGTGGTGCAAGGTTGTGGTTCTCGTATCTGGATAGAGATGAAGATGTACTGCGGTATCAGGGTCTAGCATTTAGTTGGGTAGGGTTTGACGAGTTGACGCAGTGGAGTACTCCGTTTGCATGGAACTACATGCGGTCTCGTCTACGTAGCACAGCATCAGATCTGCCGGTGTATATGAGAGCTACAACCAACCCGGGTGGTCCCGGACATGCGTGGGTTAAGAAGATGTTTATTGATCCTTCTGCTCCCAACAAAGCATTCTGGGCTACAGACATAGATACTGCACAGACGCTGACGTATCCTGCAGGACACAGTAAAGCAGGTCAGCCTTTGTTTAGGCGTAGGTTTATACCTGCGATGCTAGTAGATAATCCTTACCTTGCTGAGCAGGGGGATTATGAAACGATGCTCTTATCATTACCTGAGCATCAACGTAAACAACTGTTAGAAGGGAACTGGGATGTATCTGAAGGGGCAGCGTTTGCAGAGTTTAATAGATCGATACATGTTATCGAACCCACGGATATACCACGTAACTGGGTCAAGTTTAGAGCATGCGACTATGGGTATGGTTCTTTTTCTGCTGTACTGTGGTTTGCTGTAAGCCCTTCAGAACAGATTATTGTTTACAGGGAGTTGTATGTAAGTAAAGTCTTAGCAAAAGACTTAGCAAGAATGGTAATGGAACTTGAGCAAAACGATGGACAGATTCGGTATGGCGTTCTCGACTCAAGCTGCTGGCACAAGAGGGGAGATACTGGCCCTTCACTAGCAGAGCAAATGATTAAAGAGGGATGTAGGTGGAGACCCTCAGATAGGTCTGCCGGTTCTCGTGTGGCAGGCAAAAATGAAATACATAGAAGATTACAGGTAGATGAGTTTACGGAAGAACCACGTTTGGTGATCATGAGCAATTGCACAAATCTCATAGCTCAACTACCTATTTTACCGCTAGACAAAAGTAATCCTGAAGACATTGACACTAAGGTAACTTTTGATCACTTGTACGATGCTTTACGATATGGCGTTATGAGTAGACCTCGATTTAGTATTTGGGACTATGACCCAGCTAAATCAAGACCTTCTCAGTTTGTACCAGCCGATCCTACTATGGGGTATTGACTTAGATAATGGCAAAAGAAAACAACATGGAAGATACAGCCGGGAGTCTTAAAGACGTATCTGATGCTTCAAAGGAAAGTTTAATTGTTTCTCCTTTGGTTAATCATGTCTTAGATTTATTCAATAAGTCTGAAACTGCTAGACGGTTTGATGAAGACCGTTGGATTAGAGCTTACAGAAACTATCGGGGCTTATACGGACCTGACGTTCAGTTTACCGAAGCAGAAAAGAGCAGAGTATTTGTTAAGGTAACTAAGACAAAAGTACTAGCCGCTTACGGACAAATCATCGATGTCCTTTTTGCTAACAACAGTTTCCCACTAAGCGTAGAGCCTACCGTTCTACCTGAAGGCGTAGTGGAAGATGTTCACTTTGACCTTAACGAAAAAAGAGTTAGAGACGCTGCTCCCAACTTTTCTCCTTACGGGTATCGTGGTGATGGAAAAGATCTTCCTCCGGGAGCAACTTACAAAGATCTAGTAGATAGACTCGGTCCTTTGACAGACGAGTTGTCTGGTATTCAAAATCTAAACGAAGGTCCGGGAGTAGCTCCCTCTGCAGTGACGTATAGCCCAGCTATGGTTGCTGCTAAGAAGATGGAGAAAAAGATTCATGACCAGTTAGAAGAAAGCAATGCTACAAAGCAGTTGCGTTCTGCTGCATTTGAATTGGCTTTGTTTGGTACCGGTATTATGAAAGGTCCGTTTGCTGTAGATAAAGAGTACGCAAACTGGGACGATGAAGGCAACTACGATCCAACAATTAAAACTGTACCACAGTCTTCACATGTAAGTGTTTGGAATGCTTACACAGATCCAGATGCAATCAACATGGATGAATCTCAATTCTTTATCGAGAGACACAAGCTTAGTCGCAGTCAGTTGCGTACCCTGAAGAAGCGCCCAATGTTCCGTGCTAATGTCATTGAAGATGTCATTGACATGGGAGAGAACTATGTTAAGAAGTATTGGGAGGATGATCTAAGCGACTATCAAACCGATACCGGCGTAAATCGTTTTGAAGTGCTGGAGTATTGGGGCATTGTTGATCGTGAGATGTTAGAAGACAACAATGTTCAAATGCCTACAGAGTTTAAAGACATGGATCAGTTGCAAGCTAACATCTGGCTTTGCAATGGCAGGATCATTCGTTTGGTTCTCAATCCATTTAAACCCACAAAGATTCCGTACTATGTAGTCCCATACGAACTCAATCCATACTCTATGTTTGGTGTAGGTGTTGCTGAGAACATGGATGACACACAGACGTTGATGAATGGTTTCATGCGGATGGCAGTCGATAATGCTGTTCTATCTGGCAACTTAGTGTTTGAAGTAGATGAAACAAACTTAGTGCCGGGACAAGATATGTCTATCTTCCCGGGCAAGGTATTTCGTAGGCAGGGCGGTGCTCCGGGACAGGCTATCTTTGGTACCAAGTTCCCTAACGTATCCCAAGAGAACCTGCAGTTATTTGACAAAGCACGAGTATTAGCAGATGAATCTACTGGTCTGCCTTCTTTCTCACACGGTCAAACAGGTGTAACTGGTGTAGGACGTACTGCATCAGGTATCAGCATGCTAATGAATGCTGCTGCTGGTGGCATTAAGACTGTTATCAAGAACATTGATGACTACTTGCTACGTCCTCTTGGAGAGGCTTTCTTTAGTTTCAATATGCAGTTTGACTTTGATAAAGAAATCAAAGGGGATTTAGAAGTTAAGGCACGTGGTACAGAAAGCCTTATGGCTAATGAAGTACGTAGCCAACGCTTAATGCAGTTCTTGCAGATTGTAAACAATCCTACGCTTGCTCCATTTGCTAAGTATACGTATATCATTAGAGAGATTGCTAAGTCAATGGATCTTGATCCAGACAAAGTAACTAACAGCATTGAAGAAGCAGCAAGACAAGCAGCACTAATTCAGCAGAACCAACCTCCGGTTCCTGCAGGAGTTGCCCCACAGCAGCAAGGAGTTCCCGGGCCTTCAGATACAGCAGGCACTGGCGGTGGAAACATTGGCATAGGGCAGGCTCCAACTCCGGGAGAGCAGGGCTTTAGTGCAGCACAAACACAACAACAACCTCCAATACAGTAAATGGAAAACAAACAGTACTTAAGTAGTTTAAAAGTTCTTGTAAATACACCTAAACAATGGGGAGCATTTAATGAATTACTTGAATCAAATATTCTGCTTTATCAAAGAAAGCTTGAACAAGCTGTTGACATGGTTGAAATCCATCAAGCACAAGGTGCAATCCAAGCTCTAAGAAAGCTTAAACAATTAAGAGAACAAGTCAATGCAGAAAAAAAATAATCCGTTTCAACCAAATAGCGCACAGCAGACTGTAGCTCCTGAGACAGCTGCGGTAATGCCACCTATACCAGAGCCGCCTACTCCTGTGATTTATAACAATCAGATGAAGATGCCTCCGGGATTTGCAAAAGGTGGAATGCTTGCTGAAGGCGGAATGCTACAGGAAGGTGGTTCTGTAGATCCTGTCTCTGGTAATGAAGTTCCTACAGGCTCTTTGAAAGAAGAAGTCCGTGATGATATTCCTGCAAAGATCAGCGAAGGAGAATTTATATTTCCTGCTGATGTTGTTCGTTATATCGGCCTTGATCGTTTGATGAAGTTGCGTCAGGGAGCTAAGCAAGGTTTAGCTAAGATGGATGCAATGGGACAGATGAGTAATGCAGACGAAGCAACAATGGAAGATGATGCTGAGTTTGAATCTGAGATTGATGAAATTGTTAGTGGTGTAGAAGAAGAGGAAAGGGAGTACGCTACTGGTGGTGTTGTAACTGCACCTCAGTACGAAATGAAAAAGTATGTTGGTCCTCAGGGGCAGACCACTTTCATTCCGTTTTTAAATGGTGTTCCGCAACTGCCAATTCCTTCTGGGTACACAGAGTTTACAGGTGCAACAACAGCACCCACTACACCTACAACACCAACTACTCCTACAACTCCAGAAGCAGGTAGCGGGGGAACACAAGCTCCGGGAGTACCTGCTGCACCTACTGTACCAACAATGGGGGACGGTGGTGGAGGTGGGGGCGGTACTTCTGGTGGGCCTTCTGGGGGTTCAACAACAGGTGGACCTACGGGAGCAGGCACTGGTCCGGGACAAGGCATTAGCTCTACAGCACAAAGCGTTGGTCTTGGTTTAATGGGCATTGCAGAAAAAGCACCTACAGTAGGCGTGATTGGCGCTATTGCAAAAGCGGTGGCGGGTGCCATAGGAAAAGGAATAACAGATCAACAAATAAATGCTATAGCAGCATCTTTCGGTGCAATCACCGCTGCAAATCAAGTTCCCGGCATTGAAACTTTTGCTGATGTAGAGGGCAATATTACAAGTTTCTCTACGCCAGAAACTGTTGCAAAGTCAGACTTAGCAACCTTTGGTGTAACTTCAGCAATGATTGATGCACAAAAGGCACAAGCCGTTGACAATATGATGGAAGCAGCTTTTGCTGATCAACAAGCTATGCAAGAGCAGGCTGCTCAAACATTAGCAGCACAGGTTGAACAAGAAGCACAAGAAGCTGCCGATACGGAAGCTGCTGAAGCTGCTGCTGCTCAAGCCTCTCAACAAGCTGCCGATGACGCTGCAGATCAAGCTGCAAGTGTAGCTGCGGATCAAGCTGCTCAGCAAGCTGCTGACGATGCAGCTAATGCCGCTGCCGATGCCGCTGATGCTGCTGCAGGTGAAGCTGCTGCTGCCGCTGGTCAAGCTGCTGACGATGCTGCGGCTGCTGCTGCCGATGCCGCTGATGCTGCCTCTGCTGCTGCTGATGGATCTGCTGCTGGATCTGCTGATGGATCTGCTGCTGGATCTTCTGCTGACGGTGATGGTGACGGGGATGGAGACGGTGACGGAGATGGAGCAGGCTCTGACGGAGGTGCCGGTTCTGATGGTGGTGCAGGTGGAGATGGCGGAGGCGGAGACGGTGGAGGCGATGGTGGAGGTGGAGACGGTGGAGGCGATGGTGACTACCGTGGCGGCTTCATTGAAAGAAAAAATAGAAAAGTACCAAAGCAAACCAACGCAGTCTCGAAGCAAGGATTAGCAGCTAAGAAGAAAAAAAAGTCGACAACCAGCAAGGGACTGGCGGCTAAGAAGAAGTAAATCCCTTATTTGTAATGGCTACCTAATACCTATAGCGAAAGCTATACCACTGTTAGCCCCAAGGAGAAGTTATGAGTGAAGCAATTGTTGTTGATAATACACCCAAGGTTGAGCTTATTAAAACTACGGGTTTTGCTAAGCGGTCTATTCTAGATGAGCGCATTGCAAAAGAGGAGAAGGAACTAGAGTCTTTAAAGAAGGCAGACGTAGAAGAGAAACCTTCTGAAGAAACTAGTGAGATGGATGAAGAACCAACCTCTGCAGAAGAGAAGAGTTTTAAGAAACGGTACGGAGATCTTCGTAGGCACAGTCAAAAGCTACAAACAGATCTACAAAGCCAGATTGATACACTTAAAACCCAACTAGAAAAGAGCACTAAAGAGCAGATTAAGCTTCCTAAAAGCGAAGCAGAATTAAACGAATGGGCTAAGCAGTACCCAGACGTAGCTAAGATTGTAGAAACAATTGCAATCAAAAAAGCTAAAGAACAGTCTATTGGCTTAGAAGAAAGATTTAAAAAGCTAGACGAGTTGCAGGCACAGACTTTGAAAGAACGGGCAGAGGCAGAACTTATGCGCCTACACCCAGACTTTGATAAGATCCGTGAGAAAGATGAATTCCATGAGTGGGTAGAGGCACAGCCCAAGTGGGTTCAGCAGGCTTTGTACGACAATGAAACGGATGCTATTTCAGCAGCACGGGCAATTGATCTGTATAAGGCTGACATGGGACTGGCTACTAGCAAAAAGGTTAAGAGGTCAGAGGAAAAGGATGCAGCAACAAGTGTCCGTACTTCCCGTGCTTCTGCCCCTGAAAGTGAAGAAACCGGAGTATTCCGGGAGTCTCAGGTGGATAGGATGTCTGCCCAGCAATACGAAGCTTTACTGCCAGAGATTGAAGCTGCAATTAAATCTGGTAAATTTGTTTATGATTTGTCAGGTGGAGCACGGTAAAAACTTGACAAACCCAGAAAAGTAAGTATAACTCTGGGTACACGAATGTACTTTTGCTGTTTTAGGGTGAACGGGTAACCCCCTTCTGATTTTCAGATAGCCCTTTTTCTTTGTATCTTCTGCCGCTGCCAACAGCCAACCAGAACAATACAAAACTTGTAGCGCAAAACAACGAACACGGATATACCTGAACAATTGTCAGCCCGTTATATAAGAGGGGGCACCTTCTACTATAACGCACCTAACGATGTCAGCCTCTGGTGGTAGTGTTTAAGCGTATTAATTTAGTTCACATGGGGTGAACTTAAATTACTTTACTTTTTCATTGTCTACTAGGAGGACATAATCATGGCATTTAAAACCGCCGCTGGTTACGGTAACCTGCCGAATGGTAACTTTTCCCCAGTTATCTATTCCAAATCCGTACAACTTGCATTCCGCAAGGCTTCCACTGTTGAAGCAATCACAAACTCTGACTACTTTGGCGAGATCGCCAGCTTTGGTGATAGCGTTAAGATTATCAAAGAGCCAGAAGTTACTGTTAAGGACTACGCTCGTGGCACACAGATCACAGCACAAGACCTTGATGATGAGGACTTCACGCTTGTTGTCGATCAAGCTAACTACTTTGCATTTAAGCTTGACGATATCGAAGCTGCTCACTCACATGTAAACTTCATGTCCATGGCATCTGATCGTGCAGCTTATCGCTTGCGTGACCAGTATGATCAAGACGTTCTTGGCTATCTCTGCGGCTTTGAGCAGTCAACCAAAAACACAAATGCAGGCACAGCACGTACAACTGCTCCCGGAACAAAAGCTGTTACGACAGCAGGTTCAGATGAGTTGTTGACTTCGATGAAGCTTGGCAAAGCCAGCTTTGGTAACATCACAACAACTGGTGCTACGACAACCCATTCGATTCCTATTGCTCCACGTTTCCCCGGTGCAACAGCAGCGTCTGGCGCAACAGTTTCCCCGCTTGCTATCATTGCTCGTATGGGTCGTCTGTTGGATACACAGTTTGTTGACACAGCAGGTCGCTGGCTCGTTATCGATCCAGTATTCCTTGAAGTCCTTAAGGATGAGGACAGCCGTGTATTGAATGCAGATTTCGGTGGATCGGGCCTGTTGAACGGTTTGGTTCTCAACAACCTGCATGGTTTCAAAGTCTATGTTTCCAACAACCTGCCCAAGATTGGTACAGGCCCGGGAACAACAGGCACAGCAAACCAGTCTTCGAACTTCGGTATCATTGTTGCTGGTACTAGCGCCGCTGTAGCAACTGCCCAGCAGATTACTAAGACAGAGAGCTATCGTGATCCTGATAGCTTCGCTGATATTGTGCGTGGTATGCACCTCTATGGTCGCAAGATTTTGCGTCCTGAGGCAATTACCCTTGCTCGTTACAACGTGGCTTAAGGAGAAACATAAATGGCTACATTTAACCTTCGTCTGGGTTCTACCCGTTCTTCAACTGCCGCTAACAGCATTGCTGCTTTGCCTGATGTACGCAAACAAGCATACATGGTTGAAGAAATACTGGATATCAGCAAGATTTCAAACTACACTTGCACAAACGGTGACGTTTTTGAAGTGCTTGAGATCCCTGCTGGTACCTTCATCGTTGCTGCTGGCGCAGAAGTTCTGACAGCATTTAACGGAACTACGCCTACAGTCGATGTAGACTTTGCTGCTGGTGATGATATTGTTGACGGGCAGTCTGTTACTTCAACAGGCTATCTAGCTGCCGGTTCAAACGGCGGTGCTAACAATACAGCACAAACAACTTATACACAGTTGGTTACAACAACAGACACAATCGATGTTAAATTGATCTGTGCTGCTGCTAACGTAACTTCTGGAGTAATCCGTGTTTATGCAATCGTTGTTGATGTTGATGGCGTTGCAGAAAGTGCTGATGAAGTTGATCGTGATCAGCTTGCTTAATAGGTAAGTTGTAAGGGGCGGTACCTCACAAGGGTGCTGCCCCGTTTTATATTTATGCATTTAAAAGCAAATCAAATTCATTTCCCATACAGACTGATAAAAGTAAAACTGTCTGATACTAAAAACACATACGGAATTGAACCAGAACAAAAGTGGATTGCAGCTTTATTTGATTCGATAGACAAACGTGGGATGTTGCATCCCATTTTAGTATGTAAAGAAGAAGCATTAAAAGATGGTGGGGATTTAGATACCCTCATAAAAGCACCAATAGAATTTTTAAATGTTCCTTGGCGAGTAGTAATAGGGAACAACAGATACCACTACGCACTAGATAAAAAGTATAAGAGCATAGATGCGTATGAGATTAAGACAAAAGAAGATTACCAATTATTACAGGACACCACTGTACTAGAAGCGCACCAATTCTAAGGAATAATAATGGCGTATGACTTTTTAGGTTTAGTTAATGATGTTAATAAACGGCTTAATGAAGTTGAGTTAACGTCATCTAACTTTGCAGCTGCTGCTGGATTTTATGGTCACGCTAAAGATGCAGTCAATGCTGCCCTTCAAGACATTGACCAACAGCAGTTTGAGTGGCCTTTCAATTTTACAAGTCAGAACGAAACACTAGTAGCTGGAACAACTCGCTATGCTCTTCCATCCAATTGCAAGTCCCCAGATATGGAAAGCTTTCGTATTCAGTTTAATAGTACATTAAATGTAGCCACAACTAAATTACAAAAAATTACATACGATGACTATCTAAAAAGATTTGTTGATCAAGAATATAACACTAGCACAGGAATAAGAACTGTTCCTCTTTACGTATTTCGTGCTCCAAATTTATATTTTGGAGTAACCCCTCTACCAGATCAAGCGTATACATTAACATACGAATATTATAAAGCTAATACAGATCTGTCCCTATACAGTGATGTGCCGGTTGTTCCAGAGGCGTATCGTCACGTAATTATTGACGGTGCAATGTACTATGCTTATATGTTTCGTGGAAACACACAAGATGCTGTTGTCATGAAAGAGAAGTTTAAAGAGGGCGTAAAGAGTATGCGTACCATCTTGATCAATCAGTATGACTATATAACTTCTACAATGATTGAAACAGCACCTAGAGTTTCCTATGTTTACAGGATTGCCTAATGCCTGACCGTTGGTCAACGTATGCTTTTGATTTCAGAGGGGGGTTAATAAGTGACTTGTCACCTCTGCAACAGGGCATTAAACTCCCGGGTTCAGCAAGAGTTTTACGGAACTTTGAACCTTCCATTGAGGGGGGTTATACTCGTATAGCTGGATACGAGAAGTATGATAGTGCTTTTGTTCCTGCTTATGGAGAACCGAAAGTACACGGCGGTAGTCAGACAGGAACTACTTTAATAATAGGAAACCTGTTTCAAGAACCAGTTGCAGGTTCAACACTTACTATTGCTGGTGTAACTGGTACTTATACGATTGCATCTGGTGGTGTTTCTTATAGCGCAACCAATAAACGTGCTACGTTAACTCTTACAACAAGTCTTGCTAGTAGTCCTGCGGATAAAGCAGCAGTTACTTTTACAAGTCAGACAGGTTTAATAACAGGACTTGCTACATGGAACAGCAATGTAGTTGTAGTTCGTAACAATAGCGTTTATAAAGGAACAGGATCAGGCTGGACTAGAATCAATGTTCCGTCTTATGGAACGGTACTAGTAAACGGTGGAAGTCAAACTGGTGGGTCTTTAATCGTTGATGGTTTGACTGGGATACCACAAGCTGGAGATACCTTTACCGTAGCTGGGATAGATTTAATTTACACGGTACTAGCAACAGCAACGGTAACAAGTGGTGGAGCTACATTATCGATAAGCCCCAATTTAGCAAGCAGTCCTGCAGACAATGCTGCTGTTACTTGGCTAACTGCGAATAGAACAGCAACAACAAAAAATAGATTTGCTAAGTACAGGATTGGCACGACAGAAAAGATTGCTGGTGTAGACGGTACAAACTATCCTTTTATATATGACGGTACTACTTACACACAATTAAATAGCGCACCTTCTGATGTACTTGGTGCAGAACATGTTGTATTTTTTAAAAATCAAATGTTCTTTGCTAAGGGAGACATATTAACTTTTACCTCCCCATATACAGACAGTGACTTTAATTCTGCAAATGGTTCTGGTGTAATAAGTGTTGGAAGTAAGATTACTGGGATTGTTTCTTTCCGTGATCAGCTTATTATTTTTGCAGAAGAAAAAATAGACAGGCTTACTGGAAACACAGTAGCAGATTTTGTATTGCAGCCTATTACCAGAAATATGGGTTGCGTAGATACAGATACAATTCAAGAGGTTGGCGGTGACTTAATGTTCCTTGGTCCAGATGGACTCCGTCTGCTAAGCGCCACAGACCGTATTGGAGATTTTAATTTAGCAGTTGTTTCTAAATCAATTCAAAAAGAAGTTACAGATGTTACAGCAGCTAACTCTTCTTTTTCTAGTGTAGTTATAAAGAAAAAATCTCAGTACCGTTTGTTTGGTTATAAGTCTACCATTTCAGCAACAAGTGCTACAGGAATTTTAGGAACGCAGTTAGCAGGGACAGAAGGAACTTACTTTGGTTGGGCAGAACTTCGTGGAATAAAAGCATACGTAGCAGACAGTGATTATAATTTAAGAGTAGAGATAGTAGTATTTTCTAACGAAGATGGCTACGTGTATAAAATGGAAAGTGGAAGTAGCTTTGATGGAAGTGTGATACAAGCAACTTTTGCTACTCCTTTTGTACCTGCTGGAGACCCAAGGGTACGTAAAGCTTTTTATAAGTTGGTTTTATACATTGATCCTACCGGCAGTATAGATGTTGATACAAACTTAAAATTAGATTTTGATGAGTTTGGTGTAATTCAACCCAATACAATAAAGCTATCTAACGCAACTGGCATAGTTTATTTTTATGGTTCTTCTACAGCTACGTATGGAACGTCATTATACGGAACAAAACTAAAGAAAGTATTTCAAACTCAAGTGGTTGGTTCTGGGTTTACTGTATCTCTTCAATTTGATTCTACCAGCCTAGATCCTCCGTTTACTCTAGACGCAGCAACATTAGAATTTTCTACTTTTGATAGGCGATAATCATGGCAGGATATGTTCGTAACGACACATTAAATAATATTGCTAACGGCAACGTCATTAATGCTGCTGACTTGGATGGTGAATTTGATGCTATTGTTCAGGCATTTCATGCTTCAACTGGGCACGTTCATGATGGGACAGCAGCTAATGGCGCACCAATCACTAAACTTGGTCCTTCTCAAGAGTTTGTAGCTAGCAGCAGTGCCCTTAGTCCCAAGACAGATAATACATATGATCTTGGAAGTGCTACTTTCGAATTTAAAGATGCCTATATTGATGGAACTGCGTATATAGATGCTATTGATTTAAATGGCACAGCAATCACAGCAACAGGCACGGAGATTAATTATCTTAGTGGTGTTACTTCTGCAATCCAAACACAGTTAGGAAATAAACAACCCTTAGATGCTGAGCTAACGGCTATTGCTGGTCTTACTTCTGCTGCCGATAAAGTTCCTTACTTTACAGGTTCTGGTACTGCAGCTGTCGCTGACTTTACTTCCTTTGGTAGAAGCTTAGTTGATGACGCTAATTCCTCTGCAGCACGTACAACTTTAGGTTTGGTGATTGGAACGGATGTTCAAGCGTATGACCCACAGTTGGCAGATGTTGCAGGCTTAACACCAACAGACGGTAATTTTATTGTTGGTGATGGTACTAACTTTGTAACCGAATCAGGATCTACTGCCCGTACTAGTCTTGGTCTTGGAACTATAGCAACGCAGGATGCAAGTAATGTCACTATTACTGGTGGTTCTGTAACTGGTATTACGGATCTAGCGGTAGCTGATGGCGGTACTGGTGCAAGCACAGCAGCTAATGCTCGTGTTAATCTACTTCCATCATATACTGGGAATGGCGGTAAAGTTTTAGCTGTCAATTCCGGTGCTACAGACACAGAATGGATTACGGTTGCTACTGGTGGCGGTGGTACAGGTGACGTAGTTGGACCGGCTTCTTCTACCGATAACACTGTTGTTCGCTTTGATGGGACCACTGGTAAGATTATTCAAACCAGTGGTGTAACTATCAATGACTCTAATGAGATCACTACTGGTGTATGGAAAGGTACTGAGGTTGGTGTAGCTTATGGTGGTACTGGAGCGTCAACACTAACTGGTATTATTAAGGGTAATGGCACTAGCGCATTTACTGCTGCTACTGCTGGCACTGATTATCTAGCACCTGCTGCTATTGGTACTACAGTGCAAGCGTATGACGCTGAGTTGGCTGCTCTTGCAGGAGTTACAAGTGCTGCAGATAAAGTTCCATACTTTACTGGGTCAGGCACAGCAGCAGTCACGGACTTCACATCTTTTGGTAGAAGTCTTGTAGATGATGCAAATGCTACTGCAGCACAATCAACGCTTGGTTTAGTTATTGGAACTAACGTACAAGCATACGATGCTCAGCTTGCTGATGTTGCAGGATTATCTGTTACTGATGGAAACTTTATTGTTGGCAATGGGACTAACTTCGTAGCAGAGTCTGGAGATACTGCTCGTACAAGTTTAGGTTTAGGTACTGGAGATAGTCCACAGTTTACAGCAGTCAATATCGGCAATGGAGATACCACAGTTACTAGGGTATCTGCTGGAGTAATTGCAGTTGAGGGCAGCAATGTCCTAGTGGCATCCAACATTGGAACTTCTGTTCAAGCTTATGATGCTCAATTGGCTGACGTTGCTGGGTTAACACCAACAGACAATGGTGTTATAATTGGAAATGGTACTAACTTTGTTGTTGAGTCAGGCGCTACGCTAAAGACATCGTTAGGTTTAACGATTGGCACAGATGTTCAAGCATACGACAGCAATCTGACATCTTTTGTTAATACCTTTACGTTGCCAACAACTGATGGTACTAACGG
>Ga0315905_10002705_pt1 | contig 18547 bp, 18 predicted proteins | sample LakEriMetagenome_5_FD_203522 | JGI IMG/M metagenome (GOLD analysis project Ga0315905, IMG submission 203522) | Freshwater fungal communities from buoy surface, Lake Erie, Ohio, United States - Buoy 4 MA121 | ecosystem: Environmental > Aquatic > Freshwater > Lake | place: USA: Lake Erie, Ohio... | reverse complement strand
TCACTCGCTGACTGGCTCACTCGCCCGGCGCTGGCAACTGGTTGCCACGGATCGTGGTGGTGGCATCGGGGGCACCGAGGGTTCCGGTGATCGTTTGCGCCAACACGGGTGCCCCGCCCGCCTGCCAACCCACCAGCAGCGCCACCAGGGCCAGGGCTCCGAGGCGGGGAATGAAACGGGACAACAGGCCGGGGCCTTCGCTCGCCCCGAACCAGTCGCGGATGGCGCGGAGCCCGGTGAACAGGCGGTTGGAGTGGGGATCAGCCACGAAGGGGGAGGGCGGTGTTGAGGGTGGTGGCAGCTGAAGCTGCGATGGGGGCCGCCAGGCGGAAGCCGATGTGGGAGGTGCAGGTGTCGGGGCTCTGGGCCTCCCGGGCCGCCGGCCGGTAGCGGCTGCAGTAGGTCTCGGAGCAGAGGAACGAGCCCCCCTTGATCACATGCTTGGCCACGCCAGGATCACGCGGATCGCACGTTGTCGCTTCGCTGCTGACCATCGGATCGCTGCCATCAGCGAGGGGCTCGTGGCCCACGGGTTGCTGCGTGGAAACGTGCCCTGCCAGGTGTTGGCTCGATGGGGATTCCAGGTGTTACCCCAGGCAAAGATCTGATTTTTCAGGCCGCCTCGGGCCGCGAATTCCCACTGGGCTTCGCTCGGCAGTAACCCACCGGCCCAGCGGGCGAAGGCCTCGGCGTCCTCGTAGGCCACCTGCACCACCGGGTGCTGGCCCCGCCCGGCCAGGTCGCTGCCGGGGCCCTCGGGATGGCGCCAGTACGCACCGGGAACCCAGTGCCACCAGCTGAGCTCCTCGATCGGCCCGCTGCCGCTCACGGGCTGGAACACCAGCGAACCCAGGGGCCCGCTCGTTGGCCTTCAGTTCGGAGAAGTGTTCGACCGATAGGGGGCGTTCCGCCACCGTGATGTAGCCGGTGGCTGCCACGAAGGCCGCGAAACGGTCATTGCTGACCTCTGTGCGGTCGAGGCAGAAAGGGCTGATCCGCAGGCTGCGAATCGGCTGTTCCTCGGGCAGCTGGGCACCGGCGCCGATGCGGGTGCTGTCACCGGGGATCAGCACCATGGAGGGCGGGCACCGGTCCGCCGCCAGGGCTGGGATGGGTTGCAGGAGCAGGAGCAGCAGCTGGGCAACAGCCAGCGAGAACAACAGGCAGGCCCTTTGGAGGAAACTGGGGCGAGGAACGGGCAAGGGTTCGGTGGTGCAGCTGGACCAACATTCAAGACAAAGAAGCGATTTCTGTTGGGCAGCCCACTGTTTCCAGGCATCATGTTTTCAGGCATCAAGGAGATCGTTGAGCCTGGTCGTTGCGGCGTTGCCGTGCTGATTGGAACTGGGGGACTGTCAGCTCAACGGCTAGCTCGGCCATAGGGCAGGAAGGCCACAGAATTGGCCTGAATTAGGCTGCATCGTTGATTGGGTCGCCATGATTGGCCGGCCCGAACCGGTTTGTGGCTGCTGCTGTCTTGGTGTTTGCTCGGTCCATGTCGGCTCCCGGGCAGCGGGCTTTAGTTTCAGGCTTTCGAGTCGCGGCACTGGTGCCCGGCCAGCGTTCGCCTTCCCCGTCTTGTCCACCGTTTCCCCTTCCTCGGCTGAGCGCATTGGTGCGCAGCTGATCGGCATCGACATCGGCGGCACCGCCATCAAGCTCGGTCGCTTCGACCGGCAGGGACATCTGCTGGCCGATCTCGACATGCCTACGCCCCAGCCCCAGGTGCCGGGGGCGGTTTGTCAGTCGGTGGTGGAGGCGGTGGCAGCCCTTGATCCGGAGCGCAGGGCCGACCGGGTGGGGATCGGCCTGCCGGGCCCGACCGATCGCGACGGGCGCATCGCGCGGCTGGCGATCAACCTGCCGCTTTGGCGCCGCATTCCTCTGGCCGACTGGCTCGAACCCCAGCTGGAGCGTCCCGTGGTGCTGGCCAACGATGCCAACTGCGCCCTGTTGGGCGAGGCCTGGCGGGGCGCCGCTGTGGATTGTCCCGACACGATCCTGCTCACCCTGGGCACCGGCGTGGGCGGTGGCGTGCTGATCAACGGGGCGCTGTTCACCGGCCCCGACGGAGCCGGCGCTGAACTCGGCCTCATCGGGGTGGACCCAGAGGGTCCGCCCTGCCACAGCGGCAACCGCGGCTCACTGGAGCAGTACTGCAGCATCGGGGCCCTCGTCCAGCTCAGTCCGTTGGATCCGGCCGAGCTGGATCGCCGGGCCAGCGCCGGCGATGCGGAGGCCCGCTCAGTATGGGAGCGCTATGGCCAGAGGCTCGGCCAGGGCCTCAGTTCACTGCTCTATGTGCTCAGCCCCCGCCTGGTGCTGCTCGGGGGAGGGTTGAGCGCCGCGATCGACCACTTCCTACCGGCGGTGTGGCGCGAGGTGGAGCAGCGGGTGCTGCCGGAGAGTCGCGAGGGTCTGGTGATTCGGCGCTGCGCCCTCGGCAACGGCGCCGGCCGGCTCGGGGCGGCCCGGTTGGCGCTGGAGCGTTTCGGCTAGGAGACTCATGGGCAGAACCGGCTGGCCATCCAGCGGCTGACTTTCTGCGCCGCCGGGTCTGGCGGCGTGCCATCTCAGGCCCTTTGCCCCGGTCCTTTGTCGGGTTCGGTCCCCACGGCTCTCGCTCCCGCCGGGCGGGTCGGATGATGGGGGGATGGCTGTTTCCCCCACGTCTCTGCCCTCCGAGGCTGCCGTTCCCGAGCCTTCGCCCGAGCTGTTGGCCCGGGCGGTGGCGGTGCGGCGGGCCGCCACCGGGCTGGCCCAGACCAGTGACGCCGAGCGCCGCAGCGCCCTGCTGGCCATGGCCGATGCCCTCGATGCCGATCGGGAGGCGATCCTGGCGGCGAACCGTGCCGATCTGGAGGCCGCCGCCGTCGATGGCCTGGCCGCACCCCTGGTGGCCCGCCTCAAGCTCGATGCCGCCAAACTTGATGGCGCCATCGAGGGGGTGCGCCAGGTGGCCGCCCTCGACGACCCCCTCGGTCGCCGCCAGCTCCACACCGAACTCGATGAAGGGCTGGTGCTGGAGCGACTCAGCGTGCCGCTCGGGGTGGTGGGCGTGATCTTCGAGGCGCGGCCCGATGCGGTGATGCAGATTGCTTCGCTCGCCATTCGCTCCGGCAACGGCGCCCTGCTCAAGGGGGGCCGCGAGGCCAGTCGCAGCTGTGCGGCCATCCATGCCGCCCTGCAGCGGGGCCTGGCCGCCAGTGCGGTGGATCCGTTGGCCTTGGAGCTGCTCACCTCCCGAGCGGAGAGTCTGGCCTTGCTGAAGCTTGATGGCCTGGTGGATCTGATCATTCCCCGCGGCTCCAACCAGCTGGTGCGCTTCATCCAGGACCACACCCGCATTCCGGTGCTGGGCCATGCCGACGGCATCTGTCATCTCTATGTGGATGCGGCCGCCGACCTGGAGCAGGCCCTGCGGCTGGCGATCGACAGCAAGACCCAGTACCCGGCGGCCTGCAACGCGATCGAAAGCCTGCTGGTGCATCGCTCCGTGGCCCCTGCCTTCCTGGAGCGGGCCGTGCCCGCTTTCGCCGCTGCCGGCGTTGAACTGCGCGGCGATCCGGCCGCCTGCGCCCTCGGGGTGCCCCACGCCGCCAACCACGAAGACTGGGCGACCGAATACTCCGGCCTCATCCTCAGCGTTCGGGTGGTGGACGGTCTGGAGCAGGCCCTTGAGCACATCCGTCGTTACGGCTCTCGCCACACCGACGGGATCTGCACCACCGATCCGCTGGCGGCGGACCGTTTCCTGGCGGGCGTCGACAGCGCCGGCGTGTATCTGAACTGTTCCACCCGCTTCGCCGATGGCTTCCGCTACGGCTTCGGTGCCGAGGTGGGGATCAGCACCCAGACCTTGCCGCCCCGCGGACCGGTGGGGCTGGAGGGCCTGGTCACCTACCGCTACCGCCTGCGGGGCCAGGGCCACATCGCCGCCGATTACGCCTCCGGCGCCCGCGCCTTCACCCACCGTTCGCTGCCGCTCTGAATCCCCGATGGGCCCAACCCCCGAGCCGGCTCCCTCCACGCCCCTGGTGCTGGTGCACGGCCTGTTCGATACCCCGCGCGTGTTCGACACCCTCCGCCGCCGCCTGGCGGGCCGCCGCTCCCCCCTGCTGGTGCCCCACCTGCCCCACGCCCTGGGCTCGGTGCCCCTGGATGATCTGGCCGCCATGCTCGGCAGTCACATCGAGGCGGCCTTCGGAGCGGAGCAGCCGGTGGATTTGATGGGGTTCTCGATGGGGGGGGTGATCGGCCGCACCTGGATCCAGCTGGGGGGCGGCCATCGCCGCACCCGCCGCTTCTTGAGCGTGGCCAGTCCGCAGCGGGGCACCCTGGCCGCCGTGCCTTGGCCCCGCTTGGCCCTGGCCGGCATCGCCGACATGAAACCCGGCAGCGATCTGCTGCGGCGTCTGGACCGCGATATCGAACCCCTGCGGCAGATCGAGTGCTGCAGCTTCTATTGCCCCACCGATCTCACCGTGTTTCCCGGCTGGGAGGCGGTGCTGCCGGTGGGCCCCCGCCAGCCGTTGCCGGTGTTCTGGCACAACCTGCTGATGGCCGAGCCGGGCTCCCTCGATCCGGTGGTGGCGGAACTGCTGCGGCCCTGATCGCCGGGGCGTTGTGCCCGAACCAGGCTGGCCCCATCAACCCACCCGACCGCGGGTGGTTGCCCGCTCATCGAGCCCTGCGGCCCTTCCACCCGTCGGCACGCGCGGCTGTGCCGGATCGCCCGTCAGAGATGCGGCTCTTCGCGCGTTTCATCTCTCAGGCCGCCGCCGCCATCGGCCGGGCTGTCTTGGCGCCCTCCACCAATCCCGTCACCGCCAGACCAGCCCCTCGCGTCAGCGGCACCAGATCGCGGCACTGATGCAAGGCCAGGGCGGTGGCAATGGTGAGGGCCTCAGCCATCTCCACCGCCCCCAGCCCATGGCTTCGAGCGCAGGCGGCCACCAGGGTTCCAAGCCGCTCGCGGGTCTGCTCCAGGCTCAGCAGGGCGCCGGCACTGGCTTCGCTCGGGCAGATGATCGCCTCCTCCTCCAGGGGCTCCCCGAGCTGGGCCAGGGTGGCCAACAGCACGGCCACCAGGCGTTGTCCCTGCTCATCGCCGCTGGCTTGAGCGGGCCGGTGGCGCCGGCTCCAGAACCGCCGGTCGCCACCTTCTTCGTCATCCTGGGTCGCCCCTGAGAGGATCGAGCGCTGCAGCTCGGTTCCGGCCAGGCGCGCCACGGCCAGGATCCAGGTTTCGGCATGGAGCCCTTCGTCGCTGGTGAGGAAGAGGCGGATCGAGCGATCCAGCAGGAGGGCCGCCTCGACCAGGGGATGGTGCGCTTGGGACATGGGGGTTGCTCGGTGAACGGTGCAGCCCCGGACGGGGGCGGCCCATCGCTGGGCTGGAGGGAGCATTCCCCGGCCAAGACAGAACCACGGCGAAATCCTGGGACCCCAGCACGGAGCTGTAGGGGACTTGCGTTGCTGCGCCTTGGACGATCCGTTGCTGGGCCTCTGCCGATTCGGCCGGCGATCCGGGGGTAACAGCTGGCCCCCTCAGGGCGTCAAGGGTCTCCAACGCACCGTGAGCACGGTGGAGGGGGCCAGCACCCGCCAGCTGTGCTCCAGCCCCTCGGCCCACAGCACGAAGTCGCCGGCTTGCTCCAGCACCAGGTCCAGCTGGCGCTCGCCGCGGCGGAACGTCAGCGCGAATGCTCCGGGTGCGCCAGCAGTGAAAGGGTGCGGCCGGTGCTGCTCGGTTTGGAAGCGCCCCAGGCGGGGTCATCGTCTGGATGGTGCTGGAACCATTTCAGGCAGAGGTGGCTCACCGGATGGGCAGGCGATGGGATCGCACCATTGGCTCCCGACCCTGTGAGGGGATCGCCGTGCTGCAGGAAGCGCAGGCCGTCACGCGGGATGGCCGGGTGATCTCCCAGGAACCAGTTGGTGTGAGGCTGGCTCGGGTCCCGCAGGTCCCAGGCGTTGCCCCATTCCACCCCCTCCAGGCCCTCGCCGTTCTGCAGCATTGCGATGGCGCTCCAGCAGGATCAGGATGGCGCTAGTCCGGAATGGCGAATCAGGGCCTCGGCCGAGGGGGGGCGGCCCCGGAAGGCCTCGAACACCTCGGCGGGGTGGCGGCTGCCGCCCTGGCTGAGCACGGTGTCGCGGAAGCGGCGGCCGGTGGCGCGGATCGCCTCCTCGTTGCCCAGGTCCACTTCCTCGAAGGCGCTGAAGGCATCGGCGCTGAGCACTTCGGCCCATTTGTAGGAGTAGTACCCCGCCGAATAGCCCCCGGCGAAGATGTGGCTGAAGCTGCAGAGCATGGCGTCCTCGGGCAGGGGTTCCAGCACCGTGGTGGTGGCGGCGATGCGGCGGCGCAGACCCTCTGGGGAAACGCCCGATCCCGGTGCCCACTCGCTGTGGAGCTTCAGGTCGGTGAGGGCGAAGTGCACTTGGCGCAGGGTGGCGGCGCCCCCCAGGAAGGTGCGGGCGGCCAGGAGCTTCTCGAATTCCACCTCCGGCAGCGGCTCACCGCTCTGCCAGTGGCGGGCCATGCCCAGCAGGGTGGCGCGGTCATAGCACCAGTTCTCCATGAACTGGCTGGGCAGTTCCACCGCATCCCACTCCACGTTGTTGATCCCCGCGGCCTGGGGCCGCTCCACGGTGGTGAGCATGTGGTGCAAGCCGTGGCCGAATTCGTGGAAGAGGGTTTCCACTTCCGCGAAGGTCATCAGGCTTGGGGTATCCCCAACCGGCGGACTCTGGTTGCAGACCAGGTAAGCCACAGGCAGCACGGGGCTGCCATCGGCGCGCCGCTGCCGCACCAGGCATTCATCCATCCAGGCCCCGCCGCGCTTGCTGCCGGGGCGGCTGTAGGGGTCGAGGTAGAAGGCGGCCAGGGGCTGGCCATCGGCGGCGTCGTTGACGCGGAAGAAGCGCACGTCGGTGTGCCAGACCGGCGCCTCACCATCGGCGGCCACGATCGTGATGCCGAAGAGGCGGTCGCACAGCCCGAACAGACCCTCCAGCACCTGGGGCAGGGGGAACCAGGGCCGCAGCGCCTCGCTGTCGAGCTCAAAGCGCTCCTGGCGCAACCGTTCGGCCCAGAAGCTCACATCCCAAGGCTTGAGATCCGCGGCTTCCGGGGCTCCCGAGCGCTGCGCACAGGCCCGCAGCTCGTCGAGTTCTCGCTGGGCGGCGGGGTAGGCGGCCTGGCGGAGGTCTTCGAGCAGCCGCTCCACCTCGGCCTCGGAGCCGGCCATCTTCGAGGCCAGGCTCACTTCGGCCCAGTTGGCGTAGCCCAGGCGTCTGGCCTGCTCCTGGCGCAGGGTGAGGATCCGTTCGATCAGCGGACCGTTGTCGCTGCCGTCCTCGCCGACGCCGGAGGCCCTGCTCACGTGGGCCCGGTAGAGACGCTCCCGCAGGTCGCGTCGCCGGCTGTATTGCAGGAAGGGCCCGTAGCGGGGGAAGTCGAGGCCGAGCAGCCAGGGCCCAGCATCGGCGGTGGCCTCCTCCTCTCCCTTCTGGCGAGCCGCTTCGGCCAGCAGGCCCCGCAGGCTCTCGGGCAGACCGTCTACCTCGGCCGGGTCGCTCAGCTTCAGGGTCCAGGCGTTGGTGGCATCGAGCACCTGGTTGCCGAAGCGGGTGGAGAGTTCGGCCAGCTCCTGGCTGGCGGCATTGAAGGCCTGGCGCTGTTCACCTTCGACGCCCACGCCTCGCAGCTCCATGTCCCGCAGCTCGGCGGCCAGGATGCGTTGCTGGGTGGCATCGAGGCCACCCTGCTGATCCAGCCGTTTCAGAGCACGGTGAATCACCGTGCTCTGTCCGGCCCGGTTACCGAAGGCCACCACGGCCGCCTGCTGGCTGGCGTGGGCTTCGCGCAGTTCGGTGTTGTTGCAGACGCCATTGAGGTGGCTCACCACCCCCCAGCTCCAGCGGAGCCGCTCCCCCAGCCGGTGGAGCGGATCCATCACGATGTTCCAGGCGAGCGGCTTACCCGCCGCCAGGGCCTCCTCCAGCTGCCCTTCGATGGCCCCCAGGCTGGTGTGGAGGTCTTCCAGCAGTACCGGAATGTGCTTCTTGACCTGATCGGGCGTGATCGCCGCGAATTCGGGCAGGCCCTCTCCGGCCAGCAGGGCGGGGATGGCGGATAAGGACAAGTCCGGGCTCACGGCGCTGGGGGTTTGGGTCATCGATAGGCCGTTGATCGCTGGAGTTCATTCCAGCGCAGCAGCGGCCCCGGCGTGAATCAGCCGAAGGCGGGCATCCGGCCGAAGGCAACCTGGGCCTGGCTGGCCAGGCTTGTGGCCAGGGCGGTGGTGCTGGCCTCGTAGAGGTTGATGGCCAGGCGCGGCCAGAAGCCGATCACCAGAGTGGGCACCAGCAGGCTCAGGCCGATCACCGCCTCACGGGGGTTCATGTCCCCCACCTTCGCCAGGGCCGGGATGCGGGGTCCGAAGAACACGCGTCGGCAGAGCGACAGCAGGTAGACCGGTGTGAGCACCAGGCCGATGGCCGCCAGCACGATCGTGATCACCCGAAAGCCGGTGGTGAAGCTGGCGTTGGAGGTGATGCCAAGGAACACTGTGATCTCGCTCACGAAGCCGCTCATGCCCGGCAGGGCTAGCGAGGCCAGGGAACTGGCCAGGAAGAAGGCGAAGGTGATCGGCAACACTTTGGCCAGGCCCCCCATGTTTGGGATGGAGAGGGTCTTAGTGCGTTCGTAGAACACGCCGGTCACGAAGAACATGGCGGCGGCGATTAGGCCATGGCTCACCATCTGGAGCATGGCGCCGCTGATCCCGAGCGCGTCGACGGCCCCGATGCCCAGCAGCACGAAGCCCATGTGGCTCACCGAGCTGCAGGCGATCCGCCGTTTCACGTTGTCCTGGGCGAAGGCATTGAGGGCGCCATAGATGATGTTCACGATGCCCAGCACGATCAAGGCCGGCGCGAGCACAAGGTGAGCCTCCGGCAGCATCTGCACGTTGAAGCGCAGCAGGGCATAGCCCCCCATTTTGAGCAACACCCCCGCCAGCAGCATGGACACCGGCGCGTTGGCCTCACCGTGGGCATCGGGCAGCCAGGTGTGGAGCGGAAAAATCGGCAGCTTCACGCCGAAGCCCACCAGGAAGCCCAGATAACAGAGGAGCCCGAAGCTGCCGCCGGCGGAACGGGCGGCCAGCTCGCTGAGGTTGAGGGTGAAGTGATCGCCGGAGAGGGCCAGGGCCAGGCCGCTGATCAGGATCAGCAGCGAGGCGGTGGCTGTGTAGAGGATGAATTTGGTGGCGGCGTACTGGCGCTGGGTACCGCCCCAGATGGCGATCAGTAGGTAGACGGGCACCAACTCGAGTTCCCAGGCCAGGAAGAAGAGCAGGAAATCCTGGGAGAGGAACACCAGGGCCTGGGCCGAGGCCTGCAGGAGCAGCAGGCCGAAATACAGACGGGTCTTGCGCGCCACGTTCCAGCTGGCGGCTACCGCCAACAGGGTCACCAGACCGCTGAGCACCACGAGCGGCGCCGAGAGGCCATCGGTGGCCAACGACCATTCCAGCCCGATGGTGGGTACCCAGGCGAAGCGCTCCACCAGCTGCAGCTGGCTGGAGGCGCCATCGAAATGGCGGGCGAATACCCAGAGCATCAGGCCGAAATCGGCCAGCAGGGTCACCAGGGCCACCGTGCGGGGTAGCCGGGGATCGTCGCCGTCGCCGGGGAGCAGGGGCATGATCAGGGCCGCCGCCGCCGGCAGCAGCACGATCAGGCTGAGCCAGGGAAAAGTTGCACTCCCCTCCACCGGGAGGGACGCGGCCGAAAGGGGCAGGGTGGCGTCCATCACAGGCGGGATCGAAGGGGGAGCAGGGTTATAGAAGGGTTTGGGGACCGCTGGGGTCGGGTTGAACAGGCACCGGTCCCGTGGTGCCTGCGCGGAGCGTGAGCGAATCCGATCGGATCGGGGTCCTCACGCGGTCGTCATGAGAATGCCAGCCCGATCGATCGGGGGCACCGGCCCCCGGGCGATGTCGGAATTGAACGACTGGGTAAATCTACTCATCGGCTATGCCTATTGGGTGCGACTGGGGAGCGGTTCCCAGCGGCTGCCGTTCATCTGGATGTCCAGCACGGCCCCGCTGCTCGGCACGCCCTCCGCCTCCCAGGCCTTCACCATCGCATCGCTCACGGCTTGGGCCACCGAGGGCCCGGCCAGGGCCAGCAGGGTCGGGCCGGCGCCGCTGATCACGCAGCCCCAGGCCCCGGCTTCCAGGGCGGCTTCGCGCACGGCCCGGCCCCCCTGGATCAGTCCCCAGCGGTACGGCTCGTGGATGCGGTCATGCAGGCCGTCGGCGATCAGGTCGCCATTGCCGCTGCGCAGGCCCTGCAGCAGCAGGGTGAGGGCGCCGAGGTTGAGCACCGCATCGGGGATCGGGATGCTGCGGGGCATCGCCCGTCGTGCCTCGCTGGTGCTCAGCCGGATCGCGGGGATCGCCACCACGGCCTTCACCGAGGGGTCCCATTCGCATCGCACCACCCGCCAGCGGTGGGAGGCCGCCCGAGCCGTCATGCAGAGCCCACCGACCAGGGAGGGAACCACATTGTCGGGGTGGCCCTCAATGTCGATGGCGAGTTCCAGGAGTTTTTCTTGGCTCAGGGGTTCGCCCACCAGGGCGTTGGCGCCCATCAGGCCCGCCACGATGGCCGTGGCGCTGCTGCCCAGGCCCCGCGCCGGCGGCACGGCCAGCTGCACCCTGGCCTCCAGCGCCACCGGCTCCTCACCGGCTTCCCGCCATACCCGTTGCGCCGAGCGGTACACCAGGTTGTCAGGGCCGCCCCTGAGATGGCTGCCTTCGCTCCCCTGAATGATCAGGTCGAAGCGTTCGCCTCCCCCCTCGATCACCCGGAGCTCGAAACGGTTGCTGAGGTCCAAGGCGGCACCGAGGCAGTCAAAGCCCGGGCCGATGTTGGCAGTTGTTGCGGGCACATCCACCACGACACCCTGGCCGATCCGGGGACGCACCATTTCATCAATCTGACTACAACCACTCTCGCAGCCGGTGGCCCCCCCATCTGCCGGCAGCGACGGCGGATGCACCTAACCGAGCAGCGCCCGGGCCCGGCAGGCGGCGCTGAAGCTGCCGACGGCCGGATCCGTGATCGCCCGGATCGGAATGCCGCCGAGGGTGGATGCGAGCCGACCCTTGGCCAGGAAGGCCTGGCTGAAGGTCCGAGAGCGCAGGCCATCGAGCAGCTTGGCGGCAGTGCCACCCGCCAGCCAGATGCCGCCGCGGCTGAGGCAGGCCAACGCCAGGTCGCCCGCCACAGCTCCATAGGCACCGAGCCAAAGATCGAGGGCTTCCCGGGCCAGGGGGTCGCCTCCGGCTGCCGCCCCGGCTACTGCCGCCGGCAGGTCGGCGCCGCTGTCGCCCGCTTCCCAGCGCCGGGCCTCGCTGTCCAGGGGATGGGAGGCTTCCCCGGATCGGCAGGCCAGCAGCCAACGGGCCACATGGCCCAGGCCCGTGCCGCTCACCACCCGCTCGATCGAAACGCGGTTCAACCCCAGATCCTCGCGGAGCCACTCCCGCAGCTCCCACTCGGCGGCGCTGCGGGGCGCGAATTCGCCATGGGCCGCCTCGCTGGCGACCGCCTGCAGCCCCGTGGCGGTGGGGATGCCGAAGGCCACCCCGAGGCCGGTGCCGGCCCCCAGCACCAACAAGGGTGCCGATCCCACGACTTCACCGGCACGCACTTGGGCCAGCTGGGGGAGCTGCAGGTGGGGCAGGCCATAGATCAGCACGGCGAAGTCGTTAACCAGCTCCACGCTGGCCAGGCCGCAGGCCTGAGCCAGGGCGGCCTCATCCAGGAGCCAGGGAAGATTGGTGAGCTGCGCCCTTCCTCCCTGCACCGGGCCCGCCACGGCGAGGCAGGCAGCTTCCGGCCGGGGATGTTCCTGCCCAGGACCATCGTGGAGGAAGTGGATCACCATCGGCCCCAGGTCGTTCCAGTCGGCCGAGGCGTAGCGCTCCTGCACCAGCAGCTCGGGGTGGGATCCGCCGGCTGAATACAGGCTCAGCAAGGTCTTGGTGCCGCCGATGTCACCGGCCAGCAGGGTCGCCATGGCACTTCAGGCAGGGACTCCAGTCTGGCCGTTCCCCTCGCGGCAGGTCAGAGATCGCCCGGTTCCGTGCCGGTTCGATGTCCCACTCAGGCGGTGATCAGTCAGCTCCTGCCCCCACGGGCTCCAGTCCCAGGGAGGCGGCCCGCTGGCTGTTGGCCGCCGCCGCCGCCAACAGCAGTGCCTCAGCGCCCACCAGACCCAGATCCCCATCCGCTCGGCTGCGCAGGCTGGCGCCTCGCGCTTCCGCCTCCTTGGCACCGATCACCGCCAACACCGGGATCTTCATCGTTTCGCCATTGCGGATCAGCTTGCCGAGTCGCTCACCGCTCCGCTCCAGACTGGCCCGCACCCCGGCGGTCCGCAGGCGGGCAAGCAGCTCCTCGGCCCAGGGCAGCACCTCATCGGTGACCGGCAGCAGGCGGATCTGCTCGGGGGCCAGCCAGAAGGGGAAATCGCCGGCGTAGTTCTCGGTCATGATCCCGAAGAACCGTTCCAGGGAGCCGAAGATGGCCCGGTGAATCATGATCGGTCGCTGGCGCGTGCCGTCGGCGGCCACGTACTCGAGGGCGAAGCGCTCCGGCAGATTGAAATCGAGCTGGATCGTGGAGCACTGCCACATCCGGCCGATGGCATCCTCGATCTTGAGGTCGATCTTGGGGCCGTAGAAGGCACCTCCGCCCTCATCCACCTTGTAGGCCCACCCCTTGCGATCGAGGGCCTCGATGAGGCCCTGGGTGGCGAGGTCCCACACCGCGTCGTCGCCGATCGATTTCTCGGGACGCGTGGAGAGGTTGATTTCGTAGCTGCGGAAATCGAAGGTGGAGAGGATCTGCTCGGTGAGATCGAGGATCGCCAGGATTTCACCTGTGATCTGCTCCGGCAGGCAGAACACGTGGGCGTCGTCCTGGGTGAAGCCGCGCACCCGCATCAGCCCGTGCATCACGCCGGGCCGCTCATACCGATAGACGGTGCCCAGCTCGGCCCAGCGGATCGGCAGCTCCCGGTAGCTGCGGAGCGTGCTGGCGTAGGTGAGCACATGGAAGGGGCAGTTCATCGGCTTGAGCTGGTATTCCCGCTCGTCGACCTGCATCGGCCCGAACATCGACTCTCGGTAGAAATCCAAATGCCCGGAGGTTTTCCAGAGGCTGATATCGGCCACGTGGGGGGTGTAGAGGAGGTCGTAGCCGGCCTCGAAATGGGCTTGGCGCCAGAAGTCCTCGATCAGCAGGCGCATGCGGGCGCCGCGGGGATGCCAGAACACCAGGCCGGCGCCGGCCTCATCCTCAATTGAGAACAGGTGCAGGTCGGTGCCGAGGCGGCGGTGGTCACGGCGCAGGGCCTCCTGTTTGCGGCGCTGGTGTTCTGCCAGCTGCTCCGGGGTTTCCCAGGCGGTGCCGTAGATCCGCTGCAGCTGGGCCCTGGTCTCATCGCCGCGCCAGTAGGCGCCGGCCACGCTTTCAAGCTCGAAGGCCTTGGCGTTGAGCTCGCTGGTGTTGGCCACGTGGGGACCGGCGCAGAGGTCCCACCACTCCTCACCGAGGGTGTAGATGGTGATGGGTTCGTGGATGCCGGCCAGAATCTCCAGCTTGTAGGGCTCGTTCTGGGCCTTGATCTTCGCCTCGGCCTCGCCGCGGCTCACCTCCTGGCGCTCGAGCGGCAGCTTTTTATTGATGATCCGGATCATCTCCTTCTTGATCGCCTTCAGGTCGGCTTCGGTGAAGGGATCGGGGCTGTCGAAGTCGTAGTAGAACCCGGCCTCGGTCCAGGGACCGATCGTGACCTGGGCCTTGGGAAACAACTTCTGGACCGCCATGGCCAGCACGTGGCTCATCGAGTGGCGGATGCGCAGCAGCTTGGGGTTTTCGCTGGTTTTCGGCAGAACAAGCGGCGCGGCAATCGCCCCTTCCTGCTGGGTTGAATCGCTGGCCTGATGGCCCGAGCCAGCCGTGGTGCAACTGCCGGCCGGCGCCAGCTCGGAGCTGTTGCTGGTGGAGGCGGCAGCAGGCACGGGAATCCGACACACAGAACAGCGATCCTAAGCAGCAGAATCCAGGCCGTGCTTCTGCGCTGCCTTGATCACTCGTCTCCCCTCCCCTTCAGCGGCCCTGGGTTTGCTGCGGCAGGAGCGTCGCAGCGTGGGGCTCACCTATCTGTTCTGGGCGATGGGCCTGTTCGGCCTCAACGGCATCCATCGCTTCTATTGCCGCAAGCCCGTCAGCGGTGGAATCTGGCTGATGAGCCTTGGACTGGTGGGCATCGGGCAGATGGTGGATCTTTTTCTGATTCCAGGCATGGTGGAGGAGGCGAACCGTCTGGCTGTCCCGGGGGCCCCGGCAGCGCTGGATGGACCAGGGCTGCCGTCGCTGGAACGTCAGTTGCTGCGGCTGGCCCGGGCCAGCGGCCGGGATGGATTCAGCCTCAACGATGCCCTGATCGAACTGGAACTTCCCTCCGGCGCCGGCAGTGCTCATGTGAGAGGCGAGATTGACCGCCTTCTGGGTGAGCATCTGCTGGATGTGGGCAACGATGAGCGGGGCCGGGTTGTGTACCGCGAACCCTGAGCAACACCGAGTTTCCTCAGACCGTCTTGATGCGCTGACGGGCTAGATCTTCACTGTAGAAGCGCTGCAATTCCTCCATCCCCTTCACCGGCTGCCCGTAAAAACTGGCGCCCTGGAGAGTTGGGAGCGAAGCCCATTCCTGGGCAAGCAGGGCCAGCACATCGTGGCTGAAGCCCTGGCGATCAAATCGGGCCAGGGCTCCCCGTTTCTCCATCAGGTAGAGGGCCGCCTGGTCCTGGCTAGCGGGTTGAAAATCGGGCAATCTCAGCCGACGGGCGGCCTCATTCCAGGTGGCCGGCAGGAACTGGTAGGCACCAGCGGCGGCACTGCTATAACCGCTCGTGACCACGAAATCGGGATGGCGGGCCATATTGCTGAATTGGCCTCCGCCGTAGAGCATCCGATAGCCATCACCCCGTCCATTGGTCCAGGTTCCTTCGGCAAACCGGATCGTGTTCAGCAAGGCCCGCCGTTCCGGTGTGATCCGGTAGAAACCTGGTCCGGCCGATCCAAAGGCCTGCTGCTCCGCCTGGATGCGGCCCGTCGGGGGCAGGGTGATGGGGGGGAGAGAGGCGTCCGCCGCCGGTCCGCCGCGGAAGCTGGCCGGTTGGAGGCTCCTCACCCGTTGGGAGCTTGGAAGCTCGCCGATCACCAGAGGCAGGGCCACCAGCAGCGCTACGGAACAGAGTGGACCCTTCAGCGGCGTTTTGGAACGGCAAAGGGAGGAGGCAGGCAGGCGGGACAGCAAGGGCAAACGACAACCGGATTGGGTGCAACCTTGATGGCAGGCCTGCAGTGCCGCCCACCCCCCTCACGCTGATCTGGACAAAAGGGCTGATCTGTGCTGATGAGAAGAAGTGTTGCGTTCCTAAGCGGTCGGATCGCTGTGGACAGCAGGAAGTTCCAGCGACCGACAGACAAAACGGATCCTCTCTGTCAGTGTTTCCAGACGGGGCCTGAAACATCAGTTTGGCTGATCCATGCAGCGCCAATGATTCAGGCGTCAGGACCGCTCGGCTGCAAAAAACCCAGGGCTTGCCGTACTCGCTGCAGGGTTTCATCGGCCACGATGCGGGCCCTTTCACGGCCTTCCGCCAGCACTGCCAGCAGGGTGGCCGGATCGTGCCGCAGATCGGCATAGCGCTCCTGCACGGGCCGTAGCGCCTCCACCGTGGCCTCCGCGAGCAGCGGCTTGAAGGCCCCCCAACCCATGGAGCCGCATTCGGAGGCGGCGCTGTCCCGGCTCCTTCCGCTGAGCAGGGCATAGAGGCTCAGGAGATTGTCGGCCTCGGGGCGTTCGGGGTTGCCGAACTCAAGACCCATCACGGGATCCGTCTTGGCCCGCTTGATCTTTTTGGTGATCAGGTCGGGTGGATCCAGCAGGGTGATGCGGGAGCCTTCATTCGGATCGCTCTTGCTCATTTTGCTGCGGCCGTCCGTGAGGCTCATCACCCGGGCGCCCTCGCGGAGGATCAGGGGCTCGGGCACCTTGAGCAGGGGCAGGGGCTCCCCATCGGCCCCATTCGGCCCGAAGCGGGCGTTGATGCGCTGCTGAGCGATGTCGCGCGCCAGTTCGAGGTGCTGCTTCTGGTCTTCCCCCACCGGCACCCGATCGGCGTCATAGAGAAGGATGTCGGCGGCCATCAACACCGGGTAATCGAGCAGCCCGGTCGACACATCGGCCCCCTGCTTCAGCGCCTTCTCCTTGAACTGGATCATCCGCTCCAGCCAGTTGAGTGGCGTCACGCAATTGAGCAGCCAGCAGAGTTCGCTGTGGGCGCTCACCTGGCTCTGCACAAACACGGTGGAGCGCTGCGGATCGATGCCGCAGGCCAGGTATAGGGCAGCGGTGGTGAGGGTGTCCTCGGCCAAGCGTGCGGGGTCGTGGGGCACGGTGATGGCGTGCAGATCGACCACGCAGAAAAAGGTGTCGTGGCTGTCCTGGAGCTCAACCCAGTTGCGGATTGCTCCCAGCCAGTTTCCTAGATGGAGCGCGCCGGTGGGCTGAACCCCCGACAGCACCCGAGGCCGCTGTGTCGTCATTGGGGTGCGGCTCAGGGGCCAGCGTTGACGGTGGCGTCACCGTCCTCGGCAGGGGCGGGGGAACCATCGCTTGCAGGGGCGGCTTCGGCAGTTGCCGTGCTGCTGGTCTCCGTGGTGTCGAGAACCGCTTCAGGGCCGCTTTCAGGGCTGTATGGGGTCTCGGCAGAATCAACCTCTTCGACGGAAGTTTCGGCTTGGGGGGCACTCGCCACTGGTTTGCTGGGCCTGGCGAAGGGATTGGCCCGGGGCGCCCGGTTGCCGCCACCACCGTCCCCGCCGCGGTTCTCATCGCGGGGCCCGCGCCGTTCGCCGCGTCCCGCGACTGCGGCGGGCCCGCGCTCGCTGGCCTGGGCCCGCTGCTGGGCCACCAGCTCATCGAGTTGGCCCGCTTCTAGTTGCTGGGCCAGGGTACGGAGCGCAAAACCGAGCACGGCCACCGTGGAGCGGAGGCCGAGGGCCTCCTGCAGGGCCCGGGCAGCCTGCATCTCGTTATCGCTCAGGCGGATCCGGAAGCCGCCGGGTTCCCGGTTGTCGCCCTGGCGGGGGCTCCGGCCCTGCCCCTCCTGCCGGGGGGAGGGAATGGAGCGGGGAGTGTCTTCTGCCATGGCCGCAGCCTGCAATCAGGGGCAAGTGTGGCGCATCGCTTCTCCCTCCCCGCGCCCCAGCCAGACCAGCTCATGAACGGCACCCCTGCCGCCCTCATCCCGGCGGGCCAGCACCATCAACGGAAGCTGACGCGACTCCCCGGTTTCGAAGCGACACCGGTAGTTGCGCAGCAGCTGGAGGTAGCTCTCCAGGGTCCAGCCCTGGTTGCCCCGTTCCTGGGCTCCCCAGAGGCGGAGCTGGGCTTGGCGACAGGCCTCTGTGCCGAATTCCAGCCAGCAGAGCTGTTCGGCGGTCAGCGGGGAGTGACCTTGCTCCACCAGCTCGCGATAGCGTACGAGTTCCGGCGCATCCCAGCTGCTATCGGGTGGCAGGTGCCGGGCCAGCTCATCGACCCGCACCGCGATGAGCCGCAGCCAGCAGCGCTCCAGCAGCATCACCGGGAGTTGCCCGTGCCAGTGGGAGCTTGCCTCGAGCTGATTGAGCCAGTGGTCCAGTTCAGCGCGCTGACGAGATGTCAGCAGCGGCACGGCGGTGATGCCCGATCGGCGGGAGCCAGGGTTCATGGATTGGTTCCTGGACCCACCCACCCTATGGGCGCCGTTCGCGTTGTTTGGTGTCCCACCTGACAGCCTTGAAGCAGAACGGGCCCATCTGAGCTAGAGAAGCTTTGCCTGAGCTCCGAGCCCAGGCCCTGACGGAACCGATGCACCCTTCCGAGTCCCCTGTTGCTCCCTCTCGGGAGTTTCTTCCCCTGTCTCGCTTCGCTGCCGCCAACCACCCGTCCAGCCCTGGCACGAGCCCAACAGCCGTGCCGTTTCCGTTCTCATCGGTGCTGTCGGGCGCGCTCGGTCGACTGCCGTTATGGAGTCGTCCCGCTCTGCTTCTGGCTGGCGGAGCAGTGGCCCTCGATGCTGTGCTCCATGCATTGCATCCGGGCGGGGGGGTGGTGCTGGGCCTTGGTGCCCTGGTCGGTGGTTGGTGGATGCTCACCCCCAGTGGCCGCTCCCCCTCGCCGTGGCGAGCTGGCAGCCTGGCGGACTGGGTCGAGCGCTGTGAAGCCCTGATTCCCCGATTCACTTCCCTTGAAGGCCATGGCGCCGGAGAAGAGGCCCGCCGCTCTCAGCTGGCCCAACTGGAGCGTGATCGCCTTAGCCCTGAACTCCTGCTGGCACTGGTTGGGGTTGAGCGTCCTGCCCCGGTTCACTCGGATCGTTTGGGAAGCCTGGCCGCCGCC
>Ga0315905_10002704_pt1 | contig 18552 bp, 27 predicted proteins | sample LakEriMetagenome_5_FD_203522 | JGI IMG/M metagenome (GOLD analysis project Ga0315905, IMG submission 203522) | Freshwater fungal communities from buoy surface, Lake Erie, Ohio, United States - Buoy 4 MA121 | ecosystem: Environmental > Aquatic > Freshwater > Lake | place: USA: Lake Erie, Ohio... | reverse complement strand
GCATGCGGGCGAGTATAATCGCGGTTATGACTATTTTGAGGGGCTGACCAAAGAAGAGGCTGACGAACGGGAAGCCAATGAACGGCGGGATTTTTCAGGCTATAAGGAATCCGCGCATTATGGCTGGGCAGGCTCTGGTGACGGCAGCCGCAGTCGTGATGAAATGCACGCGTTGGATATTTTAGGCCTCGAAAGCGATTCTACGTTTGAAGACGCTAAAAAAGCGTGGCGCAAAATTGCCAAGGAAACGCATCCTGATGTGAACCCCGGCAATGCCGACGCGGCCAAGGCGTTTCAGGCCGGTCAAGCAGCCTATGACGTCCTGCGCGTTGCGGAAGAACGCCGCGCGTGGAGAGGCTAGCCTCTTGTTCGACCCCAGCGGCGAGCCTATAGGGCGCGGGTGAGTTTCGCTTCGACGCCTTTAAGGAAATTTGCCGCAGTATTTATACTGATGGCATTGGCGATGCGTGTCATCATTCCGTCCGGTTATATGCCGTCGTTGGAGCGTGGTTTTGCGCTCACCATCTGCGCAGGTATGGACACCCAGACCGTCTGGATGGACAAATCCGGCAAGCTGCACAAGGAAGATCCCTCAAAAGGCAAATCGGTTGAACACCAACCTTGTGCTTTTGCAGGTGCTGCAATGGCAGCGGATTTTCCTGCTAATGCTTTGCAAATTGCGATGCCCCCAGTGGCGCTGCTTGCACCGGTTTTTGCCAAACGCGAAGTATCGATAGGTTCTGGTCTCGCTGCGCCGCCGCCGCCGGCCATTGGGCCACCTTCTTACATCTAAACCGACGGGCTGCTTCGCGGCTCATTTCTCGTTTAGATTTAGGAAAACATCATGACATTTTTGACTATTTTGCGCGCCACTGCGGCGTGCTTATCGTTCATCATTACGCCTACGGAACAAGCCAATACGGGCAGCCTTAAAACCGTGTGTGGGAGTTGCTAGAATGGAAAATACGTCATTCTACCGCACAATTTGGCGCTGGCATTTTTATGCGTCGTTGTTCGTCAAGCCGCTTATTCTTGTGCTGGCGACAACCGGCGCAATCTATTTGTTTAAGCCGCAATTGGACCGTTGGGAGGAGCGCGCTTTTAGCAATCTTTCTACCCGCGGAGCGGTGTCTCCCAATGCGCAGCTGGCAGCGGTCATGGATGCAAATCCAGGTGCGCAGTTTCATAGCTACAGGTTACCCGCGCGTGACGGAGACGCTGCGATGATCCATATAGCGTTGGCCGATGGCCGCTTCATGCGTGACGTCTATGTATCGCCGCAGGGCGAGGTTTTAGGGAGTGTGGACCCAGAAAGTCGCATTTCCGCAACGGTTTCGCGTATCCATGGTTCGCTTTTGATCGGAAGGGTTGGCGATTGGATTGTCGAATTGGCAGCCTGTTGGGCCATCGTGATGATCCTGACCGGCCTGTATATGTGGTGGCCGCGGGGGCAGGGGCTCAGCGGCATCCTTTGGCCCAGATTGAAGCGGGGCAAGCGCCTGTTCCTGCGCGACCTTCATGCGGTGACGGGTTTTTGGGTTTCTGGGCTCGCACTTGTTTTACTAACGACAGGATTGGCCTGGGCAAGTGTCTGGGGCGATGCCTTTCGCTTGGCAAGGGCGGAGCTCGGCCTGGTTCAAGGCGCTCAAGACTGGAAAACAGGAAGCCATGCCCCAGATGCCGAGCATGATCATGATGCGATGATGAAAATGCAGGCTGCTGGCGTGCCGCTGGTTGGCCTCGCCGACATGGTGGCTAATGCGAAATTGGAAAATCTACCGCATCCCGTTTTCGTGAAGCCACCGGGCGCGCCGGAGCGTTTTGGCTCACCGACGCCCATGGCGTGGACGATTAAGTCGGAGGCGCAAAACAGGCCGCTAAACCGCAGTATTACCTTCGATGTTGCGACGGGCAAGGAGATGTCACGCACGGGCTTTGCCGATAAGCATGTCATTGACCAAGCCGTGAATTATGGAATTGCCTGGCATGAGGGGCAGCTTTTTGGCTTGATCAACCAACTTATTGGTGTGCTTACTGCGTTGGGCTTGATCACTTTGGTGATATCGGGCTTTATCATGTGGCGCCGGCGCCAACCGTCTGATGCGCTTGGGGCGCCCATCGCCCCCGCTGTGCCGCAAAAGATACGCGGTGTTGTCGTGATTATCGCTGTGATGGCCATATTGCTGCCGTTACTTGCGATTTCGCTGCTGGCTTTATGGCTGTTTGATCGGTTGCTTCTGCCCCGCTTACCCGCATTTGCGATGTGGCTGGGTGTTAGACCGGCTCAGTTGGCATAACGCGCGGCGGTTTCGCGGATAAGTGCAATCATATTGGGAATGCCCTGCGTTCGGTTTGAACTGAGTTGGTTTTTCAGGTCAAACGGGGCGAGGGCATTTTCGATATCCGTTTTCAAAATTTCGGCAGCGTTTTTGCCGTCTACCGTTTTGAGCACAAGCGCGATGATGCCCTTGGTGATTGCGGCATTGCTGTCCGCCATAAAGGACAGTTGCCCATTTTCGGTCACGGGATACACCCAGACACTCGCCGAACAGCCCCTGACCAATGTCGCATCGGTTTTTAGCGCATCGGGCATAAGCGCCAGTTCGCGACCAAGATCGATCAACAAACGATAACGGTCGTCGGCCTCGAGAAATTCATATTCTTCTTGAATGTCGGAAAGTGTGGTCATGGGGCCCGCATATGGCCGCAGGGGTCAGATATCAATCCCTGCGGCAATAGCCTCAAGTTTTTTGACGCGTTCTTTTAAGTCAGCAACTTCGATACGCGATGTAGCTGACGGCACAGGCGCATCGTTGCTGCGGCGGGCAAGGTCCAATTCGGCATGCTTCAGCGCAATCCAGTCGCGCCACCCGCGTAACCCGAGCGAAGCGATAATGCCGACGGACAGCACCGCAAAAGCACCGATAATGATATAGAAACTAGGATCCTGTTCCATGGTTCCTGCCTTTCAATCCGCGCGCCATTACTGGCCGCGCAGTTCCTCAATCTGACGGTTTAAATCATTGGCATTGTTGTTGTCTGTCGCGATGCGCTCAAGCACCTGAATACGTTCCTTCAATGCTTTGATCTCGTCTTGCATCTTCTGAGTTTCCGCACCGTTCAACAAACGGTGTGTTTTGGTGCCCATAAAGTCCTGATCCTCAACAATGCCATGCTTGGCCTTTTGTTTTGTTTGGACAATCTTGCCGACAGTGATGATTAGGATGATCGCAACGACCATTTCAAACGGACCCATTATTTCCTCCTCAAATTCTCAAATGCGCAGTCTTTAAATCGATTAATTGCTTGGCCCCAAGCACCATCGAGCGGGTAGCCGTTTTTGATACGCATCCATGTTGTCAGCACCCAGCCTGCGGAAATCGCAACAATGCCGATACCGATCATGGGGCCAAGGGCGGTTATCATCGCGAGTTTATCGGGATCCATATCATGCCTCCTATATTACCGCAGGCTTTCGATTTCTTCTGCCAGCTGCTTATTGTTGCTGACATAATAAGTTTCCATTTCGGCCAAGCGATGATCGATTTCCCGAAAACGTGAGCGAATGTCGCGGGTGGTGCGGGCAGGCGATTGCCGCACACCTTGCCAAAATTTCTGCTCTTCCCGGTCGTCGGTGTAGAGATGGATTGGCTTTTGATCGGCCATCCAAGCTGCAGCTATGTAAAGCAGAGCTGGCCAGCCCTGTCCGATCGTAAGGGCAATTACTCCAAGCCTGAACCAAATTGCATCGATCCCCGTGTAATCGGCTAAGCCCGCGCAGACGCCTTTCCATTTGGCATTTTGCTTATCGAGATAGAATTTTGTATGTTTCCCTGACATATCAGCGGTTCCTTTGCGGACTACGTACATTTTCTGGGTTAAAATCGGGTGAATCGAGTTCGATGCGGCGCGGTTGCCAATTGGGATTTTCCTGCGCCACCAACCGTTCAACGGTGTCGAGGCGATCTTCCAAACGGCGCGCCAATTCGTGCATATCGCCAAGCATACGCTCATCATCATTAGTCAGCGTTGCAGCGGTTTTCCAGCGCGTGACATAATGCAGGATCAGCCAAGGCAGGCCGATAAATATGGCGGGTATCACAATGATTTCGGAGCCAAAGTTCACGGTTTAAGCCTCCTTCTTCAGGTCGGCCTGCATGGCCTTTTTCATCTCTTCCAATTCGGCGTCGACGACATCGAAGCTCTCAAGCGCAGCGATTTCGTCGCCCAAAGTGCGCGGCGCTTCGGATCCGATAGATAGTGCGTCAGCATATCCTTGCGCTTCATCAACACGGCGTTCGAGAACATCAAAGCGCGAAAATGCCTCACGGACCTTGTCGCCATTGTACATCGTGCGCAACTTGACCTGGTTTTCGGCGCTTTCCAAACGTGTCATCAACGCATTTTGGCGGCTGCGGGCGTCGGCGAGCTTTTTCTGCAGCTTGTGAATATCCTGCTCGGATGCCTTGAGCGCATCGTTCAGCACATCAACCTCCGCGGTCAATTGCTCTTTCATGTCGGTTGCTTTGCGCTTTTCCAGTAAAGCCGCCTTCGCAAGATCTTCACGGTCCTTTGAAAGCGCCAGATGCGCTTTGTCGGTCCAGTCGGTTTCAAGCGTGTTCAACTTGTCGATATGGCGGCGCAGCTCTTTCTGGTCCGCAATCGTGCGGGCGGCAGAGGCCCGAACCTCAACCAGCGTTTCTTCCATTTCCAAAATGATCATGCGGATCATTTTGGCGGGGTCCTGCGACTTATCGAGAAGGTCGGTCACATTGGCAGCGATGATATCGCGGGTTCGTGAAAATATGCCCATAGGGTAACTCCGATAATGTATATTGGTAACTTCATTCAAAAATAGTGGCGACCGGGTGCCTTTGGAAGCAGGAGGGGGAGCTGGGGCACGCCGGTCGCAGGTTATCGAAGTCAGGCAAGATAGCTGACAACGATTGACCTATTCGGTTGGGTATGTGCGCTGATCTCGCCAGCGTTATGATGGTTTAGAACTGATACGGCATAGCTCGTAAAGATCATCATGAGGGACACAGCAACCGCCAGCCAAAGACGGCTGTCTTGTTCATATAGATAATCACTGGTTTCGATATCTTGGCGCATTTTATATTCCCAATAATGTTTGCCAGTGTTTGCTGGCTTGCAAGACACTTTGCAGGGACCGTGCCAATTTGCATTTTTGGCGCATTTCCGCCGTTTCTCAAAATTTACATAGCTCGGGTGCTGGTAATTATTGCCACTCTATGGTGAAATATGCCAATATTTGAAAATGGATAGAGACAATGTTCAATTCATTGGCCAATCAACGGCATTTTTGGACGCTGTGGAGCGCGCAAGCCGAGCTGCGCCGCTCAATCGTCCTATATTGGTGGTCGGCGAGCGCGGAACCGGCAAGGAGTTGATTGCCGAGCGCCTGCATCGCTTGAGTGCACGCTGGGACGGGCCTTTGGTCACCATAAATTGCGCGGCTTTGCCGGAGACGCTGATTGAGGCGGAGTTATTCGGCCATGAGGCAGGTGCGTTTACCGGTGCTGCACGGGCACGCGAGGGGCGCTTTGAAGAGGCCGATGGCGGAACTTTGTTTCTTGATGAATTGGGCACCTTAAGCATGGGCGCGCAGGAGCGCCTCTTGCGTGCAGTGGAATATGGCGAGGTGACGCGGATTGGTTCATCGCGGCCGATGCGTGTAGATGTGCGCATCGTAGCTGCCACCAATGAGCATCTGCCCCATATGGTCGACAAGGGACGTTTTCGCGCCGATTTGCTGGACCGACTTTGCTTTGAGGTCATCACATTGCCGCCGCTGCGTGTGCGTGAAGGTGATATTGAGGTGTTGTCCGAATATTATGGACGTAAGATGGCGGCGGAATTGGGTTGGGAAGGCTGGCCAGGATTTGGCGAAGTTGCAACCCGCGCTTTGGAAAATCATGTCTGGCCGGGCAATGTGCGTGAACTGCGCAATGTTGTGGAGCGCGCGGTATATCGATGGGCCGATCCGACGCAGCCAGTCGACTATATTCAATTTGATCCATTTGACAGCCCATGGCGTGGCGCGGTGGCCGGTTCCGCACCGGCGCAGGTACACGCCGACAGTCAACATCAACATGTTGTTGCCGAGGCGCATTATACAACGGACCCCTGCCAAGCATTGGATGTAACGGATTTCCGCGAGGCAACGGAGAAGTTTGAAAAATCTGTGTTGGAGCAAGCGCTAGCAAAGTGCCGTTACAACCAGCGGCAGACCGCTAAGGCGCTTAATCTCAGCTATGACCAATTACGCCACACGTTGAAAAAGCACGACCTCTTGGGATAAAAAAAGGGGCGGCATTTGCCACCCCTTCTTTGAATTCCAGATAGCCGGACTTAGCCGCCGTTAAAGCTGACCATCGTGTACAGCATCGGGATCGACAACAATGTGTTCAGACGCGATGTCATCATCGCTGTCGTAGCTGCTTTCGCCTTTGTCGCGTCATCCGCTTCAACGATGCCGAGCGCTTTCTTTTGGTTTGGCCAAATGATGAACCACACGTTGAACGCCATGATGACCGCAAGCCACATGCCAACGCCAATGAGCTTGTACGGATCTTGCAGCGTAAATGCTTGATGCGCGTAGCCGGCTTGAACCGCAATGATGAGTCCAAACAATACGGTCAGTGCCGCGCCCCAGCGAAAGAAGAACAACGCTGATGGCGCGATATGCTTCGAAATGCCTGGCTTTAGCTCAGCAGGTACCTTCGGCATGGTGGGGATTTGTACGAAATTGAAATAATACAACAATCCGATCCAGACGATCCCGAAAAATGTGTGTAGCCAGCGCGTGATGGCTTGCGCCGTGACGCCGTCGCCGTGCAGAGTGAACATCAGTGCTAATGCCAGCACGAGTCCTGCGACCAGCACCAGATGTAGATTTCCAAAAAACTTCGCCATTTCTTCCTCCTGTAGGCATTCAGGTGGTATTGCCCCTGATGCTATGCTGACTATCGGGGTGATAGCCGCTTGTCACATAATTTCTGCGCCTATGGCATTAGATCATTGTTAGGGCGCTTCAGGCACTGACCCATAACATCGTTTATCCCTGCGGCGGAAGCTTCGCATCATCGCCAAGCTTCAGCCCATGCCGCATGAGCATGGGGATATTGACCAAGGCAAATAAGAAAGTGAGCGCGGTCACGCCCCACACTTTAATCGATAGCCAAGTCTCAAATGAAAACCATTCGGGCCGACGGAAAATCTCGTTCAATCCCGCGAGCGCCAAGAAGAATAGGCCCCAGTGCAATGACAGCTTCAACCAGCCGGTTTCGCTAAGGCCCTGATAAGCCGCTTCTAGCACATATTTGAGCATCGCTTTGCCGCGCAGCCAGCCACCCAATAACAGGGCCGCGAAAAACGCGTAAATGATTGTCGGCTTAATCTGGATAAAGCGTTCATCGTGAAACCATATGGTCAGTGCGCCAAAGAAAACGCCCAATGCCGCCGTTAGCTTTAGCATGGGGGAAATCTTACCCAGTTTGAGCTTAGAAACAATGACCGCGACGATGATCGCCGCCATGAATGCCGCAGTTCCGACAATTGCGCCTTGTTTGGGGTCCGCATCGGAACTGCCCAATTTTGACGCGACAAAGAATAACAGCAATGGCCCGAAATCGAGGACAAAGTTTAGCGTGCCCGATGGCTTTGTTGTTTGTTTCGTTTGGCTCACAACGAACCCCCGCTAATTGCGCGGGCAACATCTTGCGGGTTAAACGGCCGCAAATCATCAATCGCCTCACCGACACCAATGGCGTGGATGGGCAGGCCGAATTGTTTGGCCGCCGCGACCAATATGCCGCCGCGCGCGCTGCCGTCCAATTTTGTCATGACAAGTCCGGTTACGTCAGCGACCTCCTTAAAAGTTTCAATCTGTGACAACGCATTTTGACCCGTGGTGGCGTCCAACACGAGTACAACATTATGCGGTGCGGCCGGGTTCAGACGGCCCAACACACGGCGGATTTTGGCAAGTTCATCCATCAACTCGCGTTTATTTTGTAACCGGCCAGCGGTATCGACAATCAGGACATCAATCCCTTCGGCTGTTGCCTTTTTGACCGCGTCAAACACCACGCCTGCGGCATCACCGCCTTCGGGACCCGTGACTATCGGCACGCCGATGCGTTCCGCCCAAATCTTCAACTGACCAATGGCAGCAGCGCGGAATGTATCGCCAGCGGCCAGCATGACGCCATAATCTTGTTCCAGGAACAGATTGGCGAGCTTTGCAATCGTCGTTGTTTTTCCGGAGCCATTGACGCCAATGACCAAAATGACTTGAGGGCGCGGGAAAGCATCAATTTCCAACGGAGAGGCGACTGGCGCGAGGACGGAGGCAATTTCATCCTCAACGATTTGCCTTATACCATTGGCATCAATGCCCTTGTCAAAGCGGCCACCCGCAATCTTATCACGAATTTGCGATGCCATGGCAGGGCCGAGGTCAGAGGCAATCAAAGCATCCTCAATCTCGTCAAGATCGCTTGCGTCAAGCTTCGCCTTGGTCACAAGTCCGGCAATATTCTCGGTCAGCTTACCTGATGTTTTCTTAAGGCCGCCGAACAAGCGGTTCGTCCACCCAGCATTTTCGCTCATTCGATAACCTCTGCCTGTAAAACTTCGTCTTGGATATGGGTAATGCGGGCCGAAACTATCCGGCCTTCGGGCATTTTTTTATCAAGGTTCAGATACGCGAAATTTTCCGCATGACCAGCATATCCGCCGCTTTCGGCGGCAACATTTTGCGTGGTACCGATAAGCGCCTTCATCCAAGCAGATTTTTCGGTCGCGACGGCATCGCGTAGTGCTTTGGCGCGGGCTTTAATAATCTGCGGCGGCAATTGCGGCATGCGTGCTGCTGGCGTGCCCTTTTTGGGCGAATACGGAAAGATATGCCCATGGACGATATTGCATTGGCGCACGAGGTCGACACTGTTGGCAAACATGGCGTCATCCTCGGTCGGGAAACCGGCGATGATATCCGCGCCAATCGTAATATCTGGGCGTTTTGCTTTTAGGCGCGCAACGAGGTCAATCGCCAGTTCACGGCTATGGCGCCGTTTCATCCGCTTCAGGATCATATTGTCGCCTGCCTGCAATGACAGATGGACATGTGGCATGATGCGCGTTTCGCCGGTCAGTAGGTCAAACAGCCGCGCGTCAATTTCTACGCCGTCGATGGATGAAAGACGCAGGCGCGGAAGGTCTGGCACAAGTTTTAATATGCGCTCGACCAATGATCCCAAATTGGGCTGCCCCGGCAAGTCATGCCCATAGCTGGTGACATCGACACCTGTCAGCACGACCTCTTGGAAACCACTGTCCACCAGCTTTTGGATATGTTCGATTACACTCCCTGCGGGAACTGAGCGGCTGTTTCCCCGGCCATAGGGAATGATGCAAAAGGTGCAGCGATGGTCGCAGCCATTTTGCACCTCAACAAAGGCGCGCGTCTTGCCAGAATAAGCGGTGACCAAATGCGGCGCGGTTTGCGCGATGGTCATGATGTCCGAAACGACAACTGGGCGGTCAGGGCGTTCGATTATCTCACGCAGCAAAGCCGCATTTTGTTTTTCATGATTGCCGAATACGCCCGCGACTTCGGGCATATTTTCGAAGGTTTCAGGTTCAACTTGCGCCGCGCAGCCGGTTACCCACACTTTTGCGTCGGGTCGGCGTTTATGCGCTTGGCGAATGGCTTGGCGGGTTTGGCGGACGGATTCATTGGTCACAGCGCAGCTGTTGATAATGACGATATCGTCATGCCCGGCAAGTTGCTCGGCCAAGGCGTTGCTTTCCGCTAGGTTCAGGCGGCAACCCATGCTGATGACTTCAGGTTTCTGCAGCGGGGCGTTCATCCAAAGTCGTCCCAGTCGGCGTGGCCGGTAAAGACATAGGTCGCGCTTCCAGTCATGATCACGGGCTGTCCCGCTGTCCATGCGATGGTCAAGCTGCCGCCCTTTTGGTGCACGACAACAGGGGATTGGACCCTGCCTTGCTTAATGGCTGCAACGGCGGTGGCACAGGCCCCTGTGCCACAGGCGCCCGTCAGGCCAGCGCCGCGTTCCCATACTGTTAGACGGATTTCATTGCCGTCGATGGATGCGACATTGATATTCACGCGTTCTGGAAAGGCGGCGTCATGTTCAATGATGGGACCAAGTCGCGCGAGGTCCACAGCATCAACGTCGTCCACAAAAAACACGGCGTGCGGGTTACCCATGTTGACCGCCATGGGGTGTTGCAATTCCTCCCACGCCAAGGGCAGGGCGCCACTGTCCATGGCAAAAGCGAGCGGAATGTCTTGCCACGCGAACTTGGCTTCACCCATCGAAACGGTCACAGCGTTGCCGGACAGTTGCCCCGAGATAATCCCGCCCTTTGTTTCGATTTTTAGATCTTGTTTCAGCAAGGCGACCACACAGCGCGAGGCATTGCCGCATGCTTCAACTTCGCTGCCGTCTGCGTTAAATATACGCATATTGAGATCGGCAATGTTGGAATGTGTCAACAGGATGAACTGGTCACAGCCAATTCCATATTTACGGTCGGCAATGGCCCGCGCACGAGCCGGCGGCATGTCTATTGCACAGACGCGCGCATCGATAATGACAAAGTCATTGCCCAGCCCATGCATCTTATGAAATTCGCCTTTTGCCATCGTCGGCGATTTAGGGGCTGTGGGCCAGAGTGTCCACCGCTTATGGAGCCGTATATCGGGGCTTCATTACACGGAATGATTTGCCTTTTGCGAAATCTGTTGGTAAGCGGCCCTCCAAGGCACGAGTGGTGCCATTCATAATTTGTTGGAAATCCATAATTTCCAAGCTGGTCGGCGAAGATTCGCTCACCGGCTTTTTGTTCGTTTATGCCCCAAATGGGGTGATTTGGTAAGGAATGTCGATGTTTGACAAGCTGAGCGACCGGTTAGGAGGGGTGTTTGATCGCCTGCGCGGTCGCGGTGCGTTGAACGAAGCCGATGTGCGTGAAGCGATGCGCGAAGTGCGCGTTGCCTTGCTTGAGGCCGACGTTGCCTTGCCCGTTGTCCGCGACTTTATCGACAAGGTAACCGAGCAAGCCATTGGCGCGCAGGTCCTGAAATCCGTCACGCCCGGCCAGCAAGTCGTCAAAATCGTTAACGACGCGCTGGTGGATATGTTGGGCGCGGAACAAAGCGACCTGAATTTGGCTGTTGCGCCGCCTGCCATCATCATGATGGTCGGTCTGCAAGGTTCGGGTAAGACCACCACGACCGCAAAAATCGCGAAATTGTTGAAGACGAAGCAGGGCAAGAAAGTTCTGATGGCGTCGCTCGACGTTAATCGTCCGGCAGCGCAAGAGCAATTGGGCACGCTGGGCACGCAGACCGATGTCGCGACGCTTCCGATTGTGCAGGGGCAAATGCCCGTCGACATCGCCAAGCGCGCGTTGCAGGCGGCAAAGCTGCAGGGCTTTGATGTCCTCATCCTCGACACCGCGGGTCGCTTGCACGTTGATCAGCAATTGATGGACGAAATGCAGGCGGTAGCGACGGTTGCTGTGCCGCAGGAAATATTGTTGGTCGTGGACTCGCTCACGGGTCAAGATGCGTTAAATGTTGCCAAAAGCTTTGGCGAGCGCGTTGATCTGACAGGTATTGTGCTCACGCGAATGGACGGGGATGCACGCGGCGGTGCGGCATTGTCGATGCGCGCGATTACCGGCAAGCCGATTAAATTTGCTGGTGTCGGTGAAAAGCTGGATGCCATTGAGGCATTCAATCCAAGCCGTGTCGCTGGCCGCATATTGGGCATGGGCGACGTCGTCGGCTTGGTCGAACGTGCGTCCGAAATGGTCGAAAAAGAGGATGCGGAGAAACTCGCAGCCAAAATGGCCAAGGGCCAGTTCGACATGGACGACCTGCGCACCCAATTCCGCCAGATGACCAAGATGGGCGGTCTTGGCGCATTGGCTGGTATGATGCCGGGCATGAAAAAGGCCAAGCAGGCGATGGACGCCAGCGGAATGAACGATAAATTGCTGGTGCATATGGATGCCATCATTGGTTCGATGACACCGAAAGAGCGCGCCAAGCCAGAATTGTTGAACGCCAAGCGCAAGATACGCATCGCCAAAGGCTCTGGCATGACGGTGCAAGACGTCAACAAGCTGATTAAAATGCATCAAGAAATGGCCAGTGCCATGAAGCGCATCCGCAAAATGGGCGGGCTTAAGGGCCTTGCTGCGTTATTTGGCGGCGGCAAAGGTGGCCCAGATTTAGGCGGCGCGATGGAGGGGATGCACGGCCTTCCCCCCGGCGCGATGCCACCCGGCATGGGCGGATTTCCCGGAATGGGCGGCGGTGGCGGAATGCCACCTGACCTCGCAAGGCTTTTGAATAAGAAGAAATAATAGATTGTTTTATTTAAGTATTTTAAGAAAGGTGAGTTAATTTTATGGCATTATCAATGCGTTTGTCGCGGGGCGGTTCGAAAAAGCGCCCTTATTATAAAATCGTCGTGGCCGACGCCCGTGCACCGCGCGATGGTAAGTTCATCGAGCGTATCGGTAGCTACAACCCACAGGCACCTAAGGACAGCGCAGAGCGCGTAATCCTCGACACCGAGCGCGCGAAGCATTGGCTTGCGGCTGGTGCACAGCCATCGGACCGCGTAGCGCGCTTCCTTGATGTCGCTGGCGTAAAAGAGCGTAAGGCCAGAAATAACCCGAATAAGGGCGAACCAGGCCAAAAAGCCAAGGATCGTGCGGAAGACAAGGCAAACAAGCTTGCTGAAGCTGAAGAAGCGGCCGCAGCAGCAGCTGCTGCTCCAGCACCCGAGCCAGAGCCAGAAGTAGTTGCCGAAGAAGCACCTGCTGCCGAAGAAGCTGCGCCTGCCGCTGAAGAAGCGCCTGTTGCTGAAGAAGCTGCACCAGCTGAAGCTGCTGCCGAAGAAGCACCAGCCGCTGAAGAAGCTGCACCCGCTCAAGCTGCTGCCGAAGAAGCGCCTGCTGCTGAAGAAGCTGCTCCTGCCGCAGAAGAAGCAACTGAAGAAAAGGCCGAGGGCTAAGCTTTGCCAGACGACCAATTGGTCAACACCGTCACGCTTGCCGCCGTTTCTGGCGCGCACGGCGTGACGGGCGAAGTCCGTCTCAAGCTGTTTGCAGATAGTCTGGACAGCTTGAAACATTACAAGACGTTCAATAACGGCGCCTTGACGGTTAAGTCGCTACGCCCGACCAAAGATGGTGCAATTGCCCGCTTTGTTGAAATCAACGACCGCAATGCCGCAGAAAAGCTGCGCAGTACGCTGCTCACCGTTCCGCGGGAGGCTTTGCCCGAATTGGGTGAGGGCGAATATTATTATAGCGACCTGTTGGGCCTCCCATGCGTGTCCACCGATGGCAGCGACCTCGGTATTTGCGTCGCGGTCGAAAATTTCGGCGCAAGCGATGTTCTGGAAATTCAAATGCCCTCTGTTGAAGGCAAGCCTGGCAAAAAGTTCATGGTCCCCATGACCGTCGATGCCGTGCCCGAATGGGCGGCTGGCGCGGACGGCCGTATCCTCATCGATGCCGCTTTTGTGATATGACTTTCCACACCCAAATACTGACACTCTACCCCGAAATGTTCCCCGGACCGCTGGGGATATCCTTGGCTGGCCGTGCGCTGGAGGAAGGGAAGTGGTCGTGCGCGCCCATTCAGATCCGCGACTTTGCAAGTGATAAGCATCGCACTGTCGATGACACGCCAGCAGGCGGCGGGGCAGGGATGGTATTGCGGGCGGATATTCTGTCGGCTGCGGTTGTCCACGCGTCGACAGCGCAGCCTGAATCCCCAATTCTTGCGATGACCCCGCGCGGCAAGCCCATCACGCAAGCGCGCGTCCGTGAACTTGCGGCTGGTCCCGGCGTAACGGTGCTGTGCGGCCGATTTGAAGGCTTTGACGAGCGCCTTTTCGATGCCCATCCCGAAATAGAACAAGTTTCCATGGGGGATATCATATTATCCGGGGGCGAAATCGGCGCTTTGATGCTGTTAGACGCTTGCATTCGGCTGCTTCCCGGCGTAATGGGCGCCTCTTCCAGCGGTGACGAAGAGTCCTTTGAACAAGGATTGCTTGAATATCCGCACTATACCCGACCCAATGATTGGGAAGGGCGTATGATCCCTGAAGTGTTGCGATCGGGGGATCATGCGAAAATAGCTGCTTGGCGGAAACAACAGGCAGAGGAAATCACTCGGTTACGCAGACCGGACCTTTGGGGGCGTTACAAAGACGCCCGGGTTCAGCCTGCCTCTGACGTGCAACAAAAGAATAAGGATTAAATGGGGCATGAACCTCATCCAAACACTCGAAGCCGAAGCTATTGCAGCTTTGTCAGAAAACAAAAAAATTCCTGCATTCCGTGCAGGTGACACCGTCAAGGTGGGCGTGAAGGTCATCGAAGGTGAGCGCACGCGTATTCAGAATTATGAAGGCGTGTGCATCGCGCGTTCAAACAAGGGCATGGGCTCCAACTTCACTGTACGCAAAATGTCGTTCGGTGAGGGCGTTGAGCGCGTATTCCCGCTATACAGCCCCAATATCGACAGCATCGAAGTCGTCCGTAAGGGCGTCGTGCGTCGTGCGAAGCTTTATTATCTGCGTGGTTTGACCGGTAAGAAGGCACGTATTGCCGAACGCCGCGATCCGCGCACTATTAAGACCACCGAGGCTGCCGAATAAGGCAGGGGCCGCGCTGCGTTTCTAACCGAACACAAAAAGCCGGGCTCCCAAAAAGAGCCCGGCTTTTTTATTGCCGAAAAGGAAAGTGAACATGGGGTACCGTATCGTAGTTGCTGGTGCGACTGGCAATGTCGGCCGCGAAGTTGTCAACATCTTGGCCGAACGCGCATTCCCTGCCGATGAAATTGCTGTGTTGGCATCATCGCGCAGCCAAGGTGTCGAAATCGAATATGGCGATACCGATAAGATGCTCAGGATCCAGAATATCGAGAATTTCGACTGGACCGGATGGGATATGGCGATTTTCGCCATTGGTTCGGAAGCGACGATGAAATACGCCCCCATTGCCGCTGCTGCTGGCTGTGTGGTGATTGATAACAGCTCACTTTTCCGGATGGACCCAGACATTCCTTTGATTGTGCCTGAGGTCAATCCAGACGCTATCGATACCTACAAGCGTAAGAACATCATCGCCAACCCCAATTGCTCAACGGCCCAATTGGTTGTCGCGTTGAAGCCCCTGCACGATTACGCAAATATCACCCGCGTTGTCGTATCGACTTATCAGTCGGTGTCGGGCGCTGGCAAAGAAGGCATGGACGAATTGTTCGAACAAAGCCGCAATATATTTGTCGGTGACAGTGCCGATGCCAAGAAATTCACGAAGCAAATCGCGTTCAACGTCATCCCGCATATCGATAGCTTTCTTGACGATGGCTATACCAAAGAAGAATGGAAGATGATGGTTGAGGTCAAGAAGATCCTTGACCCGAAAATCAAGCTGACGGCGACCTGCGTTCGCGTGCCTGTATTTGTCGGCCACAGCGAAGCCGTGAATATCGAATATGAGCGCGAAATGTCGGCAGAAACTGCGCAGAGTATCTTGCGTGAGGCCCCTGGCATCATGCTGATCGATAAGCGCGAGGATGGCGGCTATACGACACCGGTCGAAGCCGCAGGCGACGATGCGACCTATATCAGCCGCGTGCGCGAAGATCCAACCGTCGACAATGGCCTTGCCTTCTGGTGTGTGTCGGATAATTTGCGCAAGGGCGCTGCGCTGAACGCGGTGCAGATTGCCGAGCTACTTGGGCGTCGGCATTTGAAAAAGGGTTGAGTTATGGGGCTGCAAGCCGATGTTTTCTGGTCGTTTCGCAGCCCTTATAGCTATCTAGCCACGCGGCGATATCGCGCACTTGCGGAAGAATATGACCTGACGATTAATCTGCGTCCGGTCTATCCACTCGCCATCCGCGAACCTGATTTTTTTGAACGCAGCCATCCTAATTGGCTGCGTTATACCTTTACAGATATGTTCCGTGTGGCCCAGTTCCACGGCGTTCCATTCGGCCCGCCGAGACCCGACCCGATTGTGCAGGATATTGCCACGCGCAAAATTGCGGCGGAGCAGCCTTATATTTTTCGCCTGACCCGATTGGGCCAAGCTGCGGCGCGGCGCGGCAAGAGCCTGGCCTTTTGTGACGAAGCTTCGCGGCTGATTTGGGGCGGGGCGGAGAATTGGCATGAGGGCGACCATCTCGACGGTGCAGCCTCGCGCGCGGGATTAGATTTGGCAGAGCTAGATGCCGAAGCGCTTAACGATGCGGCAGGTCTAGATGCAGAAATCGCCGCCAACCAAGCAGCGTTAGAAGCTGCGGGGCATTGGGGCGTGCCCACTCTCGTTTTCGACGGCGAACCATTTTTCGGTCAGGACCGTATCGATATGGCGCTATGGCGCATGGAACAAAAAGGACTGACAAAGCAGGTTAGTTAGGGGCGTTGGTCGTTGAATATCGAGCGAGATTTATGATTACATCCAATAGTTTCCAAGCCATTGACGGCGTCGAGATCGCGTGGCGCGAAACGGGGCAAGGGCGGCCTTTGTTGCTGATCCATGGGTTCATGTCCGAAGCGGACACTAACTGGATTAAATATGGCCACGCTGCCGCATTGGCCAATGCAGGGTACCGCGTCATCATGCCAGACCTGCGCGCGCATGGTTTGAGCGCCAAGCCGCATGATCCGGCGCATTATCCGCGGGATATTTTGGCCGATGACCAGTTTGCGTTGTTGGCGCATTTGGGCATCACGGATTATGATCTTGGCGGGTATTCGCTCGGCGGACGTACTGTATCGCGGATGCTGGCGCGGGGCGCAGCGCCGGGAAGGGCCGTCATCTCAGGCATGGGGTTGGAGGGCCTGGCCCAAACCGGAAATCGAGGCGCGCATTTCAGCAACGTCTTTGACAATTTGGGGCAGCATGAAAAAGGTTCGGCCGCTTGGATGGCGGAGGCGTTCCTGAAAACCACGGGCGGTGATCCGGTGGCGTTGCGGTATATCTTGGATACGTTCGTTGACACCCCAGTGGCCGAGATTGCCCGCTGGACCTTGCCGGTTGCGGTTATATGCGGTGAACAAGATGATGATAATGGCTCTGCGGCTGACCTTGCCGCGCTTTTGCAAAATGGAAAATTGTTCACTGTGCCGGGCAACCATATGAGCGCGGTAACCAAAACAGAGCTTGGTCAAGCCTTTGTCGCGGCGCTGACGAGTGACCGCTGGTGACGCCACCCCCTTTCGACATACAGCCTGTTTTGATTGGCCAACGCGTCATGCTGCGGCCATTATTGGCGACGGATTATGACGCGCTTTATGGCGTGGCTTCCGACCCAGAAATTTGGGCGATGCATCCTTTTCGGGATCGGTACAAAAAGGAAGTGTTTGACGGCTTCTTCGCAGATGCCCTTGCGTCGCAGGGTGCCTTTGCCATTTTGGACAAGGCGACCGATGCCATCATCGGCAGCACGCGCTTTGCCAATTTTGATCCCACAACGGCAGAAATAGAAATTGGCTGGACATTCTTTGCGACCGCATATTGGCGGACGGGTATCAACCGCGAAGTGAAGGCGCTGATGCTGCGCCATATATTCCAATTTGTGCGTGTCATTGTGTTTCAGGTGGGCGCAAATAATTTTCGTTCCCGCACCGCGGTGGAGCGATTGGGCGGGAAATTAGTGCTCGAGCATAAGCGCCATCATGGTGGGCAAGACCATGACTATACAACTTATCATCTGACGCGCGAGGATGTCCTGTCAGGTGCGTTGGCGACCGCTTTGGAGCTCGGGTAAACATGCGCAAGGAAACTGCAATGGAACGGCGTTTCTGGACGTTCTGGCTGTCCGGCATTTTGTTGCTGGCGGCGCAGATCGTTATGAACGTTTGGTTGGTCACCGAAGCCGCGCCATTGGGCATAAGCGACCATCAGGCCGCGGGCAGTGCGGCCCGCGTTGATATCATTCATGCGAGTTGGGTCGCATCGGATGTAATGGATCTCGCCATCTACAGCATGGAATTGGACCTCCTCTTTATCGCGGTTTATGCATGGGGTGCTTTTGCGGGGGGACGGATGTTTGCGGCGTCCTCGCTCCCGATGCTCGCGCGGCTTGGTAAAATCATCAGTGTCGCAGCGGTTGGTTTTGCAATCATCGATTATGCGGAGACCCTTAGCCAGCTTATTCAGGCCGCGTTTACGGGTGGGCATGGTATGTTTTCCGGCGTTGCCGCCACGGCGCGGCCGATAAAATTGATATTGTTTTTGGTGACATTCTTCGGAGTGCTTATCGGCTTGGCCATTCGAAGTTGGAAAAGTCGCAGTACTTGACGCAGAACACTGGAAGTTTCACCATCGCACCCTCATTTCTGTCAGGACCTTAACATGAAAAATTATATATCGATTGCCGCTTTGGCTTTCGCCACGCTTTCCATCCCCAGTCTGGCTATGGCGCAGGATGCTCCATCAAAAGGCGCC
>Ga0315905_10002702_pt1 | contig 18559 bp, 28 predicted proteins | sample LakEriMetagenome_5_FD_203522 | JGI IMG/M metagenome (GOLD analysis project Ga0315905, IMG submission 203522) | Freshwater fungal communities from buoy surface, Lake Erie, Ohio, United States - Buoy 4 MA121 | ecosystem: Environmental > Aquatic > Freshwater > Lake | place: USA: Lake Erie, Ohio... | reverse complement strand
AGGTGCATAGAACGTCTTGTTCTTCTCGGACCACTCCAAACAACCAAATGCCAGGTAGAGGATGTTGTTTCCTGTTTCTTCAATTGAACTGCGAGCGCTCTTCCGCATGCTCTCTGCCAAGCGCTCCAAGCGTTGTGTCAAAAGCAACACTTGCAACGTGCCATTTTTACTAGGAGGCTTCTTGTCTGAAAAGGATAAGTCGTAACTGGGATTAATCCCTTGCGTTTCTGCCCATTTTGCTAGGTTTTTCGTTGCGCTGCTTTTGCCTCTTTGCTCGAATTCTTCTCTTACCTTTGAACGCAACCGATCTTCTGCCTGGGCTAAGGCTGGACTAAATTTCTTGTCATCTGAACTATCTGCATGAATCTGCTGATAGAGGGGATCCTGTTCTCGAGCCCGAACAAGAGCAGCTTTGAATTCTTCCCCTTCAAGCATTTTCTCTTCCTCTTCGGGTGGATCGGGAAGCGGCTTGAGTTCGAGTGTGTAGCCGGAGCATAGATTATTAAGAATGGCCTGAGGGTCACAAGCAACAAAGCGCATCAGCCTTCCCGTTCTCCTGCTCGCGAGAGAAAGGTTGAGAAGGTTGTTTCTGGATGTCAGATCCAGAAGTTTGTTGCGAAACCCCTCAAGGGTGGGCAGAAGATAGCTGTTAACATCCTTTGATGCTCTCGCCATCTGCCGCTGCTCCCCGCCCTTTGTGTTGACTGTACTTTGAGCATAGCACATTCATTAGATTAATTGCCTTATTCGCAGGGGGCACTATTGCATGTTCCTTCGTTCCTTGGCATTGAGATAGACCCTGCGCACGAAGGAAGGCTTGCCTTACCGGCAGGAATTTTGGTTGGTGGCCAGGCATTTTGAGCGGTTTAGAGGTGTCAGCAACCTCTGGTCTTCGGCTCAATGTTGGCGCATCGTTCGCCTTTCGAAAGCGTCGTCAGCCCCCAGGATCCTGCCTCCCACGGTTGCGCCAGGCCTCTGCTGACCAAGCCATCGAATAGTCGCCCGACATGTTCGCGCCTGGAATTACGAGGAGGTCCACCAGACAGGTGGGCGCAAGAGCGTTGCCTCTGTCTGGTGGTAGCCGTTCAAGAAGCCGCCGCCGGCCTTCCCATGCTGCGGCACTCGCGCAAGGGTTCCACGAGCTGGCCGCCGGGGGGTTCGGTTGCCCGAGGGATGCGAATGCAAGGGGATCTGGCCAGCCCTTGCGCGGCGCCGCCTCTGGGTCGGGTCCTCCGCCGTTATGGCCATGGCCCAGGTCCAGGTTCTTCACGATGTGCTCCAGAGCGGGATCCGCTGGCGCGTCACCCTCTATGCCTGCCCAGATGGGGGGTTGCTCGTGCTCTTTGAGAAAAGCGGCAAGGGCGGCCGGCTGTTGCATCAGGAATCTGCCCAATGGAATCGGCTGGCTGGGGGCTTCCTGCTTCCCCGCGAGCGGGTAGCGGGCGGGATGGTGCCCAAAGTTCTGGTGGAGCGCATTGAAGCCATCCTGCGCGGATCGCCCCTGCCGGCCAGGCGCGCTGAGCGGGAGAAGGTGCGCGGGAGGTTGGTGCGGGCCCAGTAGGGGTTTGCCGGGGGGCCTGCAGTCCCCCTACATCTCTCGACCTTGCCACCGGCCCTTGGTGGACAGGCTCCGCCCAGGCCTCTCCATGGTGCGGGGCGGCCTCAAGGATCTGGCCAGGCCCGCTGCGCGGGTCCTTGACCCCGCCCCGCCCTGCTGTCGGGTCCTGCGCTGCGCCCTTCATGGCCCATTCGCACCAGTCCCGCCGCACCTATCTTCAGTCGCTTGGCTCCCAGGCCCTGGTGGATCTCAGCGATTGCTGCTGTTTCCGCTCCCTGCCCCGGCTTGGGGAGCTGGTGGATCAGATCCTCTTTGAGCGGCAGGTGGCTCAGCCGCCGTTGCCATTGGATCCCGAGATCCTGGAGGTGCTGCCCTATTGAGGGCTTTGGGGGCTGCGGCCCCCATACAGGCGACGGCAGGGCCTGGGGGGATCGAGCGGCCGTGGCATTGGCGCCACGGCACCCGGCGACCTGGCCAGGCTGCCACCCCATATGCGGCGCCATCGGCACCTGCAGGCGGCTATGGCGGCGGGAAGGCTGACCTGCTGGAAGATCGGCATCTTTGCCCGCGCCCAGGAACTGTTGAGACAGGGGCACACCTACCTAGACAAGAACGGCGATGGGGTGGCCTGCGAATCGCTGCGGTGAGGCGGTCCGCGTGGGGGAAACCTGCAACAGCACCCCCGCCCCGGCCCCACCGATGCCCACCCCTGCCGATCCGCTGGCCCAGCTGCTGGCGGCCGTGTTGGCCTATCTCCCCCAGCCCCGGGCCTGGCCGCGCCCCCGGCCGCTCAACCGAAGGCACTCAGCACTTCTGGCGTCTTGCTGGTCTTGATCTTTGTCCTCAGCTTGCGGCTGTAACCGAAGGCGGCACCAACCCCAAGCAGGGGGAGAGGCCCTGGGACAGAACTTGTTGACGGACTAACAGGATTGGCAGTGCCTTGCAATGAACTGACTAGCAAACCACCCAAAATGGCATCATCTCGAGCAACAAAAGCTAGGGTATTCATCCCGCTCTCAAAACCTGAACTGAGCGTAAACGAACTAAGGCCAAAAAACCCTGCCGTAGTCGTAATTCCGGTGCTGACACCATTTAACAAAATATCTACGCCGACATCGTCGGCAGCCCAATTGCCGCTTATGCTAGCCGATACTGGATCAAGTCCTGTAAGATCGAACGAAGTCTGAAATGTACGGGATACGAGAGAGGGCTGTCCATTCGAGTCTTGCCAAATCCAGGCCGAAGTAGGTGATGTCCTTAAAACCCAACTAACAAACGGATTTGAGATGGAAACCGCTGAAGCGCCAAAAGCCTCTTTCACAATATAGTGTGGATCAAGAGACCCTAGTGGCAGGGTGTTGCCATTATCATCTACTCCGGTAGCATATAAATCTGGTATTTGGACTTGGGCTATCGCGGTTGAGCTAAGCAAGACAAGCGATGATGCAATTCCTGCAGTAACTCCCGATAACGTGAGTAAATATCTTGGAATGAATGAGGACATTGAAAATAGCCAAGATGAATGATTCCATTACTAACTATGCCTCCGCGAAGAAGCTCGGGCATGATGAAATGCCGATATGTGGCGTGTTTTCTGCAGAGTGCTCCAGAAGCAGCTGCGCAGAGCACCAGATGGGCCGGGCATCCGCCCCCCAGCTCAGGCCCTGCGGAAGGCGGCATCGCCAGGCTGTCCCATGCCTTCCGCCCAACTGGTGAACTGGCGCTTGAAACTTCGTGCAGCACTGCCGATGTTGACCGGCCCAGGGAACCCTGTAGGCAGTTGCGCCCTGCCCATGCCCTCTGACGACCCCCGACATCGGCAACAGGCCGCCGCGCAACGGCAGCGCATCGGAGTGTGGGCTGTGCCTGGGGGGATCCAGCGGCCGTGGGATTGGCGCAAGGGCACCCGACCGCCTGCCGCTTCCACTGCCGCCCCGTTCCCGCCTGCGGCTGGATCCGCCCCGCCCGCCGCGGCCCCTGCTGGCGGCTACAGCGGCCGGAAGCTCACTTGCCGGCAGATCGGCAGCTACGCGAGGGCCCAGGAGCTTCTGAGGGCAGGCCACAGCTACCTCGATCGCAGCGGCGATGGCATTGCCTGTAAGTCGCTGAGATAGGTTTGAGCAGCCCAGGTGATCAGGCGGGATCGATAAAACGCGCCGGGCCCCTCCATGCTCCGCCGCGGGCAAGGGCTTAACGCGAGCTGGCCGGTTGGCCAGCCCTTGCCTGACGCGGCGGCGATGGCGGCGTCCCGTCGCGGCGCCTTTTGGCGTCAGCCGTTCATGTCCTCAAGTTGCTGCGCTTCTGAGCGCGATCCGGTTGCCCTGGTGGAGTCGTGCCAGCGCTCGCTGCTCTGGCTTCTGCGCAGTCACCAGCTGGAGCCCCTGAGGCGCTGCTGGATCGATCACCCCTATGGGGAAGAAGAAATCACCCGGCTGGAGGATGAGCTGCTGCCGGCGATGGAGAGCTTCCTGGCGCGGATCGTAGACGCAGTCTTCCGCGTAGGCGCAGCCTTCTCGAAGAGAAGCGGTTGCGATCGATCAGCAGCGCAGGGAGACCCAAGAGGAGCAGGAGGCTCAGGTTGAGCTCGAGCGAGCGGACATGGCGGCTGCAGGGGCTGAGTCCTTGGCGGTGTTGGTGACTCTTTGAGGCTCCCCCCGGTGGGTGCCGTGGGTGCCCACCGCATCAATGGCAGCGACGTGGCGACCGGGCGGCGGATCGGATGCCGTGATCCGCTCTGTCAGCTGCAGCAGAATGGATCCATGACGATTGCTCCGGCTCCACCGATCGAGCAGCGCCTCTTGGGCATGGCGGCCGCGATTCGTCGGTTGATTCCCGCTGCGGAGGTTCGCTTGTTTGGCTCCAGGGCCCGCGGCGAGGCCGGCCCTGATTCCGATGTCGACCTGTTGATCACGGCTCCGGATGCCTGGCTGGCTAGCCGCGACCGCTTTGCTCTGCTCGCCGATCTCTGGGGCGCGGTAGCCCAGCCTGATCTCTCTGTCGATCTGGTGCTCCACTCCAGCAGCGAGGCCGCCCGCCGGGCGCAGCAGCCCGGATCCCTCGTTCAGGAGGCCATCCGCGAGGGGGTGTTGCTTGATGTCCTCCCTTGAGGCCGAGCGGCTCCTGAGGATTGCCCGCCGCGACCTGCGCATGGCCGGCCGGCTCCTGGATCCGGAGGTTGAGGAGGCGAGATGGGGATGGGCGTTGCAGCAGACCCTCGAGAAAACAGTAAAGGCCTGGTTACGGCATCTCGGCGTCAAGCCTCCCCACAGCCATGACATCTCCCGTCCGCTGGTGCTGTTGGAGCAGGCACATACCTAGAACAATGCAGGTCCCCTCCTGGTTATGGTCATAGAAAGACTCGGCCCGTCTGGGTCAATATAAATTATCTCATACTAGGGAAACCACACTTCAACTAAATTACGTGAAACTTTATTGGCCAGATGCTTTATCTGCAAAACCTCAACATCTTTGCTGCCCGTAGTGGTCTTTACAATATCTGCCGCATCCATAGCGTAGGCTTTGTCGGAATCACGAAAAAATCGTACCTGAATTACCTTTCCCGATTTGAGCCCTTTAACCGAAACATTTTCAATACCTGGTGCAATGAAGCCAGACCTTACGCTCTCCCCTTGCAGTATACGTGCTATTTTTCTGTCTTTTTCATTCTGAATGTGAATATACACCAATGGCTTTTGCGATTCCATGAATGTGTCATATCTATTACTGATTGCGTTTCTTTCAACAACACTCAAGCCTGTTGCGATAGAATCTGCTGACTCTCGATTACTATTCTTCAACAGCATCAACTCAGCAGTGCCTCGATCTCGCAAAAGAGACAACGCAACAGCTTGTGTGGCATTTTTCGGGTAGGCAATTGCAGCCCCTTGCGCATCCATAATGGAAATAGTTCGATTTTCTTGTTCTATGAAACAAATGCTATCACTGCCTTTCAAAAATGCTTGGGCTGGCATAGCATAGAACATTATTGATTTCCTGTCAGGAGTTGAACCTACGACTATGTTTCTCTCTTCAATAGGTTTTAAGTTTAAATCCGTATCATCTTTGGACCAGCCATAGGTTCGCTCAAATACTTGATAGACGCTTAGCTCACCATTAAGTCCACGAGACCAGCGAAACTCAGCGTTACAGACTTGTCGCTGATGTTCATGATCTAGACCCAATGCATGACCAAACTCGTGAATCACAAGTGCTTGCCAATTAGAAGGCATTAAATTGGGCCATCTTTCTGAAAATTTAAAAAAATTCATTGATGCTCTATTTGCAGGGAAGCTTGCGCTTACGCTGTCATTCCCTATGGCAGACCAATAGCCTTTGTCAACGAACCCTATTCTGATATGTGCAACTGCATCTCGGTCAGAATAGCTCCAGAGCCTATATGTGTTCGTTCTTTTATCATATCCAAAGTCTAATTCTATATTGGCGTACTTACCCCACTGCATTGCAGTCTCCGCGATTGCCCTATGGAGCGCAGGAGTCCCTCCATTAAAGGCGACTAATATTCTGTCACCAGGCTGCCATCTGCGAGAGTTAATTAGATAATTTTGCTTTAATGAAGGAATTTTACCTGCGGCACTTTCTTCGTTTTTTCTCTGCTCACGTAAAATTCTTGATAATTCAGGTGGATATGCATCAATCCCTGCCAATGGGTGATCGACGGCGAGAGAGGCTTGCGCGTTGAATAGAGTTGCCATTGCCATGGTATAAGACCAGATCTTCATTGGCTTCTTCATGAGTTGTTCAAGTCAAAGGACTATAGGGGCATTAGCTTAATGGCAATGCGGTTTCGTTACTGGCCTAGGCTGCTTCCCGCATTCAGTCAAGAGTACTGTGGAGCATTCTGTCACGGCCTCAGGTATATACAAAACTTCAAGGCAAAGATGGCAGGGTAGGGATAGTCAGCCCGGCTTGCGCATACAATGATAAGACTTCGACAGACCGAATTCTCGCAGCCTGTTTTTTAGTTTGATAGCTTGCCAGATAGAACTGACGAGCAGGTGAATCTGTTGCTGAATCTTGGTACAAGCGATAGGTTGAAAGCGCGTCTGTGTATTCAGCTTTATATTGCTCAAGCGCCCCTGATGCTATGATGAGGTCTTCTCGCTTCTGTTGATTTGCCAGAGAATCAGGAACACCTCTAATCCTGCTATTGACTGATGATTGTATATTTGCCTTCTGAGCATCAATGGCTACTGCCAACGCGTTAGTGAATTGATTGGGACTTGATGTTTCCGTAAGCGTGAATCTTACATTAACTGGTCCTTTAAGTCCATTGGCTTTGATCCAAGGAAGCTTAGCACCTGGTTGCAATACATCATTCAGCTCACTTTTGCGAACATTAACCAAGGAAATTCCAATTGGTTCGGCAAGGATTGCTGCATTAGTAGCAGGCAGGGCAGGGGCCTCTAAAGTGAGCTTCATGACAACATCACGTCGTGCACAGTTTCTGAATAGAGGGCAGCCAGTCTCAAGAAAGTTGACGTAGGACCAGCTTCTAACTACCGGTTGGAATATCGTATCTCCCGCTAACTTGGATGGCTGTAATGATATGGACGCAAAAAATTTGCTTTTAGCTCGTATGTCAGCAACTTGATTAAGGTCAACTCCGTCAAGCCGCGTTGAACTTATATACAGACAGTTGCCATCAAAGGCATTTGTAAGTTCAGATGCATCCTCCACGGCCGTCACGGCTGTATACGTATTCGCTCGCTTAGCGTTAAGATAGTTGACTATAGCTGACACAGATGATCCGACTAACGTATTGGTGACGGATGCGAGTATGGAAGCAGCGATGGCGGGTAGTGCACTGGTCCCTGTCGCAATCGGTTCGCATGCGGACACCCTTGCCGAAAGTCCAGCACTTTGTGCTGGAGCCGGGATACTTAAAAGAAGAATTGACAAAACTAATTTTTTCATTTTGATGTATCCCGTCATTTTTTATAGTACCCAAAATTCGGATGCACCTCCTGAGACGAGAGGTTTCTTTACACTTTGCTCATTGTGGTCAGCGGAAATGTGCAGCCCAAACGCGTCATCACGCATCTCGACCATAAGCCAGGCAGCGGCGGAGTGCTGGCACGTCAGCAATCCTTCCCATTATCCACTGCTAGACGAGTCTGCTGACAAGCTGGAGAAAAGAAATGGCTCAGGGTCGCTACCTCCATATTCTGAGTCGATTTGGCCAGAGTCGCCAACAGTTTGAGAGAAAAGTGCATGCGGCTGTCCTCTTCGAATGATGCCATCCCCACCCCCACTTCCACGATCAGCTCGGTTAACATCCAGCACCTCGCGCCCGGTCTTGATCCAGCCTGGGCACGGATCTGGTTCCTTGATGCCGCTGCCCTTCCCGTGCGCTCTTGCCGCCTGGTGCATGTTTCCTCTGCCCAGCAAAGGGCGCTGGTGCTCCAGATGCAGTGCGGGGCGGAGTCGCTCTGGATCCTCTGAGCCCCCGCTCTCGCTGAGCTCTGAATGAGCGCCGCTTGCCGCAGGCCCCTCCATGGTCCGCGCCGCGCCAAGGGTCGGGGCCAGGCTCGCCGCCCTTTGATCTCCGGCGCTGATGCGCCGAACGGGGCGGTGGCGAGCCCTTGATCGGCGGCGCGGAACCCTCCGGGGTCCTGCGTTTGCTCGCGCCATGGTTCCCTCCATCCTTCTGGTTCACCGCCACCAGTGGTCTGGCGGCCAATGCACCCGCATCGAGCCGAGGCAAGTCCAGCGTTGGCAGCTGTCGATCGCTGAGTTGGCCGGGTTCTGCGGCTGTCCGCCGGGGGCCCTGCGTTTCTCACGGGTGGGGCCGGTGCATCTGGCCCATGGCGGATCCTGGGCCCGGCTGGAGGCCTTTGATTCGCTGCGCTGGCCCTTCCTGGATGCGCCGGTGATCCATGGGCCAGCGGTGGCGGTTCGGCCGGTTCTTGGCTGCGGTGGTGTTGATCGCCCTGGCCAGGATCTCGATGGCTGCGGGGCTCCCGCTTGGCGGGCTCTGGAACCCTGGGAGGCCGAGAATGCCCTCTGGGCGCTGAGGCGCTATGTCCTTCCCCTGCAGCCCTTGAGCTGCCCGGTGGATCAGTCATTCTTGCGCTCGATCGCTTGGCCGCTGCATTCCGCCTATCTCGATGCGCGGAGGGTTGGCGATGGCGCCACCATGCTTCGCCTCCGGTTGGAGGTGCAGCGCGAGCGGGCGGAGTGGGCCCTGCGTTGGAGCTCAGCCGTCAGCTGATCGGTTCGCGGAAGACGGTCTCGGCCGGATCCATCAGAAACGAGCGGCTGATCAGCGCCTGGATGATCTCGGGAATCGAGCGTCCGCTGGCTGCTTTGCAGAATGCCCCCATGGAGCCATCCAGGCCGCTGGGCCGCGAAAGCACCGCCGTGATGGCGGCCAACATCGGTCGAGAGATGAGGGAGATCCGCGCCGCCCTGGCCGACAGCCGCGGGGACGTTGTCGCCGAACCCCGGATCAAGGCTGGGGCCCAGGCCCACCTGCTCATTTGCAGCCGGGAGCTCCTGCAGAACCTGCTGATCGACACCGCCAGGCGACCAAGGCGAATCGAGCGGTAGCGGGCACTGGGCGCTGCTCAGGCGGCAACACCGGGACAGGACCCCAGCCGGCCCCAGAACCAAGTGCAGGTCTCATCGGGCGCTGAGGGGTGCAGGTCCCCGGAGGCACCACCACTCACGCACAACGGCGTCAGCAGAACGGGTCGGAGCCATGGCAGGAGCGAGCACCACACCAGCACTGCCCCATTCACCTCGGCGCGCGCAAGGGCTGACGCGAGCGCCTGCGGCGCCCTGGCCCGGCCGCTGCGGTGGGGCGTTGGGGCCGGTGTTCCTCGCCTTCCTTCCCATGGCCTCCGCTTCCCTCTGCTGCCCCATCCGCCGCGTGGTGGTCCTGGTGCCTTTCAGCTCCAGCAAGCCCGCCTCAGCCCGCCTCTCCCTGCACTTCGGTAGCCGGGGCCGGGCCGTCCAGAAGCCCCGCCTGATGCCGCTGCGCACCGCCCAAGCGGTGGCCCGCCAGCTCCAGGCTCGCCACATCGGCCTGGTGGCGGTGCTCTGAGGCCGGGGCCTCCCGCCGGGGCTCTTCAGGGGGCTCCGGCGGATGTTCCTTCGGGGGCTCAGGGGCGGTGGGGCTAACGCGGATAGCCAGCTCGAAGCTGCCCTTCCGGCCAAGATTGTGTAGCAGGTCGCACAGTTGGTTCACGGACCCGTAAACCAGGGCTATCTCTGAGAGAGTTGTGCCAAGAACACTTACTGGGACTAGCCTGAATTACCCTTGCCCAGACCTCTTAACCATGGTTCTCGGAAATGGGTGGGTGGGCACCGGTGGTTCTCGGAACCTTCTAATAAGAAGTTAGCCACACCCTAGAGGTAAAATGAAACTCCTCTACTTGTCGAAATAGCTCTAGCGAAACTCATACTTGCGTACATACAGGCTTTGGCCTGGCCAGCTGTGACCGTGTTTGCTCTGTTGTTGTTTCGTAAACCGATAGTCGAAATAATGACCAGACTCAAGGGAGCCGATCTCCCCGGTGGTGTTTCTTTAGACTTTGTGGAAGGCGTGCGTAATGTTGAAGCATTATCCGAGGCTGTTGCAAAGGCTTCACCGGTATCACAGCGAGAGAGAAGCACGCCAATGCTTCCGCTTACTCAGGCTAATTCACGAATGATTACCCTAGGGCTTCAGCCTTCTCCAAGCGGGCTTGACATGAGGCGATATCAAGATTTGTCAGATCAAGATCCAAATGCTGCACTTGCCGCGCTTCGAATGGAAATCGACATAATTGCAAAGAATATGGCGAAGGGATTTAAGATTGAAACTCGTGGAAATGAAACAGCAAGTTCATTGCTTAAGCTTCTTTTGCGTAATCAAGCAATCACACCAGGCCAATATGAGCTTGCACAACAAATTCTTCAGTTATGTAATGCGGCTGTTCATGGGAGAGCTGTTTCACGCGATCAAGCAGATTCAATTATTGATTCCGCAAAAGTATTGGCTAACGACTACCTTGCCTGGCTGAGCTGGGGATTTGATGATGGGTGGTCTCCTGCCAATCGAGTGGATGGCTAACATCGCCATGCACCTGAGCCGCCACCTCAAGGGTTCCTTCTTCGTCGATCAAACATTGCGGCCAGGTGATGGCAAGCGTTATGCGGCCTTGACACCCTCCATATTCATCAAATCTCTGCGATAGCTAGCACAAGCGATGGCAAGAATTCAGAACCCACTGCTGTTTTCAAAGCATTTCGGTGTGGATGAAAAGGAGCTGGCTAACGCTGGGCTCATTGACCCATTCCTCAATGTAGATACTCAGCTATTCATTGACCCGTTGCTGTTGGCTAAGTCTGCCAACCCTATCATTGCTGGAGATGCTTACAAGCACTTTCGCAGTCACTTTTCGAACTTTATTCGTCTACTGTCCATTTCTCAAGCGGAAGGAGACGCCGCATGGAGAGGAGCTAGAAAGCTGCTTGACCTAAGTGAGCCGGCACAAACCGGCCTTGGGTACGGAGGCAGTAGCCGGTCAGGAAGTTCGAGGCCGACGGAAGTCCGAGAAGTCATTATGCGTACTGCAAAAGAGATTATCGACTTAGGAGCCAATGACCCTGAGATGGTTGCATTAATGGGCTTCTTCGAGGAGAATGTTGGGCCAGATACAATAAGCGATTTTACAACACGAGTAATTATTGAAAGCCTGGCTGCAATTACGAGCCATTTCTGCACATCACACGCAATTTCAACATCTAAGTCATCTATAAACAGTGCTTACGATGTGCCATACTTCAAGGGATCACCAGTATTGCTAGTCCCAAAGGATATTGTTCGCGACTTGCCCTTGGCGAACGACTGGTCCGACATCGAAAAGGCAGCCATGCAGAATCAGGCTATTCGTGACCGAGTCAATCAGTATCTTGCAGGGATAGCAACACCTACGATTGCTCAAAGGAAGATGGCTTTGCGAAACGCAGCCCTGGCTTCATCCAAGGAGTTCGAGCATTTCCTTGGTTCCGTAAAGGAGCATGTCGACAACTACGATCCAAATGTAGATGCGCTCGCGTACTACAAGATTCGCGAGATCTTGCGGAGCGACCTGGCCAGTTTTAAGCAGGCGATCGTGCCGGATATTCGTAAGGGACCGGAACAGCTAAAGGAACTTGTGCAAGCCACCATTGATCAGTTCAAGCACCACATTGAAAAGGGGAATCTTTGGGAGGAACTCTGGGATGGAGATAAACCAAAGAAGGAAAGAGCTGCACAGTTAATTTATTTTGCAATAGCCGATTGCTTTTGCAAAGCCAATAACGTCGACGTGTCCCCTGAAGCGAATATGGGCGGTGGCCCGGTCGATTTCAAGTTCTCTGACGGCTACAGCGCGCGTGTCCTCGTTGAAATGAAAAGATCATCCGGGACCGTAAAGCATGGGTATGAGAAACAACTTGAGATTTACAAGGATGCTTCTCGAACTAATTATGGGATCTTTGTTGTAATGGACTTCGGGGACTTGGGCGGAAAACTCAAGGAAATTCAAACAATAAGACAAAGGCGACTTTCCGCTGGTGAACAGGCATCCGAGATTATTGTGATTGATGCACGCAAGAAGGCCTCTGCCAGTAAAAGAGGATGAAGTACGATTATCGTGCCCAGTCACATAGCAACAAGATTCAGCGGGCGGGCGCGCCAAGATTATAGCAAGATTTTCATGATTAATGCCCGCCGTTGATCTTGGCGTTCAGGTAGTAGAACACCTCATTATTCTTAACTCACTCGGCAAGTTCTCTCCTTTCCGCTCCCCCACCAACAAAAAAGCCCCAGCTCTCGCCAGGGCCACAGGTGTCAGAAGCCGTGGAGGTTCACCCCTTCGGAAACCGCAGCTCCCAGAACGCCGCCCCAAGGCTCCAGACCGCTTGGCCGTTGCTCTGCTCATAGACCTGCTGGGCCTTGAGCTGGGCCTCCAGCTCCTGCACCTCAGGTCCGTACTGCCACTGGCGCCGGCCGGCACGGCGGTGCAGCTGGACGCCTCCGGGAAGCAGGTAGCCGCCCTCGCCACCCGGAGGCAGGAGGTGGAGCAGATCCCCCCGCAGATGAGCAAGACGCAGGGTTTCGTGCAGCTCCTTCTGCTCGATGCCCAGTTGATCGAGTAGCAGCTTCACCTCAACGAGCCGGTGGGTGAGATGGCCGATGGCGATCGGGGAGAAGCGCTGGTCATCCGGCCCCAGGGGAGCACCGGCAGCGGCTGGTGGGGCGATGCCCAGAGAGGCCAGCAATGCCAGGGCCTCGGGACTTCCAGGGGCTGGTTCGCTGCCGCCAGCCATGGGCTCCGCTGGTGTTGGCGGGGCCGCGGGGGGAGTGAGAGCGCTTGGGCTGGCGGGATCAGCTGAACCGTTGGAGCCACCGGGATCAGCCGCGGCGGTGGCGGTTGGGAGGGCATCCACTGAGACAGCGGGCGCTGCCGAAAAACCAGGAGTGACAGCGGTGCCAGCCAGACGGCCCCGGTGAGCAGAAGCAGCGAGGGCGCTGAGGCGATGGGAACGAGAGGTGGCCATGGGGATTGCTTGGGGTATGGGGATCAAGGACAGAGCAAGGGCTGGGACAACTTGATGGCGGCTCAGCCGCCGAACAGGTCCTGGGGATCGGGCTGGAGCTCGTGCAGGGCCGCCAGGAGCTCATCGCGGCGGAGCAGTTCGATCGGCGCCGGTAGGGTGGTGCGATCGATCGGGTAGCAGCGCAGCAAGGCGCGCAGCTCCACCACCGACATCTGATCCCAGGGCCAGTCCCAGGAATCGGTGGGGTCTGTGTCGTCGGCGCAGAAGGGGGCGTCTTGCCAGTGACTGGCAGCTGGGGCCGGGGCCGGTGTGGGGCGGCAACGGCGGGGCTGGGTGCAGGCGCAACCGCGGCCGGTGGTGGTGGGAGAACGACGGCCGGCAGGCCTGGGCAGGGCGCCGCAGGGTTCAACGCCGAGCAGGTTCTGGAGCTGGGCCAGCTGATCAAGCAAGGCGCTGATCGTTTGCAGCAGGGAACCGCCGCAGGCAGTTGCTTTGGTGGTGGTGGTGCATGCGTTCATGGCGTTGCAGCGAGGGGTCGGGTTGTTCGACGCGGTGTTGGTGCAGCCGGTGGGGTTTGGATAGGAGCGAGTCATCAGACGACCACCTGGTAGACGACGGCTCCCTCGTGGAGCTTTCCGGCGCTCTTGGGGCAGTAGGCCTCCCATTCGCTGGCGAAGGGATAGGGCTCAATGCCTGTGGTGTCCTGCAGGTCGACCTTCATGCCGTCCAGGCCCGTGGCGGTCACGATGTGGACGTTCTGGGCGGCCTTGCTGCAGAAGTTCAGCCCGGCTTCTGAGTAGGCGTTGCTGCCCACCAGCGAGGCGTTGCGGGCGTGGTAGTCGCCGATCGCCGTGGCGTGCATGTGGCCAAACAGCGTGTAGTCCACCGTGATGCCGCGCGCGGCGTACTTGCCGGTGATCTCCTGCACGCTCTTTTGCACATTCGCCCCCACCTGGTGGCCGTGCAGGCAGAGGAAGGTGCGGCCCATCACCTCGAACAGCAGCTCGTTGGCCTGGAAACCGCAGAAGGCGATCCCATCGACCCCTTCAAAGCCGCGGCGGAGGATCGCGTAGATCATCAAGTCGTAGCTGTCGGTGGCCAGCTCATCGCTCCAGCCCAGCTCGGGCTTGACGCGGCTCTCGTTGCCGGTGATGCCATAGACCTCCAGCTCGAACTCGCTGCGCAGATCCAATAGGAACGCCCGCAGGATGTCGACCGCCAGCAAGGTGGCCTTGGAGCGGTTGGTGGCGTTGCTTAGCAGCTCATCAAGGCGCCGGTCTGAGTTGAGGAAATCGCCCAGGCAGGCGATCACCACCTTGGCGGCGCCGTAGGAGCGGCCCAGCTGCTTGACGCGGCCGGCCAACTTGGCCAGCCGGGCAGCGGCGACGGTGAAGTCGTAGCGGTTGGAGGGCAGCTCGACCCGCTCGTTGAAGTGCAGATCGGAGAGCTGCACCACCAACACCGCCTCGCCACCGGTGGGCGCTTCGCTCAGGAGGAGGTCCTGGGTGAACCCCCGCTCATCGAGCAGGGCGGCCAGCTCACGGGCGTAGGCGGCGGCGGCGTTCTCGACGCGGGCGTGCTCGCGGAACGCCTTGCGCTCGATCCGGTTGGTATCGAGCAGGGCCTGGCGGTGTTTGGCCAGGCGGACGTTGAAGCTGAGCAGCTCCTGGTCGGGTTCGTGCGGGGCTTGGCGGCTGGTTGCAGGGTTGGTGGCGGCGCCGTTGGTGCAGGGCCGTTGGCGGCCGGCGCGGCGGCGCCTGGGTTGGGAGGGCAGCCGCAGATCAGGGCGGTGCACCGCCCGTGGAGCTGTGGTGGAAGCCATGCTGGATTGCAGGTGCGAAAGGCTACCCAAAGCCTGTACGGCTTCGTACATGCATGGCGTCAGGGTCAGCGGCGACGGCCCTACGGCTCGGCTTCTCCAGATCCTGACGGCTGCGCTCGCCTCACTCCCCTTCCTCCTCCAGCGGCACCGGCCGCAACCCGCAGGCCTGGCGCACCTCCAGCCACTCCGGTAGCTCGATGCCCAGCAAGGCTGCGATCTCGCCATCGGCCAGGCCCAAGGCCACCGGCCGGCGGGCCTTCATCCACAGCTCACGCATCCGGTGGGTGATCCGCAGCAGGAAGCCCGTGTCGCGCAGGTGGTGCAGCAGCTCGCCTTTGACCTTGGGGACGACGTAGCTGGAGGGGCGGTGGCCGAGCGAGGCGTCAAAACCCAGGGCTGCTTTGCACAGGCCCTCGTAGGCGGCACCGAGCAGATCGTCGTAGGGGATGCCGTGGCGGTTGGCAAAGCGGCGGGCCTGCTGTTTCGCCAGGTTGAGGTGGGACTCCGCGAACTGGCGCTGTTCCGGGCTCAGTTGGCGGGGGCCGTTGCGGTGCCTAGGTCCCGGTGCTGTGGCTCCTGGCGTGGCTCCTGGTGCTCTGCGGCCATGGGAGCTGCAGCGGGGTGTCCGGGGGGCGGTGGGCGAATGCAGCGCCATGGACCGATTGCAGGTCAGACAGGCTAGTCAGAGCGTTCCATCACCCCCAGCAGGTGGGACACGGGCACGAGGGGATTAGGCGCAGCCGTAGCCCGCTGGCCATGGCTGGCTTGCAGCGTTGCCGCCACCGTTAGCTGACGGGGCAACTGCAGCAGCAGCGCCAATAGAACGCCCGCTGTCAGGGGCCAGGGCATCTCCTTGCGCATCGCGCCAACGGCAGGGCGGTAGAGGGTTCCTGAGCCGCTTCTCTTGGCCTTCCGACCTGTTGCAACTGATACAACAGGCGGGCGCTGTGTCAGCGGATAAGCAACAACGGGCGGCTTTGAATCGAAAATCAATTGAAAGATTCAGCGTCTTTCTGCTCCCTGCCGATCCGTAAGAAGCCGCACCAGCACTAGGTGATGCCCCCAAATGTGGCCCTGCCAATCCCACAGCTGTGGCATGGCCTGATCACAGCCGTGATCAGCGCTGAGGTCGCCACGGGCCGTTCGGATCGCTGAACTGTTCGCCAAGTAACAGTTGGAGCCGACACTCCAATGCCTCACACCGTTCTGATCACCACCCACCCCGGCGCTGCCCTGGCCAAAGCCTGCATGCGAGGTAGCTGGGTCCCACTCCCCCTACCCGAACACCTGCGCCAAAACCTCTCCCACCTCGTCATCCTTCCCCCCGCTGCTACCGCCATCGAGGTGGTGGGCCGGATCTGGACCCTCCAATGCATCGGCACGCTCGATGACCGCCTCGACTGGCTGCCGTTGCTCGACGGCTGTCGCCGTCTGCGCCATCCCATTCCTCTTGGCGGTGGCCCCCTGCTGGACGCCTGGCTCCCTCGCCACGGCCTGCAGTGGCGCCAGTTGCCGTTGCACGAGCTGCTGATCGCCGAATCGGTGGCGGCGCTACTCAGCGAACGGGCGGCTCAAGGATGGGTCGATAGCGACGATCCAGCTCCTGGCGCGTCACCAGGCCATGGCTCAGGCACCATCCCACCGCCTGGGCCCGATCCCGCACACCGATCCGCTGATAGGCCTGGCTGAGGTAGCGGCGCACCGAATCACAGCGGATGCCGTAGTCGCGGGCGATCTCAATGGCGTTGTAGCCCTGGGCCACCAGCTGCAGCATCGAGCGCTCCCGCTCACCCAGCTGCTCCGCCAATCTGATTGGCCCTTGGGGCTGCAACTCCTTGACCAGCAACCCCACGTAGTGGGGATCGAGGTTGGCATCGAGTCCCGGGCCGTCTTGTACGGCCCGCTCCATCGCCGCCGTCAGCCTTGGGCCGTCAAAGGTCTCCAGCCGCTGAACCGCCTGCACACCGGCCCTGAGATAGGCGAGCAGCCGCTCGCGATCGAGCTGATCCTCCAGATAGAACACCACCCGCAAGGGCACGGTGCCCAGCTGCTGGCGCAGGCCGCCGATCAGATCGAGGGCACTGCCATCGGGCAGGTCATCAGTGGCCAGGAGCAGCACCGGCTCGGAGTTGGTGGTCAAACTCCTCAGAAGCCTGGCCACGCTGCGGCCTTGAAACCGCGCTCCCGGATGGAGGGCCAGCACCGCCGCCAGGAAGAGGGCACTACCGCTGCAAACTGCCAACTGCCAGCGAGCCAAGGGTTCTGCCACTGGCGGTAGATCAATCGGGCCATCCGGGCTTGTGGGGGGCTGGTGCAAGGCAGGACAGAAAATTGCCCGATGGTCTAGCGGCTGATCTGATGCAGCTGTGAGCGGAATTGGTGTCTTATTTGACTGCGAATGATTGGGGTTTTAGCTCTGCGGGAGCTGTCTTCTACACGGGCCAGAAGGCCAGCGGTGCCAGTTGCTCATGCTGTAGTAAGGCTGTCATTGCAGGCCTTGACTTGGTGGCTGCCTGTACCACCCTCAACGGCCCAGCCCCCTGCCACGAGATCTTACTTGTTTGTGAATTGGGCCGTCAGGCCGCAGTGAATGGGTTGAGCAAGGGCACCTCAAAACGGCTGAAGTCGGCCACGTTGCGCGTCACCACGGTGAGGTGATGCACCTTGGCGATGGCAGCGATCATCGCGTCCTCATAGAGGGTTTCGGACTGTCGATGCATCAACTGGGCCCAACAGCGAAAGGCAGGGCCATCCATGGTGAGAATGTTGAAGGTGTCACTCACCTGATCCAGCCACAGCGTGATCTCGGCTGCCTTGGCAGGATCCTGTTCGCGGGTGAGTTCGATCCCCGATTGGATCTCACCGATGGTGACACTGGCGAGATGAAGATCGGCATCGTCGACGCTCTTGAGCCAGGCGAGTACGGCGCCATGGGGACGCGGCCTGCGCAGTTCGGACACCACGTTGGTGTCGAGCAGAAAGGCCATGGGCTAAAGAGCCGCCACGGGCCGCCGGCGCGCTCCGCCTCGCGGAGGCACCAGGGCCTCGCTGCGAGCCTCGGAGGCCAGCAACAGGTCTTTGAGGTTGGGCCTTGCGGCTGCCTGGAGACGATGCCACTGCTCGATCGGTACCAAAACAGCAGCTTCCGTGCCACGGCGCGAGACCACCTGGGGGCCTTCCCGCTGGCAGGCATCCAACAGTTCACTGAAGCGCGCCTTGGCGTGCTGCACGGGCCAGACCGCCATGCCGCCCTCCTGTCTGACTAGTTGTCTGACCAGTCTATAGGGCAAAGGCCGCGTGATTCCGGCAGCGCAGCGTTGCGGCAGTTCCCAGGCGCAGCCCGATCACTTGCGGTGGTGGGCCCTGTTCATCCAACAGGCTGAGAGAGCTGGCCTCGCGCAGACACAGGTCTCTGCGGTTGGTACATCGGTTTGATGCCCGGCGGCCCCACTGGGCGAACGCCCTTCTTTGCGTTGGGCCTTCAGACCCCGATCGGCAGCTTGCCCTTGACAGGCTCGGCTAGGAGTTTGCGGAAAAACCGCCTGAGAAGGCGCGTTTTCCCCTCCTGAGAGCTGATCGCGCTCCGTCCGGGCTTGTTGCCAGGGTTTCAGCGGCTTGGAACGCCCGAT
>Ga0315905_10002701_pt1 | contig 18563 bp, 11 predicted proteins | sample LakEriMetagenome_5_FD_203522 | JGI IMG/M metagenome (GOLD analysis project Ga0315905, IMG submission 203522) | Freshwater fungal communities from buoy surface, Lake Erie, Ohio, United States - Buoy 4 MA121 | ecosystem: Environmental > Aquatic > Freshwater > Lake | place: USA: Lake Erie, Ohio... | reverse complement strand
AAGTAACTGTATACTGACGTTCTGAGAATTTGTGCCGATGAGGAAAGAGGGCGTGTTAGGGCGTATTAGAGGCGTATTAGATGCGTATTCGAGGCGTAATAGGGCGTATTAGAGGCGTATTAGAGGCGTATAAGAGGCGTACTAGAGGTGTATTAGAGGCGTATTAGAGGCGTATTCGAGGCGTATTAGAGGCGTATTAGGGCTGACGTTCTGAGAATTTGTGCCGATGAGGAAGGAGGCGTCGAATTTCTGCCGCGCCTCCTGCTCCTCAAGCACCTGCTGCATGGCCTCTACGCACCTGTTTAGGTTGCAGAGTTTAGGGTGCAGGGCTTCGGGTGTAGGGATTCAGGTGCAGGGATTAGGGTTTAGGGTTTAGGGTTTAGGGTTTAGGGTTTAGGGTTTAGGGTTTAGGGTTTCCTTCTCCCCCATGTCCTTATATGGCCTTGACGTACCTGTTGGCGGGCAGGCGGGCGGATGATAGGAGCTGCATCAGCACGGGGAAAAAGCTCTCGAGTTTGCTGTGGAGCGCGGTGAACATGTGCTCCTGCTCGGAGACGTGCTGCTTGTAGGGTCCGGGTCGATTGTTGGCGAGCATCGAGGTCACGCTGCTGCACTGCACCCGGAAGCGCGCGTCGCTCCCAGCCGGCGACGACAGCGCCCATCCAGACGCGCGCACGGGCTCGATGCACGTTACCTTGCTGAGCGGGATGCGCAGCAGCGGCAGATCCGGCGGCTCGGGCTCAAACACAAGAGACGCGGTGCAGACGCGCAGGCGGCCCTTGACGTGGGGCAGGGGGTGGTGCTCTGCGGGGCTCGGAGGCGTGTGCGAGACTGCCACGTCCAGCAGGAACTTTTCGCCCGTTTCGAGCTGCGCAGAGCAGACAAACGCCCGTAGGCCGTTTAAGCCCACGCATATCACGCGTACACGAAGCATGTCGGAATCGCTCGCCGTAACTCTCTCGCTCTCAGTCTGTCTGCCCCTGTCTCGCTCTTCTCTCTCTCTCTCTCTCTCTCTCTCTCTCAATCTCTATCTCTCTCTCTCTCTCTCCCTTCCTCCCTCCCTCTCTCTATCTACTCTCTCACGCTCTCTCTCGCTCGCTTTCTCTCTCCAATATTTCTCTCTCGTACGAGATCGTGTGCATGTACATGAGTAAGGGAGTGGGGCAGGGAGCGATTCCTGCGACCCACACCTGCAGCACGTTGAAGCGCGTTCCTCGGCGCTGCCCCGCAAGCATCCTTCAGGTTCGTGGCACATGTTCGTGCAATATTGTCAGTGTGGGCCGACTCAGGCCCCTGCCGTCGGGGGCCAGACAGGCCGGGTTCGTGCCGAGTGCAGTCCGACGCGCGACCTGCACCTGCACGAGTCTGCGTGTCATGGCTGAGAAGCCAGACGCGTACGAGTGGGAAATTCCCGACAGCTGGGGTAAGCGCGTGTGGTGCGCCCTGCGGTTCGAATCGCCGAATGGTTTTCCTGGCGGGTGCGGGCGCGCCTATGGCGCTTGCGTCTTCTCGCGGCGCGCACGGCTCCCTGTCTGTGTGTCCTAGCTCCATCTGTGCATGTGCTGTCTGGCGCGAGAGACTGAATGTGGTTCTCACGCAGGGAACCGGCCGCCGCCGCTGTGCGGGCACACGCTGTCGGTCCTGGACCGCACGGCCTACCTGATTGGAGGATGCGGGCCGATGGGCGGAGAGCCGCAAGTGTTCGACCACGTCTATGCACTCGGTCGTTCCCCCGCGGCCTGCATGCGCAGATTGCGTGCCCGTCCACCCCGTCGCTAATTTTTCGTTCTGCTCTCCACACAGATCTGGTGACGTGGAAGTGGTCGAAACTGGATCCATGTCTCCCTCATGAGCGAATCCGCGTGCACAGCCCGCAGGTGCAATCTGAGCTTAGAGAACAGCGCACAAACACTCTAATGCGTTTGCGAGCTTCACGCGAGCTTTCCAGAATTTCGCGCACGCCGTGCGTCACATTCAATCATACGGCTGTTCTTTTCCTGTACGTCATCGCCTCCGCATTGCCCCTCGGTCTCGCCCCGATGGATCCGAGCCTTCCTGGCCAATACCAACCTTTTCTAGGCATGTACTATCAAGACCATCGTGGCTAGAGGTGTATTTTTTTTGTTCATAAGGCTCTCTTTGATTCTGATGCTCAGGTGCAGGATATGATTAATGTCATGAAAATGCTCGGACTCGGCGGCGGGAAACCTCAGCTGAGCCACACGGAGGCTGAACCCGAGACTGCTGACTCGTTAAAGGTAACGAAGAGTACGGCGCCATCTTTACCCCCGCAGGTGTGTGCGTGCCGACATGTGTGTGCGCGCATGCTTTTGTTTCATCATCCATTGCCCATCTGAGACGAATCAGATGCTGCTGATTGTTAGCATGCATTTACATGACGGGGGCATGCATACTTAAAAAGCTGCATTGCCATGGGCGATCCGATCTCATTGCACGTGTGTGGCCATTCCACGGGGACTGCCTGTGTCCCGATAATTGATTGGCTTCACAACTAGCAGGCGCGATGGAAGCACAGCACGTGTGCCGTTGGTCCGGATCACCTGCTTATGTTTGGAGGTGATACTGTCGTTCTTTTCATTTCCCCCCGCTCATGTAGTAGACGTGCTTGGATTCACGCACACGTTGCAATCAAAGAAACGCCGCCAGCTGTGTGGGTTTCGTGCCATACTCTCGCACAAACCTGTCCGTCGCCCTGTTTTCAGAAGACCTCAGCCTGCGCCTTTTTGCCTATGTTGATGGCCTACATTTGTATCTTCAGGAATCGGCACCGACGACAATTCGACAAGGCTCGGCGATCTATGGCTATTAGACCTCACAGAGTTCTCTTCAACTGAAAGTTCGGCGTCCAGACATCCGGAGAGCGCCAATCCTCTAAAGAAGGGTGAGGGTGGTGAAGAGGGAATTTCACCAATGCATCAACGGTCGAATTCTCTGGTGGCTTCCTCCACAGAGTCTCCCCAAGAAGGACCAGACTCGTTTGTAGACAGGGATGAGCGACGCCCAATATGGTATGTCAGTACTAGTAGGTCTATTTTACTCCTCAATAGGTCTATTTATAGGTCTCTTTTGACACGTGGTGCATTTCTGATAGGATTCGACCACGAACTGAGGTTCAAGGGGCGCCGAGCCCCAGAAGTCATACCTCACTGGTGTTTCATAAAAACAAGGCCTGGGTTTTTGGTGGTTACGGTGGCGATCGGCAGGCGCGGATGCATCTAGGGGACCTTGTTTGTCTGCATGCGCATGACGAGCGCGCCAGTCTGTGGGCACAGGTGAACCTCTTTGCTATCGGCTGTGTCTTGAGTGCTGGTATTCTGGAAAGTGAGGGATAAGTGGCAGGCAAACTGATTGACTGACTGACAATTGCCATCTTTGCGTCTGGCTCTCGCTCTCTCGCTCGCTCGCTCTGACGCTAGTCTCGGATATCTGCACGTTAAAACTAGATGCATGCGCAAGCACATCCGCACCCTCCCTTGCTCGCAAACATTGATATCATTTCATGGGCATATCACGGTCACGCATGATCTGCAGGATGAGCTGCTTCAGTGGTCTCGTCCCGAGGTATACGGAACGCCTCCTAAACCAAGAAGCGGGCACAATGCTTGCACGGTTGAAAGTGTCATGATCGTATCTGGCGGACGTGATCATCACGGACTGCTTTCCGACGCACACGTCTTCGATTTCCAAAGCGACACATGGTCATCCCTCAGGGATGCTCTGACAATGCAGGTGTGTGCAAGCATGCGTGTGTGCACATGTGCGCGTCTGTTTATACATACTGTAAACACACGGACTTGGAAGGTGGAGTTCAGAACATGGAACAAAAAAGGCATGTGCACGCACACTCAAATACACGCACAGGTACAAGAGGTTGCGGCCTTGGACAGCGAGAGTTCGGCCGATGCTGACTCTGACAATGAAAAGCCCCTTGCTGCCAAGGAGCCTCCGCGCCCGCACTCAGCACGTCCTCATACCAAAGCCTCGACTCATTCTTCTTTTCGACTGTCGACCACACGCTCGGGGGTATCTGGAATGGATGAAACCGAGGAGGCGGAATTGCCATTGAAGGTGTCAGCAAACACCTACTCAAATTAGTGGCGTGTTTGCAATGTATGCATTTCTCTACACATACACTCGCCCACGTGCATGCACACGCAGCCTCACAGTCACCATGTGCACGCTTTTGTGCCATGTCGACAGGTGTGCAACCACGTGGCGTCAGCGCTCGATTCCGTGCCGTCGTTCAAATTTTTCATGTTTGGGGGACAAACGTGCGGCAAGTCGGAGGAAGAGGTGTCAAAGTGGCGGTATTCTTCCAAAATTCTTATCATGGATTGCAGCACAAGACTTTGGATCAATCTTGATATCGGCGGTTCTCAACAGCCTGGTCCACGAGAGGACTCTGCGTGGGCTTATGACCCCAAATCGGCGCGTCTCATCCTCTATGGTGGGTGGTCGGACGAATGGCTAAGGTAACTAGTGCGTGCAACAGTAATGTTTTTTTGGGTTTGTTTGTGTAATGCTCTGCCTTGGGTCTGGCTGGACGCCTTTGCAGTGTGCGGGGGGCTTCCCTTTATGAACCTTTTGACTGCTTGGGAGATTTATTTGACACATTTGCATTCCGCAGCGACTTGTATAATCTCGACGTCTCTAGCATTGTTGGTCCCCCTTACGCAGTGCAGAGTGTAGAGCCAGCGAACGGTCCTGTAACAGGTCTGTGTTTTTATGTGAGGGAGGGAAGAACGAGGGTTCGAGTATATGCGAGTGAGAGTGAAGAGCAAGGATTCGTGTTTGTTTCACCAGCAGTGTATGCGCTTTGTATGTGCGAGATCAAGCACAAGATCGACTATATACAACGATGTATGGGATATACAGCTGTGTATACGTCTGTACGACAATTGCGCACACAAATGAATGGGCAAGCGTAAATGCCTTGCAGACAGATAAGTTTGACATGCTTCAGTCTTGCTTCTGTGCATTTAGCTGTGTAAACGCACAGCATGACGAACTCGCAGCTGGTAAAGCATGACCAGCTCGCAGAAGGCGAGATTGCTAGCGAGAGAAAGGGAGGGAGAGAGAGAAAGCGAGAGAGAAGAAGAGAGAGCGCGCGCACTTGCGTGTGTGTGCTCGAGCGAGCCTGAGACAGCAAGCGAGAGAGTAAGAAAGTGAGACAGCAAGACAACGAGAGAGAATGAGGAAGTGAACAGAAGTGAACAGTTCATCACAGAGTTCTTGCACAAACGTAGACATCTGCGCGTAGAAAAGCAACATATGATTGTGCTTGTTGATTTACAGGCAACACGTTGATGACTATCAGAGGCCTCAACTTCAACCTCCATGGACAGTGTGATGTCAAGGTCAAGTTTGTCAGTAGTCAGAGGGAGGAAATCGTCGATGCGGAGCTCATTTCTGCCTTTGAAATCTCAGCACGCTCACCATCGTGGGAAGCCACTGGTGCGGACGAAGTGGACGTGCGGGTATCCCTTGCTGGGGAAGCTTTTACTGTGAACAAAGTGAAGTGGGGATTTTACATCAACACCATGCCTGAAAACTGTATTGCCTACGGGCCAGGAGTTATATCGCCGTGTTACTGGGGTATTCCCGCCATATTCCGTATCCAGGCGCGTGACAGTACAGGAAGCAATCGGACGTCTGGATTGGATCCCTTTGAAGTCCAGGTGAGGCGGCGGGTGCCGGAGCCTGAACATCCTGATGACAAATATGATGCGGATGGAAAAGCAATTGAGTTTGAACATCTCGAATCGCAGATCGTAGATAATGGCGATGGGTCTTATGAAGTCACTTACGTGCCTTTGGTTCCTGATAGCGAATATATTATAGATGTGCTGTTTGAAGGGACTCCAATAAGAGGAAGTCCGTGGTCAACAACGACAATAGACCCATGGACGCATAGCGTCAAAGCCTTAGCTCTCTCCCATGCACCTCGCGACTTGGACAAAGTTGAGCACGTGTTGCAGGGGTCAAAGCTAGTTTTGTTTGGCGGATCCTCTAACACTGTTTCTATTCTGGACCTGAATGCGTTCCGCTGGGACGCACCGGCGGTTTTGAATCCGCCCAAGTCACAATTTGGGCATTCAATGCTAAATCTGGATCATGAAAAAAGTATGATACTGCACGGGAACCACACGCCTATAGATGGTGTGGAGCAGGGCTACTGCAAAGATGTCCACGTAGTCTCGGGTGATAAGACAGGCTGGCGATGGACAAAAGCCAAGTTACATGCCGCATCTGACATACCCTCGTTGCGAACAAATGCTGCGGCTTGTTTGCTGCCAGGCGCCACTCGCAGGGTTTTCGTGAACGGTGGACTCGACCACTCTGGTACGCTGGTGGACGATTCGTACATTTTGAAATCGCAGAACCTTGATAAGATTGAGTGGTGCAAACTTAAGAATGTTTTGAGCCCTGAAGAGACAGCACATAACCTGCTAAGGTCGCAGCAAACTATGCACGACATGACGAGCACCAGCGCAGTATTCGCAATGAGAGTGGCCCAGCAGCAAGATCATGATAAAGTGTTAGGATTGCCAGGGTGTCGTCAGAAGCACCAGGTACAAATTTGAATGTTTTTTAGTTTTTTTTCGGGGTGTCTGCGTATGTATGCTGAAATGGTTAGTGCCAGGTGTTCGCCTTGGATAAGGACTCTGTCGTCATGTTCGGCGGTGTTCCCTTCTCCTCCGACTTGATAATGGGGCAAATCATAGAAAAGGAGGGAATTGTCGAGTGGCGGACTATGGCAGGCGCCGGAAAGGTGCGCCCCAGGAGAGACTTCGGCTCATACGTGCACGAGGGCAAAATCTTTATCTATGGTGGAACGGATCAGAATGGCGTAAATTTTGATGACATTTACATGCTCGATACGAGGGTCGAAGAGGATAAATGGAAGTGGGCATGTCTCTATGCATCGGATTATACGTGGATATCCCGGGATCGGATCCGCTCGCTTGGTGTGCTGAATAAGGAGAAGCTTGTACTTCTACTGAGCGCTAAGGCGGGATCACCATGTGAGGAAATCCATGTGCTCAAGTACGACGAGCTTTTAGAATCGACGACAGTCAACGGGAAAATGGCGATGCAAATGGTCGATGAACTATCCACGGTGCAGCAATTTTTGAAAACCGAGCGCGACATTTTAAATCAGGAGATTCCGTCCAACGTAATGGATGCTCAAAACGGCGGAAAACAGGATGCAGATGAGGAAGAGCTTCGCAGCAAAATTGCATGGGACATCTTTGGGTCCTTGTACCGTGTTGAAGAACACAAGAATGAAGTTAGCTTGACGCTAGACATTCTGCAAGAGGTCTTAGTCGTTCTTCGCAAGCAAGGCTCAAAGCTTGAGCGTCTTGGCGTTGATCTCTCAGAATGCCAGGACATGTGGAACGAAATCCAAAAACTGGCTCCAAGAATCACCGAAAAAACTCAATGGTTGCGAACTATCGAGACAGTGAAGTTGCGAGAAGAGATTTCGAACATTGAGAATAAGGTGCAGAGCTACGTGATCTCACTCAAAAAGCGATCGTCGTTTGTCTTTGTGATGAATGCTGAGAGCTCATTCCAGGATATTGCTGAAGTCTACGAGGAGTTTCAGGCAATGACTGACGATGCAGAAACACTGGGATTTGAGGCTACAGTATTTGGGTTCCCCGAACAAATGGAGAAATCTCTTGCAATGCTGCGAAATCTTGGAGATAGCCTGAAAGTCGTGCGACAGATGTGGTGCTTCATTTCTCTGTACGAGTCGTATGTGCGCTCGTGGGGTCATGTCAAGTGGCACGAGTTGGATTGTTCTGCAGCCACTGAGCACTTCAAGAGTCTCTTGGACCTCTTACTGGATCTCGTGAGTCGCAATCCCGCGGCAAAGGATTGGGAGTTGTACCAAGAGTTACGCGTAAATATGCAGAACCTGCTCACAACATTTGAAATCTTGTTCGGTATGCAGCAAGAGTGTATCCGCGACCGGCATTGGGATATACTGAAAACCCTTGTTGACGTCCGAAGTCTCAACTACAAAGATGAGCACTTCATGTTCCAAAATCTGCTGGCGATGGACCTTCATCTCCACGAAAAAGACATCCATGACTTGCTTTCTCGCGCACAATCTGAGCATGAAATGGAGAATCATCTCGCAAGCATTGACATCACCTGGTCCGAAGCTGCGTTCAATTATGATCACATCGAGGCACTAAAGTAAGTTTTGTCTCTAATTTCTTTTTGCTGCCAGAATGCTCGTCGGTATGATCTTTTCATATGCAGTGTGAATCTCATTTTGAAAACTTGGCAGTTCTGTCGTCCTCTCATTGGAGCCCAATCTGATGGACAAGCTCGAGACACATCGCGTCCAAATTTCAATCATGATGAACTCCAAGTATCTCGATGCTGTGTTACGGACGGAGCCCGAACGTGGAATCGTTACGTTTGAGGTCGAAGTTCGTCACTGGGAGTCTGAGCTGTCCTTGGTAGCAGAGGCAGTTCAACTACTCGAAGAGGTTCAAGACAAATGGAAGAATTTGTCCATTTTTTTCCTGCACAAACGAGACGTGCCCAAAGCCTTGCCCGAGGCCACCGAAAAATTCAAATTCTTAGACAACAAGATTCGGGCCTTTTTAACAGGTTTGAGCAAGGTGAAAAGGGTGATAGCAGCGAACCACCAAGACGAGGTGCTGACGTTGCAGCTCGAGATCTTTCTAGAAGAGCTAGAGGAAGGAGAAAATGCTCTGATGTCGTATGCGCAAAAAAAGCGCAAGACGTTTCCACCATTTTTTTTCATGTCTCTTGCTCAGGTGCTAGCAACCCTGGGCAACGAGGTTAGCCCAGAGCTTACAGAGATTGACTTCAAGAGAGTACGCTCGAGCATTTCGCACGTCAATGTATACCCATCCGGTGCCGCTAGCAACGCAATTTCTTGGGTATCAAGCGAGGGCTCAGAGACCGTTGAATTTATTAGCGAGGTTGTCTTAGATAGCGGAGTGATCGACAATTTCAAGGGAATTCTGGTGGAAGTGGAAAATACTTTACATGCGCTCCTCGGCAAAGCTGTCGAAGAGGTACCAGTCGCTGCAGACACATCATGGTTCCTGGAATATCCTAATCAAGTGGCCCTGTGCGCTTTGCGTATCCACTTCTATAGTTCAATGGAACTGGAGTTGGCGAAATTGGCTGGTGGATTTGGGAACAAAGACGCAATTGCAATCTTCTGCAAATCTCTGGACTCGAGTCGTGTCGACTACTTACAACCGTTGATCTCACAACAATCCCTCAAAAGCAACAAACGTATGGTTCTTCAGAATGCTTTTCTGTTACACATACACCTATGTGACACGGCTGATTATTTCAATCAGACCGACATGACAGATGGAGTAGACAGCTTTGCGTGGCACTTTCACATCCGTGTGCAGTGGCGGCTTGACCTTCATGATAAAGCAAATGCCTTCGGAGAACTGCAAGGGGAGCAAGCTTCAGGTTTTTCTGGAATCATTCAGCCCAACTCTTCCTCTTCGAATCCCCGCGAGATCGCTTATCATGATTGTGTTCTGCAGTGCGGTGATCGCAGCTACAGATATTTACACGACTACCTTGGACCTGTCGAGAGTTCTGTTATCACGATGCCCACGTCGCGTGCGTTCTGCAATGCCCTGCGGGCAGTTACGGCATATCGCGGTTGCTTGGTGTTGAGCGAGGGTAACGCTGGTAAAACTGAGACAATTGGGGAGCTAGCTGCACTCGCCGGTGCGCATCTGGAAGTGGTGCAGTGCTCACCGCAGACGGACGCCGAGTGCATGGTGAACATTTTTGCGGGTCTAGCCTCCAACCGTGCATGGGGCTGTTTGCGCAACTTTCACGTGCTCCAGGCAGATGTTGTGGCAGTGTGCGCTACCTTCTGCAAAAGTGTGCTGCTAGCGCTTGCAGAGTATAGAACGAGGTGTACATTCGGCCACATCGAAGATATTCCTCTGGATTCGGCTATGGGCTTCTTTGTCTTGTGGCCGTCGACCATCAATTCCCTTGTAAACTGCCCCAACACTCTCCATCCGTCGATGAAGTTGCAGATGCGACCACTAGTCATCAGCGAACCAGATATGCAAGTTATTTTGCGCAATTGGCTAATGGCTCGGGGATTTAAATCGGCAGACGAGCTCGGCGTCAAGATCTCCCATGTAGCAGCGTTTGGAAGAGTCGTCTTGAAGGGCCTGCATCAGCCAGTCGATTGGAGTTTACGTGTCTTTAAGCGCATCACAAATTTGTGCTATTATTATCGGACCGAAGGCAAATGGGGCGAGAGTGAGGAGGACGAACTTGCTTTGTTTCAACGTGAGATTATCCTGCACTTTGATGCACTGCTCGACAAGGATTCCCGCCTTATTTTTCATGATTTTGTCGCCGACGTATTTGACAAAGAGAGGGTCAAGGTGAAGCAGGTCAACGATCAATCCTCAAGGGCACAGAAAATTACTGACATGCTGCAGGAGACCATATCTTCAAAGCTTTTGTGCACAGATTTGGCTGCGGAGCAAATGCTGGATCTGGAGGTAAGTTTTGAGACATGTGTAATGAATGGACATATGTCAGCTGGCAAATGGCGCAGACATATGTCTGCGTCTTAGCTGACATGCACGAAACAAATAATATCATCACTGACACCATGTGCACACAACATGTCACCCTCAGAACATGCTGCACTTTAAGCATGCTGTCGCAATCACTGGTGCCACTGCCACCGGCAAAACTCAACTCTGGCAGAGTCTTGCGGGTAAGAGTTCGACAAGTCAGCTCTCGAGTGTCTCCCCCGTCTGCTTCTAGCATCCATGTGTCTGGCACTGATTCTTTCTGCGCAGGTGTATTCGAGGCGAGAGGCGTGAAAACAAAATGGAAGCAGGTATGAGAAATATCATGTTGCGCCCTGTATATCGCAACGAAAAATTGTGGTTGCCCTTGAATATCGTGCAACAAAGTGACATTTGGCCATGTTTACAGTTCAATCCCAAGGTATTTACATCTTTTGAGCTATACGGCTACATGAGAGGGGAAATCTGGAAAGAAGGCATCTTACCACACTTGCTTAAGGACCTGATGGGGCATGTTGAGTGCCGTCAGCTGTGGTTTGTGATTGACTGCGAAGTCGATCCTTCCTGGGCAGAAAATCTGCAGTCGCTTCTTGGCGACACCCGCCTTCTCAGCCTTGCAAATAGCGAAAACATTCGTCTTTCAGCCCAGACTAAGGTCATTTTGGAAACAAAATCACTGAGACACGCTGCCCCATCGATCGTTTCGCGTGTATCCGTCCTTAATACGACACATTCATTAGATTGGGAAAATTGGGTGCAAATGTGGCTTGAGACAAGCGAAATCGTCCAAACCCGTCACCACTGTGTGAAGGCGCTAATTCAGCAGTATGTGCCACCAATTTTGAATGCCATTGGAAACGAAATGAACTCTGTCGTCACTGTTCCTGCCATCAAGTCCGTACAGACACTTTGCCGCCTGCTTGACGCACTCGTGACGAATGATAACATCCCAAAGAATGTCGAAGATGAGTCGAAAATCATCGAGAAATACTTTGCTTTTGCGGCAATCTGGGCGTTCGGCAGCGGCTTCACGTTTGAGAACAAACGATCATTTAGCGTCTTTTGGCGACAGACCTTCAAGTCGGTGCGTGTGCCCAGCAAGGGTACGGTCTTCGACTACGGCATCAAAAGGGCTGAATTTATCTCTTGGCAGTCACTTCTCGAAGACGAAGAAAAAGAAGCCCAAATCAAGATGCATTCTGCCCCTGCTAATCCACAGCATGTGTCCTACGAAACTGAGGAAGCGAAGCTAGCCACGTCCAAGGTTTTCATCCATACAACGGATACTATTGCGGCACGCACCATCGGCGGCTTGGCGTCGGCGATGCACTTGAATCTGCTGCTCATTGGCGCCAGTGGGACGGGCAAGACTGCGCTTGTGGAGGAAATGTTGCGCCGTCTTCCGAACGGATATAGCAAGACTCGTTATCAGCTCACCTACCTGTCGGGATCTCACATGATACAAGGACTGTTTGAAAGTGTGCTAGAGAAGAAGGCGGGCAAAAACTATGGACCAATTGCCGCAAAGAACTTAGCGATTGTGCTGGATGACATCAACATGGAGGCGGTGGATCAATTTGGGGATCAGAGTGGTCTAGAACTCGTCCGCCAGATGCTAGATTACAAGACCTGGTACGATCGTGAGAAGCATGCAGAAAAGCTTCTCAATGGTACGCAATTGATTGCAGGTATGAACGTAGCGCGTGGGAATGACGCCGTCAACGATCGGTTGCTGCGACACTTTGTCATTTTCAACCAAGAATACTCTCAAGAATCCCTCAATCGCATTTTCCATGCGAGGCTCAAGACGTATTTTGAAATTCCGAAATTTGATCCTAAGCTCTGCGACGAGGCATTTATCAACAAGCTAGTCTTGTGCACAGTAGATCTACACAGCAAAATGAATGGTTTATTCCAGAAGAGCATCGAAACGCACCATTACGACTTCGACTTGCGTCACCAATTGCGTGTGCTAGATGGAGTCAGACTCGCGGACTCCTTCAACTTCACTGAGCCTCATCAATTGTTGTCATTGTGGGCGCATGAAGCTGAACGAGTGTACAGGGACACCCTCGTGTCGCAGGCAGCGTATGTCACCTTCAATAAAATGCTCCGAGATGTCTGCAAACGCTACTTCAAGGACATCGAACAAAAAACTATCTTTGCTGAGCCCTTTATTTTCACTAGGTTGGAGCAAGATGATCCAAACTCGACCTACACACGAATTCTAGAACTTGAACGCGTCACAAAGCAATTTGAAGCCTGCATTGAAAAGTCGCACCAAGATGGTAACCCGCAGGCGAAACTCTTCTTGTTCGATGTGTCGATTCGTAATGTTTTGAAAATTGTTCGTCTGCTCCAAATGGGGCATGCTCTTGTTGTGAGTGAGGGTGGCAACGGAAAGCAGAGTCTCACCCAATTAGCGGCATACTTCATGCATTACACGGTGTGGCGGTTAGAGACCTCCATCAATTATGGCATTCAAGATTTGCGCAATGAAATTAGAGATATGTATATGAAGGTTGGTCTGAGGGATGAATTGATTGTTCTGATGATAACGGAGTCAGCCATTGTAGACGAAGAATTTCTCGTGCCATTCTCAGAGGTATTGACGACTGGTGATTTGCGGGACGCTTTTACTGCAGAGGACAAGGATGCAGTTCATGAATCCTTGCGCAACTTCGCAAAGGACCACGGGCATGTTTCTGACAGGGACACATGCTTCCAACTATTCAGAGCACGTGTGATGAAGACGTTGAGGATAGCACTTTGCCTAGAGCCTGGGCCAAAATTGCGACAACGTATGGCACGATTTTCATCGCTGCAAACGTGTACGCAGATCAATTGGATACATCCGTGGCCTGTCGAAGTTTTGCAAGGCGTTGCTGAGACATTTTTAGCGGACGTTCCCCTTCCCCTTCCTTCACCACCTGATGACCAGTCTGATCAATCTGAAGTGGATTTGAAGGTCGTTGCTTCCTCGCTAGCTGCCTCATATGCGATTGTCATTCAAATGGCTGCCGACGGTGATGCGCGTCGTTTGCAGAACGTTCGCGTCTGCTTGGCGCCGAAAATGTTTCTTGACCACCTCAAACTCTTTACCGCTCTCATTACTAAAGAAGGTGAGCGGATGCGGACAGACATGAGCAATCTTGAACTAGTGATGGAGCGCATAGCAGAGGTGAATGTCTCAGTGGAATTGCTAGAGGAAGAATTGACGAAGGGGGCAGTGTCCATAGACGACGCGAAACTCGAAGAAGAAGCACTCTTGCAAACCATTCGCAATGCCCGAGTAAATGTCGAAGAGGAGCAAGCCAATGTTACTGCTGAGACAAACAGAGAGGAAAAACTGAGAGACGCGCTTTCTGAGCAGCGCGCTGCGTGCAACTCCATCCTGCAAGAGGGCGAGCCTGCAGCAAAAGCGGCACGCGACGCCATTGTGTCAATAAAAGCTCGAGATCTCATAGAAATGAAGGCAAATCCAAATTCTCCGCACAAATATATCGAGCAGGTCCTATTTGCAATGCTCGCATTGCGCGAAATTCCCGCCAAGAATCATGACTGGGTCACCGCAAAAACCATGCTCAAGGATGTGAAATCAATCACCGAAGATACCAACAAGATCCTCGCGGCTATTTCCGAAGGCAGAGTAGAGTCACGTAGTATCAGCACGACACGTCAGTACATGGACAAGGAGGGGTTTGACCCGACGGAAGTCAGGAAGAAGAACCCTTGTGCCGGCGCATTGTGCGAGTCTGTCATGAACGTTGTGAGATACTATGACATTGTCTCGAAGTCGCAGTCAAAGTTGCAGCTGATGGGAACGACGCGTGAGGAGCACGATGAAGCAAAGCAAAATTTAGACAAAGCGAAGAATGGTCTGAAGCAATTTCAAACTGAGCTGGAAAATGCAGAAAAGGCGTGTCAAGTTGTCTCGGAATCCAAGAACAAATTGCTGGAACAGGCCAAGGATCTGCAGAAGCGCCGATCACTGGCACAGCAGCTTTTGATGGCTATTTCCGTCGAGCAGAAGCTCTGGGCCGATCAGATGGAACAGATCCGGGCGATGGAGCCCAAACTGCTTGGCAGTGCATTGCTATCGTCTAGTTTCGTGTCGTACATGGGTCCTATGGCCCCAGTATTTCGCAAGGAGTTCGTCAAGGAGTTACTGCACCTGCTCAGCACCAATCAGGTCGACTGTGGAAAGTCTCCGGATCCGTTGCGGTTGATATGCACTCGTTTGATGAAATTGGCATGGGCGCAGCAAGGGCTCCCAGACGACAGGACGGCGCTTGAGAATGCAGCTATTGTGTGTACCACCACTCGAACACCCCTCTTAATTGACCCTCATTTGTATTTCACCCGATGGATATGCCAGAAGTCAAGTTCTGGTAAAGTCCAGCATGAGTCTGCGGGATCGGATTCCTTGAAACAAAAGCTGACGAGTGCCATTGAGTGTGGATGGACGCTTGTAGTTGATGGTGTGGAGAATGCTGTGCCGCTGTTCTTGAGTAGAGCAGTGGCCAAAAATATCTATCAGAAAGGTAATAGCACGTTGATTAGCCTCGGCGACAAGGAAGTCGAGTGCCATCCGCGCTTCCGCCTATACCTTGTCACGCGGGCGAGTAGTCCGCGAATTGACTCGGTGGTTCAAGCAGAGTGCACGCTGATTGATTGCACGACTTCAATGCAGGGCCTTGAAGATGTGTTTTTACGTGTGATCACCCAGCAGCGCCAGCCCGTCATTGAAGTAATGCGGTTCGAGACCGCACGAGAGTATGCGGACCTAGAACTGAAGCTAGAAGAACGGACGGTTACGGTGCTTGCAAAACTTCTCGCTGCACAAGGTTCGATTCTATTAGACCCAGGATTAGTTCAAAGCCTTGATGGTTTGGCAACCTTACGCTCAGATCTGACGGTTAAATTGAATGCTCGGGAGGAGAAAATTGAGCACGCAAGCAAAATGTGCCAGCCGTACCGTAATTTGGCCAAGAGCTGCGTGGAACTGTACTTCATTGCGCAAAGTCTTGAAAACATTGATCCACTGTACCAGTTTTCGCTCGACGCATTTACGTCAGCTCTTTTGAATGCGGCGGTGAAAGATATCAAGCGACCAGCCCGTGGCTTTATACATGTCCCAGACTTCACCAAGGCAGGCAGTGATACAAATCCTTTCATGCGCTTTCGGGTGATGGCGACTCTTATCAAAGGCGGTACCAAGGGCCATCTGGATCGTGGACGTGTTCAGCTACAGGCCTCAACAGAAGATGCGAATGAAGGCTTAGCAGTGAAAGATAGTGACTCGCTGATGACCTCAGTGTCTGTGAAGTTATGTCAATTTGTGCAGCGCGGGCTATTCGCGCGTGACCAGCTTCTATTCGTAGTTGTGGTGGCTCTACGTAGAATGATCAAGACTGGTGCAGTCACACGCAAGGAGCTGCAATCAATCATCGAATTCGGCCAGGCTGCTGGCGGCGTATTGCCGGATGCCACCAGACATGCAAGCAAGGTACCTGTTACACTCGCCTCGTTCATGTCTGAGAGGAATTGGCAGGCACTGTGCGCGTTGGAAGAGGTACCAGGGTTGCAAAAATTGCCGCACGACGTTGAATCATCACACGATCGCTGGCAAAGATGGATTTGTGAGGCAACACCAGAAATTTCAACTCTGCCGGGCGTCTACGGTCGCACGGCATCCCCGTTTCAACGTCTCTTGATTCTCCGCGCCGTGCGCCCTGATCGCGTGCAGCAAGGCTTCCGAAGTTTTGTCGCAGAGAATCTTGGACCCGACTTTGTAAGTGATCATAGTGGCGAAACACAGCTGGTTGAAATGTATAGAATTTCGCGTCCGCATATGCCGCTCTTGCTGTTTTCAATGTCGCGCACGGAAGAAACTGCAAGACGAATCACGACGCTCATTCGCAAGAAGAAATTCGGCAGCAAAGTTGTGTATTTACGACATGGCAAGGTGTCAGACGACGACGTCGCATCAGACTTGAAGTATGCAATGAAGGTTGGACGGTGGGTGGTGATGTTTGATGCAGAGACCAGACCGCAGTGGCTCATGTTGTTGGATAGATTGCTTCAAATGCGCGAGACACAGATAGACGGAGAATTCCGTGCATTCATTCTTTATAACAGCACAACCAAACGAACAAATCTTGAAATCCCCAACAGCCTTGTCAGATCATCAATCTGCATGACATATGAAGCGCCCACGAGTTTTCAAGCCAACGTGCTCAAATCTCTGGCGGTATTTGACAACGAGCGCTTCCTTGACCGGGGGTCGTCACCCGCAGACCAAATGAAATTCGAAAATCTGGTCACAGAACTGGCCATATGCCATGCTAGTCTTGTCCACCGCAATTCCTTCCTGAGTCTGGGTTGGACGCGCGAGTATGATCTTAGCCTGGAACAACTCGAGGAAGCAGGCCAGATCATCGTAAATTCAGTGACGAGCTCAAAAACTTTGCAATCCTCGCTGATTTCCAAGATTGCAGAAACAATGTATGGGGATTTGGTGCACGATGTGAGAGACATGTTTCTGGTGCAGCAGAGCTTGCATGATATGGTGCAATTCAAACGCGACGTCAATGCATCCAAGGGCCGAGGTGACTTCTTGCCAGGTGTGCGCTACAAGGATGATTTAACATACGGCGAGTACATCAAGTACTTCCAGGAACATGACAATCTGGAGAATGCCAATGTATTGGGACTGCATCACAATGCATCCATTCAGGTGGCGCTCCCCAAGGCGGACGCATTCTTGAGATATCTCGCTGTCGTTCTCGAGCCCAGCATGCCCCTGGACTCGGGGCGCAAGTCCGTTGCAGCAGCCTCTGATAGTCTACATGAACTCCTTGAACAGCTTCCCATCAACTTTGTCCTGGACAGCATCCGAGATGATGTGCAGAACCTTGGTGCCATGCTCGAGCCGTTGGGTTATATATTGTTGCAAGAAGCTACGCGCATGAATATGGTGCTAGACACCATCAGGCCCGAGCTTCGAGCACTGCAGGCGTCGCTGAATGGGCGTACAAATATATCGGATCATATGGAGAGGCTTCTCGAAGCTATCATGTCGAATGAAGTTCCTGCTTCGTGGCTTAACGTGGCGCATGATGCACTCTACGGGCTATCAAAATGGTTCATTGACCTCCTCAGCCGAGTTGCTTTCCTCGAAACATGGAAAGAGGGTTTAAAGGAGGGGAAAGCTGCCCCTCTTTCAATCTGGCTCCCAGGTCTCTTTAACCCTCGTGCGCTCATGAGGTGCGCTAAACAAATGTACCTTCGCGCCAATCCCTCAGTGGCTTCGTGGGAGGATCTGGACGTATGCGGCGCAGTCACGGTCTGGCCGTCCGAGTCTTCGCTAGAAATGATGGCTGACCCAGACGCAATCCCTACTGATGGGCTACTTGTACATGGCCTATTCCTTGAGGTGTGCATAGATTGATAATGGACTTCAGAAAGACAGATTCGTTTTCCACAATACGTGTAGCGTTGCCTCACGACATTGCGGCGATTGAGCAGGCACATAGACCCAGGCCGCGCAGTCTCTCATACGCTAGGATGTAGATGCATAGATCGTCCTTTGTACTTGTGGGGAATCGCACCGCGAGTATATCACATGAACAGCTAATAGATTGGTTAGGATGGAGAAACTGATAAACGTATAAACATACAGGGCGCTGCATGGGAGCCATCGACGCAGTGCATAATTGACCAAGTGCTCCAAGACGTCCGTCCGTCCGTGCCTGTCGTCTACGTAAAAGTCGTCCATGTTAACGAACGGGCACCTCACGTGACCTTTCCTATCCACAACGATCCGGACCAAGATCCTCCCTATTTCTTCGACTGCCCGGTCAGCACGGAGGCTTTGTGCACGTTTGTCTATGCAAATATTTTGGAGGCGCGCGCCATTGGCACGAGAATTTAGACTAGTCGATTGTCAGTATAAAT
>Ga0315905_10002699_pt1 | contig 18568 bp, 19 predicted proteins | sample LakEriMetagenome_5_FD_203522 | JGI IMG/M metagenome (GOLD analysis project Ga0315905, IMG submission 203522) | Freshwater fungal communities from buoy surface, Lake Erie, Ohio, United States - Buoy 4 MA121 | ecosystem: Environmental > Aquatic > Freshwater > Lake | place: USA: Lake Erie, Ohio... | reverse complement strand
GCCGAACTTTTCCGGACCGAGCGCGCCGCCTTCGAGCTGGTACATGTAGAAGCCGTTGCCGGTGCTTGCGCGGGTGATGAGCTGCTTCATCGGCTCGGTCACGCGCGCCAGTTCGTCGGGCGTCGCGGGCGCGGCGGCGAGATCGGCGGCGATCTTGTCGGTCGCGGCGAAGAAGGCGGTTAAGTCGCCCGGGCGCAGCTGGGTAGTGGCCGCGATATAGCCGCCCGAAGGCAGATCGAGCGGCCAGTTCGAGGAGACCTGCGGCGCATAGCTCGCGCCGATCTTCTCGCGCATCGCATCGAACAGGCGGTTGTTGAAGACCTGCGAGAGCAGTTCGAGCTGGCGCGATTCATGGACGCCCGCGCTGCCGCCGCCCGTGGGCCAGGCGACGAGCGCGGCGGCGGTGTTCGCATCGCCGTGATGATTGAGCGTCAGCGGATCACCCACCGGCGCGGGCACCCTGGGGGCAAACCCGGTTGCGGGCAGCGGATCGCGCGGCGAAAGCGCGCCGAACGTGCGTTCGAGCGCGGCTACCGTCTCATCGCGGTTGAAGTCGCCGAAGATGTCGACCTCGATCGGCCCCTGCTTGAGGAGCGCCGACCACACCCGGCGGAAGCCTTCGGGATTGGCCTTGGCGATTTCCGCCGGATTGGGCACCGCATAGCGCGGATCGCCATCCTTGAGCAGCCAGCCGATATCGCGCTGAAGCACCGATGCGGCCGAGGCATTGGTCGATTCATAGGCGAGCCGCGCCGCGGCCTGCGCGCGCACCACCGGATTGGCATCCCAGCGCGGCATCGCAAGCTTGGCAGCAAAGAGATAGAGTTGGTCGGCAAGGTCTGCAGGGCGCGTATCGGCCGAGAACTTGAAGCTGGTATCGTCGATATCGAAATCGAGGCTGAGCTTGCGGCCCGTCGCCAACCGGTCCAGCTCCTCCCGCCCGATCGTTCCGAAGCCGCTGTCCATCAGTGCGGTTTCGCCGAGCGAGGCATAGACCGCATCGCGCGGATTGATCACTGCATAGCCGCCGCCGAAATGGACGCGCACGATGACGCGGCCCGGTTCGGCTTCGTTCGACCAGAGCAGTGCTTTCACGCCGTTGGAAAGCTCGATCCGCTCGATACCGAGGAGGCCGGTGCCTTCGGCAGTGGAGAGCTTGCCGGGCTCACCGATCGGCGGCAGGTCCTTGAAGTTCAGCGAACTGGCGGCAAGGCGGCTGCCCGCAGACGGCGCGACCGGCGCGAGCAGCGCGGTGCGCAAGTCTGCCCCGGTGCCGTCCGATGCCTTGGGCGTGATCAGCACCGAGCGGATCACCGTGCCCTTGAACAGCGCGCGCGTGTGATCGAGCACGGCTGCGGGCGTGAACAACGGGATCGAGGAGCGGAAGATGCTGTAGACCGTGTCCGGATTGGCGACCGTCTCGCGGATATCGACGGCATCAGTGATATCATCCGCCAGCTTCGAACCGGCGAGCGTTTCCTGTGTTTCGACGGGTACCTTGAAGGCAACGTCGAACTCGGCCACCTCGCGGGCGATTTCCTCTTCGGTCGGCGGCGTGGCGAGCGCATCGGCGATAACCGCGCGGACATCCTTGACGGCTGATTTCCAGTCGTCGGTCAGTGGCGTGACCGTCACCAGCGTGGCGTCGGCAGAACGACTTATGCGCTGCTGCTCGACCGAGGCGGCGAGGTAGCTGCCCCCGGCGCGCGCGCGGCCTTCGATCCGGCGGTTGATGATCGCAAGACCGAGCCGGTCGATCATCAGACCCTGATTGTAGACGACGGTGTCGTTCACCTTGCGCCACGGGCGCAGCACGGCATAGTTGAACACGCGTGGTAGGTCGGGCTCGACCATGACCTTTGCATCGCCGACCGGATTGGCGGGATCGCCGCCGACGGGGGGCTTGGGCGCGCCGAAATCGGGCTGCGGCGGGCGCTTGGCTTTGGGCAGGCGGGTGCCCTTCCACGTGCCGAACCACTGCTTGATTCGCGCGATCATCGCCTGCGGATCGGCATCGCCGGCGACCACGATCACCGCATTGTCGGGCCGGTACCACGCATCGTGGAAGGCTTTGACCTTGGCCGGGGTCGCCGCATTGAGCGTTTCCTCGGTGCCGATGGGCGAGCGGCTGCCGAGCGGTTGGCCTGCAAAGAACACCGCGCGCGTGCCATCGAGAATGCGCGTCTGCGGACCCGAACGCTCGCGCATTTCGGCGAGCACGATCGGCACTTCGGTCTTGACGCCGACGTCGGTGAAGATCGGGGCGGTGATCATGCCCGAAAGCAGACGGAACGTTTCATCCAGCTTGGCGGGCGATACGTCGGGTATGTCGAGCTTGTAGACGGTCTGCGTCGGGCTTGTTTCGGCATTGGTATCGCTGCCAAAGGTGGCGCCGAGCCGCTGCCAGGCCGGGATCGCCTCGCCCGCCTTGAGGTACTTCGAATCGCGGAAGGTGAGGTGCTCGATCAGGTGGGCATAGCCGCGCTGCGGATCGGTTTCGTAGAGCGAGCCCGCATCGATCAGCATGCGCACCGAGACCTGGCCCGGCGGCACGCCGTTGCGCCGCACGGCATAGCGCAGACCATTGGGCAGGACGCCGAAGATCCACGCCTTGTCCTGCGGCACGTCGCTGCCGCGGTAGAGCCAGGGAACTGTGCCGGTCGCCGCCCGGGGGGCCGGGGTGCGGGCGGCGGGCGCCTTGACCGGAGCTTCCGCCAGGACCGGCGACGATAAGCCGAGCAAACCGACAAGAACGGCGGAAACGACGGGAGCGAGAGCGCGGGGCGTACGCGGAGCGAACCGGGACAGAAAAGCCATGATCCCTGTATAGGGCGGCAAGAAATGAAGGACCAGTGAATTGGTCCCCCATCGCCCGCCGCCGCAGGACATCACATTTTCGGTTTGTCCGCAGCGGGAGCTGGCGCATCCGTCCTCTGCTGCTGCCCGCCCTGCTTCTGCATTTCCGCCCGCATCGCGGTGATTTCGGCCTCGGTCTTGAAATCGGCCAGTTCGACCTGGAAAACGAGGTCAGAATTCGCGGGGATCGGACCGGTGGCCTTTTCACCGTAGCCAAGCGCGGCCGGGATGCAGAAGCGCCAGATGCTGCCCTTGCTCATCAGGAGCAGGCCTTCCGAGAAGCCCTTGATCACGGCGCCGGTGGAGAAGGCCTGCGACACATTCTGATCGAACACGGTGCCATCGGCGGCGAGGTAGCCGATGTAGTTGACAAGGACATAGTCGCTCTGCGCGGGCCGCGGCGCCTGTGCATCGCGCAGCATGCGGGTGCCGAGGCCGGACGCGGTCCGGGCCGTGCACACCCGTTGCTCGGCGGGGACCACGGGATTGAGCGGCACCGGCAGGATATCCGGCGAGGGGACGGGCGCCGCGGCGAGCGCGGGCGCCGGGGCCGAAGCCGGGGCCGGGGCCTGGGCGAGCGCCGGCGTGGCAATGCCGGTTGCAAGGGAAAGGGCGAGGGCGATTCGGCGGCGGCCGTGGAGCATGATGGTCATGCGCGCGCCTTTAGCGGAGGGTTGTTACAGCTGCCAGCACAGAACAGTGGCTTGGCTCCCTGCCCTGCGCGGCGCCTCACCTCGGCAACCACAGGCCCCTTGACCGCTCGCCGGTGCGGCCTACATGCTGAGACATGTTCATCGAAACCGAAACCACTCCGAACCCCGCCACGCTCAAGTTCCTGCCGGGCGAGATCGTCATGGCCACCGGCACGCGCGAGTTCACCTCGCCCGAGGCGGCGGCTGCCTCTCCGCTTGCCGAGGCGCTCTTTACGCTCGGCGACGTGACGGGCGTGCTCTACGGACGCGATTTCATCGCAGTGACGATCGCACCGGGATCGGAATGGGCTCCGCTGAAGCCGCAAGTGCTGGCGCTGCTGCTCGATCATTTCGTGGCGCAGGCGCCGCTGTTCACATCGGCCGGTGCAGATTTTGTGGTGCCGGGCGAGGACGAAGACGACACCCATTACGGCGAAGATCCGGCCGATGCGGACATCGTCGAGCAGATCAAGGACCTCCTCGAGACCCGCGTGCGCCCCGCAGTGGCCAACGATGGTGGGGACATCATCTACCGGGGCTTTCGCGAAGGCGTTGTCTATCTCAAGATGCAGGGCGCCTGCTCGGGCTGCCCCTCCTCCACCGCCACGCTCAAGCACGGCATCGAGTCGTTGCTCAAGCACTATGTGCCCGAAGTGAGCGAAGTGCGCGCCGCCTGATCAGTTTCCCGAAGGTTTCCACGCATGTCCCAGCCGCTCGATGATGCCGCGCTTGATCAGGTGTTCCGCACCGCCCGCACCTACAACGGCTATCTCGACAAGCCTGTGAGCGAGGCCCAGCTCCACGCGATCTGGGATCTCATGAAGATGGGGCCGACCTCGGCCAATCAGATGCCGGCGCGGCTGGTCTGGTGCGTGAGCGAGGAAGCCAAGGAGAAGCTTGCTGCTTGCGCCGGGGGCACGAACCCGGACAAGATCCGCAAGGCGCCCGTCAGCGTGATCATCGGCATGGATATCGATTTCCACGAAGATCTGCCGTGGCTCTTCCCCCATGCCGACGCCAGGAGCTGGTTCGAGGGCAACGAGGCGCTGCGCGAGGTTTCAGCGATGCGCAACTCGACGCTCCAGGGCGCCTACTTCATCATCGCCGCGCGCTTGGTCGGGCTCGATACCGGTCCGATGTCGGGCTTCAGCAACGAGGCGGTCGACGCGGCATTCTTCCCGGCTACGCGCGTGCGCTCCAACTTTATCTCGACGCTTGGATACGGCGATCCGGCGACGATCTTCACGCGAAGCCCGCGTCCCGATTTCGCCCGCTTCAACACGCTGGCCTGAGGCGGACGCAGCTTGCGCCGGCTGGTGATCGACAGCGCGACCGAAGCCTGTTCGGTGGCCCTGTTCGAGAGAGGGCAGCTCGTAGCTGGCAGCCATGCGATGCTCGGGCGCGGCCATGCCGAACAGCTCGTGCCGATGATCGCCGCGCTGCCCGGCAAAGGCCGCGCCGACATGATCGCGGTCAATGCCGGTCCCGGCAGCTTCACAGGCATCCGCGTCGGCCTTGCCGCCGCCCGCGCGCTGGCACTTGCCTGGCAGGTACCGATCGAGGGCTACCCTTGCCTGGCGCTAGTGGCGGCCATGGCCCGAGCCGCGCATCCCGGGCAGGCCATCGATGTGGTGATGACGGGCGGCCACGGCGAATGGTTCTTCCAGTCCTTCGCACCAGATGGCGCCGCGTCTGGCGAGACGGCATCGCTGCATCCGCAGGCGGCTGCGGAACGTTCGCAGGCGGCGACCATCGCCGGCAGCCAGGCCGTGGCGCTTGTCGCGCGGCGCGGCGGCTCCCCCGCCGCCTGTTCGCTGTGGCCCGATGCGCGGGCCTTTGCGCTGCTCGGCGCCGAGCTCCTGCGGACCGATCCCGCCCCCCGCTATGGCCGTCCGCCTGATGCGCGGCTTCCAGCAGCGTGACGCGAGGCTGCGCGGTGCCGGCGGCATGAAGGCGGCATCACCATGAATCCCGGCCCCTCCGATTGCGGCGATGATATCGACCGGATCATGGACATCATGGCTCGCGCTTTTGCGCCCGAGTTTGGCGAGGCGTGGAACCGGCGACAGGTTTCGGATTCGCTGCTCCTCGCCGGAACCGGCTATTGCCTGATCGGCGCGGAAGGTTCGCTTGATCCGCAACCAGAAGAGGCTGCCGCAGGATTTGCACTGACGCGGGCGATTTTTGACGAAGAAGAACTTCTGCTCTTTGCCGTACTGCCCGAGTACCGTGGCAGAGGTCTTGGCGCAGCACTGCTGACCGAAGTGATTGTTCGCGCAAGAAGCCGGGGTATTATCCGTCTGTTTCTCGAAATGCGCCGCAACAATTCAGCCGGCAAACTGTACACGGGATTTGGCTTCCAGACCATCGGCATAAGACCGGGATACTATCGCACCGCCAGCGGAGAGCGTCTGGATGCGCTTAGTCAGGAACTGCGCCTTGTGGATAACTAAGCAAATTTACCTGTTTTAGCCACAATTTATAGCGATTCTGATAGAAAAACGACATTCTCGTTCCGAAATGGTTGTATCTCTGATGCACAAGCGTATATGTGATGTGGTCTACTCATGGTCGTTATGAGCGTTGATTGGGCGAACAAGAAGATAAGCTTGGCAGAAGGTACGGGTACAATGAGTGAAATCGATAGCGATATGCGGGAAACGTTGATCACTTTGACGTCGGACATCGTGGCCGCCCATGTGAGCAATAACAGCGTCGCCGTGAATGACCTGCCGGTGTTGATCGGCAACGTCTATTCCGCCCTCGCTGGCCTCAATCCTGCGCAGCCGGCAGCAGAACCGGCTCCTGAACCGGCGGTTTCGATCCGCGCTTCGGTCAAGAACGATCACATCGTCTGCCTCGAAGACGGCAAGAAGCTCAAGATGCTCAAGCGCCATCTGATGACGCGCTACAACATGACCCCGGAACAGTATCGCGCTCGCTGGAATCTGCCTGCCGATTACCCGATGGTCGCCCCGGCCTATGCCGAGAAGCGCCGCGAACTGGCGAAGAAGATCGGCCTCGGCCGCAAGCCTGCTCCCAAGCGCGGTCGCCCCGCCAAGGCCGCCGGCTGAAGCGTCGCCACGGCCGGAAGGCCGGGCACGAACCGGCGAGGCCCCCTGCACGCGTCACGGGGCCTCGCTGCGTTCACTTTTCCCCGATCCGGGCGTATTCGCGCCCGCAAATCGACAGCGCCCCGGTTGAAGAATTGGCGCAGCCAACTATGCTGCAGGCAAGCTAACCGGATGGGCCGCAAGTTTGCACCAGGCAATCGACATTGAGGCGCTTTGCGCAGAGCGGGGTCTGAGGATCACCGAGCAGCGCCGCGTGATCGCGCAAGTGCTGTCGGAGAGCGACGATCACCCCGACGTCGAGAAGCTGCACGAGCGGGCTTCCGCGCGCGATCCGCGCATTTCCATCGCCACGGTCTACCGCACCGTCCGTCTCTTCGAGGAAGCCGGCATCCTCGATCGCCACGATTTCGGCGACGGTCGCGCCCGCTACGAAGCGACGCCCGAGGCGCACCACGACCATCTGATCGATGTCGAGACCGGCAAGGTCATCGAGTTCGTCGATCCTGAATTGGAGGCGCTGCAGCGCCAGATCGCCGAACGACTTGGCTACCGCCTCGTCGACCACCGTATGGAGCTTTATGGTGTCAAGTCTGATCGCGAGGCGTAGAGCCCGCCGCAAGGTGGGTCCGGAGCGCGGCGCACCTATCACCTGGATGGGCTGGATGCGCATCTGCTTGCGCGGCCTTGCGCTGGTGCTGCTCATGCTGATCTGCGTGCCGCTGCACTACCTCTACCGCATCGTGCATTATGGCTCGCCGTTCCCGAAGCTGTTCCTGTTCATGGCGGCGCGGGTCATCGGCGCGCGCGTGCGCGTCCACGGCGTGCCGTTGAAGCGCGATGTGTTCTACATTTCCAACCACCTCTCCTGGGTGGATATCCTGGCGCTTGGCGGGGCAAGCGGCACGGCCTTCGTCGCCAAGGCTGAGCTTTCGCGCGCGCCCGTTGTCGGCTGGCTGGCGCGGATCAACCGCACCGTGTTCGTCAGCCGCGAGGACCGGATGGGCGTGGCAGACCAGATCAACCGCCTCAAGGAAGCACTTGCCGACAACTGGTCGATCACTGTCTTTCCCGAGGGCACCTGCACCGACGGGAAGTCGCTGCTGCCGTTCAAGACCTCGATGCTGCGCGTGCTGGAACCGCCGCCGCCGGGCGTGATGGTGCAGCCCGTGGTGCTCGACTATGGCCGCGTCGCCGAATGGATCGGCTGGGTTGGCACCGAGGACGGCGTGTCCAACGGCAAGCGCATCATGTCGCGCCGGGGTTCGTTCCGCCTTGAAGTCCACTTCCTCGAACCCTTCGATCCGCAGGGCCTCGCTGGGCGCAAGGCGATCGCCGCAGAAGCGCGCCGCCGGATCGAGCCCGCGCTTGAAGCCGCACTGGGCGAGCCGCTGCGACCCTTCGCCTTCGATGTGGCGCCGGTGCGTTACGAGGCAGCCAAGAACGCGGCGTGAAGCTGAAGCTCAAACCCGGCATGACTCGACGCCCGCGTGAAGCGGTAGACAAGTTTGCCAGTGCGGTGCGCCGGAAGATCGAGCTCAGGAAGGCCCGCCGCCGCGTGGCCCCGGCCATGCTGGACGCAAGGTTGGGCCGAAGGTTCGGCGAGGCAGCGCCCGAGGCACTCCTTGGCCTGCGTCGCTTCGTTGCCAATCCGCGCCGCTTCGGCGGCTTTGTCAGCGGTCCTGGACTGGCAGCAGCAATCACGGCCGAGATTGTACCGGAGGCCGGCCCAGTGCTCGAGCTAGGCCCAGGCACCGGCGTGTTCACCCGCGCCCTCCTTGCCCGCGGCGTTGCGGAGCGCGACCTGATCCTCGTCGAGGCGGACCCCATGCTCGCAGCGCGGCTGCAGGCCTCGTTTCCTGAGGCACTGGTGCTCGCCCACAAGGCGGCCAGCGTGACGGCAGACCAGCTTGAGGGCCGCCGACCCGCCGCCATTGTCAGCGGCCTGCCGCTGCTGAACTTTCCCGGACACGAGGTGGAGGCCATCCTGGCCGCTGCCTTCGGCTTCTGCACGCCGGACGCCGAGCTTCATCAGTTCACCTATGGCCCGAGGTGCCCGGTGCGCGACGAGGTCATGGACCGCCTGGGCCTCGTCGCGCAGCGCACTGCGCGCATCTGGCGCAACGTGCCGCCGGCTTTGGTCTACCGGATCAAGCGACGCGCAGCAGCGGATCGCACCGTTACCTGATCGCACGGCAGACGCGGTCCGGCACCCAGGACAGCTGATTCCCAACGTACCGGGTCCGGCGCAAAGGCGGCCCGGACCACGACGAGGCACGCGCCCTCTGCGCTGCCTGCGACTTTCGCTGCAACTTTGACACCAATTTCGCGCCGAGGCGCCGCGTCACTGCAGGAACGGCACCAATCCGAAGTGAGCCGACGACCAGCCCGGCCTAATTGATCCCTAAATAAGCACTGGAAGCTCAGGCTAACCAATACAGCTTATTACATAAAGATTACTTTGATCTGTCATATTCACGCAGAGACAGTATAGTCATGAAATCAATCCATATCTATGCTTCTTTCGGCACATCTGTTCTGGTGATTTCCGCGCTGCCGCAGCCAGCTTTTGGTCAGGTTGCCGATTCCTGGGCCATTGCCGGCGACGTGACTGTGGAGGCAAATAATACCGACGCGGCGGTTTCGGTCGTGCCGGCTGAGGGAGCGCTGATCAGCGGCGCAGCGATTTCCGATGGATCCCGCAATTCGATCAGCATCAGCGCGGTCGGTGCATCGGCGTCTGTCACGCGCAACACGGCCAGCTTCCAGGACCTGACCATCGCCGATAGCATCGATGGCGATCTCGCGGTGACAGCCGCCAACCTCGAAGGCCCGGTCACCGTCGTCGGCACGATCGACGGCGCGCAGGTCGTGCAAGGACATGACAACACGATTGCCGTTTCCGCCGTTGGCGCCTCGGCGCAGCTCGGGATTACGAACGACGTGCTCGGCGCGGCCACGGTCAGCCACTCGCTGACCATCAGCGGCAACGTTGCCCTTTCCGCCGAGAACACCGGCGCAATCACGGTGCAGACCGATATCGGTGCCAATGGCGACGGCCCTCAGATCAGCGGCGGAACGCGCAACGCGTTCAGCGTTTCTGCCGTGGGTGCCTCCGCCGGCGTTTCGGTCCTCACGATTGTCGACGAGGGAACCTACGCATCGGACATCGCAATCGGCGAGGGGGGCGAAGTTACCGTCAGCGCGATCAACAGCGGCGACGTGACCATCGGTTCGACCGAGGATCCAACCCAGTCTGCTACGCTGAACGGCGCGACACTGAGCGCAGACAGCACCGACGGCTCCATCTCCATGATGGCGATTGGCGCCAGCGGTTCGGTTAGCAGCACCACCGTGGTCTACAGCGGCAGCGCCGAGCCGAGCGTCACCTTCGGAGACGTGTCCTTCGACGTCCAAAACTCGGGCGCGGTCGCTTCAAATGTTTCGATCACCGATCTGACGCTTGAAGGCAAGAACAGCATCAGCGTCGGCGCAGTGGGCACATCGGTCAGCAATTCGATGCGCTTCATCAATTATTCCGGCGATAGCATGGCGATTGGCGGCACGATCGGCACGGTGAACTACAGTTCCGCCAATGCAGGCTCTGTGTACGTTTCGGGAGGGATGAACAACGCGGCGATCGGCAGCGGGTTCGGTGTTGTGATCGCCGCCAGTGCCATCGGCGCATCGGCAGCCTTCACCTTGCCCTGAGACTGCGCGCCCCTCTTCTATCGCGCGGCATAATCGCGTAAGCGCCGCCGCTATGTCAGCCACGCCTCCTCCCCGCACCTTTCATGTCAAGAGCTTCGGCTGCCAGATGAACGTCTATGACGGCGAGCGCATGGCCGAGCTGCTCACCGCCGAAGGCATGCGCGCGGCGGACGATGGCGCGGCGGCGGATCTTGTCGTGCTAAACACGTGCCACATCCGCGAGAAGGCGACCGAGAAGGTCTATTCCGACATCGGCCGCATCGTGAAGGACGGCCGTGAACAAGGGGCTGTCCCGCTGATCGCGGTGGCAGGCTGCGTAGCGCAGGCGGAGGGTGAGGAAATCATGACGCGGGCACCATCGGTGCGCGTCGTCGTTGGCCCGCAGGCCTATCACCGCTTGCCCGCGATGGTGGCCGAAGCGGCGGCGGGTGGGCGCGCGACCGAAACCGACATGCCGGCCGAAGCCAAGTTCGCGGCATTGCCGAAGCGTCGCAAGGTGGGCGCGAGCGCCTTCCTCACCGTTCAGGAAGGCTGCGACAAGTTCTGCACCTATTGCGTCGTGCCCTATACGCGCGGTGCGGAGCTCTCGCGGCCCTTTGCCGATCTCGTCAGCGAGGCGCGCGCCCTGGTAGAAGGCGGCGCGCGGGAGATCACGCTGCTGGGCCAGAACGTCAACGCCTGGGCGGGTAACGACGAAAAGGGCCGCCACGTCGGCCTCGCGGGGCTTGCCGAGGAGCTCGGGAAGATCGACCAGCTCGCCCGCATCCGCTATACCACCAGCCACCCGGCAGACATGGATGATGCCCTGATCGAGGCGCACGGCAACAATCCCAAGCTGATGCCGTTCCTCCACCTGCCCGTGCAATCGGGCAGCGACCGCGTGCTGAAAGCAATGAACCGCAGCCACACGGCGGAGAGGTATCTGCGCCTTCTGGAGCGCGTGCGCGCATCGCGGCCGGATATTGCGCTTTCGGGCGACTTCATCGTGGGCTTTCCCGGCGAGACGGAGGCCGAGTTCGCGGAGACGCTGCAGATCATCGCCGAGGCGCGCTATGCGCAGGCCTTCAGCTTCAAGTTTTCGGCCCGCCCCGGCACGCCTGCGGCCACGATGGACGGCCAGATCGCGCCGGAGGTATTGGACGAACGCCTGCAGCGCCTGCAAGCCGCGTTGCAGCGCGACAGTCTGGCGTTCAACCACGCCAGCGTCGGCAAGCGCTGCACCGTGCTCGTCGAGCGCAAGGGCCGCCACGCCGGGCAGTGGCTGGGCAAATCGCCCTGGTTGCAATCGGTGCACTTTACCGGCGATGTGGCGATTGGTGATCTCGTAGAGGTCGATCTGGTCGAGGCCGGGCCCAATTCGATGGGTGGCCGGCTGGTCGCGCGCGCCGCCGCCTGAACGGCACGCGGTGCAACTGGCGCATGGGATTCTCCTTCAATCGGGATCGCTTGCCTGCGACCACGATTGGAGAATGGCCCCGGCGCACCGAACCGTCTGGTAACGGCGCCTTCAGGCAGGCGTTATCCTGGTCGCAGTTTGTCGCAAAGTCGGCCCCACCCGTCACAAGGCAGTGCAAATGATACGATTTCCGGCCCGGCTGTCTTGCGCCTGTCGCATCGGTGCCTAATCTCGCATCAGCAAACCTGAAAGGAGCGCATGGCCCGCAAGTTCTCCCGTTCGCATGAAGAGGCAACCCGCGGCGAATGGCCGGGCGCCTTCCGCAACGATCCGCATCGCGGCGAAGTATCCCGAACCGACAGCCAGCGACGCGCAAGGATCGAGATCGCGTTCGAGGAGCAGACGGTGCTCGGCGCGCTGTTCGGCCAATTCGACCAGAACCTTGTGCAGATCGAGAACCGGATGGGCGTCTATATCTCGGCGCGCGGCAACAAGGCTGTGATCGAAGGACCGGCCGATGCCGTCGCCCGCGCGCGCGATGTGCTCAAAGGCATGCACCAGCGCCTGCTGTCGGGACACGAGGTGGATGCCGGCGCCGTCGATTCCCTCATCATGATGTCGAACGAGCCGACGCTCGAGGGCATCATCACCGGCGCTCCTGACGGCGCGCCACCGATCATGATCCGCACGCGCAAGAAGACCATCGTCCCACGCTCGGCGACGCAGATCGAATACATGCGCGCACTGGTGCGCGACGACATGATCTTTGCGCTGGGGCCGGCCGGCACGGGCAAGACCTATCTCGCCGTGGCGCAGGCGGTCGCGCAGCTCATGAGCGGCAGCGTGCAGCGGCTGATCCTCTCGCGCCCGGCGGTGGAAGCCGGCGAACGGCTCGGCTTCCTCCCCGGCGACATGAAGGAGAAGGTCGATCCCTATCTCCGCCCACTGTACGATGCGCTCTACGATTGCATGCCGCCGGAACAGGTCGAGCGCCGCCTCGCCTCGGGCGAGATCGAGATCGCCCCGATCGCCTTCATGCGCGGGCGCACGCTGGCCGATGCCTTCGTCATTCTCGACGAGGCGCAGAACACCACGCCGATGCAGATGAAGATGTTCCTCACCCGCTTCGGCCAGAACAGCCGCATGGTGATCTGCGGCGATCCCAAGCAGACCGACCTGCCCGGCGGCAGCGCGGCGAGCGGGCTCAACGATGCGGTGAACCGGCTCTCGGGCGTGGAAGGCATCGGCATGGTCAAATTCGGCGTGGCCGACGTGGTGCGCCATCCGATCGTCGGACGGATCGTCGAGGCCTACGAGGGCAAGGACGGGTGAGCGCAGTCACGCTCGAACTCGATATAGATCCGGTCTGGCCCGCCTCTGCCGACTGGGAGGCACTTGCAGCGCGTGCGGCGGAGGCTGCGGGCTCGGTCGCGCCTGAACTGGGGCACGAGCATCTGCTGGTCAGCCTGGTCATGGCCGACGACGAGGAAGTCCACGCACTCAACAAGCAGTGGCGCGCGAAGGACAAGCCGACCAACGTTCTGTCGTTTCCCATGCTCGCGCGCGAGGAAGTGCTCGCCGCTGCCGCCCAGCCCGGCGCGCCCGGAATGTTGGGCGATCTCATCCTCGCCCACGGTGTCTGCACGCGCGAGGCGGCCGACAAGGGCATCACGGTCGAAGCCCATGCGGCGCATCTCATCATCCACGGCCTGCTCCATCTTGCGGGCTATGATCACGAGACCGGCGAGGAGGACGCAGCGGAAATGGAGGCGCTGGAGACAAAGGCGCTTGCGCTCATGGGGTTCGCCGACCCATATGCGGCGCAGCAGTAACGCGGGAGTTCTGGGTAGTGCCTGAGGTGGGCGCGTCTGGCGGCGAGGGCCGGTCGGGCGAAGGAGACAGTAGAAGCGCGCTTTGGCGCATGCTGAAAGCGTTTTTCCGCGGGCCGGACAACGACCAATCGCTGCGCGCGCAGATCGAGGAAGCGATCGAGGAGCACGAGGGAGAGGTTGGCGGCGGCAACACCGCCACCGGGGATCTCCTCCCGCTCGAGCGCCAGATGCTCAAGAACCTGCTCCATTTCAGCGAGAACGATGCCGACGATGTCGCCATCCCGCGCGGCGAGATCGTTGCGATCCCGGATTCCGCGACGTTCGAGGAGGTGATCGACGCCTTTGCCGAGCATGGCCACAGCCGCCTGCCGGTCTATCGCGATTCGCTCGATGAAGTCGTCGGCATGCTTCACGTGAAGGACCTGTTTCCGATCGTGGCGGCCATGGCGATTGGCGGCAAGCCCGCGCCCAAGGACTGGACCGGACTGATGCGCCAGCCACTGTTCGTGCCGCAGGCGCGCGGCGCGCTCGATGTGCTGGTCGACATGCGCTCCAGCCGGACGCACCTTGCCATCGTGATCGACGAGTATTCGGGCACCGACGGGATCATCACCATCGAGGACCTCGTCGAGGAGATCGTCGGCGAGATCGAGGACGAGCACGACGATGCGCCGCAGGATCTGATGCTGCAGGTCGATGAGCTGACCTGGGAGGCCGACGCCCGTGCCGAACTTGATGATGTCGGCGAGCGGATTGATCCCCGGCTTGCGCTGGTCGAAGAGGACGTGGATACTCTGGGCGGGCTCGCGGTCGTGCTCGCGGGGGAAGTCCCCCCGGTCGGTCGCGTTCTGGAGCATGACAGCGGGTGGCGGATCGAGGTGACGGCAGGGGACGAACGCAGGCTTACCCGGCTGCGGCTCCACGCGCCCGTACCCGAGAATGCCGAGGAAGACTGAAGCCCAGATGATTCGCCGCCTGCCCCCACTACGCTCGCTGGAAGCCTTCATCCGCGTCGTGCGCGCGGGCTCGGCCAAGACGGCCGCGGTGGAACTCGCGCTCAGCCCCTCGGCACTCTCGCGCCGGCTCGGTGCGCTGGAGGAATTCATCGGCAAGCCGGTGTTCGAGCGCAAGCACCAGTTGCTGAAGCTGACCGAGGAAGGCCAGCAGCTCTATGACGCTGTCGCGCCGCTGATCGACGAAATGGCGGACCGCATCGACCGTCTGATCGATACCGGGCAAGTGCTGCGCCTGCGGCTTGGCGTACTGCCGCTGTTCGGCAGCCAGCGCCTGTTCCCGCGCCTGGGTGAACTGAGAAAGCTGCATCCGCAGCTCCACATCGATATCGACAGCTCGGCCGCCGCCGAAACCAAGCTGGGCGACACGATCGATGCCGCAATCATCCTCTCCGAAGGTCCGGACGGCTCGCTCCATTCGGTGCGACTCGATCACAACCGCGTCTATGGCATAGCGACCCCGGAAATCGTGGCAGAACTCGGGCCTCGCCCCGATCTTGCCAAGCTGAACAAGCAGACCTTCCTCGTCCACAACGACTTGCCGATGAGCTTCGAGGCGTGGAAGCGCACGCTCCATCTCGAAGCGCTGCAGCCCGCCGCGATCGACCATTTCGATTCCGGCCAGCTGATCCTCGAGGCCGCCGCACAAGGGCTCGGCATCGCGATCATGCATGACGACCACTATAAGCGCAGCCACGATCCGCGCGTCGCCAGGCTCTATGATATCGAGGTCGACAGCCCCTATTCCTACTGGTTCGTCTGCCGCCCGCGCGCTCTGCAATCGCGGCCCGTGCGCTTGTTCCACGACTGGATGATCAAGGCAGGGCTCTAACCGCCCGCTACAGCACCACCCGGTATTGCACGAAGCCCGATCGCTGCGCGACCTTGTCGTAGAGCTTCATCGCGTCGGTGTTGGTCTCGTGCGTCAGCCAGTAGAGCCGCGAAGCGCGGGCTGCCTCCGCATCGGCACGCACGTGCGCGATCAGCGCACGGCCAGCGCCGCTGCCGCGCACGTCCTCATCGACATAGAGGTCCTGCAGGTAGCAGTAGGGTCCATCGGTCCAGGTCGAGCGGTGGTAGATCCAGTGGACCATGCCGAACGCGCGGGCGCCCTGCCAGGCGAGGCAGGCCCAGATCGGCTCGGCGGGATCATGCAGCCGAACCCAGGTCTGATCGCTGACCTCTTGCGCAATCTCGACCTTGTAGAAGCGCTGGTAGCCCTGCCACAGGCGGTCCCACGCGGCGCGATCCGCGTGCGCGGGAGGCCTGAGCGCAAGGTTCACCGCTCGCCCTCAGGCTGCGACGACGGCCGCCTTGTGGATCACGCCGGGCTTGGCCGGCGGCTCGCCCTTGGGCAGCGCGTCGACATGTTCCATGCCGCTCTCGACTTCGCCCCAAACGGTGTACTGCTTGTCGAGGAAGCGCGCATCGTCGAAGCAGATGAAGAACTGGCTGTTGGCCGAGTGCGGATAGCTGGTGCGAGCCATCGAGCAGACGCCGCGCACGTGGGGGGCATCGCTGAATTCGGCCTTGAGATCGGGCTTGGAGGAGCCCCCCATGCCGGTGCCCTGCGGACAGCCACCCTGCGCCATGAAGCCGGGGATCACGCGGTGGAACTTCACGCCATCGTAGAAGCCTTCGCTCACCAGCTCCTTGATCCGCTCGACGTGGCCGGGGGCCAGATCGGGGCGCAGATTGATCACAACATCGCCGCCATCGAGCGTAAGAACCAGTTTTTCGTCTGCCATTGTCGTCCAATCCCTTCTGTCTTGTCCCGGCATATAAGGCGTTGCCCGCCAAAGTATACCTCTTGGCGCCATCGAGGTTGCTTTTGCCTGCCCCTTGCGTATCGCCTGCTGCCATGGCGCGCGATGAAGACCTGCACGACTCCGCACTGGCGGATGGCGGCTCCGTGATGACGGAGACGGCGCCGGTGCACGAACATCCGGAGCCTGCCCGCAATTCCGAAAGCCTCGACGACGAGGACAACACGCTGCGCCCCTCGTTCATCCGCCGCGTTACCGAAGCGCTCGATGCGGATGATCAGGAGACCGTCTACAACCTTGTCGAGCCGCTCCACCCGGCCGACGTCGCCGACCTGTTCGAGCTGATCGGGCCCGATTACCGCGTCGATCTCGCCCGCGCAATCAACGACCTGCTCGGCTCCGAGGTGATCTCCGAGCTCAACGACTATGTCCGCGACGATCTCGTCGAGGAGCTCGATCCCGATGAAGTCGCCGAACTTGCCGGCGAGATGGAGACCGACGACGCGGTCGCGCTGATCCAGGATCTCGACGAGGAGGACCAGCAGGCCGTCCTTGCCGAGATGGAGCCGGAAGACCGCGCCGCGATCGAAAGCGCGCTGGCCTATCCGGAAGATTCCGCCGGCCGCATGATGAGCCGCGACGTGATCGCGGTGCCCGAACATCTCACCGTCGGCGATCTGATCGACTTCCTGCGCGAGGATCAGGACCTCGCGACCGAGTTCTGGGAAGTGTTCATCGTCGATCACAAGCACCACCCGGTCGGCACGTGCGCGCTCTCGTGGATCCTGCGCACGCCGCGCTCCATCGCGCTGACCGACGTGATGAAGCGCGACCAGACGCTGATCCCGGTCACGATGGATCAGGAAGAAGTCGCGCTGCGCTTCCAGAAATACGCGCTGATCTCGGCTGCCGTGGTCGATGAAAGCGGCCGCCTTGTCGGCCAGATCACCGTGGACGATGTGGTCCACATCATTCAGGAAGAGGCGAGCGAGGACATCCTGCGCCTCTCCGGTGCGGGCGACGGCGACATCAACGAGCCGATCCACCTCACCGTGCGCACGCGGCTTTCGTGGCTGGTGGTCAACCTCGGCACCGCCATTCTGGCCTCCTCGGTGGTCGGCATGTTTCAGGGCGCCATCGCCAAGCTGGCGCTGCTCGCCGTGCTGATGCCGATCGTCTCGGGCATGGGCGGCAATGCGGGAACCCAGACCCTCGCCGTGATCGTGCGCGCCATCGCCACCAACCAGCTGACCAGTTCGAACACCCTGCGCATGATCCTGCGCGAGTTCCGCATCGCGCTCGCCAACGGGCTCGCGCTCGGCCTGCTGATCGGCGGCGGCACCGCGATCCTCTTCCAGAACCCGCTGCTCGGCACGGTGATCGGCGCGGCGATGGTGATCAACAACCTTGTCGCCGGCCTCGCCGGGATCATGGTCCCCGTCACGCTCGACCGGCTCAAGATCGATCCCGCCGTCTCCTCCGCCGTGTTCGTGACGATGGCGACCGACGTGATGGGCTTCTTCTCGTTCCTCGGCCTTGCCGAGCTCAGCGGGCTGGCAGGATAAGCCGATGCCGCTGAGCATGACCAAAGTCGCCTTCGGCGCGACATCGTTCGAAGACCTCCACGGCTGGTTCAAGACCCGCCGGGATCAGGCCCGCCTCACCACGCGCTACTTGCCCAAGCGCCACGCGGAAATGATCGGCGGCTCGGTCTACTGGATCCTCAAGCACCAACTCGTCGCGCGCAGCGAGATCCTGGGCTTCGAGGAAGCGGAGGGCGGGCGCACCGAGATCGTGATCTCGACCAGGCTGGTTGACGTCCACCCGAAGCCCAAGCGCGCGCATCAGGGCTGGCGCTATCTGGAAGAAGCGGACGCCCCCGCCGATCTGGCCGACGGCGAAAGCGCGGAGATGCTGCCCCCTTCGATGGCGGGGGAACTGGCGAAGCTGGGGCTGGTCTGACGCGGCCCCAAGTTGACACGGTTGACACAGTCCTGAGTGAAAACTCCGAGGCCCGGACTGGCCCTTTTCGAGACACTCGGCGAGGGCCGGAACGGGCGAATTTGCAGGGAATCGGAGGCCATTCCCAGCTTATGCCGAAAGGTGGCGACTGTAGGACAGCGCTTTATGAATAACAGACGCGTCTGTTATTTATTCGGCATGGGGGATCACCCGGAGTGTCTCTGGGGCGCCTTCCCCGTATTGCCTCGTCGCCCCGTGCTTGACACGGG
>Ga0315905_10002698_pt1 | contig 18573 bp, 11 predicted proteins | sample LakEriMetagenome_5_FD_203522 | JGI IMG/M metagenome (GOLD analysis project Ga0315905, IMG submission 203522) | Freshwater fungal communities from buoy surface, Lake Erie, Ohio, United States - Buoy 4 MA121 | ecosystem: Environmental > Aquatic > Freshwater > Lake | place: USA: Lake Erie, Ohio... | reverse complement strand
TTACATCACCTACGTGTTGAACTATCGGTGCTGCTGTACAGTTATCTGCTTCATCAGTCACTACTGCTACATCTGGTAATGGAACATCTGCTGAACATTGAACTGCAATTGGAGCTGGATTACTCGCTGTTGGAAAAATATTTTCATTAACTATGTATGTGTAAATCCAATCGGTTAAAGTAGTTCCGTCACAAGCATTGTATCTATATCTCCAAACTACTGTTCCGTTACAAGCCGGTGTTGGATTATCTTGCCCTACCAATACTGCCATTACTGTTCTTCCACAGGCGTCTATGATATTAGCCGGCGCTCCTGGATCTAATGCTGCACTTGGACAAGATATTGTTGAACTTCCGTTAGCTGGTGCTGTTAAACCTCCTGAGTAATCTATCGTGAAGGTATAGGTCCAATCTGCTGTTGTTGTGCCATCACATGCCGTGTATCTGTATCTCCATACTACTGTTCCTTCACACGCGGGTGTTGGATTGTCTTGTCCTACCAATACTGCCGCTACTGTTCTTCCACAGGCGTCTGTGATATTAGCCGGCGCTCCTGGATTTAATGCTGCACTTGGACACGATACCGTTGAACTTCCATTAGCTGGTGCTGTTAAGCCACCTGAGTAATCAATCGTGTATGTATATGTCCAATCAGTTGAATTACCAGCGCAATCGGTATAAGTGAAGGTCCAAATTTTCGAGCTTTCACAAAAAACATTACTAGAACTTGAAACAGTTGGTATTAAAATATTACCACAGACATCTGTTACACTCGGAGGAGTTGGCTGAACTTCACTTAAGCTAGGACAACTGACATTAGAACTTCCATTCGCAGGCACAATAGGATTCGTAGATGGAATAATCGTATATAGTTGAGTGACATTAATGAAATTTCCACATTGATCGGCAACTTGATATGTTCTAGTCAATGTTGTTGGGCAAGCTCCACTTGTTACATCACTTAACCAGCTTACAGTTGGGATTCCATAATTATCGGCTTCATCTATAACAACCGCTATATTAGGTACTGGAACATCCGCTAGACATTGCACTGTTATTCCCGAAGGGTTTGATGCCGTTGGGGGAGAATTATCAAAAGATATAAATAGTGCATCTGTATTTTTACATCCATTAATATCAGTTCCTACAACAGTATATATTCCAGATGAAATTGGAATAAAATCTAAACCGTTTGTTACATTTGGAGTCCAAGCGTAGCTATTAGCACCCGTTGCATTAACATTTGTCGCCGTATTCTCACAAATTAATTGATCTGGCCCAGCATTAACATTCGGAAGTGCATTGACTGTTATGGTAAAGATTGATGGAGTACCAACACATCCGAATAATGTAGGTGTTACTGTAATTGTTGAAACACCAATACCTGTCAACAGATAAGCGGGGAGATTACCAGATCCACTAGCTGGAATACCCGTACTAGTATTATTATTGGTCCAAGAAAATGTTGTATTTGAATTAGCACTGGTAAAACTAGTCGGTAATGAATTTTGATTCAAGCATCGGACTTGATTTGATGCCCCAGCTACAACGGGTGACGACAGCACAGTTGTTGATGCGGTTACAGGCGGACATCCTGATGCATCATTAACAGTTACGGTATATGTCCCTGCAACAGTTGGTGTTATTGATGCGGTTGTTGCACCATTATTTGATGGGCCTGACCAAACATATGTAAAAGGTCCTTGACCGCCAGTTGGATTTGCCGTAATCGTAGGATTACTTGTACACAGGACTGGATTGGAAGGAGTAATTGAAACTCCTAATGTTGGCACAATTGTCGCAGAAACAGTAGCGCAATATGGCACGGAGGCTGCACAAACAGTTCCTAACGTATTTCCACAAACTTGATATTGAATTGTAGTTGGCGCACCTGATGGAGGAGTGACACGTACACTATCTTGATTTGTATAAGTGACTCCGGATGTTCCAACATTCCCACCCTGCATGTTGCTCAGGTAATTGTTATATTGACCTGCAGTCCCCGGAGAAATCGAATTCCAAGTGATACTTGACTCTTGTAAGCCATAAACAATAAAATTATCAATACACCCATTTTGAGTTACTATATTTCCTGAATTACTTGGTGCAGCAATTGATTGAACCACAACCCCGTAATCGGTTGATCCTGTTCGACAAAAAGTAAAATAATGTGGACCTGCTCCACTTAAACAAAATGTGTAGCCAATATTAAATGGCCCGATACTACAGTTAGAATACCAAATATCAGCATTTCCTGAAGCACCACTTAAATTAAATTGAATTCCTTGAGCATTGGGATTTAAAGTAATAGCTAATACGAAGCAGTTGACATTGTTGGCCTGCCCACAGCATTCACCAAACCCACTTGCAGGAATAATGATAGATTGAGATGCTGAAGCACTAGGACTTGAGGATAAATTGATATTAAAAGTAGGCACATATGTAGATGTTCCAACTGCGCCTGTTTCACAACCAAAATTTGAAGCTTGGGAAAGTAATGCTTGACTAATTAATAATTTAACAAGTAATACTAAAAAATATTTATTTAAAATCCTGCCCAAAGCTTAAACTTTTACCCAACAATGTATACGAGCAAAGATACAATGAGTTGCTTAATTCTCAAATTATTTTAAGATTAATATGTTAAGTTAATATTACACTTTTCAGTTTTTATATCTAACATCTTGAACCATTGAAACTCTATACATCTCACCTACTTCAAGTGTATAAAAACCAAACTCTTCTGTAACAATTCCTTTCAAACGATAAATTCCTTTCCCTCTGAATGGATATTTCCTTCCTGATTCAGGAAAATGAACGGTATCTAGTGTGTTCCCATTTACATCGATGAACGTTCCAAAAAACATGGCTTCTCCCCTATTTGTTATTGATTTTTTGATTGCTACTAAATAACCTAAAGTTTCAATTCTCTGGCCGAGATAGTTTTGTATGGAATCGAAAAAAATCGGTCTTTCAAAAGATTCAGCTATCAAATCAAACGGATTGCGCAAGGGAAAACCCAATAATTCGATTTCCTCAAAAGCCGACTCTAATTCATCTTCTTCCAATAATGGCAAAGAATATTGCACGGTTTTTTCTTCAAATAATGTTAATCGTTGTCTTTTTACCGGCTCTTTTTGATGATATTGATATGCCTTCCACAATAAATTCTTCTTTTTTTCTGTAAAAGTTCGCAATGCACCTATTCGAATTAATAAAATCAATTGTTCTAAGGGAATTTCTGCTCGCTTTATTAAATCATCAAAATCTTTGAAAACACCATTTGCATAACGCTCTTTTAAAATAATCGAAACAACTTTTGCTTCAATACTGTCAACAAGCATACACCCTAAAATCAAACGATTTCCTTTTAAAACACATTCAAAACTTCCTTCGTTGATACAAGGTGGTTCTATGATTGCCCCCCATTTTCTGGCTTCATGAACATACACTTCGGTTCGGTAATACCCACCAAAATTATTGATTGTAGCAGTCATATACTCTAACGGATAGTGCGCTTTCAGATATAAGCTCTGATAACTTTCCACTGCATACGAAGCGGAATGACCTTTGGAAAAAGCATATCCTGCAAAACTTTCAATTTGCCGCCAAACGTCTGCTGTCAATTCAGGAGTATGACCAAGTGATAAACATTTTGTAAAAAAAGTAGCGCGAACTTGTTGAAACTCTTCCTTTGAACGAAATTTTCCAGACATTCCACGTCGCAAAACGTCTGCTTCTGCCAGCGATAAACCCGCAAAATGATGCGCTACTTTGATTACATCTTCCTGATAAACCATCACGCCATACGTTTCAGGCATAATTTCCAATAAAATTGAATTTGCTTGTTTTCTTCGTTCAGGATATAAATGCCGTAAAATATACTCTCGCATCATTCCCGATTGTGAAACACCCGGTCTGATAATAGAACTTGCCGCCACCAATTCTAAATACGTTTGAACTTTTAGCTTTATCATCAACATACGCATAGCTGGAGACTCAACATAAAAACACCCCAGTGCTTGTGCATTCAAAAGTAATTCTTTGACTTTTTCATCCTTTTTAAAATAATCTACATCATGAATATCGTGTGGCAGATTTTCAGGTTGATTATAACCTATTACATCTAGACAATCACGGATTTTCCCTAAACCTCGTTGACTAAGTACATCAAATTTAAATAATCCTACATCTTCTGCTTCGAGCATAGAAAATTGAGTAGTTGGACATCCCTTAGGTGGTAAAAATGTTGCTGAATAATAGTGAATTGGTTTTTCACTAATAATTATCCCTCCCGAATGAACGCTCAAATACGAAGGTAATCCTTTTATATATCCACTATATTTTAAAACCAATCGAGATATTTCATCCAATTTGGAAGGATCCATTTTTGTTTCAACTAATTTATCGATCTCTTCTTTTGGAAGTCCAAATACTTTTCCTAGCTCGCGTATTGTTGCTTTAAATTGAAATGTGTTATAGGTACATAAAAGTGTTGCATGAGGATAACGAGAAAAAATATAATCAATTACCTCATCACGGTCTCTCCACGAAAAATCGATATCAAAATCAGGTGGGTTTTTCCGAAACAAATTGATAAATCGTTCAAAATACAGATCTAATTCTATTGGGTCCACATCCGTGATTCTCAACAAATAAGCGACAAGACTATTCGCACCACTTCCACGTCCTACGTAGAAATATCCTTTAGAGCGAGCATATGATGTAAAATCTCGTGTAATCAGAAAATAAGATAGATAATCCTTTTGGGCAATAATCTCTATTTCTTTCTGCATTCGTTCTCTAATCTCAACAGATGGAATTCCATAGCGATACTTCAATCCTTCTTCGCAGAAAACATGAAGGTGCTCTAAATCTTCTTCTTTTGACTTCGTATACGTTGCTAAATTTTGAGGAGCAGCCTCTTCCCCAAAAGAAAAATGAATATGACAAGATTTCAAAATGGTATCTGTCCGAAAAAAAATATCCGAATAATCTTCCCATTCTTTTTGCCATTCTTCATAGCTTATCAAGCGCTCCTGTTCTTGTGTTTGTTCACTTTTTGGCAATTTAGAAAGCAAGCAGTTATTAGCAATAGAACGCAATAATCGATGTGCATTAAAATCGCGTTTATGTCGAAAGGTCATTGGTTGTAACGCAAGAATTCGCTTGCGAAGATTTAGATATTTTGCGATTAAAAAATCCTTATTTTGATTGGGCTGAAAAAAAACAAACTCATTTTCTTTAAGTTTTGACGGCACTTTTTCAAATGGATAAATCACATAACAATTGATAAATTCTGGAGCATTTGGTAAAAACGAAATCTCTTGTTGTAAGTGAGATGAAATAAACTGATTGATTTCAAAAAAGCCTTCCTTATTTTGAGCTAACAATATATACTGTAAATCCATTCCATTTCGAATATCTGCTCCGAGAATAGGTTGGATGTTTTTCTCCTGTGCTCGTTTGACGAAACTCAATCCCGATCCGGTATGATTAATATCTGTCAATACAGCATACGAATATCCTGACACAAAAGCCCAATCTACAAGTTCTTCGGGTGAAAGAACACCATATTTAATACTAAAATACGAATGCAGCAGCATATTAATTGTTCTATATTTTTGATTTAGCTTCTTCTGTTTGCCAAAAGCGCGGGTGGTTCGCCAGAAAAGGGATTGTGACCTCCAATAGTTCTTGCTTCTAGGCCAATGGCACGAATAATTGCACGATCTCCGTAACGATTTCGAATGTGGTCAAGTGCGTTGTACAAGGAAGGATAGTCCGTTTTATCGCCAAATAAACTCAGCTGATAATGTCCAGAAACCAACGCGCTAAAACGAATTCCTATCAAACGAACCAACAAGCGACGATTGTAAATTCGCGTAAATAATTCAGCTACAACCGGCAATAATTCATGATCGGCAGAAGTATAGGAAACTTGTTTTTGCAAAGTTTGAGTTTGAAAATCTGAATAACGAATTTTTACCGTTATACAACCTGTTAATTTATTCCCTCGCCGCAGTTGATACGCCAGATTTTCCGTCATAGCAGCCAATATCCCACGAAGTTTAATGACATCAATAGTATCTCGATCAAAAGTTCGTTCAGTTGAAATTGATTTTCGTTCATTGTATGGCTCAACGGGGGCTTTATCCAATGCTTGTGCTTTTTTCCAAATAGAAATTCCATTTTCACCCAATGCGCTTTGCATCAATTCAAGTGGCATTTCTTGAACGGTTTGAATTTTCTTCACGCCCAAACTACAAAGCGTTTGATACGTTTTTAAGCCTACCATCGGAATCTTTTTGACGGAAAGGGGCGCTAAGAATTCTTTTTCGGTTCCATAATGAATGTGAATTTGATTGTTGGGTTTGGCCTCCCCTGTCGCAATTTTTGATACGGTTTTGTTGATCGATTGGCCGAAAGAAATAGGTAAGCCTGTTTCACGAATAATGCGTTGACGAAGCTCGGACGCATATTTTATTGTTCCAAAAAAACGATCCATTCCTGTCAAATCCAAATAAAATTCGTCGATGGATGATTTTTCAAAAACGGGAGCTGATTCACGAATGATATCTGTTACCAATCTAGATTCATCTGAATAAATTTGTGAATTTCCTTTGATAATAATGGCTTCTGGACAGCGCTCTTTTGCCATTTTCATAGGCATCGCTGAATGAATACCATATTTTCTCGCCTCATAACTACATGATGCTACCACTCCCCGATCGCTGGTGCCTCCTATGAGTATGGGTTTCCCTATTAATCGACTGTCTTTTTTTCGCTCACATGAAACAAAAAAAGTATCCAAATCCATGTGAACAATTGAACGTACTACTTCCATTACCTGATTTTTAAGGTTAGTTTTATTTGGTAATGTATATCGGATTGGAAAATCGGAATAGTTTGGCTCACCGACTTTGACTCCACAAAGGTAAAATTAATTCTTGTTATTTAATCTTATTTTTGATTATTTTTTAAACATTTTAAAATTAAACCCAATATATTTATGGAAATTTCATTGTACTTTCATCAAATGGAAAAACCAATAACTATGTCATTAATCGTGCGAATTTGTTTGCTATTCTCGCTCCTGATCTTTCAAATTGCATACTCACAAAAAGAGTTTCAAGGGGGAATAAAATTGGGTTTTTCTATAAATGATTCGTTATTAAAAGGTTATGCGACTGAAAATTTTCATGTTTCGTGTAAAACAAAAAGGAGGGAAACTATCTCGTTCAATTTATCAGAAGATTCCTCATTGTTTGAACTTGCAACTGGAACCTACAAATTACAAATAACAAGTGACAATTTTCGAACCATTAACTATTTGGATATACCTGTGAATCAGGAAAAAATCACTTTTTTAGAAATCCCACTGGTTGCTAAATCTAAACGAAAAAAACCAATTAGAATCAACTATCCTAAACCAAAAAGCAAATGGAAAAATTGTGGTTAATTGAACTATTGAAAAAAATTATGGTCAAAAAAAAGCGGAATCATTAAACTCCGCTTTTTGTCATTAAGAATTATCTAAACTACGATTTAATAAACTGTAATTCACAAGTTAACTTAACCTCATCTGAAACAACAATATTACCTGCTTCAGTAACAGCGCTCCATGTCAAACCGAAATCGCTTCTGTTAATTTTTCCTCTAACCGTCATTCCAGCTTTAGTTTGTCCATAAGGATCGACCGCTATTCCTGCAAAATCTGCTTCTAACGTTACTGTTTTTTCAACACCTTTGACATTCATTTTCCCGGTAATCTCATACAAATCATCTGATTTTTTAACCATAGAATCTGAAGTAAAAGTAAGCGAAGGATGAGAAGCTGCATCAAAAAAATCTGCTGATTTCAAATGCTCATCTCTATCTTGAACTCCTGTCGAAATAGAGTTGATTGCTGATTGAAAAGAAAGTTTTGCCGTTGAAAAATCATTATCGTTGGTAGTTGCTTCGGCAGAAAAATCAGTAAAAGAGCCTGATACATTTGAAATCATCATGTGGCGCACTTTGAAACCTATTTCACTGTGCATGTTGTCAATTTTCCATTTTGTTTCCATAATTTTATATTTTTGATGCTACAAAATTCGGTAAGAGTTCCTTTGTTCAAAATGACCTAGGTTAAGAAATACAAATTACATACTATGAAAATCCTCTCAGTAATCTTTTTTACACTAATTTCCTTTAGCCACTCTTCTCAAATAACTTTTGCTAAAAAAGAAACCAAAGACTCACTATATCGAAATCAAGCGTATGTTTTTATTAATCGAACAAATACATATAGAACGCTGATACCCAATGAAGATTTTATTCCTGGGAACCTTGGAGAACGCGTTAATGAAAAAAGTTTAAACACCTATTCATTTGGCATCGGACTTAAAGGTCATATACTAAAAAACTTGATCTGGGACGGTGGAATGGCATATATTCAAAATGGCGAACAATACAACTTCGCTTCCATTATAAACGATTCTACTTTTGCCTATCAAACCTACTACAAATACATTGCGATGCCTTTAAAACTAAATTTCACATTTGGTAAATCGGTTCGAATATTTGGAGGAGCGGGGATTCTTCCTCAATTATTTTTAAACTACAAACAAAAACAACAATGGGAAACAGCTCTCGGCAGCCGAGAATCGAATATTATAAAAACAAAAGATGGGTTCAATACATTTATAACTAGCGCAATATTTAATTTAGGAATAAGTTTCCATTCTAAAAATGGCTACGGAATATTTGTAAATCCCGAATATAGACTTCAATTACAAAATGGATTAGGAAAAACCTCCTATTTCAAGCACAAAAGTTACGGATTTGGATTTTCAGCAGGAGTAACAAAAGAATTATAACTTACTCTTTCACTTCTTTATACCCAGGATATTTTTTACGATCGTAAACAAACTTAGATTCTTCAACCGTGGGATTGGAAGTGAATTTTGTTACTGAATAAGTCATCACAGTTCCATCTTTTGAAGTCATAATTGCTTTAGATAAATCATTTGAAGCTTTAGCAATATATAAGGTTATTGATTTGTAGGTAACTTTCGTGTTTTTTGGAGTCAGTGCAATAACATGAACAGCCTTACCATTTAATGTTGATTCATTCGTGTATGAATTATTAAATCCTGATTCCCAAAGTGTCATTAACTTTTTCGGATTCATATTTTCATCATCGTTAGAATTCGCATCAGAAACATAAACTGTCTTACCATCCTTAACAACTGTCCAAGTTTTAACGCCATTTGAAATTATTGTGTTTCCTCCGTAAGAAGCGTAGAATTTCTGACCCTTTACCCATCCTTTTCCCGTCTGATTTTGATTTAATCCAGACTTACTATTTTTGACATTTGCACTAAATTCAACATAAAAGGACTTCAATCCTTTAATTTTTGTTGAAACTGAATTTAAAACGGTTTGTGATTTTGATTGAGCAACAATAGTTTGACTAAAACAAAAAGAAAAGAATAAAACAGACAGAAGTAATTTCATAAAAATAATTTTCGGCGCAAATATCCAAAATAATGCCAAATAAAAAAACAAAGTGGTGGTTAACGCAACAACAATTTATTAACAAATCGAAAACAATGAATCATATTATGGTTCAAAAAAAGGAACTTCACTAAACATTAATTAATTACCTCTGTTTAATAAACATCTTACAGCATCAATGAACGAGGAAAAAGAATTTATAAACCCAATAGATCCAGATAAAATAACTGAAAATCCAGGATTGATAGCCTTCCCTCATAGTGTTGGTGGGGTAGTCATCAAACCTGAAGATCAAGGAAAAATAAAAGGGCGTTCTGTTTCAGCAATGGAGTTTCAAACCGAGATGCAGCTTAATCAGATTTATGAGCAAATGCAACTCTTGGCTAATCAGGCAAAAATATTGAATGATCGCAAAGCAATTTCTCATTTTATTTATTCTGCTGAAATCAGATTTGAACCCTTTATAAATCACATATACCATCTCTACAAAAGAGAAAATTCAACGTATTCCTTATCATTAGTAGGCCCAAACGATTGGGGACGATCAAAACAAAACTTAACTTTCGTTGCAACTGTTCGCTTATTAGCAGATCATACCTGGGATATCCTAGATAAAAATCCAGAGATAGATTTGTAGTTATTTAGTCCTAATTACAGATTTTGCAGACTTTTCGTTGTAATCATTTAAAACATCTTGGTAAAGAGATACTAATTCATCATCTGACTTAGAATAGAAATCAAAGGAATTGGTAAATTGTTTTAATGAAATACCTTTAGCTTTAAGTATGGAGTCCCGAGAAAGTTGCAAAGATTCTCCATAATTTGAATATGAATAATATTTGGACTGAAGATGTGATTCGATTAAAACCAACTCTTCAAAAATAGAAATCACTAATTCTTTAGAAATAGTCTTCTCATTTTTCAGTCTGAGATCAGCAGCTTCTTTACGTTGGCAAGAAGAAACTAAAAACAACCCAAATAAAATAAAAATGAAGAAAATTCTCATCGATTAAAACTTAACCTACTTCCCTGTGATTTATCAATGATTTGTCCATTTGAATAAACTAATTCACCGTTCACAAATGTACTATCGATTGAATTAGAAAAAGTATATCCTTCAAATGGAGACCACTTACATTTAGATAAAATCTGTTCTTTGGAAACCATATTTGAGCGAGATGGATTAACTAAAACTAAATCAGCAAAATACCCTTCACGTACAAATCCTCTTTTTGAAACTTGAAATAACTCAGCCGGCGCATGACACATCTTTTCAACCACTTTTTCAATGGAAATTTTTCCTTCTTTGACTTTTTCCAACATTGCTAACAATGCATATTGCACTAATGGTCCACCTGACGGCGCTTTTGAATACATTTGATCCTTCTCTTCAAAAGTGTGAGGTGCATGATCAGTTGCGATAACATCAATAACATTCTCATTAACAGCTTTCATTATTGCATCTCTATCTGACGCTTTTTTTACGGCAGGATTCCATTTTATGAAATTGCCTAATCGGTCATAATCTTCATCCGAGAACCATAAATGGTGAATACATGCTTCCGCCGTTATACGCTTATCCCTCAACGGAATTTGATTTGTAAAAAGCTCAAGTTCTTTTTCTGTGCTAATATGCAGAATATGTAGGCGCGAATTATATTTTTTAGCCAATGACACAGCAAAAGACGAAGATTTGTAACATGCTTCCTCATTTCGAATTAGCGGATGGAATTTAGCTGGAAGCGTTTCCCCATATTCTTCAATATATTTCTGAAAATTTTGCTTAATCATTGGATCATCCTCACAATGAGTTGTAATTATAGTTGGGGAGTAGTGAAAAACATCTTCCAATGCTTGCGGATCATCAACTAACATATCACCAGTGGATGAACCCATAAATATTTTAACCCCACAAATTTCTAAGGGATTAATTCGTTTAATTTCCTCAATATTTGAATTCGTGGTACCTAAATAAAATGAATAATTTGCTAGAGAAGTATTTTGAGCAATTGCATATTTCTTTTCCAACTCCTCAATTGTTACCGCACTAGGAACTGTATTCGGCATTTCCATAAAAGAAGTGATCCCTCCTGCGACTGCCGCTCTCGATTCTGTAAAAATATTCGCCTTGTGTGTTAATCCTGGCTCGCGAAAATGAACTTGATCGTCAATACAACCTGGAAGCAACAATAATCCCTTTGCATCTACAACCTCATGATTGGATTCCACTGAAATATTTCTATCAATTTTTTCAATCTTACCCTCTTTAATCAATAAATCACTCACAAATTTTGAGTTTTCATTAATTATCGTCGCATTTTTGATTAACGTGGTTTTCATTTCTTAAATCTTGTTTTTTTCATTTTCCAAACACCAAAAAAAGCCTCCTTGAAAATTCCAGAAGACATTTTTGATTCTCCATAGATACGATCAATAAAAGTAATTGGCACTTCTTTTATTTTAAAACCCATTTGCACTGCAGCATATTTCATACAAATCTGAAAGGCATAACCCTTAAATATAATTTTATCAAAATCAATTGATTCCAAGACATTTCTTCGATAACACTTAAACCCTGCTGTTGTGTCTTTTATATTTATAAACAAAACTAATCGGACATAAACACTTGCGAAATAGGACATAAGAATTCTGCCTATCGGCCAATTTTTAACCTTTCCTCCGCTTACATATCGCGAACCAATACTTACATCAGCCCCATTTTTACACGCATGATATAACTTGATTAAATCTTTGGGATTGTGTGAAAAATCACAATCCATCTCAAAAACGTAGTCATAATTTTTAGAAATAGCCCATTTAAATCCATGAATATAAGCAGTGCCAAGTCCTAACTTACCAGTTCTTTTTTCCAAAAATATTCTACCCTTGTATTTTTCGATTTGTTGTTCTATTCGATTTGCCGTTCCATCGGGTGAATTGTCATCAATAAAAAGTACATCAAAATCATGTTCCAATTGCATAACTGAAAGAACCATCTTTTCAATGTTCTCTATTTCATTATACGTTGGAATTATCACTATAGAATCACTCACGTGAAAGATTTTAACGAAATTAATGATTAAAGAAATACATCAGCAAGTTTTATGAATGAAAAAAAGAAATAACAAGAATTTTATAATTTTTTCTGTAATTTTAAAAATTGAACCGTATTTAAGTAATTAATAAGAAATTGAAAGTTTTCAATTCAATAGTAACTCTGCTATTTTGCATGTCTTTAGCGTGGACAGTTAATGCTCAGACGCTTGTGATTAATGAAGTTTCAAACGGTCCTGCTGGCAACCAAGAATACATAGAGTTTATTGTTGTAGATGATGCTGTTTCGTATGATTGCAATAGTGGAACACCACCTTGTGTAGACATACGCGGTTGGATCATTGACGACAACAGTGGATATCATGGTGCCGGAGGAGTAGCCTCAGGATGCAATAGATTTTCCTTCAATTCCTTTTGGCAGTGCATACCCTTAGGAACAATAATTTTGGTATATAATAACGCGGAGTCAAATACAAACCTTCCTTCAATTGACTCAATTATGACGGATAATAATTGTAGATTGGTAATCCCAATAAACAATCCGCAACTATTTCAGTCAAATCCAAATACTCCTGGAGCCATATCTTGTTCTTATCCTGCAACTGGCTGGGTTAATGGTGGTGATTGGAGTACAATAACACTTGCTAATACCGGAGACTGCGCTCGATTGGTTAACCTGGCAGGTTGCGAAGTCTCGTCTGTCTGTTGGGCTGGAGTAAATCAGAATACACAAATTTATTTTAATTCAGGGAATTCAGGAACGGACAACGTTTGGTATTTCAATGGAGGAAATCCAACAGTTCAATTAAACTGGTCCGAAGGATGCTCTGATCCATCCTCGTGTGGCACAAATGACCAAACACCGGGTTCTCCAAACAATGCATTAAATTCAGCTTACATTGCCCAATTCAACAACAATTGCCAACCCATTCAACCATTAGCATTATCCTTGGTCGGAACGACATCTCAAAGTTGTTCGTGCGATGGGACCGCAAGCATTTCCGCTTCGGGATCTATTGGTCCTTACACCTACGCATGGTATGACAACTTCAATATTCCTCTTGGTCAAACCTCCGCAACAGCCACAAATCTATGTTCAGGCAACTATTATTGTGTTGTAACATCTAGTATTGATTGTAAGGATACAATTCCCGTTTTAGTTGGAACAATTTGCTCGAACTTCGGGACGTTTGCCTCTGCGACGATGATCCAAAATTGTGTCAATAATCAATTCTACAATACAACATGGGCAAATTTACCAGATCAAATCAATCCTAATGGAGTCTTATTTAATTCATACGACTATGGACCATTTTTTCAAAATTCAAATACACTAATTCTTCGAGGTGGAGAAGTGAAAACATACAAAAACCCGGGCGCAAATGTTTGTGGAGCTAAGTTATATTACACGGTTTACACGGTTGGAAATCAACCTGCAAATCCATTATTTACTATTCTCGACTTGCCTTTTAAAGAATCATGTGCGGTTGGACCGAATAATTTCCCCACAGGCGGACCTTGTTTCAATGCTACAGATCAAAAATGGGCAAAAGAAAATTACAATATTGATTTAACAACATACCCTCCTGGTAATTACGTTATTGAAGTTTATTATGCTGTTCCAGGAAGCTATACAAGCACAACGGGATGCAATGATACTATTTATGTTAACAATAACGGAAGTAATTACAAAGCTCTTTTCCAGATTAAACCCCAACCTTTAATTTCTGGTGGACCACTATCTATCTGTCCCGGAAATTCTTCAACCTTGACATCTAACTTTACAACGGGTAATTCTTGGAGCACTTCCAGCACAAATCAATCGATTTCGGTGAATACATCGGGAACTTACACGCTAACTGTAAATTTGAATAATAGTTGTCCTTCTTCTGGTGATAATGAGACCATAAATGTTTATGCAGCACCAACCGTAGAGGCTGGCCCCAATCAAACAACCTGTGGAGGTGCTGGCGCAATTTCTATAAATGGTGTAATTGGAGGTTCGGCCACCGGAGTATTATGGTCATCTCCTTCAGGTTCATTTTCAAGCAATAACTCTGCATCAACGACATACACACCTGCAATAACCTCAGGAGTAGTAACAATTATCTTAACTGCAACCGGACCTTGTCCATCAGTCCAAGATCAATTGATTTTATTAGTAAATGCTACTCCAACTGTTAATTCTGGAACTGATCAGACAATTTGTTCAGGCTCAACGGTCAATCTTTCCGGTACTTTTGGAGGATCTGCCAATTCAATTTTATGGACGGCCCCCTCAGGGTCATTCTCAAATACCACTAGTACAACGTCAACTTATACACCCAGTATTACTTCAGGAAGTGTTACACTTACGCTAACAGCATCCGGTCCTTGTCCTTCAGTTTCAGATCAAGTAACAATTAATGTCAATGCACCAATAACACCAACTTTCTCCCAAATTTCTCCCATTTGCTCAGGAGGGACAATTTCATTGCCAACAACCTCATTGAATGGAATAACTGGAACATGGGCACCCGCTATAAACAATACTGCAACAACATTATATACATTTACTCCAACGGCAGGACTTTGCGCCAATTCAACAACTATGACGATAGTTGTGAATGAAACACCTACTGTTGATGCTGGCAATAACACCTCTGTTTGTATTGGAAATACTGTAAATCTAAATGGCGTGATTGGTGGATCTGCAACGAGTGCAATTTGGAGTGCTTCATCAGGAACATTTAGTGATGCGTCTAATTTAACTTCAACGTACACTCCATCGATAACTTCAGGATCAATTACTCTTACATTATCAACAAACGGTCCTTGTCCAACAGTAACAGATCAAGTAACAATTTCAATTATAACTCAAACATTACCTACTTTTAACTCCCAAGGCCCGTATTGTTCTGGGGATCCTTTTACATTATCTAGTCAATCTAATAACGGAGTTTTCGGAACTTGGTCGCCTACAATTAACAATTCAGCATCGACATCTTATACGTTTACACCAAATTCAGGTCAATGCGCAAGCTCAACTACGTTATCAATTACAATAAACCCAATTGTCATTCCTACTTTTACCCAAATAACTCCTATCTGTTCTGGTGGTTCAATCTCATTGTCAACTAATTCCTTGAATGGAATTTCAGGAATATGGTCGCCCGCTAGTAACAATACTGCCACAACATTATACACATTTACTCCAACGGCAGGACAATGCGCTTCAACTGCAACAATGACAGTAACGGTAAATTCACCAACACTTCCAACATTTAACCAAGTGGCACCCATTTGTTCTGGTGGGTCTTTGGTTTTACCTTCAACTTCATCAAATGGAATATCAGGAACTTGGTCTCCAGTAATAAACAATACTGTTACGACAAATTATACGTTTATTCCGACAGCCGGACAATGTGCTACGAATACCACGATGACTGTCACAGTTAATTCGATATTTTCAACAAATACCACTCAAACTGTTTGTCCGAGTCAAATTCCATACATTTGGAATGGGGTAACTTTTAATGGCCCGGGAACGCAAACTGCTGCATTAGCATCTATTAATAATTGTGATTCATTGGTAACCATGACATTAAATGTAAGTTCCACAATTACAAGCAACACCAGTTTGAGTATATGCCCTAGCGATTTACCTTATTCTTGGAATGGATTAATCTTCAATTCTTCAGGAAATCAGTCTGTTAATTTAATAGCAACAAGTGGTTGTGATTCAGTTGCAACGCTTAATTTAGCAATATTCAATCCTCAGTCAAGTTCTGTAAACCAAACCGTTTGTTCATCACAAATTCCTTATTTTTGGAATGGTCTGACTTTTAATGGTTCAGGAACTCAAACGGCTACTTTACAGGATGTGAATGGATGTGATTCGCTAGCAACACTAACGCTTCAAGTATCGAATAACTTAACCAGTTCCTCTGCTCTTTCAGTTTGTCCTTCTGAATTACCCTATTCATGGAATGGATTAACTTTTTCAAATGCAGGAACTCAAACAGCAACACTTCAAAGTATTGGAGGATGCGATTCGTTGGCCACATTGACTCTGAATCTAAATCCTACTTACAATGAAACGGAAACTATCTCAATTTGCTCCAACGAAACTCCATATTTGTGGAATGGGTTAAGTTTTTCATCATCCTCCAACCAAACAATCACGTTGAATTCGATAAATGGCTGCGACAGTATTGTTACATTAAATTTAACCGTTCTACCAGTATTCTCAGCTTCTTTGGATTCAACTATTTGTCAAAACGAGTTACCATTTGTTTGGAATGGATTGACATTCAATTCAGCAGGCATACAAACCATGAATTTGACCTCCGTCAATGGTTGCGATAGCTCGATAATTATGAATGTTCAGTTATTATCCATACCACAAATTTCAATTTCTGGTGGAGGCGTTTTTTGTGAAGGTGATGTAATTCAACCAGTTGAAGTCAATGTAGTAGGTTCCTCACCTTTCAATGTAAGTTATACACTTGATGGAGTTGGAATCAATATTTCTTCCAATCAAACTATAATTTCATTAGGAAATATAGCAGGGTCCTATGTTTTGACCGAAATTTCTGATCAAAATTGTCTAGTGAATTCGAATCTTAGTTCGGCATCAATCATAATTAATCCAATTCCGAATGCTCCGCAAGTTGGCAATGATTCAATCTATTGTTTAAACTCAACACCAGACAGTTTAATTGCTAGTGGAAATTTAAATTCATCGATTACATGGTTTACTGATCCAACTTTATCAAATCCGATTCAAACAGGAAATTCTTACTTTCCGGATAATATTTTAGGGCCAACAACTTATTATGTGGTGCAAGAAGGTAATGGTTGCGTAAGTGCTCCTAATGAGGTAATGATCACTTTTGAAATTTGCGATATTATCGTTCCTACCGCCTTCACACCTGATGGTGACAACACAAATGATTATTGGGATTTAGGAAATATCGATGCCTTGTATCCGAATAATTTGGTAACCATTTACAACCGTTGGGGGAATTTAATTTTTCAATCCCAACCGGGTAATTACCAATCAAAACCATGGGATGGAACTTACAATCAAGAACTTATGCCAGTTGGTTCGTATTATTATATCATTGAGTTTGGTGAAACTTTTAAAGGAAGTGAATCAGGAATAGTTACGATCGTAAAATAAAAATTACAACAATTTTAACACTACTAAAAGACAAAAAAAATCATACTCACTCCCCAAATTGTTAAATTCTTCGTTTATAACTCTCAGAAAGTTGTGATTTATTTGAAAATTATTTCAAGCCTATATCTTAACTTTGATGCAAATTTTTGAACCACAATGCTGGCACTTTATCTAAAAGAAATAAAGAGTTTTTTAAGCTCCATCATAGGTTATGTTTTTATTCTAATTTACTTAATTTCCTCAGGTCTATTCCACTGGGTGATTTCGTACAACACCAACTTATTAGAGGGAGTAGAAGCTGATTTGATACCATTTTTCAATCTCTCACCTGTGATTTTCTTAATTCTAATTCCTGCGATTACCATGCGTTCAATTGCAGAAGAACGAAGAACAGGCACCATTGAATTACTTTTTACAAGACCTATCTCAGATATACAACTATTGTTTGGAAAATATTTAGCAGCTGTTACGTTACTTTTAATTGCGATACTTCCTACCCTATTTTATTATTTCACTATGTATTACCTAGGTTCACCAGTTGGAATTATTGATACTGGTGCTACTTTGACATCTTATATCGGTCTAATTTTATTAGGAGCAACCTTCATTTCGATTGGGATTTTTGCATCTTCCATAACATCAAGTCAAATTGTGGCTTTTATCCTATCCATGTTCCTGTGTTGGTTATTCTACGATGGATTTAATTTACTCGGCTCCTATAATTTACTGGGAGATCTTGATACAATTGTTCGATCGTTTGGTATGACAACACATTATGATTCGATTAAGAAGGGAGTTATTGACTCAAGTGATCTCCTTTATTTTTTTAGTGTAATTAGTTTCTTTCTTTTTTCT
>Ga0315905_10002697_pt1 | contig 18575 bp, 15 predicted proteins | sample LakEriMetagenome_5_FD_203522 | JGI IMG/M metagenome (GOLD analysis project Ga0315905, IMG submission 203522) | Freshwater fungal communities from buoy surface, Lake Erie, Ohio, United States - Buoy 4 MA121 | ecosystem: Environmental > Aquatic > Freshwater > Lake | place: USA: Lake Erie, Ohio... | reverse complement strand
CCGTTCTGCTGCCGGGTCGACCCGCTCGGGCCATTCAAGCCCGGGCGAAGACGCCTGGCTCAGGAAGATAACCTGAACTTCCCGACGCGGCTCCCCTTCAAAACGGGAGCCGCGTTTTTTTGCGCGCTTGGCACTTGACTTCCCGCTCTACCTTATGATCGGCCAGCTTTTGCCAGTTGAACGGCGAGCTTCGCCATGCCACTCTGGGCTTTTCTGACGGCGGCTTTTCTGACCGTGTGTCGCGCCCCTGACACTGACATTTGGGCTCGATTTGGAAGTGTCCACTTCAGTCAACAGTCTCGCCGAAGCTTGGAAATTCGCCAAAAACCGGGGAATGGGGGGGAACGCCTGAAGAAAAATCAAAGAATACGCTGAATTGCGGAAGTACTTTGTTAGTGTCGCGCGCAATAATCCGAGGAACGAAACCTCCCCGCACCTTTGGACTGGGCAGGTGGTGAATAAGCAGCGAAGTCTCCTCCTGAAAAACCGTAAGCCAGAGTCCATTTTTTTGCACAGGAAGTATCGAATGAAAGCGCACAAGCGTGGTTTCACCCTGATTGAGTTGCTGGTGGTGATCGCCATCATTGGCATTCTCGTGGGGATGCTGTTGCCGGCTGTGCAAGCCGTTCGCGAGGCGGCGCGCCGCGCCGACTGCTCCAATCGCCTCCGCCAAGTTACACTTGCCGCCCACAATTACCACGACTCTAACAAGCGGCTGCCCGAGGTTCTTTGCCAAAAAGGCGCGGTCAATTGGGGAGACTGGAACAATGCCAGCAGTCCGCTGTTCTACATGAAGGCCCAAAACTCGGGCGTAATTGCTGCAGTGATGCCCTTTATGGAGTTGACCAATGTGCTCAATCAGGTCGATCCGTTTTATGTGCAGTGTGGCCAGACCTGCGCGACGTATCTGAACAGTTCAGGCCAGCCGGTCTACGCCAATTTCTATTCGATCCAAGGTTACTGGACGATCGCTTATACCGACGTGCCCTCAATCACCTGCCCGTCTGACAACATCCTGGAAGTGCAGGGGCGGCCGGTGTTTGTCGCTCAACCGGTGAGCTTAACCGGCAATCCGGGGGCTCCGAATGACGATTTTACCGCTCTGGGATACTGGTATTTTGCTCCACCGGAAGGTCGAACCGACGAAATGGGGAGAACGAATTATGTTCCCAGCGGCGGCGCTTGCTCGGGCGGGATGAATCGCGGTGGTGTTCTGGGGCCCTTTATCGGTGCGACGGGTGCGCGCGAAAAGCGAACACTGGAAACCATCCCGGATGGCACCAGCAACACCATTTTCTATGGTGAGACACTTGGCGATGTCATTGCCGACCTCGCAACCGACGCTCCGGTGAGAAACTATGTTCCGACCACCACGGGAGCGATTCTCGCGCGCGGCCGGGGTAATGTCCCCTGGCAAAAGGTTCCTGCCTTGGCCAACACGCCAACGAAAAATTATCCGGGAGGAAACGACCCGCGCGGCACGATTCTCGGCGGTTCGCGGATGGCCTCCTCGGTTGGCTTTTCCTCCAATCACAACGCCGGGGTCAATTTCACGTTTGCCGATGGATCCGTCCGGGCCTTTCCGCGGAGTATCAACTGGCAAAACCTCTACGCCTACTACGGGATGAACGACGGGCAATTTGCGACCGGAGTCGACCAGTAGGAATCAGAGATTCGCCCAGCGGCATCAGCCTTGGTCCGCTGCGGACCTCTTGCCCCCCGAGATTCCAGCTTCCCCGGGGTAATCGTCGAAAAAAGTTCGCGAGCCGCCTCAGACAAGTTCTCCCGCAATTCCCAGTACTTCAGCCGCTTTGGGGTTCGCCTCCAAGCGGCTTTTTTGTTTTCTCGATGGCGAGGATGGAGTTCATCCGCGAGTTCGCCATTGCTGTCAGCGCTGGAGCGGACTGACGTTCAAGCGAACGCCAAGAGTTACCGGAAAATTTACGATCGAAGCTTGGCTTCTGTTTGCATTCCGAGGAAGTCGGCCCGCTTGGGAGACTCGCAAGCTCCCGAAAAATTGGGCAAAAACTCAACCTGTCCTTGCCACTCGAAAACCGGGGAACACCTGCCTTGCGTAGTAAGGTTAGTGCGTAATGAGTCTGGTGCGTTGCTCGCACGGTTTTTGTAATCGAGCTGACAAGCCATTTGGCAAGCGAATTCACAAGGAGAAGAAACGTGATGCGGAGAATTTTCAGCTGCCTGTTGCTAGGGGCGTTTTGCTGCACTTTGGCTGCCGGCTGCGTCGAACCAACACCTCCAGTCCAAAAGGACTCCTCGAGCAATCCCGTTGATGCCGCCAAACAGTCCGGCGGTGAACCGTTCAAGATGCAACCGATCAACTGAGACTGGCGCGAATTTGGGCAATTTGACGGAATCAGTCGCAGATTGCCGGTTGAGCCATAAGAAAAATCGGGCAAAAGTTCGTTGCTTATTGAAAAAGCGAAAACCCACGGCTACGATCAATGCGTACTGAACGGTGTGCGACGAACGCATCGTTTTGACTTTTTATCATGGCATTCCGTTGATAAGGAAAGGGAATATGTTGCGACGAATCATCAGCTGCCTGTTGCTGGGAGCATTTTGCTGCACTTTGGCTGCTTGCGGCAGCAAGCCGGAAGCCCCGGTCCAAAAGGACAGCAAGAGCAATCCGGTTGACGCCGCCAAGCAATCTGGCAGCCAGCCGTTCAAGCCGGAAGCGATCGAGTAAGCGATTACTCGCTCCGTTTCTTGTCAACTCAATGACTCACTCCCTTGTTCGAAGTGGACTCTGTTTCTTCGTACAAGGGAGGATTCATGCTTTTTTAGCTACATCTCAAACCAGACGCTTCGGGTGCCCCTCTTTCGTTTTTGCGGCACCGGCATTCTTTTGCGGCACTGGTATTTTCGCGAAGCCCCGCAGCCAGGCACCTGATGTCCGACGCGTGTACAGCGAGTTAAAGACACGTGAGTCAAAGACACGCGTCGCTAACTATTTGCCAAGAGGTGCCTCGTTACCGAGCACTTTGGGCTGAGACAGGCACTTTGATGGCACACTCGTTCTGGACTCACCGAGGCTCGTAGCTCGCGATGCTACCTCCTTTCTGGGTTGCCCCCGTGCCGGACCCGGGCTATCCCCAGCGTTGCCGCCCCGTTGTCCCCGAGCTTTAAGTCTCTCGGATAACTCACGAGAGCTCACCCGCAAGGCACAAATCCCGGCTCTCCCTGGCCGCTCGGCATATTTCTTCTGATCGGTCTCGCTACTCCGCTCCCTTATTTGCTGCCAGATTTGCTCGGTTCAATTTTGAGCGGTCCACCGAGAGCTTCACTCAAATCGATTCCGGCATGGCGGAGCAGCGGGTTAAATTTTTCCGCGATGACGTCTCGATTTTCGGCAAACAACCCCAGCGGAGTTGGGGCTGCCAATTGCAGGCTCTCTGCACCTCGCAAGACACCGATTCGGGCCGGCTGGTCGGGCTGTTTCGAGATCAACAGAACGAGGTCCATCGCCTGATCAACAAAACAGAGACTGAACGCTCCGCTGGGTAACTCCTCCAAGGTGAGCAAGCTTCCATCGGAGTTCATCTCCCGCAGATTGAGCTTGAAATACTCTTCCTTCAATTCCTGATTGGGCTGGGCCCGATTCTCCGGGTGTAATTCGAGCTCACCGGACGCCGATTGGATGTCAAATTCCCGGTTGAGCGTTTTCGGGCGGTTGGTCGCCTGATGCCTGCGATTGATGTAATAGGACTGGGCGTAAGGCGAACCTTGCACCAACTGGTCGACGACATCCTCGAACAAGACTTGTGGATAATCGACCGCCGAGAGATCGTATCCGTCGCCGAGCGTCATCCAGCCTCGGGGCAAGTTGGTTGCTTGATACTGTTGCCGGACTCCTTCAGCCAGTTCGGCGATCGACTTTCCGCCGTACCTGGCCTTCCAAAACTCGCGGTCGAGCTTGATCGCTTTCTCATCGGCGGTCAGCCGTACGAGGCGGGCCAACTCGACTCGGGCCCGGAAGTAGTTTGCCTCCTCCTGGAGCGGTCGCTCCGCGGAGAATTCGTTGATGACTGGCGGTTCAGCGGAAGGTTGAAACTTCTCGGCCCAGGCTTGCCAGGTGGCAAGTTCCGAACCGAGGTCTTGCTCGGCAATTTCCCGCAATCGCTGCAGCACGAGTTGAGTTTCCTCGGGCGAACGACAGTCGGCCAGGAGCCGCACCAAAAACCGGGGATTGCTGTCGAGTTGCTGGGAATCCATCAACTCCGCGGTTGCCTTCTCATCGGCCGAGGCCTTGGCGGAGAACACCTTGCGGAGGCGGGCACGGACCTCGGCGTTTAAGCCTGGATCCCGAATTCCCCGGGCGATTGCCAATGACCACTGCGAAAATTCGGCTTCCAGCCGTTCTGTCGCCTTGGCCCGCAATTCAAAATCGTCTGCTTCCAAGTCGCGAAACGTCTCCAGAAATTCCGCCTGCTTGCTCGCTCCATAGGCGAGGTCGTTGAGTACTTGAGCCTGGAGTTTCTCGGTCAGATCAACCGCGGGAGTCCCGACTCCCAACTTGCGCAGCAAGGGAAAGAATCGCTCGCCGAGCAGAGTGGAATGCTCGAACCAGAGGTCATTGAAGGAGCTGGCCTGATGAGCAACACATTGGTCTGCGGTTACCATCTGCAACAACACAGCGCCCGATTCGGCCTGGCGCAGTCTCAGAACAGTACCCGCTGCAGGCTCGATGACGAGCACCTGAATCTCACGACCACTGCAGTCCAGATGGACCTGCCGAAAGGGTTGCTCTTTCTCGACCAGGTGAAGGTAGCTGCCGACTGGACGGTCGCGGGCCGGGGTTGGAAAGATCGTGCCGTTGCCAAAGATACCCGAGATTTTATTGCCGCGAATGTTGTAGCGCCAATTGTTGCCTCCCGAGCTGCTGCCGCCTCCGCCACCAAATCGGAGCAGTGAGGTGTAGAGTGCTTGCCCAGCCGCTTGATCGGGGAACTTCGCCTGCAATTCTCCGCCATTAAAATCGAGACCAATCGCGTCACTGAGCGTTTGGGCGACTTCATCCAAAGGCCCAGCCTGGGGAGATTTCTCTTCTTCTTGTTGCCGAGCTCCGGAGAGCGGCCCAACCGGCAATCCCGCCGCATGAATCGGCTCAACCGCCAGCCCCGCGAGACCCAGCACGCAGAAACAAGCCAGCCGATCAAATCCGCGAAGAATGCCTCCTGGTCCACTCTTCCGAGCTCGCCTTTTCCCTTCACCGATTGCTGCTGCATTCATGACGCCCCGCCTCCGCCCGTTCGCCTCTGCTGTCGACGGTGGTTGTTCACCATCGCAGTCAGGGCTTGAATTGATAACTTTGGGGAGCCTGCGTTTTCCAACATTCCCCCTTCAATGACGCTTAGTCCATTCTAATCGCGAATACTTGTCGCTGGCTAATCGAAGAGTCATTCCCAGCGGCCAATCCCCGGTTGGTTCATCGGCTCCCCAGACCGTGCGCAAGGATGAAATCAGGTCAGCGCGGTGGGCGGGAAGGTTGGTCACAAAATCGAGATGGGAACGCTGCTCGCGGTAATCGGGTTGCCGTTCCGGTGCGCCGAGGCAATGCGCGAGCAATTCCACTGGAAAATCGTAGAGCAGTGTCCCATGATAAAGCACAAAGTGTCGCCGACAGCGGAGGCTGTTACCGCTGAATTTGCGACCGCTCCACGTCAGGTCGCAAATCCCCTGCACCGCGCATTCGAAGCCGAGCCGCGACACCGCCTCCCGCTGGCGCTCCATCACGTGCTGATGGGCTTGATCCAGCAGGCGCAATTCGGGCATGCGCTGATAGGACAGGAGCACCGCATACATCAAACAGCCCGGACCGGTGACAATAGTCGCGCCGCCGCTGGCCCGCCTCAAAACTGGAATTCCCCGCGACTCGCATTCAAGCAGACGCACCTCTTGGTCAATGCGCGAGCTGCGCCCCAGCACCACACAGGGAGTTGCAGGCTCCCACACACGGAGGATTTCCGAACTGGCAGCGCCGGCACCGCTGTCAGCTGCCAAAGACGCACCCTCTGCATGCCCGGCAGCCAGGGACTCGGCTGTTTCCAGCAGCGCCTCATCCAGCGCGAGATTCATGGCCGGATCATCAAGAGTCAATTCGAGGTAACGCATCGTTTGTCAATTTGTAACGGTCAGGCAAAATTCGAGCGCAAACCACTGGTGCACAAGCAGAACTGACTCCCGGCCAAAGCCTCGAGAGACCGCAGTCAAACAGGGCAAGCTGCATGGGACTCGTCGCCGTAGTGCTTGTGGCTGATACGTTTACGACATTCCGCCGGAAAATCCGTTTGAAAAGTTTCGGCAGATCCGCCAAACTCGGCACAATCCTACCGGATTCTCCGCGGTGAAAGTGGAACACCCTGACCGCGCAGCCTAAGATTGATCTGGAGATATTCAAGGAGCGGCCCGGGGCTGGCATTCTTTGCAGAAGCCAGGCGCACCGCGGCCCCTGTTTGCTGGAGTTTAGCCTGATGTCTGCTGACCGTCGAATGAGTCGCACTTTTCGGATGCTGATGCTTTGCTGCTCCGCTTCCCTGCCGCTGGTCTCTGCCGAGTTGTTAACTGCTCAATCGGGTTGCCAACTCGTCCCGCAGACAATTCTGGAGCCGCAGACCGTCACCACCTACCGCTGGGAACTGCAAACCGAATATGAAACGCGTCCGGTGACGGTTGCCAAGCCAATCACGGTGACGGAAACGCGAGAGCGCCGGAATGTTGTCTATAAGCCGGTACAGAAGAACCGGATCCTGGAGGAACATTACGAAGTCATGAAGCCGATCACGGAAACGAGTTTCCGCGAAGAGACGATTCAGGAAACGGTCTACGAGACCTCGACTGAAATGCGGCTGCAGGAGTTCGTTATCGAAAAGCCGGTCGTTGAGACCCAGTATCGAGAGGAACAGATACTGGTCCGCAAACCTGTCAACCAGACGGTCCTGCAAACCGAAAACGTTGTGACTTATCGACCGCAAACCGTTGCCCAGACCGTCTACCTGCCAACCAATGTCGCCGTGCCTCAAGTTGTTCGACAACCACTGTTTAATAATCGACTTCAGTGGCTCCCGGGTGGTTACTACTATGACCCCGTGACCGGCGTGCCGACTTGGCAAAGGACTGGGTTGCACTGGGTGCCCAATCCGCCAGTGACACAGACGGTCCTGCAACCCGGACTGGTTCCGACTCAGCAATTGGAAACGGCCTATGTGCCGGAGGTGACCCAGACTCAAAAGCCGGTCACCATGACCGCCTGGCAGGATAGTTATGAAACCCGGCGTGTTCCGCTGGAGGTTCAGCGCACCGAAAGAACCGTGGAAACCCGTCAAGTTCCGGTGGAAGTGCGCAAGCCGGTCGTGCGGACGCGGGTCGAAAAGGTCCCCGTTGAAACCGTGCGCTACGAGAAACAAAACATGGTTCGGCGGGTCCCATTTGTGGAAACCGTCTACGAAAAAGTGGAACAAGTTGAACCTTACGACGTGCAAGTGCAGAAATGGGTCAACGAAACGTCGACCATTCAAGTCCCCAAGCAGGTCTGGAAACGCGTCGAATCACAGTCAGTGCAAATGGTTCCCCGAACTGTGCTGCAGAGTGTCCCCCTCGACGCGTTTGGGAATCTGCTCTACACCGTTCCCGCGACCGTCGTCATTCCTCCGACGCCAACGCAAGTGGCTGCCAACCCGACCTCGTTTGGCGGACAGAGCCTGCCATCGACCAACTCCAACTCAAACGTTGCCAGCGGCAACCTCTCGACTGAACTGCGGCTCCCCGGTCGCTCTGTGCTGCAAAGCGAATCCACAACGGTTGCCAAGCCGGCACTCCCCAATACGGCGGCCAATTCGGGAGCCGTCAACCCGGGCGAAGTGGTTGGACAGTGGCAAGATCTCCGCCGCCCCTCCTCGCTCGACGGCAGCGCTCTGCCTTCCAACGCGGTCTTGAAAAAGTCGGTGATCGTCGATGACCCTGCCGCAGTCAACGTTCCTGAAAAGTCACCTCAAGCTGGAGATTCGGCACTCGAACCGATTATCAAGCAACCAGCCACCCCGGATTCGGCCGATCGCCCCCCAGCTCTCGAGAAAGCGCCTGTGACTCCGAAGGATTCACCCGAACCGACACCAGCAACTCCCGGTGGCGCGACCCCGGGGAAGGAAGACCCCGCGATCAACGGCTCGCAATCCTGAGCCGCTTATTTTCCGGGGACGACATCGAGACCGCCGATCGGTTTTTCATCGACGCTGCAAATTATCCACGCTGTCTCGGAACAGCTGAATGGCTTCTCGTCCCCGCCGTGGTCTGATTGGGGCCAACTGGCTTCCAGACCAGCCAGGTGCCGAACAGAAACGGTCCGATTCCAAACAGGGCCGTTCCCAGCAAGACGGGCCACCATGTCCCCGCAGCGCCCTGAAACAGCGGGATCAGGTTGTGGACTACATTGATTGCTCCCAAGACGATGAAAAAAGTCGCCGCGACATAGACCGCGCCGCTCTCAACTTGCTCGGTAAACCAAGTGCGATCTGACTTCACTTGACGGCCTCCTTGGAATTGACTTTTTCGACCAGCAGCCCGCAGTACAGACCGGTGAGCGATCCAAACAAAATCCACCCGGCGACTTGGCCCATGCTCCCCAGAATACTCCCCACAATTCCAGGGATCAGGAGGAACAACGTGCCGAGCAGAAACACGCCGAACGAAATCAATGAGCCGGGGAGAAATTTCAACCAATCGACATCCTCAAATTGAATCTGCTTGAGAACCCCGGACTCGAAAATTCCAAAAGCAGAGTCTCCTCGACAAACGGAGGCGAGAAAGATCGGTGCCAACAGGCAGCCGCTCAGGGCACCCAGAGCAGGGATCCAGAAAACCATTCCCGAAACGATCGCTAACAGTATTCCAGCCAAGGCGCCCGGCAAGACGGCAATCCAAAAAGCAAAAGCCACGAAACCAACCGCGGACAACCAGTCTTGCTCCGGACTTACCAGCCACGAGGAGAACTTGACTTTTCGTTGCGTTCCCAACTGAAACAGGATGGCTGCAATCAGTGCCGTCAGACCGAAGCCCAGCAGCAGAGCGACAAATCCGGGCAACCCCAGCAACATCGCGCCCGCCGCCACGGCGAAGGACTTTGCCTCCGAGGAGGCCAGCCAATTGCCTGCTGCACCCATCACCCAATAACCGAGCCCCGCGCACAAAATCGCCAAACCCGCCAGAATCAAGAGCAAACCATCTCGAACTACCGCCCGCAACCAGCCCAAGAGAGCAGGCCCGGGTGCCGCCAAATCATCAAACTCCAAATCGAATACTTCCTCGCCCGAGTCTTGATCCGCTGACTCCGTGCCAGCTTCGGGCCGCACGGGCTGTTCCTGCCAATAGGGATTCTGAGCGGGACGTTGACGCTCAGTCGCAGCGGAAGTGGCTGGCTCAAGCGGCAAACCGCTCGGCGTTTTCTCGCGTTTCCCCACGGAGTCAGCCTGCGGCATCTCCTGCAGCTTCTCCCGCGGCCTGTCCTCGCCTTGGATATTTTTTTTCTCTCGTCCCGCGTCTTGAGACAGGGGGCCAGGCGAAACGTCAGGTTCAGGCGAACGCGCCCCCGACACCTCGGATTTCGGTGCTGAGGTTGGGGACGGGGTTTCGGTTTTGGTGGCTCGCTGGTTGGGAGGCCGCTCTTTTGAAACGGGCGCCAACAGGTCCGATGACGTTGCATCCAGTCCGTAATGACTCGGGATGTCGACGTGGGGACGCTCGACCGGTTCGCTCAGACGATACTCATCCTCAGCCTCGCGCGAGGAGTTTGTCGCCGATGGTTCGATCGTCCAAACCACGTGGTCCAGGGGTTGTTGGGGAAACCCTGCAGGAGTGGTCTTCCGTGGTGCCGCCTGCTCCGCAAGCACTTCGGAATAGCATTCGGGACATTTAACCTTCTGACCAAGCTGGTCCTCTTGAACATAAATCAGGGTATCGCAAACCCGACAGCGCACGCCGACCATCGAGTCGGCTGGACCGGCGTCCTCCAGCCCCTCGATTTTCAAGGGTTGGTCTGCATCGTCCGTCAACGTGTGGCCAGTAGAAAAAATCGGCGATGTTGGCGGACTCCCTGTCGGGAACTCGCGAGGTTCAGTTACCGCGTCGATTGGTTCCAGTTCCAAATCTTCTGCGGGAGGCGTCTGGTCGTCTGGATTCGCCCGGTCGCTGACTGGTTCGCCCGCGAGCGGAATGGCTCCACTCCCGTCGGCAGGTGCTGCTTGTTCGGGCTTGCCAGGCAGTTCCCTGGATAACACCTCGGCCGCGGGTCCCTGAACGAATTCGAAGTGCTCGGGAGCCTCGCTTTCCAAAGGTGTTAACGTCTGCGCGGGCTGCAAATCGAGCGGGTCAAAATTATCGGGAAAATTCAAAGCCTCAGCGGCCAGAAACTCCTCAGCCTCCTGCTCCTCGCTCCAGTTGGGCTCACCTTGGTGGTCAAACAGATCGTCAAAAGGGCTATGCACGGCCGATTCCGTCCCAAGTCGACTGTCCGGCGGAATTTCCCGACTGCATTTCGAACAAATCACCGGGCCACGTTCCGGGGACTGAGACTGACCGGCGCGATTGTTCAGTTGCCCGCAAAAAGGGCAGCTGAATTCGGTTTTTTCGCCGGGCGAATTCATCGGTTCAATCCTGGGTTGCCGCGATGGCTGGAACAAAAAAGAGGTTCCAGAAGGAGACTCTTCGGGGGGGAGCTCAGCCCCCGCCCGCTCCTTCCATTGTAATCCAATTCCCGGATCAATTATGTTGAGTGCAGATGGTGAGGAACGCTCGTGGTCGGAACCAGTCCCTGTGCAGCGCGAAGCGATTGGCCCCAAACGGCTTGGTCGCGGCAACTTTTCGCGGCTCGCGGCAACAGGGCCCGTCACTTTTCCCCGACAACTCTGTTAGCCTTCAGGCACTGGACACCGAGGACATGCACACCGAGGAAAGGGACACCGAGGTCAAGGAATGAAACTTCTCCGCGTCGCCTCGGCGGCCCTGAACCAGACTCCGCTCGCCTGGGAGGGCAACTTCCAGAACATTCGACGGGCCATTGAGCTCGCACGTGCCCAACAGGCGAGCGTCCTCTGTTTGCCGGAACTCTGCGTTACTGGCTACGGCTGCGAGGATGCGTTTCACAGTCCGGGTGTCCTCGAATCCGCCCTCGAGCTCTTGACCAGGATTGCTCCGCTGACCGGCGGAATGGTCGTGTCAGTCGGGCTGCCGGTGATGTACGGGGGAGTGGTTTTTAATGCGGCCTGCCTCCTCATCAACGGCCGGATTGGAGGGTTTGTAGCCAAGCAACACCTTGCCGGCGATGGCATTCATTACGAGCCGAGGTGGTTCAAGCCTTGGCCTGAGGGAATCCATGGATTTGTTGAGATTGACGGCGAGTCCTTGCCGATTGGAGATATTTTTTTCGATGTCGGCGGAGTGAAGATCGGTTTCGAGATTTGCGAAGATGCCTGGGTCGGATCCCGTCCCGGGGCCAGTCTTGCCGCCCGGGGCGTCGACCTGATTCTCAATCCCAGCGCCAGCCACTTTGCCTTCGACAAGCACTCCGTGCGAACCCGCTTCGTGCTCGAAGGCAGCCGTGCGTTCAGCGTGACTTACGTTTACTCAAACTTGCTTGGCAATGAGGCAGGGCGGGCGATCTACGATGGAGATGTCCTGATTGCCGCGGCGGGCAAGCTGCTGGCAACAGGCCCGCGCCTTTCGTTTGAGCCGGTCGTGGTGACCACGGCCACGACCGACATTGATGCCACGCGCATGAATCGGGCGCGGACGGGCAGCTTTGCGCCCGAGGTCGACGGCGACGAGAGCGATTTGGTCAGGACCAGTTTCAAGTGGCCAAGTTGTCAACCGCTGGAGACTCCGCAGCGGTCTGCTGCCTGGGAGCATTCGACCGACTTGAAGTTCGAAGAGTTTGCCCGGGCCGTCAGCCTCGGACTGTTTGACTACCTCCGCAAAAGCCGCTCTCAAGGTTTCGTCGTCTCGCTCAGCGGCGGCGTCGACTCCGCCGCGGTCTCGGTGCTGGTCGGACTCGCCTGCGAAATGGGCGCGGCAGAACTTGGCTTGGCGCGGTTTTGGGAATTGTCCGGAGTCCGCGGGCCTGTCCCGGAATCGTTGGCAACCTGCACACGGCGCTTGTTGACCACGCTTTACCAACGTACCCGCAACAGTTCCCAGACCACCGCCACCGCAGCCCGGGCAGTCGCGGCGGCGGTCCACGCCGAGCATCACGAAATCGACGTCGATGCTCTGGTCGAACAGTATACGAGTCTGATAGCCGGCCCACTGGGTCGGCCTCTATCCTGGCAGCAGGATGACCTTGCCCTGCAGAATATTCAGGCCCGGGTCCGGGCGCCCGGCGCCTGGCTGCTGACCAATTTAAAGGGCGCCCTGCTTCTGGCGACCAGCAATCGCAGTGAAGTGGCCGTTGGTTACGCGACGATGGATGGCGATACGGCCGGTGGCTTGAGTCCGCTGGCTGGCATCGACAAAGCTTTCCTCCGTCGCTGGTTGCGCTGGATGGAAGAGACAGGCCCAGTCGGATCTCATCCCATTCCGGAGTTGGGGCTGGTCAATCGGCAACAGCCCACGGCGGAACTGCGTCCGGCCGGAGAGCAACAGACGGACGAGGGCGACCTGATGCCCTACGACGTGCTCGATCGAGTTGAACGCCTGGCGATTCGCGACAAGCTGATGCCGCTCGAGGTTTTCCAGCATCTGCGGGTTGAGTACCCCCAACGTCCAGCGAGTGAATTGGCAGGTTGGATCACCAAGTTTTTTCGATTGTTCTGCCGCAACCAGTGGAAACGTGAGCGTTATGCTCCCTCGTTCCACCTCGATGATCTCAATCTGGATCCCAAGACCTGGTGCCGCTTTCCCATCCTCTCCGGCGGCTTTGAATACGAACTGGAGAAGCTCGCGCAGGCAGTCCAACAGCTGGAGAACCCGGCGACTGCTGCGACAGTCGCAAAGTCCGGCCGCGCCGCCAAGCGCAGTGATCAGTCGACTGGCACATGAGCCCCTGTCCGATTGCTCGCCCGGCAACGAGGGCCCCGGCGGCTTTTAAAGGGAACGCTGGCTAACTGGTGCGCTGAGAAAAGCTTTGCCTGCTGGAAATCAATTTCCGGCCGGTGGTCGCTGCGCCTGGTCGAGCAGGGCAAAGCTCCGCAGAGCCATCGCTGTTCCGTAACAGCGACCCAACTCATGGGAATCGACAAAACAGCCATCGACTTCCGGCAGCCTGAGCATGATCTCCCGCTGCCGCTGGGCCAACTCACGACGGCTTTCCCATTCGGCAACTTGAGCAATCAGCTCGGCCCGTGCCTGCATGTCATACCAAAAGAAGAATCCGCCGTAGGCCATCGTCGACGTATGGTTGTCATACTTGTAGGCGCGGTCGAGGTATTCCTGCCCGGCCAGTGAAATCTCCACTGCCTGTTGCAGTTGGGGCTGTTCGATCTTCCGCCAGTACCAGAGTGCCAACTCACCAACCGCCATCCGGCCCGCACTGGCCGCTGTCGCAGGTGGCTCCCCCTCCGGTCGCTGGCGACCGGCCGAGCGTCGGGAGTTGTAAGGATAGGCTCCATTAGAGAAGCGGTCAGCCTGTAACGCTTGCAGGCCCGCGTTGAGTTTTTCACTGTCGATTTTCGCCCCCGCCTGCTGCGCGGCATGCAACGCGGCCAGAGCGGTGGCGGTAACAAAAGGATTGGCGTACTCATGCGCCCAGCCACCGGACTTCAACTGAATCGACTCCAGTTTTCCGGTCGTGGCTTGCAACTGAATTTGCCAGCCGGCAGCCTGCTCGGGTGGGCTGGTCGAACAGAGCCGGGCAAGAAACTCGGTGCGATAGGCATAAGCCCAGAGAATTTCATCGTTATCGTTGGGGTTTAAATTGGCCTCGTTGCAGACAAAACCGGCGGCGCGAGCGATTGCCTCGTCCAGTTCCGGCCGCAACCCCGGTTCCAATCGTTCCCGCGCCTCCAGCAAGGCCATCCCGCAAAGGCAAGTGATCGCCACGTGGACGTTGGGCAAGCTGTCGTAACCGCCGAAGTCATAATCGGAGTCGACCATCGCGCCATCTGCCCGCTGCATCTCGAGCAGAAACCTGGCTCCCCTTTGCCAAAGGAGTCGTTCGTCGAAGACCCCAGGTGGCGCGGCGCTCCCCTTGGAGTCCCGGCCTGCCAACCAGGCTCCCTCGGGCAGACGACTCCATGTCTCGAAGCCGCGGACAAAAGGGCCGAACCCCTCTGCTTCGGCAGCCGCTTTCCAGGCCAGAGGCGATTCCGGTTGGGCTCGGCCGGCGCGGCGCCAGTAGTCGCGAGCCAATTCGTGATCACCGCGGCGAAACGCAAACATCCCTTTCAGCAACCAGGTCTCGGCAGCAACATCGGAGCCCTCTTCCGGTTCAGGCAACTGCTCAAGAGTGGCTCCATCGCGAAAGGCATCCCAGGCCGAGGATAATGAGTCCAGCTCCCGGATAACTGGCGGCTGCTCTTTGGGAACACCCATCAGACGCGCCAGCCAATCCGCATGCAACGTCGTCAAGCGGTCGACGCGCTGCAAGACCTGGGCCTGCGAATCAATGACGAGAAATCCGGGTTCGACAAAGTTGTAGGGAAGCAGGTCAAACTGTTTGGCCAGGCTTTGGTTGGGAGCACCGCGCGTCGGGATAAACTCCCGGTTCAAGCGTTCGATGATTCGAGGATTCGAGAATGGTCCCGCCAGCATGTAGCGATCAACCTCTGCCTTCCGGTCCATGAAGGTTCCGGGAATGGTCGGCACGTACCAGAAAATCGGCTTCCCCGTTTCCCGAGATTGCCTGACGGCCTCGTCCCAATCGGCAACCCAAGCCACCGCGGTACCGCACCGGGCGGCGAGCGGACTGGGCTCTGGCCGAATAATTCGGTTTTCGTTGCGCAGCGGATCGGTCGCTGGCGATGCTTCCGGGAGCTGAGCGGCAGAGAGCGAAGGGAATGGGCCTCCCGAGATTGCGAGACTCCATCCGGCCACAGCCCACATCAACGTTCGCGTCCACAGCGACATTTCCCTGCCCTCTCAAGCGAATCTCAATGACCAACGTGCGCACTCCACGGCGGAGAGGGCCGGGCCGTCGGAACGAGTTCCAGCCGGTCGACTTTCCCTGCACAACCCAAGTCTAGTGGATTTCGCGCCCGTTTCGCAGCGGGAATCTGCCCCAAATCGGAGCAGCCAAGTGCGGGAAAACCCGAGCAGGCAAGGGCTTTCTGACTGACTTCAGCGGGGCGGTTTACTTACAATACAGGCGAGGATTAGAGGGTCAGAGATTTCGGGGTAACGCGCATGGGGCAGGGCAGGGTACTGGTCGGAATTTGTGGCGGGATCGCCGCTTACAAGTCGGCAATGCTGGTCAGCCAACTGGCTCAGTCCGGCGCGGAGATTCGCGTAGTGACGACGGCCTCGGCAAAGGAGTTTATCGGCGAGGCGACGTTGGCAGCTCTATCCGGACAGCCTGTCGTATGCGATTCGTTTGATCGGTCCTTCCCCCTCGGTCCACATATTGAGTTGGCTCGCTGGGCGGATGTTCTCTGCATCGCTCCGACGACCGCCAACTTTCTGGCCAAGGCCGCCCAAGGTCTGGCGGATGACTTGCTCAGCACACTCTACCTCTGCTTTGAGGGACCAGTCCTCATGGCTCCGGCGATGAATTGCGAAATGTGGCAGAAGCCCGCGGTCCAGCGAAATGTCACCCAGCTGCGCAGCGACGGAGTCGAATTGATCGATCCTCAGGAAGGTTGGTTGAGCTGTCGCGTGCGGGGAGTTGGCAGAATGGCTGAGCCCGCAGTGATAGCGGAGGCAGTCGCCCGAGCGCTCGCCCCAGCGCTCGCCAGACGGGCACATTGAAGTCAGGGAACTGTAATCAGCGATTTGGGATCCGTTGCAATCAACTCCTCTGCGGACGGTCAAACCATGGCCAAAATCTTGATCACCTCGGGTCCGACTCGACAGTACCTCGACCCAGTTCGCTATTTGACCAACGGCTCCAGCGGCGTGATGGGTTCGGCTTTGGCTCAAGCCGCCCTGCAAGCTGGGCATCAAGTCGTTATGGTCAGCGGTCCGGTCCGGGTGCGATATCCATCCGGGGTGAAACTTCTCGAGGTGGAAACCACTCAGGAGATGCTCGAGGCCTGTCTGGCCGAGTTTCCCAATTGCGATGGACTGATCGGGGCCGCCGCACCCTGCGACTACCAGCCCGCCGCAGTAGCTGCCCAAAAGCTCAAAAAAACGGGCGAACCGCTGTTGCTGAAACTGATCGAGACACCCGATATCGTGGCGACTCTGGGCAAAAAAAAGCGACTCAATCAATGGACGGTCGGGTTTGCCCTCGAAAGCGAGGATGCCCGCTTCCAGGCGATTGGCAAGCTCCAGCGAAAGCTCTGCGACCTGGTCGTGGTGAACGGAGTAGGGGCGATCAACTCGCCCCACAATGAAATCGAAATTCTCAACCCGGCGGGTGAGGTCGTGCTGGCTGCGTCCGGCACCAAACAAAAGCTGGCCAAACAGATCATCCGGGTGCTGGACGAGCAACTGCTTGGGCCGCGGAGCAAAACAGCTTCGGCGACCCCGTCGGCCCGACCTCGCAAACCGCAAGCGAGGATTTGACGGGGGCTCGCGGAGAGCCCTGAGGTTTTGGATCGCAGCCTGCAGTCGCGCCGGAGAGACGATTGCGGGGGCGGTTACTTGCTTTCCGCCACGTCGCGGAAGGCCCGCTCCATCACCTTGCCCAGCGAAACCTTGAGTTTCTCTCGGGCGTCGAAAACGCCGTGATCTTCCAGCAAGGTAATCCCCTTGTTCTGCTCGATGTCATAACCGATCAGGCTGCCGCGGCGCTGGTAGTGATTTGCAATCTCGTCCGCGGCTGCAATCAGGGCACTGAGGCAAAGTGATTCAGTGGCCTCTTCCGGCTGATGATGAAAGCGAATCGAGCTCACAATTGAAGCGGGGAAACGCATGTCGTCGGTAAACCACGCCCCCAAGGTGGCGTGATTGGTCCCCAGTTCCTGGTTCTCGCGGACGATCAAATCCATCGACTCTTGAAAGTCCATCGGGTCGGCAAGCGCCGCCTTGGCGGGCTCGGCGAGCCGCAGCAACAGGCGACCGACATCGTGAATCAAGCCCGCGGCATATTCCTCGCCCTGCAAGCCGATCGACAGCTCGAGGTTCAGGTTGGACGCGGTCGTCGCGGTCAGGAGACTGTGCGACCAGAGCACACTGGTAAACTCGAGATACGGCTGTGAAGGACGCTTGAGCATGCTGCCTGCGATACAGGCGAGAATGATGTTTTTACAGCTGGTCAAACCCAGCCGCATGACTGCCTGGTCCAACGAGGCGATTCGGGCCCGCGAACCGAACAGGGCACTGTTGGCAAACTTGAGAATGTCGGTGGTCAACCGCGGGTCCCGGCGGGCAATCGCAACCAATGAACGAATCGAGCACTCCGGTTCGCGAATGACCTCCAGAGCTTCCAGCGCCGCGTCACTCCGGACCTGGAAGTCCGAGGCAATTCTGCGAACCTTGGCTTGAATCTCCCGATCGGGATACCAGCTGCCTTGCGTTTGCACTGCAGTGTGAAGCACGTTCATTTTGAACTTTCCTTGACGCATATCGAGTCCGCCGCAATGAGGCTTGCCCCCCCACGAATGGAGGATTCGGCATTCCGGACTTGGAAGCGAGGCCGAGAGCCTCGCAGACGAGCGACTAGTAATCGTGCGAGACACCCCACCACTTGCCCTCCAGTGTGACGAAATTCCAGCTGATCATTTTTCCCAAGCCCGGCTTAACCGGCAGATTTGATACCACCGGCCAGTCGAATGGCGTCTACCACCAAGCCACCAGTCGCATCCCCCCCGAGCGTGCTAAGACTTCTTCAAAAGGCCTTTGATTCGCGAGACGAGCGGCTCGGCCTTCTCCTCGGCAATCAGCTTCTCTCGACTGTCGCGAACCAGTTTCTTTTCCCGACGCTGGAGTTCCGCCTCACGCGATTCGAGCCGGGCTCGTTCGTGACTGAGCTTGGCCCTTTGAACGGAACACTCGACCTCCATTTCGCGGATGGCGGCCCGAAGTTCCTCCTTGAGCCCGTCAATCTCAATCAGTTCCTCATGTGACGATTCACTTGGGGTGGTCGGAGGCGTCATTTCCGGGGAAGCGGTCATCCCTTCCGCTGCCTGCACTTCGCCCGTGTCGATTTCGACAGGATAGAGCGAGTCTTCGATTTCGAGCTGTGCCACGAGGCATTTGAGCATGACCTCGCGCTGCTGCATCCAGCTGGAAACCCCTTGATGTGGCCTTTTTTCCGGCCCCAGTCCGGATCGGGCTGGCGTTTCATGCGGTGAATCGTTCAAGCCACACGCCTCGGAAGGACCGGTTCTTCCGCATTTGGCGCAGTTGGGGAGACGGTTTGCCTCCGGTTCGTCCCAGGCCATACTCCCCGCAGGGCAGGGTGTTGCGGGTCCCTGCAATGGAGCTTGGCTTGCCGGGTCTGGTTCGAGCGTTGCGAGCTTGAGAAATACCCG
>Ga0315905_10002696_pt1 | contig 18578 bp, 15 predicted proteins | sample LakEriMetagenome_5_FD_203522 | JGI IMG/M metagenome (GOLD analysis project Ga0315905, IMG submission 203522) | Freshwater fungal communities from buoy surface, Lake Erie, Ohio, United States - Buoy 4 MA121 | ecosystem: Environmental > Aquatic > Freshwater > Lake | place: USA: Lake Erie, Ohio... | reverse complement strand
GCGACCGCCCCAACGCCCAAGACTGAGCCAGTGGCGCAGGTGGTGGCAGTTCCAACTCCGGCACCGATGGTGGTGGTGCCAAAGTCAGCCCCCGAAAAGAAGCCCGCCACCGCGCCTGCAAAACCCGAAATAGTCGAGGCCTCCTTGCCGCCGCCAATGCATCTCGCCTCCAAACCGAAAGGCGACATGACTTTGGTCATTCCAGACGCCTCCATGAAGGTCGATTTTGAAAAGCATGTGCTCCCGATCCTGGAGCGCTCGTGTTTCGAGTGTCACAGCGGCCAGTTGAAGAAGCCCAAAGGCGGCATTCGCCTCGACGACCTCGAGTCAATCCGCGAAAAAAGCCGCTCGGACAATCTCCTCCTACCACACAAGCCGGACAAAAGCACGCTGGTGAAATCCATCTCCTCCAATAAGGACGATGACGATCTGATGCCGCCGCCGAACGAGGGCAAGCCGCTCAGCGCGGAAGAGATCGCCCTCATCCGCCGCTGGATCGATGAAGGCGCAAACTTCGGCTCCTGGACCTCAATGCGGGCAAAAGAAGTCGTCATCTCGACACAAAACGAAGTGGTGGATGTTTCCAAACTGCAGGCCGTCGCTGAGCGCATCGATGAACTCATTGAAGCGGACCTGACCAAGCACAGGATGGAGCCGCGTCCGCTTGCGAACGATGCCACTTGGCTGCGCCGCGTTTACCTCGACCTCGTCGGTCGCATTCCCAGCGGTGATGAAACAAGGCGCTTCTTCGCCGCGAAGGAACCCGACAAGCGCAGCCGCCTGATCAACGCGCTGCTAGCCTCCAACGGCCACGTCAGTCACATGTTCAATTACTGGTGCGATCTGCTGCGTGCCAAGGACAATCTCGCCGAGGGGGTGCAGGGAGATTTTTATCTCGCCTGGATCAAACAAAGCATCCGCGACAACAAACCCTTCGACGAATGGACACGCGAACTGCTCAGCCCCGAAGGCTACGGCTGGCGTGCTCCTGCCGCCGGTTACTACCTGCGCGACGGTGAAAACCGCGCCGCGAACATCGAGAGCACCGCCACGCTCTTCCTCGGCACACAAATCTCCTGCGCACAGTGCCACGATCATCCTTACAGCCGCTGGACGCGCAAAGATTACCATCAGTTCCTCGCCTGGACCTCCGGCATCAAGACGGCCTCGAAAGAAGATGCCGTCGGCATCGTCGAAGCCGAAAAAATCCGCGAAGCAGCGGAGCGTTATGACCGCCTGGCGATGGCAGGCATGAGTTACGAACGCCAGCAAAAGTATGAACGCATCAAGGAGGCGCTCCTGGCCCTCCAACGCGCGGCAGGTGGCGCCGGCGTCGTGAATGACGCAGGCAGCCCCGCTGTGCTGCCGGAGGACTACCAGTATCCCGACGGCAAGCCTGGCGATGCCATCCCCGCCGCCGTGCTCTATGGCGAACCACCACCCGCCGGCGAACGTCCGGCGGAGACACTGGCCGCATGGGTCACTTCACCGCAAAACACGCGCTTCAGTCTCACGCTTGCCAACCGTCTGTGGGCCAAACTTTTCGGCCTGCCCTTCGCCGGGCGCGTCGATCAGGTGCGTGAGATCGCGGACTGCGAGAGCCCCGACCTCGCCCAATACCTCGTCCATGTCGTGCGCGAGGCGAAATACGACGTGCGGCAGATTTTGCGCATTCTCTGTCTCACCCGCACCTACCAGCGCGAGGCCGGACTGCCACCTGACGACAACGAAATCGTTTACCGCTTCCCCGGCCCCATCGTGCGGCGTTTGAGTGCCGAGCAGGTGTGGGACTCGATGATGGCGCTCGCCGTCAAAGATCTCGATGTGAAGCTGAACTTCGATCCTCCCGGCGTCGCTGCGCTCGAAACCGCCGTCGGGGCGAAAAAAACCAGTGATGTCACCGGCGTGGCACGCAAGATGGCCGGCGAGGAAGAACGTGAGATGAAGGCAGACCAGCGGCGCGCACGGCTGCGCAAAGAAATGGCGAAGGAATTTGCCGGTGGCGGTCTGGAGCGTGCCTCCGAGCTGCCGCAGCCCGCCCCGGACGGACATTTTCTGCGCATGTTCGGCCAAGGCAACCGCGACTCCATCGGCGACGCCTGGAGCGCCTCCACCGTGCCGCAGGCGCTGCTGATGCTGAACAGTGATTTCTTTGATCACGTCGCACGTTCCGGCAGTCCGCTCGCCGAGAGCCTACGCGGCCTCAACAACCTCCGCGATGTGGCCCGTGGTGCCTTCCTTGCCGTGCTCACACGCGAACCGACGCAGAAGGAGCTCGACGCTTGTCAGGAAACGCTCGGCGACACTCGCAACGCCAAGGCGCTCGCCCGCATGCTGCTCTCCACCGCCGAATTCATGTTTCAAAAATAACCACTGCTCCCATGAATCATCCTTTGAACCGACTCGATGCCCTCGCCCGCCGCGAATTCATCACCCGCATGGCCAAAACCTGCCTTGGCGTCAGCCTCGTGCCTCCGGCGAGCCTCGCACGCGCGCTCGAAACCAACGCGCCGAAATTCGCCAGTCATGTGATCTATCTCTACATGCGCGGCGGCATGAGCCACCTCGACACCTTTGACACGAAGCCGGATGCCCCCGCCGGCTATCAGGGCTCCACGCGCACCATCAAGACGAAGTCCGATGATTTGCAGATCTCCGGCTACTTCCCTAAACTCGCGGACCACGGCAAAAAAATCGCCGTCGTGCGTTCCATGCATCACACCCAGGGCGCACACGAGCAGGGCATGTACAAAGTGCTCACCGGCTATGAAGCCTCCACCTCCATGAAGCACCCCGCGCTCGGCTCGTGGGTCGCGCGTCAGGTGACGCAAGGCACCTCCACACTGCCCGCTTACATCCGTCTCGCTGACCTCGCCGGACATCCTGGCAGCGGCTTCATGGACGCCCGTTTCGCGCCCGTGCCCGTTTTAGATGCCAGCAAAGGCCTGGAGCACACCCAGCTTCAGCAAGGCGACTCCATGACCCACTTGCGCAAGCGCACCGGACTCGCCGAAAAACTCAACAGCGACTTCCTCAAACGCTTCCCCATGGACGGAGTGAAAGCGCACTCGGATGTCTTTGCGGATGCCATCAAGCTCATGACCAGCAAAGATCTCGACGCCTTCGACATCACGCAGGAGAAAGGCAAACTCGTGAGCGACTACGGAGCCAACTACTTTGGCCAAGGCGTGCTCCTTGCCCGTCGGCTCGTTGAACGCGGCACCAAGTTCGTCGAAATCGAACTCGGCGGTTGGGACACGCATTCCAACAACTTCACCACGGTCGAAGCGCTCGCCAGAGTCGTGGATGATGCCGTGAGCACGCTGCTGGAGGACTTGGAAGCCTGCGGCTTGCTGGAAAGCACGCTCGTGGTGCTCACCACCGAGTTTGGCCGCTCGCCGAAGATCAACGGCTCCGGCCGCGATCATCATCCCATCGCCTTTTCATCGTTCATCGCCGGTGGTGGCGTCAAAGGCGGCCAGGCCTACGGCAGAACCGACGAGACTGGCACTCGGGTGATCGAAAACCCCACCACGGTGCTCGACTTCCATGCAACCATCGGTGCGCTGCTGGGCGTCTCGCCGCATGATCTCATCCCCGCTGGCAGCGGTAGCTTCAACATCTTCGGCGGCACCGGAGCCAAACGCGGCGTGCCGATTGCGCCCTTCGTTTGACCGGCTCAGGCGCTGTTTTTCGCCAGTTTTCTCTTCAGTTTGCGCAACAACTCGGCATTGCCCTCCAGCTCCTCCATCAGCAGCGTCAGCACCTCCAGGGTCTGGCGGCTGATGTGGTGCTCCATCCCTTCCACGTCCTCGTGCACGGTTTGGGGGTCCAGGCCAAAGCTGGCGAGCAACCGCGTGAGCACCTCATGCCGTCGAGCGATCTCTGCGCCCACCTTGCCGCCTTCCTCAGTCAAAACCACGCCACGATAGCGCTCATAGACGACAAAACCCTCCGCATCGAGCTTCTGGATCATGTTCGTCACGCTGGCCTGCGAGATTTCCAGATTCTTGGCGATGTCCACCACACGGGCGTAGCCCTTGGATTCGATCAGGTTATGAATCTGCTCGAGGTAGTCTTCGATCGCGGGTGAACCAAGGTGGCTGGTGTGTTCCTGACGTTTGGCGGGCATCGCGGCAGAATGAGCCAGAACGCACACAGGGAAAGAAGAAACTCATGACTGGTGAACAAATGTTAGGTCAGGCTAAAACTTCTTCTTGCTCATCAGCTTGAGCTGATGTTTTTAGCCCGGCCTAACTTTATCATGCGCGCCCATCTTTTCATCATTGGTCTGGTAACCGTCTGTGATTCACTTGGCCTTGCCCAGGGCATTAGGGAGATGAGCACTGACCGCCCCGATGTCACTGAGTCGGCCTACTCGGTCGCGAAGGGCATGTTTCAGGTGGAGAAGAGCTTCTTCGACTACGAGTGGGAGGCAAACGGCCCCGAAAGTGTCGATTCGTGGATCTACGGCCAGATGAATTTCAAATACGGACTCGCTACCGATACCGACCTTCAGCTCGTCTTTGACTCCCGCACAGTCACCCGCGCCTCGAGTCAGGGTGATGTGACCAAGATGTCGGGATTTGGCGATGTGATGGTGCGTTTGAAGCAAAATCTATGGGGAAATGATGGCGGACGCACTGCCATGGCCGTGATGCCGTATATCACCATCCCGACTGGAACCGATCTCAGTGCCGATGCTTGGTCGGGTGGCGTGGCCGTGCCCTTCGCCATGACACTAACCGACCGACTCAGCCTTGCTACGATGGGGCAGTTGGACTTTGTGCCTGATAGCGAGACCAACGGCTACGACCTCGAATTCCTCGCGACCATTTCCCTCGGTGTCACCCTCACTGAGCGATGGGGTGCCTACAGTGAAATCATCATCAGTGCTGGCGAGGATACCGATGCTCAGCACCGCTCAGCCACAGGTGTCACCTTTGCCATCACGGACGATTTCGTGCTCGATGCCGGCATTCGCATCGGCTTGAATTGTGCTGCACCGGATCTAGGCGTCTTCAGCGGCGTCAGCTTTCGTTTTTAATTCATCATGATCAGACCACCATTCCTCGTTCTACTCTGTCTGGCACTGCTTGGCTGCAAGCCAGCCTCGCCGAAGCCTAAAGGCGGCCCGAAACGCATCCTGACCACCTTCACCATCATTCAGGACATGGCGCAGAATGTTGCGGGCACGGTGGCGATCGTTGAGTCCATCACCAAGCCGAGTGCGGAGATTCACGACTATGAACCGACGCCGCTCGATCTCGTGAAGGCACAGGATGCCGATCTCGTGCTGTGGAACGGCCTGGGACTGGAGCGCTGGTTTGAAAAATTTCTCCAGCAGGTCAATGACGTGCCAAGTGTGGTGCTCACGGATGGCATTGAGCCGATGGGCATCGGCGAAGGGCCCTACAGTGGCAAACCGAACCCGCACTCCTGGATGTCACCCGCGAACGCTGTCATCTACGTCGAAAACATCCGGAAAGCGCTGGTGAAGCTCGATCCGGCCAACGAAGCCACCTACACCAAGAACGCCGCCGCCTACACCGCCGAACTCCGCGCTGTGGACGAACCCGTGCGCAAGGCGCTGCAGGCCATTACTGCGGATCAGCGCTGGCTCGTGAGCTGCGAAGGAGCGTTTTCCTATCTGACGCGCAACTACGCTATGAAGGAGCTTTATCTCTGGCCCATCAACGCGGATCAGGAAGGCACGCCGCAGCAGGTGCAGAAGGTCGTGGACACCGTGCGCTCAAACAAAATCCCGGTCGTGTTCTCGGAAAGCACCATCAGCGACAAAGCCATGCTGCAGGTGGCGAAGGAAACCGGTGCGCGCTACGGCGGCGTGCTGTATGTGGACTCGCTCACCAGTGACGAGGGCCCTGCGCCGACGTATCTGAAGCTCCTGCAATACAACGCCGACACTATCGTGAAGGCGTTCGCCCATCCCTGACAATGCCCGACACCACCCCGCCGCTCTCCATTGCAGTCGCCGATGTCACCGTGGCCTACACCAACGGTCACATCGCGCTGCGGGACGCCTCCTTCACACTCGACGCGGGCACCATCTGCGCACTGGTCGGCGTCAATGGCAGCGGTAAGAGCACGCTCTTCAAAGCCATCATGGGCTTCCTGCGTCCGGCGAAAGGCAGCGTGCGCATCGCCGGACTGAGCGTCGAAGCAGCGCGAAAGCGCAAGCTCGTGGCCTATGTGCCGCAGAGTGAGGAAGTGGACTGGACCTTCCCTGTCAGCGTGTGGGATGTGGTGATGATGGGCCGCTACGGCCACATGGGCTTCATGCGCATCCCGCGTGCCGAGGACAAGCGCATCGCCCAGGAATGCCTTGAGCGCGTGGGCATGGGTGACTTCAAAGACCGCCAGATCGGCGAATTGTCCGGCGGGCAGAAGAAGCGCGTTTTTCTAGCCCGTGCGATGGCGCAAAAGGGCCGTATCATGCTGCTGGACGAGCCATTCACCGGCGTGGATGTGCAAACCGAGTCCGCCATCATCGAACTGCTGCGCACATTGCGTGAGGTAGGCCACATCATCCTCGTTTCCACTCACAACCTCGGCAGCGTGCCGGAATTCTGCGATCAAGTCGTGCTCGTGAACCGCACCGTGCTCGCTTTTGGCCCCACGGATCAAGTCTTCACCGAAGACAACCTCTCCCGTGCCTTTGGCGGCGTGCTCCGGCAGTTCCACTTCGAGCAATCGACGATCCAGGAACACGATGGCCGAACGGTGAAGCTGCTCACCGACGATGAGCGCCCGCTGGTCTTCGGCAAGGACGGGCATTTGGAGTACACCGACCGCCACGGTAGAGAGAAATTGGTGAAAGAGCGGGAGAAGGAGGTGGGCGAGTGACCGACCTCCTGACGCCCTTCCACTACGACTACATGGTGAAGGCCATTCTCGTCAGCGGTCTTATCGGCGGAGTGTGCGCGTTTTTGTCCTGTTTCATCACGCTGAAAGGCTGGTCACTGATGGGCGACGCACTGTCTCATGCGGTTGTGCCCGGCGTGTCGCTCGCATGGCTGCTGGGGCTGCCATTTTCCGTCGGGGCCTTCGTCGCGGGTATCCTGGCCGCGCTGAGCATGGGCTGGGTGAAGAATCACTCACGCCTGCGCGAGGATGCGGTCATCGGCGTGGTCTTCACCAGCTTCTTTGCGCTCGGCCTGCTGCTGCTCTCGCTGTTTCCGAGCAATCTCAATCTGCGCACCATCATCTTTGGCAACATTCTCGCCATCTCGGATCCAGACATCCTCCAGGTGCTCATCATCTCTGCTGTCTCGATCCTGGCTCTCGGCATGAAGTGGCGTGACCTCCTGCTCTACTGCTTCGATGAAGTCCATGCACGCAGTTTGGGTCTGAACACACGCTTCCTGCACTTCCTGCTGCTAGCACTGCTTTCGGCCACGGCGGTCGCAGCTTTGCAAACAGTGGGTGCGTGTCTAGTCGTAGCCATGCTCGTCACGCCGGGTGCCACAGCCTATTTGCTGACAGACCGCTTCAGCAAAATGCTCGTCATTGCCACTGCCACCGGTGCCACCTGCGGCGTGCTGGGTGCGTATGCCAGTTACTTCCTCAACGGCTCAACCGGCGGCTGCATCGTTGTGCTGCAAACGCTCGTTTTTCTCGTCGCACTCGTGCTCGCACCGAAGCACGGCCTTCTCTCCGCACGCACCCAGCGCCGCGAAGCTGCCATGTCATGAACCTTCTCGCTCCCTTTCAATATGGCTTCATGCAGGAGGCGCTGCTAGTCGGCGCACTCGTGGGGGCTGTGTGCGCGGTGCTTTCGTGCTATCTGGTGCTCAAAGGCTGGTCATTGATGGGAGATGCGATCTCGCATGCGGTGCTCCCCGGTGTAGTCGGAGCCTACATGCTCGGTTTACCTTTGACGGTGGGTGCATTCGCCTCAGGCTTGTTCTGCGCCGCAGCTACCGGCTGGATCAAATCCAACACCCGCATCAAAGAAGACACCGTCATGGGCATCGTCTTCACCGGTCTGTTCGCCTTCGGACTCGTGCTCTTCACCAAAGTCGAAACGGAGGCCCATCTGAACCACATTTTGTTCGGCAACATCCTCGGCATCGAGCGTGCTGACATGATCCAGACCATCATCGCCTCCGTGCTGACGCTGGTCATCATCCTGATCATGCGGAAGGATCTGCTACTGTTCTGTTTCGATGTTGCGCATGCCCGCGCCATCGGCCTGAACACCCCTTTGCTCTACTACTTGCTGCTGGCCCTGCTTGCCGCCACGATCGTCGCCTCACTTCAGGCTGTGGGCATCATCCTCGTCGTCGCCATGCTCGTCACGCCCGGCTGCACCGCACGACTTTTGACAGACCGCTTCGATCACATGCTCCTCATCGCCGCTGGCTCATCCGTGCTGGCCAGTTGTCTCGGCGTCTATGTCAGCTTCTTCATCAACGGAGCCACCGGTTCCTGCATCGTGCTCGCGCAGGCCGCCTTGTTTGTCCTCGCGTTCATCTTTGGCCCCAAGCACGGACTGCTGGCCGCACGCAAACGGCTGGCTTGACGATTCCAGCACGCGCCGCCATATCAGCGGCCTTATGCGCATCCTTTCCGGCCTTCAACCCAGCGGCAGACTTCACATCGGCAATTACTTCGGCATGATGAAGCCGGCGCTCAAGCTGCAGCATGAGGGCGACGCCTACTACTTCATCGCCGACTACCATTCCCTCACCTCCGTGCAGGATGGCAACCGGCTGCGCGAGTACGTCCGCGAACTCGCCGTCGATTTCCTCGCCTGCGGCCTTGATCCGACGAAATGCGTCTTCTTCCGCCAAAGTGATGTGCCGGAGCACTGCGAGCTTTCCTGGATTCTCAGCACCGTCACGCCCATGGGCCTGCTGGAGCGCTGCCACAGCTACAAGGACAAGATCGCCCGCGGCCTTCATGCCTCGCACGGCCTCTTCGCCTATCCCGTGCTCATGGCGGCGGATATTTTGATGTACGACAGCGATGTCGTCCCTGTGGGCAAGGATCAGAAGCAGCACGTCGAGGTCACCCGCGACATCGCCATCAAAATGAACGAGACCTTTGGCGAAGGCCTCTTCAAACTGCCCAATCCGCGCATCCAGGAATCCACCGCCGTCGTCCCCGGCCTCGACGGCCAGAAGATGAGCAAGAGCTACGACAACACCATCCCGCTGTTTGAAGAGCCGGGACCGCTCAAAAAGAAGATCATGGGCATCAAGACCGACTCCACCCCCGTCGAAGCTCCGAAACCTGTCGAAGGCAGCAGCATCCTCGCCCTTTACAAACTCGTCGCCTCCGAAGCCGATTACGCCACCATGGTGGCCGATCACCTCAACGGCGGCGTAGGCTACGGCGACTTTAAAAAGCGCCTGCTGCAAGGTGTCACCGACTACTTCGCCCCCTACCGCGCCCGCCGAGACGAAATCCTCGCCGACAAAGGCTATGTGGACCAAGTCCTCGCCGAAGGAGCCGAGAAAGCCCGTGCCGTGGCCCGCAAGACGCTCAGCCGTGTGCGTGATGCGGTGGGCCTGGGTTGAGGCGACGCCGTTGTTGAGCGGAAGAACCCATCGCTGTGATTCGTCTCTCTGGCATGACGTTTCTTCCGCGCCTGATGGTCTGCTTCACCCTTGCCTTGCCATTCGCTCAAGCCGTTGAGCCAGGCTTTGAGGTGATCTTTGACGGCAAGACGCTCGATGGCTGGAAGCACGGCGGTCATTGGGCGGTCGTGGAGGGAGAGATCACCTGCGTGAAGAAAGGCGGATCGCTGGTCTATGAAAAAGCAAAGGTGCCGGATGACTTTGAACTGCGCTTTGATTGGAAGGTGGCGAAGGGCTGCAACAGCGGTGTTTATTACCGGCCGGGGCAGTATGAGTATCAACTGCTCGACAACGCCAACAGCCCCTACGGCGAAAATCCGCGTCAGGCAGCGGCTTCATTGTTCTTTGGCATGGCAGCAACGAGAGATGTCGTGAAACCCCATGGTGAATGGAACGAAGCCCGCATTGTCTGCCAAGGCTCGGTGATCCAACACTGGTTGAACGGCGCAAAAGTCATCGACTTCGATTACGCCGACCCACACTGGTTTCATGAGCTGGAGGTGCTGCGCATTCGTGGCGGTGACTTGACGAAACGCGGTGCGCACCTCTCACTCCAGTATCATGGCGCGGCGGTGGGGTTCAAAAACCTGCGCTGGCGGGCGATTCCAGCCAGCGAGAAGCTGGTGAGCGAGAACCTAACACCGATGCCGATCCCCGACGGTGCGTTGCGCAAGGAGCAGGAGCGGGTGAACAAGATGCTGGCAGGCAAAAAGGGCGAGTGGCGGCACGAAGAGCTGAAACGTTTCAAAGCGGACGAGGCGCATCAAGGTGTGGCCGTAGATGCTGAGCACTTCTATGCGATCACGAACGCAGCCATCGGCAAATACCGCAAAGACACGGGCGAGCGCGTTGGAGGCTGGAAAGATGCCAAAAGCGGCCACATCAAGCATCTGAACGCTGGATTGATCCTTGATGGCAAACTTTGGTGTGCGCACTCGAACTACCCGGAGATGCCGATGAAAAGCTCGGTGGAGGTCTTTGATCCAAAAACGATGCAGCGCCTCGAAAGCATCGACCTCACAAGCGTGGGCGGGTCGCTGACGTGGGTGGATCGTCGTGATGGCTGGTGGTATGCCTGCTTTGCCCAATACGCGAAAACGGGCGATCCAGCACGCACGCGCGTCGTGCGCTTTGATTCAAATTGGAAGCCCACCGCAGAAATCCGTTTCCCCGCCGAGATGGTGGCGAAGTTTGGCAAGAACAGCAGCTCCGGCGGCAGTTTTGGCCCAGACCGACATCTCTTCATCACTGGGCACGATGCACAGGAGCTGTATGTGATGGATCTGCCGGTTGCGGGTGATGTTTGGGCCTGGAAAACGGCGATTCCGATCTCCGCCCATGGTCAAGCGTTCGCATGGGATCGCAGCGCCCCGGCACTCCTCTACTCCATCGACCGGAAGATGCACGAGGTGATTGTCTCGCGCGTCACCGGCTCATAGTGGTGCCGTTTCAGTCTGATTTCAGTGAAGCCATATCAATGGAGAAGCGATACTTCACGTCGGACCTGAGCATGCGCTCGTAGGCTTCGTTGATCTTTTGAATCGGGATGACTTCCACATCGGAGGTGAGGTTGTGCGCACCGCAGAAGTCGAGCATTTCCTGTGTCTCAGCGATGCCGCCGATGAGGGAGCCGGAGAGACGGCGGCGGCCGAAGATCAATGAGAAGGCGGAGATGGACAGGGGCTTCTCAGGAGCGCCGACCAGAGTCATGTCACCGTCGTGCTTCAACAAATTCAGGAAAGCGTTGATGTCGTGCTCAGCGGAGACGCAATCGAGGATGAAATCGAAGCTGCCTGCGTGTTTTTGCATCTCGTCGGCATTGCGGGAGACGACCACTTCATCCGCACCGAGTCGCAGCGCGTCCTCACGTTTGTTCGGTGAGGTGGTGAAGACCACAACGTGCGCGCCCATGGCATCTGCCAGCTTCACACCCATGTGCCCGAGACCGCCGAGTCCGACAATGCCGACTTTTTTGCCGGGGCCTACATGCGCACGCTTCAGCGGTGAATAGGTGGTGATGCCAGCGCAGAGAAGTGGCGCGGCACCTGCGAGATCAAGATTTGCCGGGATGCGCAGGACGAAGTGCTCATCCACGACGATGCTGTCGGAATAGCCGCCATAAGTGACCGGCGCGGTGCCGTGCTTATCGGGCGAGTTGTAGGTGAAGACGCCGCTTGGACAGAGATTTTCCAGATGGTCTCGGCAGCAGGGGCAGGTTTGATCGGCATCCACCAAGCAACCGACACCGACAATGTCACCAGTCTTGTGCTTGGTGACGGCGGAGCCGACCTGAGTCACGCGTCCGACGATCTCATGGCCGGGGACGCAGGGATAGGTGGTCTGCATGACGCTGCTCCACTCGTTGCGGGCCGTGTGCAGGTCGGAATGGCAGATGCCGCAGAAAAGGATCTCGATCTGTACATCGCGTGCGGTCGGATCTCGGCGTGGGATGGAGGTGGCGGCCAGTGCTGAGGTGGCATTGACGGCGGAGTAGGCTTTGGTCTGATACATCGTGAGTTGTGGGTGAGGGGCGGAACGGACTGATGAAACATACGTCTTCTATGGCTCATCAGCGGAGGACTTGTCAGAATTGTTTCAGCATGGTGCTCGATGCCATCTACGCCGCTTTCACTCGAGGCTGGCTGTCATCCCCCGAGGATGAAACCGGGCGCGCCATCGGCCTTTGGGTCGATCCTGCGCCGCAAGCGTATCTTGGGGAATGCAGGCACAGGATCTAGGCTAAGGCAGGATGTCATTCACTGACCCATCACGTCACCTCTGCGCTCCTGGAAGGCGTTACCTGCCGCTCAATCTTCCAGAATGTAACCGCATGCGAGCTTCTGAAAGCGCTCCACCTGGTGCGCGGTTGTGGCAGCATCCCACCGAAGTTCCCGCGCCATGATTTCGGCCACGCGCGGCGCGGCAGACATGCTGGCCTGCGCGTCAAACAGCAAACTGCGGCTGCGGCGGGCCAGGACATCGCCCACCGTCCGCGCCATCTCGTGGCGGGTGTGGAAGACGACCTCCGCCGCTGTGAGATCGAGCTTGGGATGGATTTTTTCAGCCAGCGCGGGTTCTGCGCTCATCAAATCGCAAATCTCCGCTGCGTCGCTGCCATAGACGGCCAGTGGATCGTTGCGGTCCAGCACCGTGGCGCTGCCGTGAATCATCAAATCACGCGTGACACAACGCTTCACGCCGATGCCGCCGATCATCTCGGCGTGGTCGATGACATCCTCGGCCATGCGGCGGTAGGTTGTCCATTTGCCGCCCGTGATGGTGATCAGGCCGGAGTCCGCCACGAGGATCGTGTGATCCCGCGACAGCGCAGCGGTGGACTCCGCATTCTTCGCGGCCACCAGTGGCCGCAGGCCCGCAAACACACTCAGCACATCCCTCGGACGCGGATCGCGCGTCAGGTAGCGAGCGGCGTGCGTCATGAGAAACTCGATTTCATCTGGCAGCGCCCGTGGCTCGACGCTCGCATGCTCCACCGGCGTGTCTGTGGTGCCGATGATGACGCGCCCATGCCACGGCACAGCGAAGAGCACGCGCCCGTCATCCGTCTTCGGAATCATGATGGCCGAGTCACCGGGCAGAAACTCGCGCGGCAGCACCAGATGCACGCCCTGACTCGGCGAGACGATATTTTCGGCTTTTGGATCGTCCATGCGCCGCACGTCATCCACAAACACGCCAGTGGCGTTGATCACACAACGGGCGCGGATCTCGTGCTGACGGCCCGTTTCGACGCATTCGGCCATCAAGCCGATGACGTGGCCGTTTTCCTTCATCAAGCCCCGGCAGCGCGTGTGATTGAACAGCACGCCGCCGTGATTCACCGCCGTGCGGGCGAGGTGGATGGCGAGGCGCGCGTCATCGAACTGCCCGTCATGGTAAACCACACCGCCATCGAGTCCGTGCGTGTCCAGCGTGGGCAGTTGCTGGATGATTTCCTCCCGCGTGAGATAGCGCGAAGGCTCCAGCCCGAGCTGCCCGGCCAGCGCGTCGTACATTTTCAAGCCGATGCCGTAAAACGGCCCCTCCCACCAGTGGTAGCTCGGAATCACAAACGGCAGGCTGTGGACGAGGTGCGGCGCGTTCCGCACCATCAGCCCCCGCTCACGCAGCGCCTCCAGCACCAGCGAAACATTCCCCTGCTTCAGATAACGCACGCCGCCATGCACCAGCTTCGTGCTGCGGCTGGAGGTGCCCTTCGCAAAGTCGCTCTGCTCCACCAGCACCACCGAATGCCCCCGCGAGGCCGCATCCACCGCCGCGCCAAGTCCCGTCGCCCCGCCACCGATGATCGCGACATCCAACGGACCACTGTGAGACGTGAGCTGTGAGACGAGGCGTTCGCGGTCCATGGCGTGAGTGTAGCGTCATTCTGCAATCGTCATTCGACATTTTCGACCTCTTGCCAACACGCCTCGACCCATCAGCACGGTTGGAATGAACCCCGAGTGCAGCTCGAGGAGCGCTGCATGGGGCTGCTCGGTCTCGCCAATGGCTTTAAGCCAGCATCGCCTGGAGGGCGAAGGCATCTTCGTCTGAGCGGCATTGCTGGCGGATCATGCCGCGCAGGCGTCGTTTGGCACGGTGAAGCGCCACTCGTAGCGCACCACTCAGCACCGCCGCATGCCTCGTCTGCCCGGTGGTCGTGCGTTCGAGACATTCCCACACATCGACGCGTCCCTGCGTGCGCAGTTCGACGCTGACGCGCGTGAGCGCCTCGTCGATCACGCTTCTGGCCCAGGCGCGGTCCATGGCCGCATCCGGCGCCGCATGCGTGTCCGCGATGTCGATGTTCTCGCCATTTTCATCGCTCAGGGAAAAGCACACCGCACCGCCGCCGCGCCGCAGGCAGGTGCGGTGCCGCCAACGCTTGATCAAGTGCGTGCGCAGCCGCGCCAGGAGGAAGGCGGACTGCTCATCTGGGTCTGAGATGGCCGCCGCCCGTTCATGCTGGCCCTGGGCCACAAGCCGAGCGAAAAGCTCCTGCACTGCGTCCTCAGCATCGTGCGTCTCGCAGCCTTTGGCCCGCGCAAACGCATACAAGGCGGGCCAGTGGCGGCGGTAGAGCGCGGCGGTGTCATGGAGAGGAGCGGCAGGGCTTGCGGCGGAGTTCATGCAGGCATTGAAGACGCCGCGCATGACGGGAGACGCCGCGTGAACATTAAAAGGAATTTATCTGCATGCGCGGTGCTGTTCCGAGGATGAAACTCACGTTGTTCTCTGCGAATCCATGAGCCTTTCCTCCAACACCCGCAGCTTCCGCCTGCGTCTAGTCCTGCAGACGATGCTCGTCGCTGGGCTGTTGGTGGCCGCCTTTGGCACGGCCGCGTGGTGGTATGCGGGCCTAGTGCTTGAACGTGGCATGGACGACCGCATCACCGCTCCGGCCCAGCGGGTGTGGAGCCGCATCGACCCGCGCACCACGGACGAGGAGTTTAAATCCATCGCCGATCTCGTCTTCGGCCCCTCTCCCACGCAAAACGCCACCGCCGTGCTGTTGGTGAAGGAACACCAGCAGGGAAAGACGCTTTTCGCCACGCCGAATGCGCCCAAAGATCTCGAAGAGCTGTTCCGCGCCCAGTTTCCCACCAGCGAGGAGATTCGGCAGGCACCGCCCGACAACCCGCCAGGACGCCCAACGCAGGGCGCACGCAAATCTCACCCACCAGCGCAGTTTGACGCCGATTTTGGCGAAATCCTCGGTCTGCCGCCTGATTTCGGGCCGCGAGGCCCCTCGGGTCCGCCCATAGGTCAGGAGCTGCCCTTCCGCCCGCAGATGCCGATGGTGCGTGAGCCGGGAATGTTCACCGCCAGCTCCGGCGGCATCGACTGGCGCTTCGCTGCATTCAGCAGCCCGGAATACACCCTGTTCATCGGCCTTTCCCTCACGGACTACTACGCTGAACTGCATCGCATGGCAGGCTGGTTCACCGGCATGGGCGTGCTGGCGCTTGCGCTGGCCGGTCTAGGAGCCTGGTGGACTTCCAAACGCGCCATGCGGCCTCTCGAGCGCGTCGTCACCACCGCCCAGCGCCTCAACGCCAGCGACCTCGCCAAACGCATCCCTTTGCAACGCGATGATGATCACGAGTTCGCCCAGCTCATCGACGTGCTCAACGGCATGATGGAGCGCCTGCAAGCCAGCTTCCAGCAAGCCGCGCGATTCACCGCCGACGCCTCCCACGAGCTCAAAACTCCGCTCGCCGTCATGCTCGCCACCCTGGATGACGCCGTGCGCCATGCCACGCCCGGCAGCGCGGAGCACGACCGCTTCATTTCATTGTTTGAAGAAACGAACCGGCTCAAAAACATCACCCAGAGCCTCTTGCTGCTCTCCCAGGCCGATGCGGGCCGTCTGCCGACCAACTCCATCACCTACGACCTCAGCGCTGATCTTTCACGCCTCATTGAAGACGCGGAAATCCTCTGCGAGCAGGCCGGACTCACGCTGGAGCATCACATCCAGCCAGGCACCACCATTCACGCGGATCGCTCGCTGCTGCGCCAGGTCTTCCAAAACCTCCTGAGCAACGCCATCAAATACAACCGGTCCGAGGGCCACGTGGCGCTTCAGCTTGCGCATCAGGGCACGCTGGCCGTCTTCACCATCACCAACACCGGCCCCGCCATCCTAGCAGAAAATCAGCCGCGCCTCTTCGAGCGCTTCTTCCGCGGTGACAAGGCCCACACGCGCAAGACGGACGGTTTCGGCCTCGGACTCAACATCGCTATCGAACTCGCCCGTGCGAACGACGCTGAAGTGCGGCTGCTCAGCTCCCGCAACGATGAGACCGTGTTTGAAGTGCGCATGCACAGGATAGACGCTTGATTGGCTCCGATCTGAAAACATACGCGCAAGTATGCACATCCATGGTTCGGCCCGCTCGGTGCCTCAATTTGGCACGCTCTCCCAGCCATGCACTGGGTCATTCATCCGGCTCAGATCGCCAACATCAACGCCTTTCTGCGCTCACCTCCATGAAGCACCATCTCTCACTCCTCGCTCGACGCCGCTGATTTCCACAGCTGGACTGCTCAGAGTCCACGCGATGAAATCCGCCCGCAGTTCAGCAGCAGAGCCGATAACACGCTTATCATCAGGTTTTCAAACACGACCTAGGCGTGATGACAACGCAGGCTGTTTCAATACGTATCTTGACACCCCATGAAACTCGCCCCGCTTCTCCTCGCTGCCTTTGCCACTTCCATCCTCGCTGCTGATTGGCCTGCTTGGCGAGGCCCCACGGGCGATGGCCATGCCGCAGCGGGACAAAAGCTGCCGGTGAAGTGGAGCGAGAGTGAAAACCTCATCTGGAAGGCCGAAGTGCGCGGTCGCGGGCATGGCTCGCCGATTGTCATGGGCGGCCAGGTGCTGCTCGCCACGGCGGATGTGGAGACGGAGGAGCAACTCGTGCTCAGTTTTGATCGCGCGACGGGTAAATCGCGTTGGGAGGCCGTGGTGCATCGTGGCAACCTCAACACGAAGGGTCACAAAATCTCCTCACAGGCCTCGTCCGATGTCGTGAGCGATGGCGAGCGGCTGTTCGTCAACTTCCTCAACAACGGCGCCATTTTCACCACCGCGCTCGATTTGAGCGGCAAGCAGCTCTGGCAGCGCCGCGTGTGCGATTTCCAGGTGCATCAGGGCTTCGGCTCATCGCCGGTCGTTTATCAAAGCATCGTGCTCGTGTCAGCCGATCATCGCGGCGGCGGCAAGATGACCGGCCTCAATAAACTCACCGGTGAGATCGTGTGGCAGCAGGATCGCCCACCAGTCGCCAACTACGCCTCGCCCGGCATCGTGAACGCCGCAGGCCAGGTTCAGGCCGTGCTCGCTGGCTGCAACAAGGTCGAGAGCTTCGACCCGCTCACCGGCAAAAAGCTCTGGAGCATCGACGGCAGCACCGAAGAGACCGTGGTGACCGCCGTGACCGATGGTCGCCGCGTTTTCCTCGGCGGCGGTTATCCAAAGAATCACACCATGGCGCTCGAAGCCGATGGCAGCGGCAAAATCGCTTGGGAGAACGTCACAAAGACCTATGTGCCGTCGATGATCGTGAAAAGCGGACACGTTTTCGCCGTCGGCGATGCCGGCCGCGCTGTGTGCTGGAACTCCGCCACCGGCGAAGAGCGCTGGAGCGAAAAAGTCGATCGAGAATTCTACGGCTCGCCCGTCATGGCCGACTCACGCATCTACGTCACCAGCAAAGGCGGCGTCACCTCCGTCTTTGAGGCCACACCCGAGAAATTCACCCTCCTCGGCCAAAACCCGCTCGGTGACGAATCCTTCAGCACACCCACCATCTGCGACGACCGCATCTATCTCCGCTCCGCCAACACCAGCGCCACGCGACAGGAGTTTTTGTGGTGTGTTGGGGAGTGAACTCCACCTCTAGACACTCACGAAAATCCTCTCTCTGCTCATCTGTGTCCTCTGTGGTCGTCTTTTTGCCGAACCCCTTGCTCGAAAAAGTGAACTGCTATTTACCGACGACTTCGAGCGCTCCGATCACGGCGCGGTGGGCCACCTGTATCGGCCGATGAAGGACGTGATCGTCGAGTTCAAATTCATGCTCGACGGCTCCTCGGGCTTCAACGCGGTCTTTGACGACAAGAACCACCAAGGCGCGCACGCCGGGCACATCTGCCGCGTGGGCTTCGCGCCGAAACAGATTCGCAACGGCGATGGCAAGGAGCGCGTCATGCGCAACGACACTCTGCCTCCAAGGCTTTGAACCTCAATGCCCGGTGTTTTTCTGTTATCCTACCGGAGCCTGGCGCAACTGCCTCAGCGAGTACATCGGGCTCGCCATTTCTTGGATGCGCCTCGCTCCGCGCTTACGTTTCGGGCTGAACTGCTCCCGCTGCGCCTCAAAGATGCCTTCCACGAACGCCTTGCTGCCTAGAATCGCTCCGTCGCTGAAGTAGCGCACGCGCAACCGCACCAGTTCCGCAGGA
>Ga0315905_10002695_pt1 | contig 18578 bp, 10 predicted proteins | sample LakEriMetagenome_5_FD_203522 | JGI IMG/M metagenome (GOLD analysis project Ga0315905, IMG submission 203522) | Freshwater fungal communities from buoy surface, Lake Erie, Ohio, United States - Buoy 4 MA121 | ecosystem: Environmental > Aquatic > Freshwater > Lake | place: USA: Lake Erie, Ohio... | reverse complement strand
TCATCTTTTTACTAAAAAACCAATTCTTTCGTTAGATGAAAATCCTTTGACTCAGGTCAAAATTCAATCAAGGTATTCCACTGTCAATAATGAGTCGACCACAGGCCTTGATATCAATCTTGGGTGGCAACGCTTCGGCAGTCGAACGATTGTTTCCTACTCGCGTTTTGGAGACCTTCGCAGTGGCAGGAATGCCAATCCGTTTTATGACGGAGAATACATCGATCGGCCCTATTACATTGACAGTAATTTCGACAAACCGGGCTCATTTGGTATTGACAGCATCCTAACGAATGAATATCCTGATTTACAGGTAAAATCGGGATACAATCAATACAACGTGTTGCAAAAATTCCTGTTTAAACAAAACGATCAGATTACACATGGACTGAACTTTCAATTATCGAGTTCAACCAATGTGCCTCGTTACGATAGGTTAACCGATGAATCGGGAGGCAAACTGAAGTTTAGCGAATGGTACTATGGACCACAAGAGCGAATTATGCTAAGCTATGACTTGAGCGTAAGAAAGAACGAAGGTTTTTTCAATCTATACTCCTTCAATGCCAGTCAGCAAATGGTGACTGAGAGCCGTCATCAACGTCGTTATCAGCAGCCGGGACTTCAAAACCGAATTGAAGATGTCAATGTATCATCCATCAGCGCATTCGCCCAGCACAAGAGCCCCATGCACGAGTTGCAAATTGGTGCCGACGCCCAATTCAATACGCTTCAAAGTACTGCGCAAGAAGTAAATATTTACACGGGAGCCATCAGTGCACTGGATACTCGATATCCCAATGGTACAAATTCCATGAACTTAGCGGGAATCTTCGTTTCGCACCTCTGGAAAATAAATGAAAAAACCAACATCACCGATGGAGTGCGATTGGGTTACAGCATGTTGGAGTCGACTCTTTTGGATTCTACTTTTTTCACACTACCATTTAACACCATTGAACAGAAGACACCAACTTATTGCGGAAGCCTCGGATTAGTTCATAATCACACGAGCAACCTGAAGATTTCATTTCTAATTTCCAGTGCCTTCAGGGTTCCGAACATTGATGACCTAGCCAAAATATTTGATTCAGCACCCGGAAAAATCATCATACCCAACAACAACATCCAACCCGAAAAAACCATATCCTACGAAGCATCCGTCAGCGCAGTGCTAGGTGAATTTGCCCGCTTAGACAATTCCATTTACTACACCACTTTCATCGATGCGATTCAAGTTGCCCCCTTCACGTATCAAGGACTCGACTCCATAGTTTACGACGGCACTAACAGTGGCATCATGGCATCACAAAACTTGGGAAATGGTTACATCTATGGCTTTAACTCAAATCTCAAGACTGCACCAATTGCCCATATGAGTCTTCAAGCATCGGCTAATTATACATATGGTAGAATCAAAACAGAAGAGAGCAACTTACCGCTAGATCACATCGCTCCTTTCATGGCCAAACTAGCTATATCATATGAAGAACAGAGCTTCTTTGCTGAAGCCTATGTCCTATATAACGGAGAAAAGAAATTAAAGGACTATTCCGACAGCGGAGAAGACAATCTGAATTATGCGACTCCGGAAGGAATGCCCGCTTGGTACACCCTAAACACTCGCGTAGGTTATTCCTTCAAAAGCCAACTCACAATGCAAGGAGGCGTGGAGAATATTTTCGATACTAAATACCGTGTTTTCGCAAGCGGTATCAATGCGCCGGGAAGAAATTTTTACTTATCGCTTAAATACCAATTTTAGAAATAGCATAACGAATAATAACAGGGAATCACAAGTCTCCCTGTTTCATTTTGCAATTCGTCATATTGCGAAAACAGATTCTTAACTTTGTCGCGCTCTCTTTGTGAGCATGAATATTGGTTCTATGAAGAAAAAAAACGAATTTATAAATCGTGAAGTTTCCTGGCTTGCATTCAATGATCGCGTGCTGAATGAGGCCGGTAATCCAAGAGTTCCGCTTATAGAGCGAATGAGATTTCTTGGCATTTTCTCGAACAACCTCGATGAATTCTTTCGTGTAAGGGTTGCAACCTTGAGAAGAGCCATGGGTATTTCAAAAAAACCCATTGACCCAATGGATTTTGACCCTGAAGAAACCTTGCAGGAAATCCAGGAAATCATCAATACTCAGCAGGAAAAATTCGACCATTACTTCCATCAGGTACAAGAATTAATGGTGAAGGCAAACGTTTTTCTGACGAATGAAAAGCACATACTTAAAGAGCACCAACCATTTTTAGATGAATATTATACTGAAAGGATAAAACCTTACTTAATACCCGTGATTCTGAATCACAGAATACCCTTTCCGCAATTGAATGATGCAAGCATTTACCTAATTTGCGAGCTTAACCGAAAAGGCCATGGCCATGCATCAACGCATGCCCTCATTGAGATATCGCCCAAACTTCCGCGCTTTGTGGAATTACCCGCCATTAACGGAAAGAAATATGTCATTTTCATCGACGATTTAATTCGGTATTTTCTCAAGGACTTGTTTTCATCCATGCAATTCAGTAGAGCCGAGGCATGGGCCATTAAAACAACACGCGATGCCGAACTCGACATAGACGATGATCTTTCAAAAGGATTAATCGAAAAGATGTCGCGCAGTGTAACACAGCGAAAAAAAGGCGAATATGTTCGCCTCAACTACGACAATTCCATTCCACATCATGTACTTGACTTGGTCCTCAAGAGAGCAAAAATCAAGAACATCGAGAATATTACTCCCGGCGGACGATACCATAACAAACGTGATTTAATGCAATTCCCTGATTTGGGAAGAAAAGATCTTTGCTGGCCTTCACAAGAAGCTATTAGACACGAAGCCTTTCATCACGAAAAGGGACTATTCCATGCCATACGAGAAAAAGACATTTTATTACACTTCCCTTACCATTCGTTTAATTACACAGTTGATTTGCTTCGACAGGCCGCTATCGATCCGGAGGTTAGAACTATTCGAATAACACTTTACAGAGTTTCTAAAAACTCACAAATTGTAAATGCTCTGATCAACGCAGCTAAAAATGGAAAACGTGTAACCGTCTTGGTGGAGCTTCAAGCAAGATTTGACGAAGAGCATAACATCAAGATTACACGGCAACTAACGGAAGCCGGAATTCGGGTAATTCCGGGAGTTCAGGGTTTGAAGGTACATTGTAAACTGATTCTGATTTCGAGAAGAGAGTCTAACAAAACGATTCGCTATGTGTATGCTGGTACGGGTAATTTCAGCGAACGAACAGCCAAAGTTTATACAGATCATGCCCTTCTAACCGCACACAAAGATATTGGTGATGAGGTTCGAAAGTTGTTCGAGTTTTTTGAGAGCAATTACATTCGCAGTGTCAATCGTCATCTGATTGTTTCTCCGTTTAACACACGTCGCAGGCTTATAGACTTAATTAATTCCGAAATCGAATTTGCCGAAAAGGGCCAGTCAGCGCACATAACCCTAAAGCTAAACAACCTTGTAGACGCCTCCCTAATCCGCAAGCTTTACGAAGCATCTCAAGCTGGCGTAAAAATTCATCTTATCATTCGAGGAATCTGTTCGCTGATTCCCGGACTGGAGGGAAAGAGCGAAAACATCCGGGTTATCAATATTATTGGCCGCTATCTGGAACACAGCCGAGTTTTGGTTTTTGGTAATGGCGGATCACCCCTCTATTTCATATCAAGCGCGGATTGGATGGTGAGAAATATCGATCACCGAATAGAAACAACTATTCCCATCTACGACCACGACATACAGCAGCAAATTCAGAAAACCCTCGATATTCAAACCAATTCGAATAATGAGCGCAAGGGAAAAGTAACCGAAAAAAGTCCATTGGAAGTTCAAGAACTTACATATTCCTTTGTGCAAACGTTACATTCAAAACCTCAACACAAGAAATCTAAAAGGTGAAACTTGCCGCAATAGATATCGGGTCCAATGCAATTCGATTGCTCATTGAAGAAGTGCGTGAATTCAATGGCCAATTGAGGATTGACAAGGTTTCCCTGACCCGCGTTCCCGTTCGGTTGGGTGAAGATGTGTTCACAACGGGAAAGATATCTGAGGAACGAATTCGCCAACTGGTTAAAACCATGAGAGCCTTTTGGTATATCATGGATGTGCATCAAGTAGAAATGTTCAGGGCCTGTGCCACTTCGGCTATGCGAGAAGCCAAAAACCAAAAAGAGGTAATTAGTACCGTGGAACGTGAAGCAAATTTCAAGATAGAAATTCTCAGTGGCGATGAAGAAGCTGAGTTAATCTTCAGCAACTACTCATCGCAAAATCTAAATAATAAGGGAAATTATGTATATATCGATGTAGGAGGAGGCAGTACCGAGCTCACCCTTATTCGCAAAGGAAAACGTATCAAGGGACAATCGTTCAATTTGGGGACAGTTCGCTCACTTGCCGGCAAAACAGACAAGGATGCCTGGAAGTCGGCCGAGAAATGGCTTCAGACGAAACCTGTTTCCAGCAACCTCATTGCTATAGGAACGGGCGGAAATGTTAATTCCATTTTTAAACTTCAAGGCAAAAAGCCGAACGAACTTTTGTCACTTGCGGAGATAAAAAGCCTCTACAAGCAACTTAACAGCATGGGGCTTGATGAGCGAATTTTCACCTACAAACTCCGTCCGGACCGTGCAGATGTAATAATACCCGCATGTGAAATCTATATACGAATAATGGAACTCGCGGGTATTAAACAAATGATGGTTCCGAAGATAGGTTTATCGGACGGAATGATTCTTCAAATGGCAAGTCAACTAAAAGTTCACAATTAGACCGAACTTTATCGTAAGTGATTAATTTCGCCTGTGTCTATTTCAAGGCGTTAATTTTATGGTACGAGTTGTCCTTTTTTCAATTTTCGTAATCTTTACTTCTCACTGTTCGTGGGGCCAGGTGTATGGAACTCCAATTACAACATGGGACTTTGCCAATGGCATTCCTTCCGATTGGCAATCAGGAATTATTAGCACCAATTCTATAGCACATTGGGAGTATCGCGGCCCAAGCACTTCACCCGATGTTAATGAGGGAGCTAGAGGATCCTGTTCGGCAATTGCGGTCCCAATCAATTCACTTACTCAAGAAAATGGTTTCGTCATATTCGATGGAAATTATTGGGACGATCCGGGCAATGCTTGCGGTGCCGGATTCGGCACAGGTTCTGATCCTGCTCCGCATACAGCTTGGTTAACAACCAATTCGGTTGATTTGAGCGGCGTTAATTCTGCTGTGCTAACCTTTCAACAGCAATACCGCCATTTTCAAGTTTCAACTAAGGTTTTCATTTCAACCGATGGCGGAACCAATTGGATTGAAATTATCGAGAACACCGGACTTCAATCACCAAGCGCAGAGTGGAAGTCAATAAACATTTCTGAATGGGCAGCCAATCAGCCCGATGTCCGATTAAAATTTCAATATGAAGGAACCTATTATTGGTGGCTTTTGGATGACATCAGCATCTATGAACCCAATGACAATGACCTAATTCTGACAGGAGTCCGATATACCAATAATACCATAGTGAACGGATTGACTACGTTAAATGATTTAGAGTATCACCACTATCCTCTATCGATGTTGCCGAATCTAAAATTCAAGGCAGATGTTCTCAATGTAGGAGGTAATGCCCAAACTGGCGCCCGACTAAACGCTAGGGTAATAAAAGATGATGTTACGGAAGTGTATAACCAGTCCACAAACCCTACTTTACTTGAAGTATCAGCTTCAGAAACATTTACCATGAATGGCACCTTCACTCCCTCGACAGGGGTGGGAGATTATCAGATTAACTACACCATTCTTCAAGACTCTATCGATGACATGTTTGATAACAACTTCGATAGCCTCGACTTCAAAATCACCACATTCACTTATGGAAAGGATGAAGGGCCCATGGAGGACAAATATGTTCCACAGGAGTTTTATGATGAATTCCAGCTTTCGTGCGGCAACTATTATGAAAACAAAAGCAGTGTTCGCAATTGCCACACCATACAGGTTGGTCTTGCTGAAGGAACTGCCGTCGGAAAGGAAATTCGTGGGGTAATTTTCAATGAATCACTCGATACCATTATTGCATACACTCCGCCTTACACCGTCAATTATGGTGACTTAAATGAACCAGGAGAAGAGCGTCTAATTTATTTGGATTTCGAATCACCATTTGCGTTGCAAGCAGACAGTATCTACTTGGTCGCAGTTCAAGAACTTGATTCGGTTCTGCCATTCTATGTGGCACGCAGCGGCAAGAGCTTTGGTGAGTCATCGCTTATTCGTTACGATAATATCAATGCCTCAATTATCAGTACTAAATCATTTCTGGTCCGTTTAACAATTCTACCCGTCACTCAAATCCCCGGATGCACAGATATACAGGCAATTAATTATCAGTCAGGCGCAATCATCGATGACGGTTCATGCGACTATATCGGCTGCACGAATGAAGATGCCGATAATTACGACTTCTCAGCTACCTTCGATGACGGTTCATGCCAAGTGGGTGGTTGTATTGATAGCCTAGCCTCTAATTTTAATCCATTTGCAACCTATCAAAACATTGCTTGTATTTATCGAGGCTGCACCGTAAACAATGCTCTAAACTATAATCCTCAAGCCAATGAGGATGATGGCACCTGTGAGTTTCTGTATGCGCAGGTGGAAGCAACGGCAATTTCAGGTTGTCCTCCATTCGAGCTAGTAATAAACAACAACAATGAGTTTACTCCCGAAGGAGTGTGTGTATACAGTATCAATGGTCAAGAAGTATACAATGTCTGCTCGAGTACATTCGACTATTTGTTTGAAGAACCAGGAATCTACGAGCTAACCTACTCAATTACCATTGGCAATTCAATTGCCGATACGACCATTTCTTTAGAGATTTACTCTCCTTCGGAACAACCCCAAATCACTTACGATCCGCTCAATCATGACCTGGTTTGCACAAATTGTTTCGATGACCAACTGCAGTGGTTCTTTGAAGGCGACCCCATTGAAAACTCCAATGCTGCATCCTTCAATACCGAGTTTGATGGTATTACGCAAAATGGCGATTACCAGGTAATCACAACAAATGCATTTGGCTGTATCACTCCATCTGACATTATCACCGTTGTCCAACCTACGCTTCAGGTGAGTGCTCAAGCTGGCTGTGTGCCTCTCACAATCTATGCAAACAACCTTACTGATACCATTTCAGGTCTTACCTGCTCGCTCAATACCGGGCTAACAACAATTGACTCTTTCAACGAACAGGTTGAAATAACCTTCGATGTTCCCGGCACCTACAACGTTGTTTTGTCGTGCTCAACAGGTTTGGCTTCCGGTGAGGTTCAAACGTCTGTCACTGTAGAAAGTTTAGAGATCCCGATACTGGTTATTGATGAAGCCATTAACTCAGTAGTGTGTTCCAACGCCAATGCTTTCGTTGACTTTACATGGAACATAGATGGTGAGATTGTGACGGGTAACTCCAGCCAGCCGCTAGGCGGTGATGTTTATCAACTGCAAGCCTACTCAGCCTCCGGATGCGGTGGTAGCAACCTATTGATTGTAAATAACACCAACGAACTTGAAGACTTGATGCCAACGTTCTATCCCAATCCGGCAGATGACCTATTGCGCATCGAACTGCAAAAGCCTGGGATTTTCAAGGTACACAATACACAAGCACAGCTCGTTTATGAAAGCCAAGGGACTAAAACCATTGATGTCATTAGCACATCAGACTGGCCATCCGGTCTCTATTTCATTCAATGGCTCGGCGATTCAAATTCACGAACCTTCAAAGTAGAAATTACGCATTAAAAAACATCTTGGCACAGTTTTCGGTATTCTCCGAACTTGTGCGAAGCTGTTAAAGTTTAGTTAAGTGAATCCTTGATAAACTGAAGTTATCCGTACATTTGAAATAAGCTAACCATTCAAAAAAAGTAAATTCGATGAAAAAAGTATTTTTTACCCTTGCAATCGCATTCGGTGTCCTGTCATTTGTTTCCGCTCAAACCCCGGTTGCTTCCGGTCCTGCCATTTTGGTGGATAAGGAGGTTCACGATTACGGTGACATTCCATTTTCTGGTGACGGAACTTGTGAGTTTAAAGTAACGAACACCGGTACTGAGCCACTTATTCTTAGCAAGTGTAAAGGTTCATGCGGATGTACAGTTCCGAAGTGTGATCCAAACCCAATTTTACCTGGCGAAAGCTCTGTGATTACTGTGAAGTACGATACCAAGCGTCCCGGTCCAATCAACAAATCGGTAACTATCAACTCCAATGCTACCAACGAACCTGTTAAAGTGGTTCGTATCAAGGGTAATGTTGGCGCTGACCCTAATGCTGCACCAAGCGGCGCACCCGAAAAAGCACCTGCAGGTGCTCCAGCCGGAGGCAATTAATCAAAACATACAAGAGCTTCCGTCTTCATGGGCGGAAGCTTTTTTTTACCCCTAAAATTTAATCATGAAAAAAATTATCCTTTCTCTTTCACTCGCAATCGGTCTAGCTACCACTGCGTTTGCACAACCCGAATTGGTAACCGGCCCAGCTATCAGCCTTGACAAGGATACCCATGACTACGGCGATATAGCTTTCGACAGCAATGGTGCATGCCAGTTTAAAGTTACCAATACCGGTAACGAGCCACTCATTATCTCAGGCTGCCAGGGTTCATGTGGTTGCACAGTTCCCAAGTGCGATCCCAATCCATTGGCTCCTGGTGCATCATCATTCATTGATGTTAAGTACGATACTAAGCGTACAGGTCCATTTCAGAAGTCCGTTACAATCAACTCGAATGCGGTGAACACTCCTGTGAAGGTTGTTACCATTAAAGGAAATGTTGGCGCAGATCCGGGTCTTGCACCTACGGGCGCTCCTGAAAAGGCTCCGGTTGGAGCTCCGGTTAAGCAATAACGAACGCTTTCAGTTAATGAAAAGGCTACCTGCGGTAGCCTTTTTTAATTTCTAGCCATTTCAAAATCGCTGCATGGCAACTTCGTCAAATAGCCACAATAGAAAAAGAGTTATCGCAAACCAACACTTCTCCAGTTCACATTTCCAAGAACAAGCGTATCCTATTTAGTTCGATAGAAGAATCATCCCAAATCGACTTAATGCTTCAAAGCACTGATGCTCAAAAAAAAGGGCCGTTCGTGTGAACGGCCCCTTTTTATTTATTCAATTATCTTGAATTACATACGCTGAATACGAATAGTTTGAACTGAATCCGCACCTTGTACCTTCACAGTGTACATACCCTTCGACATAGCGGTAATATCAACGACTACCAGCGATGAATAAGGATTCAAACTGGCAACACGCTTTCCTGTGATATCATAAATCTCAATCAAGTGAATGCTGGTTCCATCCAAATTACTGATGGTGAAAATACCCTCAGAAGGATTTGGATATACCAAGAATGCTGACTGAACCTCATACACAGAGACAACTCCCTCGCATTCGCAGTTAGCATTGTATACATCGTTAGAAGTATTAGCATCACCATCATCGCAAGAGTCACCCACGAAGAAGCAAGAACCATCGTCAAATGATGCATTCGCATCGTAGTTGCAAGCATTTGAATCTGTGCAACCAGGAATAACGCCTGAGCATGAGCAATCTGCGCCATAAACATCATTGATAGTAGCCGCATTTCCATCATCGCATGCATCACCAGGGAATACACAGCTTCCATCGTCTAACAATGCGAGCATATCGTAGTTACAAGCAGTCATATCTGTGCAACCTGATTGGATACCGCCGCAAGAACAGTCAACACCGTAAACATCTTCTAACGTTGTAGGATCTCCGTCATCGCAAGAATCACCAGGGAATCCGCAAGAACCATCATCCACTACAGCAGCTGCGTTGTAGTTACAAGCAGACATATCGGTGCAACCTGCCTGAATACCCAAACATCCACAATCAGCTTGGTAAACATCTTCTACAGTAGTTGCATCGCCATCATCACAAGCATCACCGGGGAATAGACATGAGCCATCTTCCGATCCAGCAGCAGGATTATAGTTGCAAGCAATCATATCAGTGCAACCCAATAGAAGTCCTGCACAAATACAATCTGCACCCAACACATCCTCAACAGTGCCAGCATTCATGTCGTCGCAAGGCTCCCCGGGAAATACACAAGATCCATCTTCGATATCTGCATCAGGGTTGAAATTACATGCTTCTGCAGCAGTACAACCATCGATTGGCAGACAAGGATTACCTTCAATCTCAAGAGCACACATCATACGAGGTGCCGCATAGTTTTGAATTGAGTCGATGAACATTCTAGCCTTGGTAGCAGACATATCCGGATTTGTAAGCAATCCATTTGCATGATTATCGGGTGCTACTAATGCGGCATCCCACCATTGCCATGGACTTGAATCATAGATATTGGCACCACTGCGCATGATTGGATACAAACCATAGTATCCGTTGTTGTTGGCGTTGGCAGCATTGGTGTATTCCAACGTTGGGGTCCAAACATCAGCCAATTGGAAAATAGCATTATTTGAAAAAGCATTAGCTTGTGCCTGCACAGAATAAGAACCACTTACTTCCACCACCTGCTCATCCGTAGTAGGAACGATTACAATTCCTTCTTGGTAAGGGGCAAATGGATCTGTTGGCACGTGGAAAGAAATCATGGGAGTAGAGCTATCCTCGAGCCATGAGATATCCCCCATTGCGCCACCCATGTTAACCATCACATCAAATTCAGAAGTATATGCTTCGTGGTTTGGATAGCAAAGGGTATCTCCGTCTTGTGGGTTAATACCAACCGACGTTCCGTCTGCATTTCCATTTACTTGCTCAATAACCATTGGGATTGGGCCTGTTCCGAATGGATCCCAGTTGAACTTAGGGATCATTGCAATATCCTCCAACCAGTTGTCAAGCGTTGCCGCTGCGAACGCGATATAACCACCGGTACCATCACCCCATACTGCGATTTTAGAGCCATCAACTCCGTAGGGGTTGCCTGCCTCAGCAATTGTTTTGCGGAAATAGCGCACAGCGGTGCGGCAATCCTGCACTCCGCGGTATGCCGCATTCAACAGCGTATAAGAGCGCTCAGGTTGAGTAGGAGCAATCGGATTCCAACCGAGACGGTAATCACACGATGCTACCACATACCCCATGCGTGCGAAGCGCGAGCAAATCTCTACAGCAACGCTATCGGTTTTAGAACCGCCGGTACCTCCGTTTAAAGGATAGGGCAAAAAGTTTCCGGTGTGGAAGAACAACAACAATGGACGATTTGTTTCTACATCGCCCGCAGGGGTGTAGATATCCATTTTCAAAGCCTCCGGAACGGCTTCATTGAGCACTGAATAATAGAGTACTGTGGCATTTACACCATAGACCACATCCGAGGTCACGTTTACATCTGTGAATACCTCGTTTAGATAGCGCTGGGCCGACATTGGGCCTGCAACAGCTAGCAAAAGAGACATCAGCAAGTAGATTTTTCTCATCGCAAAAAAGATTTAGTTAGTAAATTGTTTCAAGCGAATGTAGCAGAAAAAAACCGCTGAATCAGGCAAAAATGAGCATTTATTCACAACTCATAGGTCAGTTGTAAGTAGGCCATTCTTCCTACCAAAGGCCCTCCATATGTCTGTAAATTCAGTTTATTGAGGAGATTTGAACAGCCTAGTTTAACGGTAGTATGAGCCTTTAGAATCATGCAATTGATCTGAGCGTCGATTACATCATACGTTGGAACCAATCCTGTAAACTGTGGACTTCCTTCAAAAATATAGCCCTGTATCCATTTATAGTTCGTTCCATAACCCCATTCCATTTTGGGAGAATTGTTCAATTTCAATCCACGTACATTGAAACCAATGTTAAACTTATGCTCCGGAGTATTGAATGCAGGAATAATCGGGTCATCTTCATTGGACTTTCTCAGTTGATTCCAACTGTAATTACCGGAAAGACTGAGTTCATCAGTGAGGTAATAATTCATTCCGACACTTAATCCTTGGGTAGTAACCGAGTTGGTAGAATTAGCTGCATATCGAAACGCATCAACTGATTTAGGAAGCCCAACCAACGATTGATCAAACTGTACATCCAGACCGATTATGTAACCAATGAAGTGATTGTACTGACTGAAATAATATCCGCAATCGGCAAATAGCTTGTTACCAAAACTTGCTCGATAACCTATTTCAAGTGTTCTAACTTGTTCTGGACGAATAGGATTTGCAGATACATACACCAAAGTGTCTCGGTTCAGACTACCCCTGAAATCATTCCAACTATCGAGGGTGACCAAACTATCAACACCATTCAAATTACCACTCAAGGTTGCAGGGCCTACGTTGAGGAATAGATACTGATCGGATAGGGTTGGATTGCGCAATGCCGAAGAGAAAGACAATCGCGCATAGTGATTCTTTTTCGGGTTGAATACCAAGCTGGCAGCAGGAGAGTATACGTAATCAAAGTTTTGATTCTTGTCGACGCGAATGGTTGCTGATGCCGTAAGCTTATCTTCCATAAACTTCTTCTCCGCCCCCGCGTACATGCCAAACTCGACATTGCGAATGCGTGTACCTGCAGTATCACTGAAAATAGTACCATCGCTATTTGGAGTGTACATTCTGACATTGGCACCGATTCTCAGACGACTCAAACCGCTCACCAGAAACTGCTTTTCGCCGTGTGCATGGTATAAGGATGATCGGTCGTAAAAACGTGTTCCGCCCTCACCCTCGTTGTTTTTTAAAGAAGTAATTCGATTAAAGGCTTCCGTAAATTCAGGACTACCCGGCACGTAATATCCGAGTGTATCTAAACCTATCACGCCACTATTGCCTGTATTGGTCCACTGCTCCACCATGGAGTGCCATCGCGAAAGCGAATCGTTGTATTGATTCAACCATTGCTCATGCGCCTCGTAATCATAGGGCAACCAAAAAGTAGCAGGATCTCCATTCCAGTTGGGATTCATAACCAATCCGGGATATCCGAGATTATCAATTCGATCATCGATACTATCTTGCCAATAACGTATATACACCTTTGCCCAATCCTCATCGCTTCGCGCCTCATCGAGCAAGCGCAGAGAGGTCGCGTATGGGTCATAGCTATTTCCCGCATCCTCGCGGGTTGTATACAATCGAATGAAGAAATCATCGGTCTTTCTTATTTCGAGGCGATTTTGCATGAAGAAGATATCCTTCAGGCGAAAACGATTATCACCCTGATACACCGTTGTGCCCGTTCCGACATTCGTCGCTAAGATTAACTCGGGTGATTCCAACTCCTTTTCGGGGCGAAGCCTAATGTGAATAGACCCGCTAGCCTTCATATTCTTAGTGTCATAATCCAAGACGTCTGATTCTTTGTAACCGGTTCTATAGAAAGTCCCTATTCCTCGGTAGGTCCAGGGAGCAGCATCGCTCAGGTCCATCGCAGGAAAGTACTCATCACCATAGATATTTACGGCGTCGAAACGGCCCGGATTGGAGGTGCCTTCATCACTACCATAGATGGGATCGTAATTCTCGGCCTTCCAATCTTGTGCTGACAGGTAATAACCACTGATTTTATAAGCCATTACTGGCTTTCCATCCTTGTTGGAGACGCTTTCTGCGAATCGAAACTGAGGTTCAACCAGTGAACGCTCCCCTACTTTCAGTTGAGCTGATAATCCTTGGAAGGTCCATGGATCTTTGGTTTCCATGTTAATGACTCCGTTGAAAGCACCTGGACCGAAAAAAGCACTGCTCGCACCTTGCACGATATCTACTTTTTTCACATCCAAATCGGTTGCCCCCAAAAAATTTCCGAGCGAAAAATTCAATCCGGGACTTTGATTATCAACACCATCAATGAGTTGAAGCGTTCTAACAGGAGAAGTACTATTAAATCCTCGTGTATTGATTATGCGGAACCCCAGACTGGCAGAAACCATGTCGACGCCCTTCAGAGCACTCAGGCTTTCATAGAAACTTCCGGAGGCAGCCTCTTTAATCGCTATTAAATCGAGCGTTTCGACTGTGAGCGGATTCATTTTCTGTTTCTCGGAGATACGATCGGAAACAATGTTTACGTCTTTTAGTAATTCTTCGTTGACCGGCAACTTAACGACCAGAAGCTGTGATGCAGACTCGACAGTTTGTTCAGTGGTAATATATCCAACTAAACCAACAGTAAGTGTAGTCGGTAATCCGCTCAGCTGCAGTTCAAATCGACCGTCAAAATCGGTAGCTGCGCCGTTACCGGTGGCCAATTCGCCCACCACAGCTCCTACCAATGGTTCTCCTGTTGCAGCATCAACGACTTTCCCTTTCAACACCTGCCCATGAGCAATCACGGCTAGCAATGTGCAAATAACCAATAGGCTTGATCTAATCATTGCGGTTCTCTGTTTGAGGCGAATATAAAAGAACTCTGCAACCCTCGACAGCTTTCAGGTTGAAGTTTGTGAACGTGGAAGTGTATACAGGTTAGTGCTTCACCAACTCTACTACCACATCATACACTTGCTCCGCAGAGGGCTTGCTGAAATAATCACCATCGCTTCCATACGCGGGTAGATGGGGCTTAGCAGTGATGGTAACCGGAGCCGCATCAAGGTATCGATAGCCTCCTTGGTTATTAATCACCTCATTCAACATGTAAGCAGTTGCTCCACCCGGTACATCCTCGTCGACAAAAACAATGCGACTGGTTTTCTTGAGCGATTCCACTATGCTGTGATTACGGTCGAACGGCAACAAGGTTTGCACATCAATCACCTCACTGTTTATTCCTGCATCGGCAAGCATTTGAGCGGCTTGCAAACAGATATGCAACGTTGAGCCATACGACACAATGGTAACATCACCGCCGGTCCGAAGAACCTCGGGAATACCCAATGGAATTCTAAACTCTCCAATATTGGTTGGCATCGGCTCTTTAGACCTATAACCATTCAGACATTCTACCACAAGGGCGGGTTCTTGAGCAGCTAATAAGGTGTTGTACATCCCCGCGGCCTGTGTCATGTTGCGAGGCACACAAACGTGCATTCCTCGGACGCTGCTGATGATTGCTGACATTGGACTACCCGCATGCCATACACCCTCCAAACGATGTCCGCGTGTTGATATAATAAGCGGTGCACGCTGGCCTCCTCTTGTTCTCCAATGAACAGTGGCCAAATCATCGCGCATTATTTGGAGTGCGTAGTAGAGATAATCTAGGTACTGAATTTCCGCAATTGGGCGCAATCCGCGCATGGCAAGACCAATTCCCTGTCCGATTATAGTTGCCTCACGAATTCCGGTGTCGCTCACTCGCAAATCGCCGAACTTCTCTTGCAACCCTTCGGCAGTTTGGTTCACACCTCCAATTTTACCGACATCCTCGCCAAAGATGAGTGCTTCCGGGTGTGTGCGTAACACATAATCCCAGTTATCACGAATGATTACACGACCATCTACCATTTCCGGAGTATGATCGAAGACGGGGGGCACAGGCTCCACAGACAAAGCCGAACCGTTACCATCATCATAAAGCTGACCTGAGTATCGATCTTCGCATTTCTCCTGCAAAGCCTTCAGGGAAGCTTCTAGCATCGAAGCATTAGCAGCTCCCGGATTCATGCGCAGTGCCTTCTTACCAGCCACGAAAGCATCCTTTCGAATTGGGTCAATTGCTTTTCTCAGCTCAGAAGCAAGAGCCGAAGCACTTTCCGTTCCCAGTGATTCAATTACCGATGCGCAAGACGCTACATCAGCATCCACATCCGCGCGGTAGGCAACCCATGCTTTCTTTTGTTCTTCGCGAACAAATTTCCTAGCCGACTCACGAATTTCATCGAGTTCACGCTCGTTAGCTGATCCGTCGGTGATGATAAACTTCTTGAATTGCTCAATGCAATCGTACTGTTCGTACCAAGCCAAAAGTTCCTTCGACTTGTAGCGTTCATGCGAACCGCTGGTGCTGTGACCTTGCGGCTGTGTTATCTCTTCAACGTGCACAAGCACGGGTATATGATTCTCACGACAAAAGGCAACAGCCTTTTCGTAGGTCATTAGCAGCTCAGGATAATTCCATCCCTTTGCTTTGAATATTTTAATGCCGTTGGTTGTAGTCGTCTTTTCGAAACCCTTCAAGGCTTCAGAAATGCTCTCTTTTACGGTTTGATATTTCTTGGGAACCGAAATACCCCATCCGTCATCCCATACACTCATGCACATAGGTACTCCTAACACAGCGCCGGCATTCATACTTTCCCAAAACAAACCCTCGCTGGTAGAGGCATCGCCGATTGTTCCAAACGCCACTTCATTCCCTTGATTACTAAAATGAGTATGGCCTGACAATTCAGGTAAGCTTCTATACAATTTAGATGCTTGGGCCAATCCTACCAAGCGCGGCATCTGTCCGGCAGTGGGGGAAATATCCGCCGAAGAGTTTTTCAATTCTGACAGATTCTTCCATGAGCCATCCTCGTTGAGAAAACGTGTGGCGTAATGGCCACCCATTTGGCGTCCGCCGCTGGCAGGTTCGTGCTCAACATCGGTATGCGCGTACAACGCAGCAAAGTATTGCTGAACCGTAAGCTGATCGATTGCCATCATAAGCGTTTGATCGCGGTAATATCCGCTTCGCCAATCACCGGGCTTGAATTGCTTGGCCAATGCTATTTGTGCCAATTCTTTTCCATCACCGAAAATGCCAAACTTGGCTTTACCGGTCAATACTTCCTTCCTTCCCAGCAAAGAAGCTTCGCGGGAAATACATGCGAGTTTAAAATCATCAAGCATTCGCTGACGAATTTTCTCTTCGGTGAGGATATAGTCGGGCGTTTCAAACGTTTTGGACATGGCGCGAAGATAATGATGAGAGACATGCGGGCAGCAACGTCAAAGAGCGACAAAAGAGTGTTTTTTTCTAAGTGCAGCCAACTCGCAAGCTATCTGTGCAGCAACCGCTGCATTATTGAGTACCAGCTGCTTATTGGCGAGCTGACTCTTTCCTTGGGTAATACCGTTGAGCTGCTGTAAAAGAAATGGAGTCAGTTCTTTTCCTGAAATCCCGCTGTCATTCGCTGCAACAATGGCCTTCTGAATAGCTGGTTCGATGATGCTTCGAGGAATTTCAAATTCCTCCGATATGGGGTTGGCAATTAACATTCCGCCTGCCAAATTCATCTTTTTCTTTTCATGAATAAATGCTGCTATTGCAGCTGCGGTATTGAGGTGCATAGACAGCTGAATACCAGAAGTTCGTGAATAGAAAGCCGGAAAATCTTTTGTTTGATAGCCAATCACAGGCACCCCCATGGTTTCGAGGTATTCCAGTGTTTTGGGTAAATCCAAAATGGCCTTTGCCCCTGCGCTTACCACAGCCACAGGCGACAAAGCAAATTCGGGGAGATCGGCAGAAATATCCCAGGTAGACTCTGCCCCTCTATGCACACCACCAATTCCACCGGTTGCGAACACATCGATTCCGGCCATGGCCGCAATGAGCATAGTCGCTGAAACCGTGGTTGCTCCATTCAATTGTTGCGAAACAGCAAATGGGATATCGCGTCGGCTGCACTTCATGACATCCGAAGCCTGAGCCAAACGTGTTAGCGATTCATCTTCCAGACCAATACAAATCTTTCCATTTAGTATTGCTATGGTTGCAGGCACCGCGCCATTCCGTCGAACCTCGTTCTCAACATCACGGGCAACAGCTAAGTTCTCGGGGTAAGGCATTCCGTGTGAAATAATCGTACTCTCCAATGCAACTACCGGGCGGTGTTCATTGAGTGCAGCATGCACTTCTTCCGAGAAATTAAATTCATTCATCCAAGCCATGGCGTTATTCAATAAGGTCGTTTTGCATACGCTGCATATTCAGCACCCGGAGATACTCACTAAGTAGTTTTTTATAGTCGCTATCAGGACCATCCGACATGGCGCGATGAACGATAGCTATGCTTTCAAGCAGTTGTTCCTCGGCAATTGGATCTTCAATGCTCTCGAGCAGCGTTAGGCACTCAAGCGTTAGCGCATATTCACCCGAAGCAGCTAGTTCGGTGATTTGGATGACTGCTTCCACAGGCTGTAAACCTGTATTCCACATGAATCCGACGATTTCCTTGTGTATGTGTTTCCATTCACGCTTTGCCAATGCATCCAGAAAATAGCCTTCCACATTGGAAACTTTGAGAGAACCAAGTAGCTCTGCTACCCGCTGTTTCAAGGCGTTCGGTGCTTGCGAGGCGTAGAAAGCCAATAACGGCTCGACCATAGGCGCCGAACCCTCTTCTTCACAACGAGCAATGGCCTTTGCAACCAAAGTGTCGTTATCGCTAAAAAGATCATTTCTGATTTCGTCGAGTTTTCGTTGTTGTGCTGTTGCCATGCCTTTTCTTTCGTGCAAATGTAGTCGGAAGGCCACGCTCAAATATTGCCTTGCTGCGCTCGGGTTGAGTATTTTTTTCGTAAACTTGCGCATCAAACAAAAAAGTCAACAACATGAAGAATTTTCTTACTGCTCTATTTATATGCTTCGGAA
>Ga0315905_10002694_pt1 | contig 18580 bp, 16 predicted proteins | sample LakEriMetagenome_5_FD_203522 | JGI IMG/M metagenome (GOLD analysis project Ga0315905, IMG submission 203522) | Freshwater fungal communities from buoy surface, Lake Erie, Ohio, United States - Buoy 4 MA121 | ecosystem: Environmental > Aquatic > Freshwater > Lake | place: USA: Lake Erie, Ohio... | reverse complement strand
GGACTACAGGTTGCATAGGCAAATATCCCTCCTGCATTCAGTACTGTAATAGCTGCGTTCGAGAGTTCTAGTTGCAATTCAGTCAAAGCTCGCAAATCTTGGAGCGTTCTGCGCCATCGCACCTCTGGGCGACGACGTAGCGCACCCAACCCTGTGCAGGGAACATCGGCGATGATCGCATCAAAGTGTTGATCATGTGAGGCAATCTCTCTGCCATCGCCTACCCAGACAGGAAATTTTCCTACAACATTCTTCACAAGCATTGCCCGAGCCTCTGATACTTCATTGGCAACGAAATCACGACCTTCAACATCACAGATATGAGAGATAAGCGCGGCTTTTCCACCAGGACCTGCGCAGAGATCAAGAACGGATTTCGCCGATTGTGTTGCATTCGAAAATGCAAGAGCGACTAGTTGCGACCCTTCATCTTGAACGCCAGCTTTTCGGTGGCGAATGAGATCAAGAGACCCCGGTGGCCCATCAAATTTTGCGCCATAGGGTGAATACCGAGTTGCTACTCCACCTTCAGCGACCAACTCTTCCTGCGTTGATGATCCTGGCCATGAGACAAGTGTTGGCATTGCCGGGACATTATTTGCAGAAAGTTCTGCTTCAACACGATCGAAGTCTTTCAGGAGATCAAAGTAGGCAGAGACAATCCATTCAGGATGAGAATATTGAATAGAAAAGCGAGAGACTGGATCGCTAATCAGGAGAACTGGCTCCATCCACTCTTCCAGCGATTTGGCACTGACCTTGCGAAGAATTGCGTTGACGAATGATGCTTTCGATTCACCTATGACTTTGCGTGCTAGCTCAACCGTTGCGGAAACAGCTGCATGGGTTGCAACGCGCATTTCAAAGAGTTGATGAACACCCAAGCGACAAATATCTACGATTCCCTCATCAACTTCACTCCAAGGGCGATCTGAAACCTGAGCGAGGATGTAATCGTGGCGCCCCTGCATACGCAAAGTGCCATAGAGCAGTTCTGTCGCAAATCCCTTATCTCGTTGTTCGAAATTGCTCGCATTGAGCGCTTGTGGGAGAAGAAGGTTCGAGTATCCCCCACGTCGATTGACCTCAGAGAAAATGTCATAGACCAGAACGCGTGGGGCATCTGGCTTAGGTGATTTAAATGAATCCCTACGGGCTTTAACCAAAGTGATCGCCCTCTGCGATGCGAGCTCCATTAAGCCACGAATTTGCATCCATCCGTGATTTACCCGACGGGGTCAGATATCCAATCGATATCGCCTGAGAACCAGTACCAACAACGAGCACCTTATCGACTACCTGGATAGAACCAGGAGCAAATGAGAGTTCAGTAATTGCGACAGAGTCAATCTTCACTGTGTCTGCACGAAAATGAGTCCAAGCACCAGGTACTGAAGTGAAGGCACGGATCTTCTGCGAGATGGTTTGCGCGTCTTGGCTCCAATCAATCTCACACTCTTGTTTCGTAATCTTCAACGCCCTTGTTGCGCATTCTTTTGGTTGGCCAATCGGCCTTTTCCCTTCAGAGATATCCCGTAAAGATTCTTCAACAGCTTCAACTCCTAGAGCTGCTAACTCAGTGAAGAGCTCATCACTTGTAATGTCAGCATCGAGTGCGAATCTCTTGGTGGAAAATATTGGTCCAGTATCCATTCCTTCATCTAATTGGAAGACAGTTACACCAGAGAGTGAATCCCCCGCTTCTATGGCTCGTTGAACCGGCGCCGCTCCTCGCCATCGTGGGAGGAGTGAGAAATGCAGATTGACGCATCCATGGTGAGGTAATCCAAGAATCTCAGCAGGTAGTAAAACTCCATATCCAATGGTTAGAAGAAGATCGCAATCTTTTACGAGCAGTGCGGTCTCTGCAACGTTCGCTGGCTTGAAACACGGAACCGAATTCTCTCTCGCCCACTCTGAGATAACAGACTCCTTGAGTTCGCGGCCACGACCTGCAGGTCGATCAGGCTGGGTGATTACTGCTGCGAGAATATGTTCGGAGTCGAGTAGCCAGTTAAGAGTTGGAATTGCAACTTCTGGCGTAGCCGCCACGATAATCTTCAATTACAGCCCTCTGCCAAAGAGATTATGCGGCGATACTTTGATCTGTGGCTGACCACCGATTGCACTAGCCATTCCAAACCAATCGGATTCTCTAATCTCTTTCATTGCCAACTTGCGATCATCCTCTGACAGTCGATCAATAAAGAGGATGCCATTGAGATGATCCGTCTCATGTTGCAGGGCTCGAGCAAGAAGTTCGGTACCTTCAACGGTCACAGCTTCTCCATGCATATTGAAACCTTTAGCAACTGCTCTAAATGCGCGAGGAGTTGGATAGACCAACTCTGGAAAGCTTAAACATCCCTCATCACCATCCTGCATATCCTCACTGAGTTCCAACGTGGGATTGATGAGATGACCGAGTGCTTCATCAACATCCCATACGAAGACTCGAAGGGGTACGCCAATCTGCGGAGCGGCCAAGCCTGCACCTGGCGCATCCAGCATTGTTTCGGTGAGATCTTTGACCAGCACGCGTAGCTCTTTATCGAAGTCAATTACTTCAGAGGCCGGTGTCACTAGGACGGGATCTCCGAAGTGGCGAATTGGCTTGATGGACATGCGCTAATCCTACTATCGAGATAGTGAATATGGATCAATACGTATAGATGCAAGAGTCTTCTTTGACGAACTTCTCCTGCGCTGGAATTCGTGCAGCAACGAAACGAGTTCTTCACCATCGACTAACGGCGTCAATACGACAATGCGATCCACATCTGCCTTCAGTTGTGATGGTCCAAGAATTGTTGTGGAGGCAGGAAGGCGGCCATCTTCTTCAGATTTCCTCAATCCTCGAAGCAGCGATTGTGACTCTGAACTATCGATATCCAAGGTAATAGCGCGGGTAAATGGAGGTAGATGAACCTCTAACCGCTCACGTAGTTCGCGTTGTGAAATCAATGATGGCTTCCATGAGGCAATTGCGCCGATAATTGGATGATCACTCGCCATCACCAGTGCTACTGAGCCCTTCTCTGATGCAAGGGCTGCAGTGGAGAAGAAGATCTCGCGGCTGCGTTCATGAGCTCGAATATCTGATTGCGTAAAGAATCGCTCTCCCTCAAGAATGATCACCAATGCATATCCATGGGTTGCAATCGGTGCAGCACCTGGCGTTGCGATAACAAAGCCAAACTTCTCCTCAAACTTGTCAATCATATTTTCTGCAGATGATTGCACTATTGCCATTCCAGCGAATGCAGCACCAATTTCATATGCAAAGCGTTCACTACCTCGCCCGAGTAGAAACGGAGTTGTTCCCTGACACCAGGTGCATTTCCATTCTGCGACAGATTGAGCGCAGATGACACATTGCACAGCAGACTGGTTGCTCTTCTGTGTGAGCTTTCCTCCACATGAGCAGAGAGCCACATTGCGACATTTAGAACAGGTGATCGCCTGCGAGTACCCCTTGCGCGGAGACAGGAAAAGAATTGGTCCAACCTTCATCGCCTTGCGAATCTCGGACATTAAACGACTTGGCAATAGCTCACCGTGAATCTGAGCAAAGGCCGACACGTTCACGCGAGATTTCGAGGCCGAGTATTCCATCCATTTAGTTTCAATCAGTCGAGCCGCCTCCGAGCTCGGTGAGTAGCCAACAAAGCTCAGCGATAGATTTGATTGCATCGATCGAAGAATCGCAACATCCCTAACGTTCCATCCCGGGGTTCGGGGTTCATAGTGACTCTCAGAGCCTTCATCTACAACAATGATGGAGGATAGGTCTGCGATAGATGCAAATATTGCACTTCGCGTTCCAATAACGATCAGATCTCTACCGTTTCGAATCTGTAGGAAGTTTCGATAGCGCTCCGCTCTCTCAAGCGTGGAATCGAGAAGAATTGAGCTCTTCATGAGTGAATGTAAGTGGGTTGCAGAGCGAGAATCGGGCAGAACTATTAAAACCGAACCTCTGATGGAAGAATTTAAGATCATAGATTCTATGAACTCAAATCGATTTACTACCGGTGGAATCTGCACGTAGCTGCGCTTGGCTTTGCCCGTACGACTGCTTGCATCAGAGTCCTGGAAGCTCTCCTTATCCACTGAAGCAACACGGGGAGGAATTGCTGATCGCAGAATGTCATAAGGATGCGCAGCCCAACGATGAGCCGCAGCTTCGATTAAAGACAGTGTTTCAGCTGTAGCAACGGAATGTGGAGATAGCACCTTGGTGATGGATTTAAGAACCGGGGATTCAGACTCTGCAATTCTTGCAACCACAAGAGCTTCAACTTCTCGTCCATGGAATGGAACCTGAATTCGTATGCCTGTTTTGACAAGGGGCGATAAATTATCCGGAACAAGATAGTCAAAGTGTTGATCAAGATGGAAAACACCTGAGTCTACCCACACGCGTGCGACCGGCAAGGTAGATGAACTCGCTTCAGGACGAAGTTTCGCCACCTCAGACTTCAGGCGTAGTGGCCGCGTGAGTGCCACAGATTAAATCCTTCTGCTATTTAACAGCTGCTTGTAGCTCTGCGACGCGATTTGTTGCTTCCCATGTGAAGTTAGGAAGCTCGCGACCAAAGTGTCCGTAAGCAGCAGTCTGAGAATAGATTGGGCGTTTCAAATTCAAATCACGAATAATCGCAGCAGGACGAAGATCGAAGACTGTTGTCACAGCATTCTGAATCTTTTGTACTGGAACAGTCTCTGTTCCGAAAGTTTCCACGAAAACACCGACTGGCTGTGCTTTACCGATTGCATAGGCAACTTGAACCTCACAACGGCGAGCAAGCCCAGCCGCGACAACATTCTTTGCGACCCAGCGCATTGCGTACGCTGCAGAACGATCCACCTTTGATGGATCCTTACCTGAGAAGGCACCGCCACCGTGGCGAGCCATTCCGCCATAGGTATCAACAATGATTTTACGACCAGTAAGTCCAGCATCTCCCATAGGCCCACCAATAACGAAGCGACCGGTTGGGTTAATCAGAGTACGCATATCTTTACGTGGAAGATCAATCTTTGCCAGAACAGGGTCAATGACCTGGGCAATAATTTCGGGAGTCAGCTGCTTAAGAACATCTACTTCTTCTGCGTGCTGACTTGAGATAACAACGGTATCGAGCGCTACAGCCTTATCACCGTCATACTCAATCGTTACCTGTGTCTTGCCATCAGGGCGAAGATATGGAAGGGCTCCAGACTTGCGAACCTTAGAAAGCTGTTGAGCTAACTCATGTGCCAACCAGATTGGTAGTGGCATAAGCTCTTTCGTGTCATCGCATGCGTAACCAAACATGAGCCCTTGATCGCCAGCACCCTGAAGATCCAGTGGATCAACAGCTGATGAAACGCGGTGCTCAAATGCATCATCGACGCCTTGCGCGATGTCAGGAGACTGCTGACCAATTGAGATGGAAACGCCACAGCTATTTCCGTCAAAGCCTTTTACAGATGAGTCATATCCGATTCCGATCACAGTATCGCGAACGATTCCCATGACATCGGCGTAACCATTAGTGGTTACTTCACCAGCGACGTGAACTTGACCGGTTGTGATGAGCGTTTCCACTGCAACACGGCTTGAGGGATCTTGTTCGAGGAGTGAATCTAGAATGGCATCCGAAATCTGATCTGCGATCTTATCGGGATGGCCTTCGGTGACTGATTCTGAGGTGAAGAGGCGTTTTGACATTGTCCTAACCTAACTGAAGAAGTGCTTCATCGAGTAGTTGGTGAGCTAGCGTGTCCTTGGTGGTCTGCGACACCTTCGACGGTTCCTTACCTTTTGCGAGGATATAGCCATGAGTCGTCTCGCTATTGAAGATATCCCCCGCTGAAACATCATTGAGATAGAGAACATCAGCGCCCTTGGCATCCATCTTCTCTCTCGCAATTTGTAGATCCTCTGAGGTCTCAGCAGCAAATCCAACAATAATTTGCCCCTTCTTTGCAGCAGCTATTGTGCGCAATAAATCAGGGTTCTCAACGAGTGCAATATTTGTATAGTCACTCTTCTTAATCTTCATATCTGCGATTTGCGAGGGACGTGCATCTGCAACAGCAGCCGACATAACAAGAATGTCTGCTTGTGAGAACTCGCTCTCCAGTGAGCTCAACATCTGCGACGCGCTTTCAACCTTGATAATGCGCACTCCTTCAATATCGGAAAGTGATGTATTGGCTGCGATAAGAGTTACTGCAGCCCCTCTTTGTAGGGCGGCTCGAGCAACGGCATACCCCTGCTTACCTGAAGATTGGTTGCCGATGAATCGCACAGGATCAATTGCCTCACGAGTTCCGCCAGCTGTAATCAAAACTTTCTTGCCAAGTAGATCCGCTCGTGATTGCGTAAGCGATGAGAACTCTTCGAGTATTCGTGCAGTCTCCGGGAATCGTCCTTGACCAACATCTCCTGATGTCAGAGCGCCCACGTCAGGATCCATGACGAGATAGCCGCGAGAACGAAGAGTCTGCACATTCGCCTTGGTAGCAGCGTCATTCCACATCTCTGGATGCATGGCTGGAACAATCAGAATCGGTGAATTCGAAGCCAGAACCACATTAGTCAGAAGATCATCGGCGCGACCTGCGCTCATGCGGGCAATCAAATCCGCCGTAGCTGGCGCGATGATGATGAAATTAGCCTTCTTGGCGAGTGAGACATGGCGGACTTCTTCAACGCTTTCAAAGACTTCAGATGTCACCTTGCGACCAGAAAGAGCTTCCCATGTTGCAGCCCCTACAAAATTTAAACTTGATGGCGTCGGAACGACTGTGACTGCATAGCCATGATCTTTCAGGCGACGCAAAAGATCGCATGATTTATATGCTGCGATTCCTCCACCCACACCGAGAATAACTTCGCGGCCGAAACCTTGCATAGTGGGTCTTACCTAAAGATTAGGCAGTTGGTTCTAGATTTTCGATTGTCAAAAGACCTTCGTTAATTTCGCGAAGTGCGATTGACAATGGCTTCTCATGAACGTGTGTATCAACGAGTGGTCCCACGTATTCAAGAAGACCTTCGCCGAGCTGTGAATAATATGCATTTATCTGTCGTGCGCGCTTTGCAGCATAGAGAACGAGGCTGTACTTAGATCCAGCCTTATCGAGAAGTTCGTCGATTGGTGGATTTGTAATCCCATCCATATGTGCGCTCATGAATACTCCAGTAGCTCGTAGAGGTGAATAAGCCTAATTAGGCAGATGCGAATTCTATCAGGGATGCGACTACCCCATCGACCTGGTCATTTATGAGCACTTTATCGAAGAAAGAGGCCTGTGCCATCTCTTCCTGAGCGAGTGCCAGGCGAGCAGCTCGTCGTTCAGGGCTATCAGTTCCTCGACCTTCTAGACGAGAAACTAACTCCTCCCACGTTGGAGGTTCTAGAAAAACAAGGATTGCATCAGGAACTTTCGCCTTGACCTGCTTAGCACCAGAAATTTCAATCTCAAGTAAAACGCTCTTTCCATTACGTAAGGAATCCTCCACTGCTTTGCGCGGTGTTCCATAACGATTACCAGCAAATTCAGCCCACTCGAGAAAGTCATTGGCGCTGATCGCAGCATCGAATTCTTCATTGGAGAAGAAGTGATAATCCACTCCGTCTATTTCATTAAAGCGAGGAGCTCGTGTTGTAGCCGAGACGCTCACCGAGAACGGGGAGGTCTCTTTAAAGACTTTAGCAACGGTGCTCTTTCCAACTCCCCCAGGACCTGAAAGAACTACCAACTTTCCGGGCTGTACAGAAGATAGTGGCGCGAATTCTCTCTCTAAGGCTTCAACTTGATGTCTGCCCAGACCCTGGATGCGTCGCGTGAGTGAGATATCAAGTCGTTCAAGAATTGTCTTTGCGCGAATCTTTCCCACACCAGTCATCGACTCCACCATTTCAAGTACACGCATCTTTGCGACAGCCTCATCGCTCTTTGCAATGGTGATCACATCAGAGATAGAAATTTCACCTGACTTCACACGAGATTTCACTGCAGCTCTGGTTTGACGAGAAAGCTTTGCCTTTTCAAGGGCGCGGGAGCGTTCTTCGGGTGTGAGTTGTGGAGGTGCGCCCATAGGAGAAATCTAGTTGAGAATTTCATCTGCGATAGCACGGGCTTCTGCCTTCATCGCCTTTGCGCCTTGCGACCAAGACTTAGTTATCGGGCGGCCTATAACAACCAGGGAGGCTCCTGCCGATATTGCATCCTTAGGAGTCATGGTTCGTTTTTGATCATCGCTTCCCGCCTCAGATAGTGGTCGCACTCCGGGAGTGATGATGGTGGGAGTTGGTCCCACAGCAGAACGAATGGCTACTATTTCAAGAGGTGAGCAAACGATGGCTCGCGCGCCAGCTGTGACTGACATCTTCGCAAGTGCAACTGCGCTCTCTAAAGCAGCGTTTGCATAGCCGATCTCAAAGAGATCTTCCTCTGATAAGGAGGTCAAAATCGTTACCGCTGTGACATCGGTTCTCGGAACAGCATCCACTGCTGCCTTAATCATTGCGCGACCACCTGATGCATGAACTGTCAAATACTTTGGAGAAAGGGCTGCAATAGCACGCGCTGCACCTTCAACTGTGTGAGGGATATCGTGAAGTTTGAGATCCAAGAAAATATCTGCATCCGTCTCCGATTGAATTGCTCGCACACCATCGTGGCCAAAGGAGAGGAAGAACTCCAGACCCAATTTATAGACACTCACTGATTCTCGAGTGGACGCCACCCATTGCTTTGCAATATCGAGATCGGGTGTATCAACGGCTAGAACAATAGGGGCTTTCATTACACCTCATCCCTATGCGCATAACCAATAGCCTGTTGCATCGTTGCAAAACCACGGGCTGCAAGTAAGTCGCGTAATTCATTTTGAATATCGATCAGTGCGCTGGGATTTCCAAAGCTTGCTGTGCCGACAGAGACACCTGATGCTCCAGCCAGAATAAGCTCTAGAGCATCACGACCAGATGCAACACCACCCATTCCTAAGATAGGAACTTTAGGAAGGGTTGCATGGACCTGATAAATCGCTCTGACAGCAACTGGCTTAATTGCAGGACCAGATAATCCTCCCGTCTTGCCACCCAAATGCGGTTTCATAGAATCAATGTTGATAACCATTCCAAGAACAGTGTTGATTAGTGCTAATCCATCCGCACCAGCATCAACGACTCCTCTAGCAATGGCTGGAAGATCAGTTACATCGGGTGAAAGCTTGGCGATGATCGGAAGCTCTCCACCGATTGTTTTCCGCACACCATCAATGACACGGCGTGAGCTTTCAGGATCACAAGCAAATACGAGGCCACGATTTTCAACATTAGGGCAAGAAATATTGACCTCTACTGCGCTAATTCCTGAGATAGAGCGCAGTTTGCGGGCAAGAGTTGCATACTCTTCAACCGTCTCACCGGCGATAGAAACAATGACGCGCGCCTTTTGTTCGAGCAACCACGGAACATCATTTGCAAGAAATGCATCAATTCCAGGTCCTTGAAGTCCAATGGAGTTGAGCATTCCTGATGGAGTCTCAGCCATACGAGGTGTTGGTCGACCATGGCGCGGTTTACTCATCACAGATTTTGTGACCACTGCACCTATTTGATTCAAAGGAAAGAATTGAGCTAGCTCTTTGCCACTGCTGGCGCAACCACTTGCAGTAAAGATGGGAGTCGGAAACCAAGCATTACCTAACGTGGTGGACATATCTACAGGAATAGTCATGCTGAGCCTTTTGGAACTCTGCCGACCAAATCCCAGCGGACATTGGCGCCATCCATCACAGGGCCATCAATACAGGAGCGCAACATCGATGTAGATCCATCCTCGTTGCGCACCGGAAGAACACAGGTCATGCAGATTCCGATGCCACAGGCCATAGATTCTTCAACGGCGCATTGATGGATAACTTCTGTCTCTGCGACTAACTCTGTAATCGCAGCAAGCATCGCCATGGGACCACAGGAGTAGATGACATCGATATTTCGATCGCGCACAATATTGAGTAAATTCTCGGTCACGCGACCTGTCTCGCCCATAGAACCATCTTCTGTATAAATCTTTAGGGAGTTAACAGATCTCTTGCCTTCCATAGGAGCATAGATCTTGGAGCCCACACTCGCTCCAAGCAGCATATCTACTTTGCATCCGCGACTTTTAAGCACATCCGCAAGACCAAAGAGCGGTGCTGAGCCATATCCGCCACCAATGAGAAGTGCGCTGATTGGCTCTGTGGGAATTCCAAAAGCCGTTCCAAGGGGCGCCACAATATCGATTTCAGTTCCTTCTTCTTGTGTACACAACCACTTACTTCCAGAACCGTGAGCTGCAACGATGAGCTCCATCGTTCCCCCATACTGGGAGCTCTCTGAGACTCGAGAGATAGCAAAGGCGCGACGCAGAATCATTTTGGAGGTATCGCCACCAACTTTGATTGCAACAAAATTTCCTGGACGACAATTTTTTACGATATCGCCCACGTTAAGAAGTATCTGGTGGTAGGCGCCGACACGTTTATTAGACAGAATCGTTACCATCTCTTGAACTGCGCTCTTATTGATTGTCGCCATTAGCGAGTCAACCAATCTTGAATAGGAGCAACGCTAAGATCCCCTGCTTGTAGCGCCTTAATTCCTTCAACCGCTGCGCTAAAGCCTGCAGTCGTCGTGATGATCGGAATCGATCTCTGCACTGCGGCAGTGCGAATTGCCCAACCATCTGCGCGCGTTCCGCGTCCTACTGGAGTGTTGATCACTAAATCAATATCGCCAGCATTGAGCATCTCAACGATTGTCTTCTCCCCCATAGGTCCAGTTCCTTGCGAATTCTTGCGCACAACGACAGTTTCAACACCGTGCTCTGCTAAGAATGAAGCTGTTCCATCTGTTGCAAGTAATCGGAAGCCTAGCGAAGCCAGGCCTTGAGCTGGCGCAATGCCATGCTTCTTATCCTTATCTGCAAGTGAGATAAAGACAGTCCCAGACTTCGGAAGTGGTCCAAATGAACTGATCTGTGATTTTGCATAGGACTCACCGAAGGTGGCTGCAATTCCCATCACTTCACCGGTCGAGCGCATCTCTGGTCCAAGGACAGCGTCAACACCACGACCATCAACGCGACGGAAACGATTCCACGGAAGCACTGCTTCCTTCACGCTAATTCCCTTAGCAACTGCATCACCTTGCGTAGGAAGAATTCCTTCGGCGCGAAGCTCGGCGATAGTTGTGCCAAGTGACATGCGGGCAGCAGCCTTAGCAAGTGGCACACCCGTAGCCTTACTCACGAACGGAACTGTGCGAGAAGCACGTGGATTAGCCTCTAGGACATAGAGGATGTGATCTGCCATAGCGAATTGAATATTGATAAGGCCTAGAACACCAACACCTTGGGCAATCTTGAGAGTCGCTTCACGAATCTGAACGCGCTGCGCATCTGAGATTGTCATTGCGGGAAGCACGCAAGCGCTATCACCTGAGTGAATACCGGCCTCTTCAATGTGCTCCATGATGCCTCCTAAGAAGAGTTCATGGCCGTCATAGAGAGCATCAACATCTAGTTCAATTGCGGAGTCAAGGAAGCGATCTACCAATACTGGATGATCAGGAGTGATATCCGTTGCTCTCGAGATAAATCCAGAGAGCGCTTCATCGTCATAGACAATTTCCATGCCGCGCCCACCGAGTACGAAACTTGGACGCACAAGGACTGGATAGCCAATGCGATGGGCGATATCGAGAGCTTCCATTTGGGACGCTGCCATACCGAACTCTGGCGCTGTAAGTCCTTGCTCTTTAAGGACCTGACCAAATGCACCACGTTCCTCCGCCAAGTTAATGGCATCCGGACTTGTTCCAAGAATGGTCACACCGGCAGCTTTCAAACCTGCTGCTAATCCCAGCGGTGTCTGTCCTCCAAGTTGCGTGATTACTCCAAGAACTGGTCCTGCCTGAGTTTCAGCATGAACAACTTCCAACACATCTTCCAAAGTCAACGGTTCAAAATAGAGACGGTCCGATGTGTCGTAATCTGTGGAAACAGTTTCAGGATTGCAGTTGATCATGATGGTTTCATATCCCGCAGCACGCAAAGTGAAGGACGCGTGAACACAGGAGTAATCGAATTCAATACCCTGGCCAATGCGGTTAGGACCACTTCCCAAAATAATGACAGCAGGTTTTGTGCGAGGGCGAACCTCAGTCTCCTCTTCATAACTGGAGTAGTGATATGGCGTAAATGCCTCAAACTCAGCCGCACATGTATCAACCGTCTTATAGACAGGGCGAAGATTAAGTTGATGGCGAGCCTTCCTCACATCAGCCTCCGCAATTCCACGGATAGCACCGATTTGAGCATCGGAGAACCCGGTGGACTTAGCAACTTTAAGTAAATCAAATGAGAGTTCACCAGGCTGGGCAATCGTGCGGGCAACATCATTGATGATCTCGATCTGGCGCAAATACCAGCGATCTATCTTCGTGGAGTCAAAGACTTCATCCATGGTTGCGCCAAGCCAGAGTGCACGTTGAACTTGTTGCAAGCGATATTCCGTTGGCATCTTCATCGATTCAAGAAGATTTGATTTCTCTTCACTTGATCGAGCATCAGTAAAGGTAAAGATCGCTTCTTTTCGCTCTAGTGAGCGCAGCGCCTTCATAAGCGCCTCAGGGAATGAGCGACCAATCGCCATCGCTTCGCCAACGCTCTTCATCGTTGTGGTCAGACGAGGGTCTGCATCCTGAAACTTCTCAAAGGCAAATCGTGGAGCCTTAACTACTATGTAATCCAATGTGGGTTCAAAGGATGCTGGCGTTACTTGGGTGATGTCATTTTTTATCTCATCGAGTGTGTAGCCAATCGCAAGTTTTGTTGCAATCTTAGCGATAGGAAAACCGGTTGCCTTAGAGGCAAGTGCGCTCGAGCGTGAAACACGAGGGTTCATCTCGATCACAATGATGCGCCCCGTATCAGGGTTGACCGCAAATTGAATATTACACCCGCCCGTATCAACGCCAACTTCGCGAATGATAGAGATCGAAATATCACGCAGTTTTTGATACTCAACATCCGTCAGAGTCAGCGCTGGCGCCACAGTAATGGAATCTCCTGTGTGCACACCCATGGGATCAATATTTTCAATACTACAAACAATGACGACGTTATCTGACTTATCACGCATTACTTCGAGTTCATACTCTTTCCACCCAATGATGGACTCTTCAATCAGAACTTCCGAAGTTGGACTATGGCGAAGGCCAGCCCCTGCAATCTGACGCAGGGTCTCTTCATCAAATGCGATACCTGAGCCAAGCCCGCCCATGGTGAACGAAGGTCGAATCACAACCGGATATTTCAACTGAACGACCGCGCCCATCACATCATCCATCGTGTGACAGATAATGGAACGAGCTGACTCTCCCCCAATCTTTTCAACAATTCCTCTAAAGAGTTCACGATTTTCACCACGCTCAATAGCGGCAACATCTGCACCAATAAGTTTGACGTTATATCGCTCCAGAGTGCCAGCTTTAAAGAGACCAATCGCAGCATTCAGCGCGGTTTGGCCACCCAGAGTTGCAAGAACAGCATCAGGGCGCTCTTTAGCGATGATGCGTTCGATGAATTCAGGGGTAATGGGTTCGATATATGTTGCATCAGCAAACTCTGGGTCAGTCATAATCGTTGCAGGATTTGAATTCACAAGGATGACTCGAATACCTTCTGCGCGCAGTACTCGACATGCTTGAGTTCCTGAATAATCAAATTCGCAAGCTTGACCGATAACAATCGGGCCCGATCCGATAACTAAAACGCTCTTGATTGATTCATCGCGTGCCATTAGAGCGCCCCAACCTTTCTTGGGTACTGAACCATGAGATCCACGAATCGATCGAAGAGATATGCAGCATCATGAGGACCTGCAGCAGCTTCCGGGTGGTACTGCACGCTAAATGCCCCACGTTCTGTGAGTTCAAGACCTTCAACAACGCCATCATTGAGCGAGACATGAGTTACCTGTCCTGGTCCATACACAGTAGAGAAACCAGCATCGATGGGAGCCTGCAACGCGAAGCCATGGTTGTGGGCAGTGATTTCAACCTTACCCGTCTTGCGATCAATTACTGGTTGATTAATTCCGCGATGACCAAATTGCAACTTATAGGTGTCAAATCCCAGAGCACGTCCAAGTATCTGGTGACCAAAGCAGATACCGAAGATGGGAATCTCTTCTGCAAGAATCTCACGCACGAGTTCAATCGTTTCAGTCATCGTTGCAGGATCTCCTGGGCCATTGGAGAGGAAGACTCCATCAGGGTTAATGGCTTTGATGTCTTCAAAGGTTGAGTTATATGGCATGACATGTACTTCAATCCCACGCTCTGCCATGGCGCGAGGTGTTGCGCCCTTGATTCCTAAATCAATCGCAGCAACTGTAAATTTCTTAGTCCCGATTGCAGGAACAACATAGGTCTGCGCCGTGGAGACATCAGCGCTCAAATAGGCGCCACTCATTGCAGGTTGCTTGCGCACTTCGATAACCATCTCTTCGCGAGAAAGCTCAAGTCCAGAGAAGATTCCAACACGCATGGCGCCTCGATCTCGCAAGTGGCGGGTGATCGCTCGAGTATCAACAGCTTGGATACCGATGATTCCTTGATCGATGAGTTCTGCTTCAAGATCCTTCTCGCTGCGCCAATTACTCGTCAATGTAGATGGGTTGCGCACAACAAAACCTGCAACCCAATACTTCTTGGATTCATTATCGTAAGTATTGACTCCCGTATTTCCAATGTGGGGTGCTGTCATCACAACCACTTGCTTGTGATACGAAGGATCAGTCAGAGTCTCTTGATATCCAGTCATTCCAGTTTGGAATACTGCTTCACCGAATGTCTTACCGGTTGCAGCCCATGAAGAGCCTTCAAAGATGCGACCATCGTCGAGGACTAGAAATGCCTTACTCATGCATTGCCCCCTTCGAAGACTGTTTTACCGTTAAAGATTGTTACCAGGATTCGTCCCGGTAACTCCATCCCATGGAAGGGAGTATTGCGACTTCGAGAGGCTACTAGGTCGCGATCAACGCGCAAGAGCTCGGTTGGATTCATCACAGTGATGTGCGCAGGGGCGCCTACCGCCAGAGTCTGACCTTGATTCTCATAACGACCGATGCGAGCTGGTGCATAGCTCATACGTTCTGCAACAGTCTCCCAATTCATAAGTCCCGTCTCAACCATCGTCTTATTGATAATGCTCAGCGCTGTCTCAAGACCGAGCATTCCAAAGGATGCTTCTTGCCATTCACACTCTTTTGTCTCAGCGGGGTGAGGCGCATGATCTGTTGCGACAATATCAATCGTGCCATCAGCAAGTGCCTCACGCAGAGCCATCACATCAGCTTCTGTGCGAAGAGGAGGGTTAACTTTAAATACTGGGTCATAACTACGGGCCAATTCATCGGTCAGTAGTAAGTGATGGGGAGTTACTTCAGCGGTAACGTTAATCCCACGAGCCTTTGCCCATCGAATAATTTCAACCCCACCTGCTGTAGTCAGGTGACAGATATGTAAACGAGCCTGGACATGATCTGCAAGAAGAACATCGCGCGCAATAATTGCTTCCTCCGCAATCGCTGGCCAGCCTTTGAGTCCAAGTTGTGAAGAGACTATTCCTTCATTCATTTGGGAACCCTGTGTGAGTCGAGGCTCTTGTGCATGCTGTGCGATCACTCCATCAAACTTCTTCACATATTCAAGGGCGCGTCGCATTACAAGTGGGTCAAAGACGCAATGTCCATCATCACTAAAGACACGAACGCGAGCTACTGAATCAGCCATCGCTCCAATTTCAGCTAGATGTTCGCCCTCTAACCCGCGTGTAACAGCTCCAATTGGGAAGACATCAAGTAACCCAGCAGATTGCCCCAGTCGGTATACCTGTTCAACTACGCCTGCAGTATCTGCAACCGGTGAGGTATTGGCCATCGCACTCAGCGCTGTAAATCCACCTTTTACTCCAGCTCGAGAACCAGACTCAACAGTCTCTGCATCTTCTCTTCCTGGTTCGCGAAGATGCGTGTGAAGGTCAACAAGTCCGGGAAGAACAATCGATTTTGATGCATCGATGCATTTGGCATCTTTATCTTCAATATGCTCTGCAATCTGGGCGATCACACCATCTTTAATCAGAAGGTCAGATTTTCTTCCATTAGGAAGTGTTCCCCCTTGAATAAGAATTGAAGTACTCACTCTGACGCTCCGATCTCTTGAGAACCTGCAAGAAGCATGTAGAGGATAGCCATGCGCACGCTCACGCCGTTTGTAACCTGCTCAAGGATTACTGAGCGAGCACTATCTGCGCTATCTGCAGTAATTTCCAACCCTCTATTCATGGGGCCTGGGTGCATCACAATCGCTGTGGGTTTCATCTGTGCAAGGCGATCTTTATTCAGTCCAAAGTAGCGTGAGTACTCACGAGCATTGGGGAAGAAGAGTTCGGTCATTCGCTCCAGCTGAATACGCAGCATCATCACTGCATCAACCGTTGCAATCACCGAATCAAAGTCGTATGAGACCTTTACAGGCCACGACTCAACTCCCACAGGTAGAAGAGTCGGAGGGGCAACGAGTGTTACCTGAGCTCCAAGTTTAGTAAGAAGCAGGACGTTAGAACGTGCCACCCGTGAGTGCAATACATCGCCGACTATCGCAATGTGTAAACCGGTGAGGTCATCTCCCCCGTGAGCTAAATGTTTTCTGATCGTAAAAGCATCAAGGAGCGCTTGACTTGGGTGCTCATGTGTTCCATCACCAGCATTAATCACAGAGCCAGTCATCCACTGACTATCTGCAAGTCGTTGAGCAGCACCTGATGCGCTATGACGGATGATGACTGCGTCAGCTCCCATTGCCTGCAAAGTTTGGGCTGTATCTTTTAAGGATTCGCCCTTGCTCACACTTGAGCCCTTAGCTGAGAAGTTAATTACATCTGCTGATAGTCGCTTGGCGGCAGCTTCGAACGAGATGCGAGTACGCGTTGAATCTTCTGCAAAGAGATTGACGATTGTTCGTCCTCGAAGCGTTGGTAGCTTCTTCATTGGCCCATCAGAGACGCGGGCTAACTCCTCAGCCGTATTAAGAATTTGCAAGGCTTCAACCTTGCTCAGGTCTGCGATAGAGAGAAGATGGCGCATTATTTGCCCCCTTCTTCAAGGGAAACTGCATCAAGGCCATCGAGTTCAGTGAATTGCACTTTGATAATTTGGGTAGCCGAGGTGGGAAGGTTCTTGCCCACATAATCTGCCTTGATAGGTAGTTGTCGATGGCCGCGATCAACTAGGACAGCAAGCTGTACCGTCTTCGGCCTTCCAATCTCCCCCAATGCATCGAGTGCTGCGCGAATTGTGCGCCCTGAGAAGAGAACATCATCAACAAGGATGACGTTGCGATCTTCAACGCCGAGTGATGGAATCGTGGTCGGCATCAGCGCTCGTGGTGGACGCATTCGAAGGTCATCACGGTGGAGAGTGATATCAAGTGTTCCCACCTGGACGGGTTTTCCTTCAATGGCTTGCATATTCGCTGCGATGCGAGCTGCTAAGTGAGCACCTCGTGTGGGAATTCCAAGGAGAGTGATCGAATCCGAACCAGAGTTACGTTCAAGGATTTCGTGGGAAATGCGGGTAATCGCTCGTGCCATATCTGGCGCCGGCAGGGCAAGGCTCATGTCAATCTCCTTCCCCGCCTCGCAGGACGGGTCGTTAAAGGATGTTGGCGGATTCTAGCACTTAAGTTCGGGTCTCTGTGGATTGCCTTGGCGCGCGCCAGCAAGACTGACTTAGCGTGACCGATATGAATACACAGATAACAATCCAGCAGGTCTCTGCCCGATTACGGGCTCTTCGCATCTCTCGCTCACTCTCGTTAAGTGATGTGGAAACGCTCAGTAAGGGTGGACTCAAAGCAGTTGTTCTCGGTTCGTATGAGCGAGGCGCCCGAACCTTAAGCGTCAAGCGCGCAATCACGATTGCTGCACTCTATGACGTGCCGCTCTCCCAACTCTTCACCGAAGAGCTTCCTGTGGAAGTGATTTCAGCCGAGCGCACAGTCATTGACTTGCGAGCAGTCAATAAGCGCGCACATGATGCCACGCATCCAAGTTATGCGAACTATCTCCTACTGGCCCGATTAGCGCAAAGAGTTGTCCGCTCCCGTCAAGATTGGAATGGTGAAGTCTTATCCATTCGTCACTCAGATATGGAAACTATCTCAGTTCTCTTTGATCAACCGATTTCTCACGTGCTGCAATGGATGGAGAGCGAGAAAGTTCTTCTTAAACTGCGATAGAACTAGATGGCAATGCTGTCTTTAATGGATGAGATGCGTCCTAGAACACCATGGATATAGCCTGCAGATTCATCGGTTGAAAGCTCTCGCGCCAAAGTCAGCGCTTCATCAATGGCGATTCCATCATCAAGGTCTGCACTCCATACGATTTCATAGATTCCAAGGCGCAAAATATTGCGATCTACCGCAGGTAAGCGATCCATATCCCAGCCTTGGGC
>Ga0315905_10002693_pt1 | contig 18584 bp, 18 predicted proteins | sample LakEriMetagenome_5_FD_203522 | JGI IMG/M metagenome (GOLD analysis project Ga0315905, IMG submission 203522) | Freshwater fungal communities from buoy surface, Lake Erie, Ohio, United States - Buoy 4 MA121 | ecosystem: Environmental > Aquatic > Freshwater > Lake | place: USA: Lake Erie, Ohio... | reverse complement strand
TCACCCTGAAAGACGGCCCCACCCTGCCCGCGCGCGCCCGCGCCGTGGCCCCGCCTGACTGGCTTTGGCCCCGCACCCCGCCGATCCGCGAGCGCAAAACCGTGCCTGATGGCTGGATCGAACTGACCATCCGCGAGGGACGCAACCGCCAAGTGCGCCGCATGTGCGCCGCCGTGGGCCTGCCCTGCCTGCGGCTCATTCGCTGGCGGGTGGGCGACTGGACCTTGCAGGGGCTATCCCCCGGAAAGTGGAGAGAGGCATGACCGAAGCCGACCAGATCATTGCCAAGCTGGGCCTGCACCCCCACCCCGAAGGTGGCTGGTATCGCCAGACTTGGGTCGGACCCGAGTTGCACATCGGTACAGATACCCGCGCCAGCGGCACGGCGATCCTGTTCCTGCTCAAGGCGGGTGAGCGCAGCCATTGGCACCGGGTGGACGCCGATGAGATCTGGATCTGGAACGCGGGTGCGCCCTTAATGCTGTCACTGGGCGAGACGGTGGCGCGCGACATCCGCATGGGGCCCAATGTTCTGGCCGATGATCAGGCGCAGGCCGTGGTTCCTGCCGGGCATTGGCAGGCCGCGCGCAGCCTTGGCGATTGGAGCCTTGTCACCTGCACCGTCAGCCCGGGGTTCCGGTTCGAGGGGTTTGACCTCGCCGATCCCGGCTTTGACCTCCCACGGGAATAGGCCGAACATGGACCACAAAGCGTTCGTCGCAGCCCTGCCGCCCGGGGACAAAGCCCGCCTCACCACGCTGTCAAACCGTGCGGGGCTGTGGCATCTGGCCGGGCATCTGGGGCTGGTCATAGCCCTCGGCGTAGCGATTGCGCTTGGGCTGCCGGGCTGGTGGGCGCTTTTGCCGTTGCAGGGCATTGCGCTGATCTTCCTGTTCACGCTGGAGCATGAATGCACCCACCGTACCCCCTTTGCCACGCCCGCCCTGAACGATTGGGTCGGCCGGATCTGCGGGGTCGTCCTGTTGCTGCCCTTCGAGTGGTTTCGCTACTTCCACCTCGCCCATCACCGCTGGACCAATATCCCCGGCCGCGACCCTGAATTGGAAGGCGCCAAGCCCGAAACCCACAGCCAGTGGCTGTGGCATGTCTCGGGCCTGCCCTATTGGCTGGGCATGGCGCGGATCACCTTGGCGCTGGCCTTTGGGCGCGGTGCGGCGGACTATCTGCCAAGCCCCGCCCTGCCCCGCATCCGGGCCGAGGCGCGCTGGATTCTTGCAGGGTATCTCGCCCTTGCCACCACGGTTTATTGGACGCCGATCCTGCTATGGGTTTGGCTGGTGCCCGTGCTTCTGGGCCAGCCCTTCCTCAGGCTTTACCTTTTGGCCGAACATGGCGATTGCCCGCAGGTGGCCAATATGTTCGAAAACACCCGCACCACCCTGACCACCCGTCTGGTGCGCTTTTTGGCGTGGAACATGCCCTTTCATGTCGAGCACCACGTCTATCCGAATGTGCCGTTCCACCGCCTGCCCGCCTTGCATGACCTGATGCAGGACCGGTTGCAGGTGACGTCCAAAGGCTATGCCGCCTTCACCCGCGATTATCTGGCGCGGCGCTAAGACCTGCGGACGTCACGCCAAAACCATAAGCGCTGCTTATTGTAGCCCTCACAAGTTAGCATTGGCGGTCCCGCCCGCCCTGCGTTAGTCAGGCCGCATGACGACCGCACCCCGCCCCAACATCGACACCCCGCGCGGCTTTGCCTTTGCGCTGACCGCCTATCTTTTGTGGGGGTTTCTGCCGCTTTACATGAAGGCGCTGTCGCATATCCCGACGCTGGAAGTGCTGGCGCATCGGGTGATCTGGTCGGTCCCGATTGCCTTGGTGATCCTTGCGGTTCTGGGTCGCACGGCCGAGTTGAAGACCGCCCTACGCACCCCGCGCATGTTGGCGATGGGAGCGGTCACGGCGGGGCTGATCTCGATCAACTGGGGGATCTATGTCTGGTCGATCCAGACCGGTCACGCGCTTGAGGCGGCCTTGGGCTATTACATCAACCCGCTATTCTCGGTGTTTCTGGGCGCAGTCCTGATCAAGGAACGCCTGAACCTTGCGCAAAAACTGGCCATCGCGTTGGCCGCCTTGGCGGTGGCCTTCCTGACATGGCAGGTTGGCCGCGTGCCCTTGGTGGCGCTGAGCCTGACGGTGACATGGGGCTTTTACGCCTATTTCAAAAAGATGCTGCCGATTGGGCCCAATCAGGGTTTCGCGCTGGAAGTGATCCTGCTTTTGCCCTTTGCCTTGGGCTATGCGATCTGGCTTTCGGCGCGCGGTGAGGCGGTGTTTTTGGCCTCGGACCCCGCGGACAGTCTTCTCTTGTTGGGCTGCGGCGTGGTTACGGCGGTGCCGTTGATGATCTACGCCAACGGGGCGAAGCTTTTGAAACTTTCGACCATCGGCATCCTGCAATACATCGCGCCAACGATGATCTTCCTGACAGCCGTGTTCTGGTTTGGCGAGCCCTTCGACTCAGCCCGGATGGTGGCCTTTGCGCTGATCTGGACGGCGCTGGTGATCTATACAAGCGCGCTCATCCGACAATCCCGCAACAAGGGCTAGGGTGGCCGTGGGCCGTGGTTCTTGCAAAGGAATCATACTCTTGCACAAATTGCGGGCCGCCCGCCGCCACGGCCCGGTTTTGTTTAACCGCGCCCGTACATTATTCACAAATATGCCTCAATTTTGTCCGAACTTTGAGCAATGCATCGAAATCTGCGCCAAATATCTGAAAAGCGCCGATCAAAGAGCGCAAGTGTTGAGGTGAGATATGGCGACTGTCGGGTATTACGACATGACCTTAGGTCAAGGCGGCTCGTATCAGGTCAATGAATTGACTGGCAACGGCCATACGGCTGTGAACATCACTGTGCCCGATGCCTCGCAACTGGCCGGGATCGACACGCTTTACGTCACCAACCCATCGAACGTGAGTTTTGGGTCGGAGTATCGGGCCAATCAGGCGGCGATTACGGATGCTGTTCAAAACGGCATGAACCTTGTGATCTTTGATCGCTATGTGAGCAATGCCCATACACTCTTGCCGGGCGGCAGTGCGATTTCGATGGTGCGCGACGTCTTCGGCGGGGGGATAGACGTGAACATCGCCGCAGGCGCACCGGCCGCCTTTACTGCGAACATCAACGATTCCACCTTTGACTGGGGCTACCTGTCGTCGAATGGCTACGTAACGCTCGCTTCTTTGCCACCGGGCGCGGTGCCTTTGTTGACACGGGCCGATCCCAGCCAAGTGGTGGCCTTCACCTATCCTTACGGGTCGGGGACGGTGTTTTACTCGACCATGCCGCTAGATTTCTTCTCCAAAACCACAAATGCCCAAATCACCCCGGCTGAGGTCCTGGCGCTGATTGGCAATGTGATGAATGTCGTGTGCTTTGCGGCCGGTACCCGGATCATGACGTTGCTGGGCGAAAAACTGGTTGAGGATCTGCAGCCCGGCGATCTGGTGCGCGTGCTCGACGGCTCGCATCACCCCCTGCGCTGGGTCGGTCAACGGCGGCTTGGCAAGGATGATCTTCTGCGCAACCCGTTGCTTTATCCGGTCAAGCTTGCTGCCGGGGCCTTGGGCATGGGCCTGCCACAGCGCGATATTCGGGTGTCACGCCAACACCGGATGGTGATCTCTTCTGCGCCGTTGCGTGCCCTTACCGGACACAGCGCGGCTTTGGTTGCGGCGTGCAAACTGGTTGGTTTACCGGGAATTGTCTTGGACGACAGCGTCGAAGAGGTGAGCTATATCCACCTGCTCTTTGATCGCCATCAGGTGATCTGGGCCGAGGGGGCCCCGTCCGAATCCCTTTTGCTGGGTCCTGAAGCAGACAAGATGCTGACCCCCGCGCAAGTTCATGACATCGCGATGCGCCTGCCGTCTTTGGATGAGGCCAGCACACCCGCCCTGCCCGTTCTGACGGGCCGCATCCGCAAAAGTCTGATCCAGCGGCACCAAAGGTCGGGCCGACCCTTGATCGAAAGCCTGCCCACCCCGCGCCCTGCAAGCACAAGCCCGCTTAGCGCGCTTGGCGCCTCAGCCCAAGGAATAGCCCGCGCCACGCACCGTACGCAGCGGATCCTCGCCGCCAGTTGCCATCAGCGCTTTGCGGAGCCGTCCCACATGCACATCGACGGTGCGGCTGTCGACGTAGATATCTCGGCCCCACACCCGATCCAACAGTTGCTCGCGGCTGAACACCCGGCCCGGACGTTCCATCAGACATGACAGAAGGCGAAACTCGGTCGGGCCAAGCTTCAGCCCCGCACCTGAACGGGTAACTCGGTGAGTTTCAGGATCCAGCCGGATATCCTGCCATTCCAGCACTTCGCCCGCCTGTGCCGGGCGGACGCGGCGCAGATGCGCGCGCAGGCGCGCCATCAATTCGGCCACCGAATAGGGCTTGATGATGTAATCATCCGCCCCGGTTTCAAGCCCGCGGACCTTGTCGACCTCTTCCGAACGCGCCGAGAGCATCAGAACCGGGATGCCCCGCGTCTCGGGCCGCGCCCGGATGCGGCGGCACACCTCAATTCCCGAGACATGCGGCATCATCCAGTCCAGAAGGATCAGGTCCGGCAAGCCTTCGGCCAGCCGCTCCATCGCCTCTTCACCGTCTGCTGCGCAGACCACGGCAAAGCCGTCGGCCTCAAGGTTATAGCGCAGGATCTCGCGCTGCGCCGGTTCGTCCTCGACCAAAAGGACAACAGGCTTTGGGGCGGCCATCAGACCTGCCCCCCCAGCCCCGCCACCGCATCCACCTTGGGCCGCGCATCGGCGGGCAGGCTGCCGGTCGTCATGTAAATCACCTGTTCGGCGATGGTTGTGGCATGGTCGCCCACCCGTTCGACGTTCTTCGCGATGAAATGCAGCTGCATGGCCGAGGTGATGGTGCGGCTGTCCTCGAGCATATGGGTCAAGAGCTCGCGGAACAGTGCATTGTACATCTGGTCAATCTCATGGTCACGCAGGCGCACTTCAGCTGCCAGCCCCCCATCGCGCGCGATGAAGGCATCGAGCGAATCCTTCAGCAACAGCCCAACCGCCTTGGCCATCCGCTTGAGCGAGCCAGTGGCGCCCGGCAAAGGCTGCAACCCGGAAAGCACTTTTGAGCGTTTGGCCAAGTTCTTGGCATAATCGCCACAGCGTTCCAGGTTCGAGGCGATCTTCATCACCGACAGCACCATCCGCAAATCGGTGCCCATCGGCGCACGAAGCGCGATCAGCCGGGCACATTCGGCGTTGACCTGCTCTTCCAGCGCGTCAATCGCGGCATCGCCCGCGCGCACCTGATCGGCCAAGACCTCGTCCAGCGTGTCAACCGCGCGCGCGGCATCAGCCAGCGCGGTTTCCACCAGCCCACCCATCTTCATGATCATGGCCTGAACCGCCTCAAGATCACGGTCAAAGGCCCGCAGGATATGTTCGTTGTTCATGGCGGTCCCCTTAGCCGATCCGGCCGGTGATATAGGATTCGGTGCGCGGATCCTGCGGGTTGGTGAAAATCTGGCCTGTCTCGCCAAACTCGACCAAATTGCCCATATGGAAGAACGCGGTGCGCTGGCTGACACGGGCAGCCTGCTGCATGGAATGGGTCACAATCACCACCGAAAACTGGTGGCGCAATTCGTCGATCAACTCTTCAACCTGCGCGGTCGCGATGGGGTCCAGCGCCGAACAGGGTTCGTCCATCAGCAAGACCTCGGGGCTGGTGGCGATGGCGCGGGCGATACACAGGCGCTGCTGCTGGCCGCCCGACAACCCGGTGCCGGGTGCTTGCAGGCGGTCTTTCACCTCGTTCCACAGCGCGGCCTTGCGCAGGCAATCTTCGACGATCTGATCCAGTTCGGCCTTGCCTGCGGCAAGTCCGTGGATGCGCGGGCCATAGGCCACGTTGTCATAGATCGACTTCGGAAAGGGGTTGGGCTTTTGAAACACCATGCCCACCCGGGCGCGCAGCTGCACCGGGTCCACCCGGCGGTCATAGATGTCTTCGCCTTCCAGAAGGATCGACCCTTCGACGCGGCAGATCGAGATGGTGTCGTTCATCCGGTTCAGGCAGCGCAGGAAGGTCGACTTCCCGCAGCCCGATGGGCCGATAAAGGCTGTTACCGACTTGTCGGCGATATCAACATCCACATCCTTGATGGCGTGTGTTGCCCCGTAATAGACCTGCACCTTGCGGGCCTCGATCTTGTTGACTGTGCTGTCCACACGGCTCTCCATTCGCATATCTTTCATGGGGTTTCTCCCGAATTACCAGCGGCGCTGGAACCGGCGGCGCAGCAAGATCGCCCCGACGTTCATGACGACGAGGAAGATGAGCAGTACGATGATCGCGCCAGACGACCGTTCAATAAAGGCCGGATCAGACCGGGACGCCCAGGAATAAACCTGCACCGGCAGCGCCGTTGCCGGGTCCATAACGCCGCCCTCCAGCGGGCTGCCCGGATAGTTGGTCACAAAAGCAACCATTCCGATCAACAACAGCGGGCCAGTTTCCCCAAGCGCCGAGGCAAGACCAAGGATCGTCCCGGTCAGGATACCGGGCGCCGCCAGCGGCAAGACATGGTGGAACACCATCTGCATCTTGGAAGCACCGACACCCAGTGCCGCGTCGCGGATCGAAGGGGGCACGGCTCGGATGGCGGACCGTGTCGCGATGATGATCGTCGGCAAGGTCATCAGTGTCAGAACAAGCGCCCCCACCAGCGGGGCCGACGACGGCAGTCCGGCAAAGTTGATAAACACGGCAAGGCCAAGGATCCCGTAGACGATCGACGGCACTGCCGCGAGGTTCGAGATATTCACCTCAACAAAATCGGTGAACCAGTTCTTGGCGGCGAACTCCTCAAGATAGATCGAAGCACCGACCCCCAGAGGCAAGGTGAAGATAAACACAAGAACCATCATGTAGAGGGTTCCCAGAAGGGCCACCCCCAGTCCTGCAGCTTCAGGACGCAAGTCGGATGCATCCGGCGCAGTGATGAAGCGCCAGTTGAAGCTGGACTCAAGAATTCCGGCCTCAATCATCTTGTCGGCCAGATCCAACTGTACCACCGACACGTTTGAGTCGCGCTCCGCGCTGTCACGATCTACGCGCCCCTTGAGGTACCCGTCGATCCGCCCGCCCGCGAAGGCCTCGAAGGTGATGGTCTGACCAACAAGTGAGGGGTCCGCCAGAACTTGATCGCGCAGACGTGCCGGCGCGTCCTTGGAGATCATCTCAACGATCTCCTTGTCCGAGATACCTTCGACCGAAATGCCCCGGTCCTTCATATACTGAACCAGCGACTCCCCAAGGATGCGCCCATAGCCGACTGTCGTGACCTTGGACATCACGGCGAGATCCCGCTTGCCAGATTTGTCAGCGACAGTCTCGTCGATGGTGACCGGAAAGACCATTTTTGCTTGGACGAAGGCCGAGGAACCGTCGCGGAAGATCGTGAAGAGCATGATCGCAAGGGTGGTCAGCGCGATGGCGACCGCGATGATCCCATAGACGCGAAACCGCTTTTCAGCAGCGTTGCGTTGCCGGTTGCGAGGCGTCTCCGTCATCAGCGAGCTTTTGGTCCGCATCGGTGGCACACCGGCCTCAGGGGAATTGGAAATGTCAGACATTAGTCGTACTGCTCCCGATATTTGCGCACGAACCACAAAGCGAAGATGTTAAGTCCTAGTGTCAGGAAAAAGAGCGTGATGCCGAGGGCAAAGGCCACAAGCGTTTCGGGTGAGTCAAAGGCAAGGTCACCGGTCAACTGGCTCACGATCTTCACCGTGATCGTCGTCATCGCTTCGAACGGATTAAGTCCCAGCTTAGCGGCCGCGCCCGCCCCCATGACCACGATCATCGTTTCGCCGATGGCGCGGCTTGTGGCCAAGAGCACCGCGCCGACAATTCCCGGCAACGCCGCAGGCAACACGACCTGACGGATGGTCTCCGATTGGGTCGCGCCAAGACCATAAGAGCCTTCGCGCAAAGAATTGGGCACCGAGCTGATGATGTCATCGGCCAGTGACGAGATGAATGGCGTGTTCAGGATTCCGATCACCAGACCGGCGTTCATCACCGACGAGCCAGAATTGCCGAGACCCGTCGGCACGGCGATGAAGTCGCGCAAGAACGGGCCAACCGTCACAAGGGCGAAAAGGCCAAAGACAACGGTCGGGATGCCGGCGATCACTTCGATCAGCGGCTTGATAACGTTGCGCACCCGCTCAGGTGCATATTCGGCGGTGTAGATTGCCGTGAACAGGCCCAGTGGAACGGACACCAGCATCGAAACAAAGCTGATATAGAGCGTGCCCCAGAGCAACGGCAGCAGACCAAAATCTGACCCGCCGCGAAACTGTGGGTTCCAGACCGTGCCAAAATAGAACTGAGAGATCGGGTACTGGCTGAAGAACCGGATCGACTCCGAAAGCAGAGACAAGACAATCCCGATGGTTGTCAAAATCGCAATCGTGGCCGCCCCGATGAACAGCCAAAGGATGAAATTCTCTGTCACGTTGCGCGCGCGGAAATCCCGGTTGGTGCGCAGGAACGCGATCGCAAAGCCGGCAAGCGCAGCCAAGATCACGGTGATGCTCATGGCGATCGCGCCCGACTGCTGCGCGATCCGATAGGACTTGGCGGCCTCGAAAACCTCCGGGCCGATCTCACTTCCCAGCGCGACACCGACCTCGGCAAGACGCCCGCGGACATCTGACAGATCGGCGCGCATGTCACGAAGATCTTCGTTGGACATCCCGAACTGCGCTTGCAACGCATCCAGACCGCCTGCGATCCGCCGTACATCACTCATCGTGAGCTGCGCGGCTGTGGCATCGGCGGCAACCTGTGGCCCGAGTTGTCCGATGGTACGTGCATCGATCATGGGCCCTTGGATCAACAACCACAGGACCATCAAAAGGAAGGCGGGAACGGCGGTGAAAAGGAAGGCGGCCTGCCCATAGTAGGACGGTAGCGAATGGAGCAACCGCGCATTTCCGCCAGCGCTCTTCATGGCGCGTGCGCGAGCCAGAATGAAACCGATTGTCGAAATGACGAGGACGATCAGGGAAAGTAGGCCGACACTCATGGCAAATCCGCTTTCAGGTGACGCCCGCGGGCAAAAAAGGCTGGGAGAGCGCGCAATCGCGCTCTCCCGATTTTTTGGGTCGATTATTCCAGCGGACCCATCGGCGTACCGGCAGCGACCATCGCCTGGGTCTCGGCCAAGGCCGGGTCAGACACCAGACCATAGGCAGCCAGCGGGCCATTCGGGCCTGCCATGTCATCGGACACGAAGAAGTCGACGTATTCCTGCAGCCCGGGGATCACGCCCAAGTGCGCCTTCTTGACGTAGAAGTAGAGCGGACGCGACACCGGGTAGTCACCCGAGGCAACAGTCTCGGCCGACGGCACGACACCGCCCATGGTGGCCACGCGCAGCTTATCGGTGTTGTTCTGATAGAACGACAGACCGAACACGCCGATGGCGTTCTTGTCGGCATCCAGACGTGCCAGGGTCTCGGTGTAGTCGCCGTCGATGTCCACGTTGCGGCCATCGGTGCGCAGCTTCATGCAAGCTTCTTCGGTGGCATCTTCGTCCATGCCGCTTGCGGTGAAGGCGGCCATAGCGCCGGTGTCTTCGCAGCCCTGGACGATCACTTTCTCGTCAAACACTTCGCGCGTGCCGTGCTTGGTGCCGGGCGACAGAACCAGAATGTCCTGGGCGGGAAGGGCAGCGTTGAATTCCGACCACTGAGCGTGGGTGTTGGCGACCAGTGCGCCATCCTTCACAACGGTCTCAGCGATGGCGTTGTACATGTCCGACGGGGTCAGGGCGAATTCGGCGCCATTGACGTCCGAGGCAAACACGATGCCGTCATAGCCAAAGCGCACTTCCATGATCTCGGTCACGCCGTTGGTCGCGCACAGGTCGATGTCCGACTGCTTGATGCGCGAGGACGAGTTGGCAATGTCGACAGTGTTGGTGCCAACGCCTTCGCACAGCTTCTTGCGACCAGCACCCGAACCGCCGCCTTCAACAACCGGCGTGGGGAATTCAAAGTTTTCGCCAAAAGCTTCAGCCACGATGGTGGCATAAGGCAGCACCGTGGACGAACCGGTCACCTGGACCTGATCACGTGCCGAGGCGATAACGGTCGACGCGGCAAGAATGGCCACCGTCGATGCGGTCAGTTTCATGAAAGACATCTGTCACTCCATAACAATCGCGAGGGGCCGGATGCCCGTCGTCAAAGCCCCAACTAGGGGACTTACGCAAGGCTTTTGCGACAGTTGTGTAACACTTCCATGACAGACCGCATCTTCTCGCCAAATGGCCGGGGCGATCAGGTGGAAGAAAATCAAGCCATAGGAAGCAAGATACTGAATTTGCTTCCATTTCCGATTTCACTTTCAATCACCAACCGCCCGCGATGACGCTGAACAATGTGCTTCACAATGGCCAAACCCAGCCCAGTTCCGCCCATTGCGCGGCTTCTGTGACTGTCGACGCGGTAGAATCGCTCGGTCAGGCGCGGAATGTGACGTGCATCGATTCCCGCGCCCTGATCGACCACTTCCACCCGCAAGACCGGCCCACGCGGCCCGCTCTCTCGCGACAGGGCCAAAGTCACAGTCGTCCCAGCAGGACTGCCGTATTTGATGGCATTCTCGGTCAGGTTGGTCAGCACCTGCACCATCTGATCGGCATCCGCCCGCACCAAAGCCTCGTCTTGCGCGCCGATCAGAGCCAGCTGCACATCGCTTCCCCGCGCCAAGGGTTGCAGACTGTCGGCCACGCTGCGGGCCACGGCGGCCAGATCGACGCGGGTTTCGGGGCGGATACGCTCTTCGGCCTCCACCCGGCTTAGGTGCAAGAGATCCCGCACAAGGCGGTTCATCCGTTCCGCCTCGGCGGCCATGATCGCCAAGAACCGCCCCCGCGCATCGGGGTCATCCTTGGCCGCCGCACGCAGGGTTTCGATAAAGCCCGAAATCGCGGTCAGGGGCGTGCGCAACTCATGGCTGACATTGGCCACGAAATCGCGCCGCATGCGGTCCATCTGCTCCGCCTCGGTCAAATCGGCAAAGGCCAGAAGCACACCTTCGTGAAGCGGCGTCACCGTCACCTCATAGACTTGGTCATGGCTGGCTTGCGCGGTCACCAGACGCACCACCGACCCTTGACCCTGCATCAAGGCGCGCTCGATGGCGCCGAGCACCTCCGGCGCGCGGATCAACAGACCATGATGCCGCCCAACCAACCCTTCACCCGACACCGCAAAGAGCGCCTGCGCGGCCGTATTGGCCTCGGCCACCAGAAGATCGGGGCCGATAACGATCAAGGGCATGGGTACCCCGCCGACAAGGCGGGCAATCGGATTGGGCATGGGTCACATCCTGTCACGGCGGCGTCTTGCCAACAGCTAGCGTCAGCATGTGACAATTGCCAGACATTCGGCTTTTTCCCGTGCTAGCGGTCGCCCGCCTGCCAATCGCGCAGCGCCGCATTGGACTCGTGCTGTGCGGACAGATCTGGATCGGCCAGCCGCTCGCCGTAACCCGAAGCGGGCAGCGGTGTGCCAGGCGCGGGTCGGTTGCGAAAGTAAAACGTTTCGCGCGCACCAAAATAAAACGCCACCACCGCACCCAAAAGCCACCACAACGGCTCGGGCACCGCGTTCAACCCCACCATACGGGCGGCAAAGCCCTGCGGATCCAGCATCGCGTAGATAAAAAGTCCAATCGTGCCAAAGGCCAGAAACGGCCGCGGCAGGCGGTTCAACCCGTTCACCAGCCGGTCAAACCAGCCCAAGCTTGGCATCTGATATTCGTGGCCCAATTGCGACAGCGCCGCCATCTGCGCCTCGGCGGAAAGCTCCATCCGCCGCGTGGCCGACGGCGTCAGCACCTCGGCCACCCCTTTGGCGGCTGTGCCAAGCGAGGCGATGGCGGCCGGGCCGCCCAATAGCTGTCGCATCATGCCCATGTGACCACCCTTGCACGATGTTGGGCCTCGCTCAGGTGGTAGCGCGGCGCGATGAACTCCTCAGCGCGGGCAATCCAGCCGCCCTTGCCGCCATCCCGGCGGCGGACAAATTTGCGACTGGCGGGCCGGGCATCGGCCACAGCGTAATAGTAATTGCGCCGGGCAATCCCATAGGCATCGGCGATATGGTCCGGGGCCGCCTCATAGGACCGCTGGGCCGCACGGATCGTTTGCGGCCCGATCACCCCATCATCGACAGACGCAAACCCCATCTGGCTGCACAGCCGCTGCAGGATTTTCACGGCATTGGCGCCTGCGTTGACATACATGTCAAAGACCGAAGGCTGTAGCACCTCGGGCAAGGACCCGATGCCCGGTCTGCGAAAATAGTGATCGATGTATATCTCAATCGCACGCGCGCGGCTTAACCTGCGCACATCCAACACATCCACCCGCCCATCGCCCGTGATATCGATCCCAAGCCGCCGCAAGCTGTGGATCGTCACCCCGTGATTGGTCGCGCCGCCCGGATCGTCCGGATCGTCGACAAAGCCGCCTTCACGCGCGACAATCTCTGCCGCCAACTCTCGAACCGTCTTCATCTTGCCCCCACTCGCCTCGCTCGCGGGCTTCAGGATCAAGGGATTGGGTTAAGGGGGCATCATCTTTGCGCGCGCCGTTTCATCTTGGCAAAAATACTCCCGCCGGAGGCATCCGGCATCAGCCCGTAGGAGCCTCCGGCGGGAGTATTTTTGCCAAGATGAAAACCGGGAGGTGTCAGTTGGTCTGGGGGTCTTTGTAGACGCCTTGAGCCTTGAGGCTGTCGATCACCTCTTGTGGCATATAGGTTTCGTCATGCTTGGCGAGGATTTCACTGGCGACGAAGACACCGTTTTGCATCTCGCCGGTGCCGACCATGCCTTGGCCTTCTTCAAAGAGATCAGGCAGAATGCCGGTAAAGGTGACGGGCACCGTGGCGTTGGTGTCGGTCACGCGGAAGGACACGGTTTCGCTTTGGCCGCGCAGGATGCTGCCCTCTTCCACCAAACCGCCAATGCGAAACACCTCACCGGGTGCTGGCGGCTCTTCCAGCACCTGCGTCGGCGAGCGGAAGAAGTTGATGCCGTCGCGCATGGCATAACCAATGAGCACGGTTGAAATCACCAGCGCCAGAAAAGCCAGCCCGATCACCTGAATTCGGCGCTGCTTTTTCAGGCCTTTCATGCCGCGAAAGCCGGGTTTTCCGGTGGCGTCCATCGTCTCGTCTCCTGCAAACGTGCGCATGACATGCCGTAAGAACATGGGGCCTACTTTGACCTCAATCAACCTCTGCGGCGCAAGGTCACGGGAAAACCGGGGCGAGCATCAGCCCGGCAGTCTCGTCAATCCCCAGCATCAGGTTGGCATTCTGGATCGCTTGGCCGGAGGAGCCCTTCGTCAGGTTGTCCAACACCGCCACCACCACCGCGCGCCCGGCGATGCGATCGCCGATCACGCCCAAATGGCAATAGTTCGATCCCGCAATGTCGCGGGTCGAGGGCAGCGACCCAAACGGCAGCACGCGCAAGAAGGGTTCCTTGGCATAGGCCGCACTCAGCGTCTCGTGCACGATCTTGGCATCGCCCTTGACGTAAACCGTCGCCAGAATGCCCCGGTTCATCGGCAAAAGATGCGGGGTGAACTGGACCTGCACAGGACGGCCTGCGATGGCGGAAAATTCTTGGTCAAACTCACCCAAGTGGCGGTGCTTGCCGCCTGCCGAATAGGTATGTGTGCCGCCCGAAAGCTCGGCATGCAGCAAGTTTTCCTTGAGCGACCGCCCCGCCCCCGACACGCCCGCCTTCAGGTCGATCAGGATATCGTCAAGGTCAATCACCCCCGCCGCAATCAGCGGGCGCAGCGCATATTGGCCCGTCGCCGCATTGCAGCCGGTGCCCGCCACCAGCCGCCCTTTGGAAATCTCGGCGCGGTAAAACTCGGTCAGACCGTAAACTGCCTCGGCCTGCAGATCGACGGCGGCATGCGGGTTGCCATACCACTTTTCATATTCGGCGGGGTCGCGCAGACGGAAATCCGCCGACAGATCCACGATCTTCAGATTGCGCGGCAGTTGGGAAATCACCGCTTGGCTGGTGGCATGGGGCAGCGCGCAAAAGCACAGATCGACGCCGGAAAAGTCGATCTCATCGATCTTGACCAAAGTCGGCAGATCCAGATGGCGCAGGAAGGGAAACACCTGATCCATCGTCATGCCCGCCTTGCGGTCAGCCGACAGTGCCACGATCTTCATCGACGGGTGCGTGGCGATCAGGCGCACCAGTTCGGCCCCCGTGTAGCCCGAAGCGCCCAAGATTGCGATGCGATGGGTCATGTGATCCCCCTATGGCCTGATGCGCCCCTCTTTGGTCCGAAGCGGGGCACCATGCAAGAGGGCAAAACGCCGATCAGCGGGTCAGAGGATCGAGATATCGTCGCGCAAGGCGGCCAGCGTGATGTTCTCGACCACCAGCACATCGCCTGCGCCGAAATCAAAGACCACATGCGCCCCGGATTGCCGGGCATGACCAAGCGCCGTGCTGGCACTGGTCACACCGGCAAAGCCGCCGAACACGATCGTGTCGACATTGTCCTGAAAGTCGCGGATCCGGTCAGTGTCATAGCCGCGCTGGAACACAAATCGATCCGCCCCAGTGCCGCCCAAGAGCGTGTCATTCCCAGCCCGGCCCGCCAGCGTGTCATCGCCGCCCTGCCCCCAGATCACATTGGCCAAGGCATCGCCCGACAGCCAATCGCGGTGCGCAGAGCCAATCAGGTTTTCAACCAAGACAAACCGGTCACCCGACGCCTCGCCCATGGTGGTGCCGGTCATCACGCGGGTCAGATCGGCCCGAACGCCACCGGTCGCCGATTGATACGAGGCAGTGTCACGCCCCTCCCCGCCAAAAAGCTGATCCGCTCCCATGCCCCCAATCAGCCGGTCATTGCCCGCCCCGCCGATCAGCGTGTCATTGCCCTCACGGCCCGAGAGGATATCGGCCGTGGTGCCGCCCTGCAGCCGATTGGCCGCCACCGTGCCAGTTCCGACGAAACCGGCAGTGCCGGTGTAGGTCAGATTTTCGACATTTGCGCCAAGGACATAGCGCGCCAGGGTGGTCTGCACCAGATCGCTGCCCTCGCCCAGATGTTCGACCACGGCATCAAGGCTGCTGTCCACGACATAGGTGTCGTTGTGGCGACCGCCAGCCATGTAATCTTGGCCAGACCCGCCATCCAGCGAGTCATTCCCCCACCCACCGAAGAGTTGGTCCTTGCCCAAACTGCCCAAAAGCCGGTCATTCCCGTGTTGGCCATAGAGGAAATCATCCGCGCCATAACCGGCCAAGACGTCATTGCCCTGCCCGCCATACAGGAAGTCATTGCTGCCCGAGGTGCCGCGCAGCGTGTCATTGCCGCCAAAGCCAAAGCCAAAGCCCGCCTGCGAGACGGCATCAAAGGTCGCCTCGCCCGCTGCGGTTTCATAGGCCTGATTGCGCAGCCGAGCGGTGACCAAAGACGCTGTCACCGCCTCACCCGCGGCCTCGGAGGCCGGGGCTTGGCCCAGCGAAAAGGCATTCATCGCATGGGCCAGCGAGTGTTGATTGCGATAGGTCTCGGTGCCATTGGTTTCCAGATAGATCAGATGCGACGCCCCAGTCTGCACGCCCGGATACCAGCCAAAGCCCATGCCTTGGCCCACAAACCATTCATAGGCTGCGGCGAAAAGATCATCAAATCCTTGGGGTTGCGCGGGGTTGTTGACCTGCCCATCGGCATTTATTTCGGTGATCACCACCCGGTCCCCGGCCACTGGCGCATAGATCGCCTCAAGCCGGGCAATCAACTCGGCCGGGGTGTCGACAAGGTTGGTGCCCATCCAGCCGGGATAAAGATGCGCTGACCAGACGAGATCTTGGCCGACGCCCGCGCGCAGATAGTCCAGCGCGCTTTGGCCGTTGATCTGGGTAGTGGCCAGCGTCAGGAAATCACCGTTATAGCCCCAACCGCCAACCAGAATATTGCCGCCTGCCGCCGCGCTGATCTGGTCGGCCAATTCGATCGCATGATCGGCGTAAAGCTTGACAAAATCGGCCGCCGACAGCCCATCCGCCGTGCCGTTGAAGCGCACGGAATGACGGTAAGCGGCACTTTCGTTCATCAACTCCCAGCCCCAGACCCCTGCGGCAACGCTGGGATTGGCGGCCATCCAAGCCAGCATATCGGCCCATGCGCCCGACACATCGGCAAGGTTCTCTTCCAGCGCAAGAACGGCTTCGGGGTTGCTCAGCGCGGGCCAGCGGTCGGTGCCGATGCCGATGTTTTGCGCATCACCCCCGCCATAGCAGATCGTCAGATCAAACCCCTGTGCGACAGCGGCCCGCAAGAATCGCTCCATCTCGGGGTGCAAAGAGCCATCGGGGTTGAAGCTGTGTTCATTGAACAAAACCCGCAGGTTGTTGACCAAAGGCAGCCCCTCACGAATGCGCGCGACAAAGCCTTCGGGATCGCCGTTCATGCCATGGGGGATCAGTTGCCCCGGGTCTTGCCAGACCCCGCCACTGCCATCGGCGGCCAGCATGACAAGGTTGATCATGGCCACATTGGTCGTGCTTGACGCTTGGGACATCGTTCACTCCCTGCAACAAGGGGCGTCCTGCCCCATACCCTGACACTCCGCAGCCAAGGGGCGCGGTCGAGATCCTGTCTTCGCTCAATCCGGTGGCGGAACTGTGGCCGGGTTCGGATGGTCTTGGGTTGATTGTATGTCCAGTGCCGGGCGCGGCAGGCGCCTTACCCCCAGATTTCGCCCGCGGTCACCGCAAACGCCACGATGTTCTGGCGCGGCGGCAAAGGGCAGATCGCATGGGGGCTAAAGGCGCAGGGCGGGGTAAAGGCGCGGTTGAAATCCAGCGTGATGGCGTCGTCCGTCATCTCCTCGCCCATCAAAAACCGCGCCGCCGCGTAGGTTTCACGCCCCGAGGTGGCATCACGAAACACGAACATCGGCTGGCCACCCTTCCAATGAGTCGGTGCCAAGGCCACCTCATGGCCCGCAAAGGTGAACCGCGCGACATGGGTCAGCGTCACCTGCATATCCGCCCCGCCGCGTTGGCCAATCGTGGCTGTGTCGGGGGTTTCCAGTCGCTCCCAGCGGGCGCGGATCACCAAGGCGGGGTTTTCCGGGAAAGAGCGCAGGTCGGCCAAGCGCGGCGCGGTCAGATCGCGCACCCGCAGGGCCGCGACGCCATCAACCGTATGAATTTCCAACAAAAGTGGCGGTACCCGCAGTTGCGGAAATCCGCCGGGCGCAGGGGCAAAATCCTGCGACACGCCGTCCGGGGTGGCAAAGCGCGCACCCCCATCGGTCAGCGTCAGCACGCCCAAATGATCCGGCCCCACCGACAGCACCAGATCATTGCCCGGCCCCCGCCCCACACGCTGGGGACCCGGCGCAATCTCGACCCGGTCCGTCAGGTTGACCCAGCCATCCTCGGCCGTCAGCGCCGCCAGCCGCGCCGCTTTCCAATCTTCAAGACTTTGCATCGCGCCCCCTCACAAAAAGAGCCGCCCCGCCATGGTCTTCACGGCTTGGCCCGTCACCGTGACACCGCCCGCGCCGCCTGAGACGCCAATCTGCGACGGCCGCCCCATGTCCACCCCTTGCGAAATCGCCAACCGCGGCGGCCCGTCCGGGAGCTGCGCAAGAAAGGCACCCAACGTGGCTGACGCGCTGCCGGTTGCAGGGTCCTCGGGCATATTGTCCAAAGGCGCGAACATCCGCGCCTCCACCGCCTGACCATTGCGGACATAGGCGAAAATTGCGAAATCCAACCCTGCCGGATGCAGCGCCGCCCCCCGGCGGCAGGCCTCAATCCCCGGCTGTGCGGCGGCAAGGGCGGCACGGTCGACCAATTCCACCAGCACAAAGGCCAGCCCCAAAGAGGCCTGCACCGGCGCATGACGGTCCGTGCGAATGGCCGCGACCGGCAGCCCCAGCGCCTCGGCGACCAAAGACGGCGCAGGCTGGGCAATCACCTCCAACGGCACTGGCGTGGTAAAGGACGCGCCCGTTTCCCCGACGTGACACGGGATCGGCCCGACACCCAACTCAAGAACCAAATCCGACCCGCGCCCCAGATCATGGAGCGCAATCGCGGTGCCGATGGTCGGGTGACCCGCGAAAGGCACCTCGCGCGTCGGCGTGAAAATCCGCACCCTTGCGGTATGGGCGGGGTCTTGGGGTGGATAAACGAAGGTCACTTCCGAAAAGTTGAACTCGCGTGTGATGGCTTGCAACCGATCTTCAGGCAGATCCCGTGCATCGGGAAACACCGCCAATTGGTTGCCGCCAAAAGCGGTGGCGGTGAAGACGTCATAGACGAGATACTCGGCCCCGCTCATGCCGCTTCAAACACCACTTGGTGGCGCAGAAACTGCGTCGCCTTGGACGAGACATTGACCGGGTCACCTGTGGTCAGGAACTTTGACCGGGTGCCCGCGCCCATGAACTCAGGCCGCCGCTGCAGGTAATCGGCAAG